>Ga0209148_1001415_pt1 | contig 12287 bp, 6 predicted proteins | sample AraplaCol_mMF_r2_2_FD_184288 | JGI IMG/M metagenome (GOLD analysis project Ga0209148, IMG submission 184288) | Arabidopsis root microbial communities from North Carolina, USA - plate scrape CL_Col_mMF_r2 (SPAdes) (version 2) | ecosystem: Host-associated > Plants > Roots > Endosphere | place: USA...
GCCTGCGCATGGCGCGCGAGCTGCTGCGCGACATCAATGAGCTGGGCCTGCCGGCCGGCACCGAATTCCTTGACGTGATCAGCCCGCAATACATCGCCGACCTCATCAGCTGGGGCGCGATCGGCGCGCGCACGACCGAGTCGCAGGTGCACCGCGAACTGGCGTCGGGCCTGTCGTGCCCGGTCGGCTTCAAGAACGGCACGGACGGCAACATCAAGATCGCGGCCGACGCGATCAAGGCGGCGTCGCAGCCGCACCACTTCCTGTCCGTGACGAAGGGGGGCCACTCGGCGATCGTGTCGACGGCGGGCAACGAGGACTGCCACATCATCCTGCGCGGCGGCAAGGCGCCGAACTATGACGCGGCCAGCGTCGAGGACGCCTGCAGGCAGCTCGCCGCCAACGGCCTCGCGAGTCGCCTGATGATCGACGCCTCGCACGCCAACAGCAGCAAGAACCCGCAGAACCAGGTGCCCGTGTGCGCCGACATCGGCGCCCAGATCGCGGCGGGCGACACCCGCATCGTCGGCGTGATGGTCGAGTCGCACCTCGTCGGCGGCCGCCAGGATCTCGTGCCGGGCCAGGAACTGACGTACGGCCAGTCCGTCACGGACGGTTGCATCGACTGGGACACGAGCATCGCCGTGCTGGACAACCTGGCCGCCAGCGTGCGTGCGCGCCGCCTGCGCGACGACGCCTGAAGGGCGGCACAATAAGTTCTTGCCAATAGGAAGTAGCCACTCCAGAATCGTATGGTCGGTACATACATGAAGGAGTGGCATGGATTCCATCGATGGTGAAATCGGCGCTTGGGAACGCGCGGCCCAGGCCGCGTTGAAGGGCGCCAATCCACGCCTGGCGGCGCAGCTATGGCAGCGCGTCCTGGTGCACGTGCCGACGCATGGCGCGGCGTTGCTCGGCATGGCGCAACTGCACTTTCGCGCCGGCGCGCTGCCCGACGCGCGCACGCTGCTCGAGCGCCTCGTCGCGGCCGACGGGCGCGACAAGCAGCAATGGATCAACCTGGCCGTCGTCTGCATGGCCCAGCGCGACGACGTGCGCGAGGAAGAGGCGATCCGGCGCGCACTGGTGCTGGAGCCGACCGACCTCGTCGCCCTGATCCTGCGCGCCGCCTTGTTCACGCGCCAGGGCCGGCGCCACGCGGCCGCGCGCGCGCATGGCGCCGTGGCCGCCGTGGCGCCGCCGCTCGCGCAACTGGCGCCCGAACTGCGCCCCGCCGTGCAGGAAGCGCTGGCCTACCGCGCGCAGTACGACACTGACTTCGGCCATTTCCTCGACGAGCACATGGCGCCGCTGCTGCACGACCTGCGCGGCGAAGGCGTGCAGCGTTTCACGGCGTCGCTCGACATCATGCTGGGCCGCAAGCGCCGCTACGATCCGCAGCCGGCGCTGTTCCACTTCCAGGGCCTCGCGCCGATCACGTTCTTCAACCGTGCCGATTTTCCGTGGCTGGACGCCTTCGAGCGCGAGATGGACACGATCCGCGCCGAATTCCTCGCCGCGCAGGCCGGCGCCGAAGGTTTTACGCCCTACATGCAATACGGCGCAGACCAGCCGCTGCGCCAGTGGGCCGAGTTGAACAATTCGCTGCGCTGGAGCGCCTTCCACCTCGTCGAGGCCGGCAAGGTCAACGAGGCCAATGCGCGGCGCTGTCCGCGCACGATGGCGCTGCTGGCAGGCAGCCCGCAGCCGGACCAGCCGGGCCGCACGCCGGTCGCGATGTTTTCCGTGCTCGAGCCGAAGACGCGCATTCCGCCGCACTGCGGCGTCAGCAACGTCCGCCTCGTGGCGCATGTGCCGCTCGTCGTGCCGCCGGGGTGCGGCTTCCGCATCGGCAACGACGTGCGCGCCTGGGAAGAGGGCAAGGCCTGGGTGTTCGACGACACCATCGAGCACGAGGCGTGGAACGACAGCGACGCGCCGCGCGCAATCCTGATGTTCGACATCTGGCACCCGCACCTCACCGGACCGGAACGTGCGCTGGTGACGGCGATGAGCAACGGCATGAACGCGTTTTCGCAGGACGAGGGCAGCTTCGGGCTGTAGGGTGGGCACCCCGTGCCCACGCTACAGTCTCCAAAAAGAAAACCGCCGCCGGCCTCGCAGCCGGCGGCGGTTTATTTACGCCCTCCGATCAGGCGCTCAGAAGCGGTAGGTCACGTTGGCGTAGATGAAGCGGCCGTACGAATCGTACACCTGCGGGAACGTGTTGCCGTTGCCGTAGGTGCCGGTAACCGAGCTCGACGAAGCGATCGGCGGGTCCTTGTCCAGCAGGTTGTTGACGCCGAAGCTCAGGGCCAGATGGCGGCTGAAGCGGTACACGCCGTTCAGGTCGAAGTAGCTGCGCGACGCCAGGTACGCATCGCGCTGCGTGTCCAGGTCGCCCTTCAGCTGGTCGTTCGAATCGAGCATGTCGTTCTTCAGGCGGTCGATGTAGCGCCAGGTGAGCGACAGGTCGAGGTTGTACGGGCTCGACCAGGTCGTGCGCAGCTTGTGGCGCCATTTCGGGGTCGGGGTGCCGCAGGTCGCGCCGTACAGGCCCGTGCAATCGTAGCTGCCGGCGCCCGGCAGGTTTTCCACCGTGTAGCTGCGCACGTAGGTGCCGTTCAGCGTGAAGTCCAGGTTGCCGTAGGTCTGCGGCAGGCGCGTGTGGTAGCTGGCGCCCACGTCCAGGCCCGACGTGCCTTGCGAACCGATGTTCGTGGTGCCGGCCTCGACGTAGCCGTTCGGGGTCAGCCACAGCGAACCGAGCTGGTCACGATGGATCAGGTTGCAGTACAGCGAATTGCCCGTCGTCAGGCATTGCTGGAACACGCTTTGCGCGTTGACGGCCTGGATCGCGTCCTTGATCTTCAGCTTGAATGCATCCAGCGTGATGGTCAGGTTCTTGATCGGGTCGATCACGAGACCGATCGTGTACGTGTTCGCGGTTTCCGGCTTGACGTTCGGGTTGCCGCCGGTACGGCCGTTGTACTGGTTGGTCGAGTTCTCCGGCACCTTGCCGTACAGCGCAGCGGACAGGCCCGTGTTGGCGCACTGGGCTTGCGACGCTTTTGGCGCATCGCCGCCGCACGGGTCGTCGTTCGGACCGGCCAGCACCACGGCTTGCGGCGTGTACAGTTCATAGATGTTCGGCGCGCGGACGGCACGCTGGGCCGAACCGCGCACGCGCAGCTGGTCGACCGGCTGCCAGTCGAGGCCCAGGCCGAACGTGTTGGTCTTGGCATCGGTGCTGTAGTCCGAACGGCGGTACGAGCCCGACAGGTCCATGTGCTTCGAGAACGCCATGTTGTCCAGCAGCGGCAGCTTGAATTCGCCGAAGGCTTCCTTCACGTTGTACGACCCCGTGACGGCCGGGGAGGCGCCGCCGGCGCCGGACAGGTCGCCGGTCTGGTTTTCGTAGTCGGGCTGGAACGACAGCTTCTCGACGCGCTGCTCGTAGCCGAACGATACGCCGGCGCCGCTTTCCGCGGTCGGCAGCTTGATGCCGTAGCGGGTCAGGTCGGTGCCGATGTTCAGGCCGAACACGGATTGCTGCGTGAAGCCGCCGTTCGAGCCGGTGGCGTTCAGGTAGTCGAGCGCGGCCTGGGTGATGCCGCCCTGCTTGTACAGGTTGTACGGCACGCAAGCCGTGTCCGAACCGTTGACGACGGAGCGGCACACGGCCTTGCCCGTGGCCGGATCGGCGACGACGTCCAGCGCGTTGGCGATCAGGCGGCTCGAGAAGTAGCCGGTCGAGCGGTCGCTGTGGTTCACGCGCGCGAACTGGCCGAACACGTCGTAGGACCAGTCGCCGATCATGCCTTTCACGCCCAGCACTTCGCGGAACGACGAGTCGGTGATGTTGTTCGAGCGCGGGCCGCCTTCGACGTTGCGCTTGCCGACGGAGACGGTGGCGGTGTCGCCCGGCGCCTTCAGGCCCAGCGCGGTACGCCAGGCGTCGTTCAGCAGCGGATTTTCGTAGGCGATCGTCGCCTGCTGGCCGTAGAAGATGCCGCCCGGCGCGATCTGCGCGTCGGTCGTGTAGTTGTGGAAGCTGAATTCGCTGTACAGGCGGGCGTTCTCGTTGATGTCGTAATGCATCATCGAGTTGATGTTGTACTCGTCCGACGGACGCTGGAAGAAGTTCAGGGGGCCGAAGTTGTAGGCATCGGTGGCCGATACGTACTTGCGCGGATTGCCGTTGGCATCCGGCGTGTACGAGCCCACGCGGGCGATCGAGGTGCCGGAGCCCGAGCAGGCGAAGCCCGGATCGGACGCGCCCAGCGAGCAGCCCGAGAAGTCGCGCTGCGATTGCAGCAGCGCGTCGGCGTGGCGATGGGCGACGAAGAACGTGGCGTTACCCTTGTTGTCGGCGAAGTTGGCGCCGGCCAGCAGGCTGAAGTCGTACTTCTTGGCGTCGAACGCGTGGTTGCCCGGCAGCGGGAACTTCTTCTTGTTCACGACGCCCTGGATCTCGTCGTTGTGCTGCTGGTGGTTGGCGCCGGAGAGGTTGGCCTCCAGTTCCACGCCTTCGTAGTTGTCCTTCATGATGAAGTTGACGACGCCCGACACGGCGCCCGAGCCGTACACGGCGCCGGCGCCGCCGGTCAGCACGTCGACGCGGCGGATCAACTCACTCGGGATCTGGTTCAGGTCGGCTGCGACGCTGAGCACGCTGCCGGACGGCAGGCGCTTGCCGTTGACCAGGACCAGGGTTCGCTGGGAACCCATGCCGCGCAGGTCGACGGTGGCGGTGCCGCTGGCGCCGTTCGAGATGGCGGCCCCCTGGGACGCGAACACCTGGGGCAGGTTGTTCAGCAGGTCTTCGGTATTGCGCACGCCATCGATCTTGATGTCCTTGGCGCTCAGGGTGGTGACGGGGCTGGCGCCTTCCGTGTTCAGCGACGGAATGCGCGAACCCGTCACTTCCACCCGCTGCATCGTGCTGGCCGGGGCCGCGGCCGGGGCCGCATTATTGTCCTGTGCGTGAGTGACGGAGGCGCCGAGGGCCATGCCGCCGGCGAACATCAGACGCACCGATCGAGATAAAACTTTTTCCGACATCATTTGTCTTGAGTCCCTTCTGAGCTGGGCCGGGCGGGCTACGCGCCGGCTCGCAGATCCTGTTATTGATCTAGTCCATCCTTGTGGGAGGGAATTTATGTTTGCTACAAGACAATGACAACATTGCTAATAAATGAAGTCAACGGATAAATATGCATATATGCATGAGTGATGTAAATATCAAATAAAATATCAATTATTTTGATAAACACTAAACATGCTTCCGCAGTCTGCGTTGTATTTAGTTTTTTATTTGCCGTTAGCTTGATGTGTAATTACAACATTTTGCTCCATGTTTGTGCGGCGATGCACCAAAAAGAAACGGGACAGTGAGTACTCACTGCCCCGTTCTTGTCCCTCAACGGCTAACCGGAAAATCCGCGTTCCGGCGCCCCGGCAATCAGAACTGGTAACGCACCCCAGCCTTGAAGAACCGGCCGATGGCGCCGCTGGCGTCCATCGGGTTGTAGCTCATGCCGCCGTACGTCAGCGGGTCGAGCGGTGCGATCTTGTCGAACAGGTTCGAGACCGAACCGTAGACCTGCAACTGCGGCGTCACCTGGTAGCGGGCCGACAGGTCGAGCGTCGTGAACGACGCCAGGCGGCAGTTGCCCGGGGCCGGCGCGCCGTTCGCGAACTGCGAGGCGCACTTGTCGCCGGCGAAGTACACGTTCTGCATGTCGGCGCGGTAGTTGGCCGTCGCGGTCACGTTCAGGTTCTGGCGGTCCCACGACAGGCTCGTGCTGATCTTGTCCTTCGGCGTGCCGGCGCAATCCGACGTGTCGCAGTTGCCGTGCGTGCCGGCGTACTGGTAACGCGTGCCGTTCTTCTCGGCGCGCACCCACGACGCGACGTGGGTCCAGGTCAGACCCAGCGTGGCGCGGCCGTAGTCGCCCAGGCGGAAGCGCTGCTTGACGTCGAGGTCGACACCCTTGACCTCGGTGAAGCTCGAGTTCTGGTACGGCGCCTTCGACAGCAGCAGCGTGCCCGTGTTCTGGATCGCGACGCCGTTCACGACGAGGTTGTTGTCGTTGCGGATCGCGGTCGGCAGGGCGGCCGCTTCGACGTACGACAGCGGGTTGATCTCGTTGCTGCGCTTGATCTTGAAGGCGTCCAGCGACAGCGCGGTGCCGTCCAGCGGATCCCACACCATGCCCAGCGTGTAGCCCTTGGATTTCTCCGGCTGCAGGTTCGGGTTGCCGACCTTGACCGCGCCGATGCTGATCGCGCAGTCGGCCTGGGTGGCGCCGCCGGCGGCCGGGACGCCGTTCGGGCAGCGGATCGGATCACGCACGGACGAGCTGCCGGTGCTCTGGCTGGCCGCGCTGAACTCGGCCGGACCCGGGGCGCGGAAGCCTTCCGTATAGGTGCTGCGCAGTGCGAAGGTCTTCAGCGGCGTCCATTTGATGCCGAATTTCGGCGTGGTCGACGAGAAGTCCTTGTATTTGTCGTAGCGCATTGCCGCGTTCAGCTCGACCGTCCTGACGATCGGCGCGGCCACTTCGAAGAACACGGCCGACACGTTCTGGTCGCCGTTGGCGGCCACGTACGACGCGTTGATCGAACCGTCCTGCGTGCCCGACAGCGACGGGTTGTCCAGCGACTGGTGGCGGTATTCCGCACCGACCGCCAGGCCGAGCGCGCCGCCCGGCAGTTGCATCAGCTCGCGCGACGCCTTGAAGTCGACGACGTCGAGTTCGGTGGTCGAGTGCGACGTGGCGTTCGTCACCATGGCCGCGTACAGCGAGGACGGATTCTTGCCGGCCTGCGTGCCGATATAGTATGGGAAGTACTTGCTGGCCGGATCGCCCAGCGCGGCCTGCAGTACCTTCATGTTGAGCATATTGCTGTAGTTCAGGTCCAGCGCGGATGCCGAGTGCGTGAGGCCGGTATCGAAGTCCCAGCCGGCGACCGTGCCTTTCAGGCCGAACACGAAGCGCGAGAATTCGTTGTCGGCCGAGCGGGTGCTGGGGCCGACGTCGAACATCGAGTAGCGCAGGCGCACGGCGGTGCCGTACGGGTTCTGCGGGTGCTGGGCCGACATCAGGATCGCGTTGCCGTAGTTGATGACGCCGGTCGGGCTGGCGGCGTTCGGCGGGAAGGCGACGGTGGAGCTCGTCGCCGGCGGGGTCAGCGTGAATTCGGTGTCGCGCTTCGAGTAGCCGGCTTCGGCGTAGAACTGGAGGTCGTTGCTCAGGTTCTTGGTGAAGCGGGTGTAGAAGTTCATGCCGCCGATCTTCGGCTGCATCGAACGGAACTGGTCCTGGTACCACAGGCAGCCGCCGGCCGGGTCTTGCGCGGCCGTGACGGAGAATTGCGCGCAGCCCGGCAGCGAGACGTAGTTGCCGGTCTTCGGATCGCGCAGCGCGCCGGTCGGCGTCGGGCTGGACGCGCCCGGCGTGATGTAACCGCCCGCGAACTGGGTGTTGGCGGCATAGCCCCACGGACGGATGTCGCCGTGGCCGATCCAGGCGCGGCCGGCGCGGTCCTTGTTCAGCAGCGACTCGTTGCCGTAGAACTCGGCGTTGACCATGACGTTGTAGCCGTCTTCGTCCAGGCGGCCGCGGCCCCAGGTGAGGGCGGCCTTGCCGGTGCCGGCGTCGTGGTAGCGCGATTCGCCCGCCTCGGCCTTGAAGACCGTGCCGACGAAGTCCTTGCGCAGGATGATGTTGACCACGCCGGCGATCGCGTCGGCGCCATAGGTCGACGAGGCGCCGTCCTTCAGGATCTCGATGCGCTCGACGGCTTCCATCGGGATGGTCGACAGGTCGGTGAAGCTCTTCTGGCCGTCGTCGGCGCGCGCGAACGGCGCCATGCGGCGGCCGTTCAGCAGCACCAGCGTGGAGGTGGCGCCCAGGCCGCGCAGCGAAATGGCGGTGGAGCCGGCGGCGAAGCCGTTGCCGAACCCGGTCGGCAGCGAACCGGCGCCGTCCGAGGTCAGGGTCTGCAGGTATTCCGCGACGGTGCCCTTGCCGGACTTGGCGAGGTCTTCGCGGCTGACCACCTGCACGGGCGACGCCGTTTCGGCGGTCGCGCGCTTGATGCTGGAACCGGTGATTTCGACACGCTGGATCGGACCTTGGGCGTCTTGCGCCATGGCCGGTGCAACACCCAGCGCCGTATAGGCGAGGGCGAGCGTCACTGCTTGTGCGATAGCTTTCTTTTGATGCATTACAACTCCAAATTGTGCTTCGATGGCAAGACTAAACATCGACGCATTCCCGATTCCGTACAATTTTGGTATGCATGTGCCGGACTCGGTTGTCTCATGATGTAGTCTCTCTCGGTTTAGCCAAAAAACTAAGGTTTTATTTTGGCAACGCATCAGACCACTCGTGCGTGCAATATGTCAATACGATGACAATGCATATTGCGTAAATACCACATCCCCGCATCCGTTTGGTTATAGCCGCATGACATCTTTTCCCGGCCGGGGCGGGGCAATCTGGTCTATAGTTCCGAACGCGTTCGATGAATCACCCGGGAATCCCGATGTTTGCTTATATCCTGCGGCGCCTGTGGCAGATGCTGCCGACGATGGCCGGCGTCGTCGTGCTGGTGTTCGTGCTGTTCAACTGGGTCGGCGGCGACCCGTCCTACCTGTTGGCGGGCAAGATGGCCGACGCCCATGCCATCGCGAACATCCGCGCCCAGCTGGGGCTCGACGCGCCGTGGTACGTCCAGCTCGGCATTTTCGTGAAGCAGATCCTGACGTTCGACTTCGGCAACGCCTGGGCGACCGGCGAGCCGGTGTCGCACATCATCGCCACCCGCCTCGGGCCGTCGCTGACGGTGCTCGTGCCGCTGACGGTGCTGGAGACGTCCATCGGCATCGCGCTGGCGCTCGCCATCGCGTTCGTGCGCGGCTCGCTGACCGACCGGCTCGTGATGGTCGCGTGCACGGTCGGCATGTCGATCTCGATCCTCGTCTACATCATCGTGTTCCAGTACGGCCTCGCCTATAAACTCGGGTTGTTCCCCGTGCAGGGCTGGGGCGAACACTTCACGGAGAACCTGCTGCGCTACGCCACGCTGCCGATCCTGATCGGCCTGGCCGTGTCGCTGGCGCCCACGCTGCGCCTGTTCCGCAGCTTCGTGCTGGATGAGGTGGGGCAGGACTACGTGCGGACGGCGCGCGCGAAAGGCCTGCCGGAACGGCGCATCGTGTGGGTGCACGTGCTGCGCAATGCCGCCATCCCCATCATCACCTACGTCATGGCCAACCTGCCCGCGCTGCTGATCGGCGCCTTCCTGCTCGAGCGCTTCTTCGGCATTCCGGGCATCGGGCGCGAAGTGATCCTCGCCGTCGAGCGCAGCGACTTCCCCGTCATCAAGGCGATCACCGTGTACGTCGCCGCGGCCACGATGGTCTTCAACCTGCTGGCCGACCTGATGTACCAGGCCGTCGATCCGCGCGTGCAATTCAAATGACGGGGCCGCAGATGATCCGCCCGGCGACCTCGCCCGGCCTGTGGACCCTGGCCTGGCGCCGCCTGCGCGCCGACCGCGTCGCGATGGCGGCGCTGGCCGTCGTGGGCCTGTTCCTGCTGTCCGTCGTGCTGGCGGCGACGGGCGTCGTCGGCGCCGACTGGGAGGATGAAGTCGCCGTCAACTACGCGCCGCCCACGTTCATCGGCCCGGACCCGGCGCTTGCCGCGCTCGCGCAGCCGCAGCGCCCCGTGCCGCCGAACGCCTTCGATCCGCTGGCGGCCGACATCGCCGACCTGCAGGCGCAACTGGCGCGCCACGGCCATGCGGCGCATGCCGCCAAGCGGACCACCTTGCCGTTCGGCGCCGACAAATGGGGCCACGACGTCGTCAGGAAGACGATCAAGGGCGGGCAGACGTCGATCGTCGTCGGCCTCGTCGCCGCGTTCGTCGCCGTGCTGCTCGGCACCCTGTTCGGCGCCTTGTCCGGCTTTTATGGCGGGTACGTGGACGATCTGTTCAACTGGTTCTACAGCGTGTTCACGTCGATTCCCTCGATCCTCATGATCCTCACCGTGGCCGCCGTGCTGCAGACCAGGGGCGTGCTGACGATCGTGCTGATCCTCGGGCTCACCGGATGGACGGGGCCGTACCGCCTGATCCGCGCCGAGTACATCAAGCACAAGGCGCGCGAGTACGTGATGGCGGCCGACGCCATCGGCGCATCCGCCTGGCGCAAGATGTTCGTGCACATCTTCCCGAACGTGTCGCACGTGGCGCTCGTGCAGATGTCGATCCTCGTCGTCGGCTTCATCAAGGCCGAAGTGATCCTGTCGTTCCTCGGCTTCGGCGTGCCGGTGGGCGTCGTCTCGTGGGGCAGCATGCTGAACGAGGCCCAGAATGAACTCATCCTCGGCAAATGGTGGCAGCTGACGGCGGCCGCCAGCGCCATGGCGATCCTGGTGACGGCGTTCTCGCTGTTCGCCGACGCATTGCGCGATGCGCTGGATCCGAAACTGAAGTGAGACCATGAGCGAGCCGAATCTCCTTGAAGTGCGCGACCTGCGCATCGCCTTCCGGACCGACAGGAAGAACACGTTCGAGGCCGTGAAGGGCATCTCGTTCAGCCTGCCGCTCGACGCCACCGTCGCCCTCGTCGGCGAATCGGGCAGCGGCAAGTCGGTCAGTTCGCTCGCCGTGATGGGCCTGCTGCCGGCAGAGACCACGATCATCCGCGCCGGCTCCTCGGTGCGCTTCGAAGGCCGCGAACTGCTCGACCTGTCCATCGGGGAGCGGCGGCGCCTGTGCGGCAAGGACATCGCGATGATCTTCCAGGAACCGATGTCGTCGCTGAACCCCGTGTTCACGGTCGGCTTCCAGATCGGCGAGGTGCTGCGCCTGCACCTCGGCATGCGCAAGCGCGAGGCGCGCGCGCGCACGCTCGAACTGCTGGAGGAGGTGGGCATTCCCGACCCGGCGCACAAGATCGACGCGTACCCGAGCCAGATGTCCGGCGGCCAGCAGCAGCGCGTGATGATCGCGATGGCCATCGCGTGCGAACCGAAGCTCCTGATCGCGGACGAACCGACGACGGCGCTGGACGTGACGATCCAGAAGCAGATCATCGACCTGATCGCGGCGCTGCAGAAGCGGCGCCGGATGGCCGTGCTGTTCATCACCCACGACCTGGGCCTCGTCGGCGAGATCGCGGACCGCGTCATCGTCATGCGCCACGGCGAGGTGCGCGAAGAGGGCGCGGCCGCGCAGGTGCTGGGCGCGCCGCGCGACGCGTACACGCGCGCGCTGCTGCACTGCCGGCCGCCGCTGGACGCGCGGCCCGTGCGCCTGCCCGTCATCGACGACTACATGAACGACCGCATCGGCGCCGCTGCCCCGCTGCCGCAGCGCACGCGCGGCTACGCGGCGGACGACGAGAACATCCTCGTGGTGAACGGGCTCGCCAAGAGTTTTTACGTGCGCGAGGGCCTGTTCGGCAAGCGCGAATTCAAGGCCGTGAAGGACGTCTCGTTCACGCTCCCGCGCGGCAAGACGCTGGGCGTCGTCGGCGAATCGGGATCGGGCAAGACGACGGTGGGCCTCACCCTGCTGCGCCTGCACCGCGCGACCGGCGGCACCGCCTTGTTCGACGGCCGCGACCTCGTGGCGATGAGCGACGCCGACTTCCAGGCGTATAAACGGCGCATCCAGATCGTGTTCCAGAATCCGTATGCATCGCTGAACCCGCGCTTCACGGTCGGCCAGATCCTGCTGGAGCCGATGCGCATCCACCGCATCGGCGCGAACGATGCCGAGCGCACGGAACACGCGCGCCACCTGCTCGAGCGGGTCGGCTTGCCCGCGCATGCGTTCGACCGCTACCCGCACGAATTCTCCGGCGGCCAGCGCCAGCGCATCGCCATTGCGCGCTGCCTGACGATGAAGCCGGAGATCCTCGTGTGCGACGAATCGGTATCGGCGCTCGACGTGTCGGTGCAGGCCCAGGTCCTGAACCTGCTGCAGGACCTGCAGGACGAATACAGGATGAGCTACATCTTCATCTCGCACGATTTGTCGGTGGTGAAGTACATCTCCGACCGCGTGATGGTGATGCACCACGGCAGCGTGGTCGAAATGGCCGACGCCGACGAGCTCTACCGAAATCCGCAGCACCCCTACACGCAGCAACTGCTGGCTGCAATACCGGGGTCAGAGCCTGACCCTTCCCCTCAAATCTTGTTGTAAACGTTTTTAGAACCTGTTAACTTTTCATCCCAAAAACGGCGCATGCATGG
>Ga0209148_1001416_pt1 | contig 12285 bp, 10 predicted proteins | sample AraplaCol_mMF_r2_2_FD_184288 | JGI IMG/M metagenome (GOLD analysis project Ga0209148, IMG submission 184288) | Arabidopsis root microbial communities from North Carolina, USA - plate scrape CL_Col_mMF_r2 (SPAdes) (version 2) | ecosystem: Host-associated > Plants > Roots > Endosphere | place...
ATCCGCGACGAGGCCCTCGGCAAAGGCAATCTGGACCTGTCGGCCAAGCTGAACAACGTCGCCAAGCTGGCACCGGCGTCGGCTGTCTTCGGCAACGGCGAGCAGGTGGAACGCCTGGCCGACGTGCCGATCTACTTCGCCGACGCCGTCGCGCGCCGTTCCGAACCGCTGCTGCGCACGGCCGACGGCCAGGCGCCGCTGGCGACCCTGTCGGCCAAGCTGGCCGAGAAGCTGGGCGTGAACGCCGGCGACAAGGTCACGGTATCGCAAGGGCAGGGCAGCGTGGTCCTGACCGCCAATATCGACGCGCGCCTGCCGGCGAACGTCGTGCGGGTCGCGGCCGCCCACGAATCGACGTCGGCACTGGGCGATATGTTCGGTCCGATCAATGTAGCTAAAGCATAAAGCAGGGGAGCCCAAGCAAAATGTCGGTACCTGACATGATCAACAACCTGAACAGCGGCGGCGCGAGCCTGCTGGGCCCCGCGGCCTGGCCCCTCGTGTGGACGCTGCTGAAAATCGTCGTCGTCCTGCTGCCGCTGATGGGCCTCGTGGCCTATCTCGTGCTGTGGGAGCGCAAGCTGATCGGCTGGATCCACATCCGTATCGGCCCGAACCGCGTGGGCCCCGGCGGCCTGCTGCAGCCGATCTCCGATGCCCTCAAGCTGCTGCTGAAGGAAATCGTGATCCCGGCGAAAGCCACGCCGAGCCTGTTCGTGATCGGCCCGCTGATGACCATCATGCCGGCACTGGCCGCCTGGTCGGTCATCCCGTTCGGCCCGCAAGCCGCGCTGGCCAACGTGAACGCCGGCCTGCTGCTGCTGCTGGCGATCACGTCGATGGAGGTGTACGGCATCATCATCGCCGGCTGGTCCGCCAACTCGAAGTACTCGTTCATGGGCGCGATGCGCGCATCGGCGCAGATGATCTCCTACGAAATCCCGATGGGCTTCGTGATGGTCGTCGTGCTGATGGTGTCGGGCTCGCTGAACTTCTCGGACATCGTCGGCGCGCAGACCCGCGGCTGGGCCGTCGACCACGGCATCAACATCCTGTCGTGGAACTGGCTGCCGCTGCTGCCGCTGTTCGTCATCTACATCACGTCCGGCCTGGCGGAATGCAACCGCCACCCGTTCGACGTGGTGGAAGGCGAATCGGAAATCGTGGCCGGCCACATGGTGGAATATTCGGGCATGTCGTACGCGATGTTCATGCTGGCCGAGTACGCCAACATGATCCTCGTCGCCACGCTGGCATCGATCATGTTCCTGGGCGGCTGGTCCGCACCGTTCTCGTTCCTCGAATTCGGCGGCGGTTTCGGCGGCTTCTTCTGGCTGTTCGCCAAGATGTTCCTGATCGTCTCGCTGTTCATCTGGGTCCGCGGCACGTTCCCGCGCTACCGCTACGACCAGATCATGCGCCTCGGCTGGAAAGTCTTCATTCCGCTGACCCTGATCTGGCTGGTGCTGGTCGCCGCCTGGATGCAGACGCCGTGGAACATCTGGAAGTAAGGAAGCACACAAAATGACACGAGTTAAAGAGATCCTCGGCAGCCTGATGCTGTCCGAGCTGATTAAGGGCCTGGCCCTGACCGGCAAGTACGCGTTCTCGCGCAAGATCACGGTCCAGTACCCCGAAGAAAAGACCCCCATCTCGCCGCGCTTCCGCGGCCTGCATGCGCTGCGCCGCTACCCGAACGGGGAAGAGCGCTGCATCGCGTGCAAGCTGTGCGAAGCCGTGTGCCCGGCCATGGCCATCACGATCGAGTCGGCGCAGCGCGAGGACGGCACCCGCCGCACCACGCGCTACGACATCGACCTGACCAAGTGCATCTTCTGCGGCTTCTGCGAAGAATCGTGCCCGGTCGACTCGATCGTCGAGACGCAAGTGCTCGAATACCACGGCGAGAAACGCGGCGACCTGTACTACACCAAGGAAATGCTGCTGGCCGTGGGCGATCGCTACGAGAACGACATCGCCGCCGCGCGCGAAGCCGATGCCAAGTACCGCTAACAATAAAAGGGCTCCTGCGTAAGTCATGGATTTCACAACTGTTCTGTTCTACGTGTTCTCGGCCGTGATGGTGCTGGCCGGGTTGCGCGTCATTACCGCCAAGAACCCGGTGCACGCCGCGCTGTTCCTGGTGCTCGCGTTCTTCAACGCTGCCGGTATCTGGATGCTGCTCAAGGCCGAGTTCCTGGCCATCGTGCTGGTACTGGTCTACGTCGGCGCCGTCATGGTGCTGTTCCTGTTCGTCGTGATGATGCTCGACATTAACATCGACCGCATGCGCGAAGGTTTCTGGGGCTACCTGCCGGTGGCGTCGGGCGTCGGCGCGCTGATCGTGCTGGAGATGGCCGCCGTCCTGTGGCGCGGCTTCCTGGGCCAGGGCGACGCGCCTTCCGAAGCGGCAGTCGGCCACATCGGCGGCACGCACGAACTGGGCCGCCTGATCTACACCCAGTACGTCTACGGTTTCGAGATCGCCGGCCTGATCCTGCTGGTCGCCATCATCGCCGCCGTGGCGCTGACCCTGCGCAAGCGCAAGGACACCAAGGCCATCGACCCGGGCCTCGCCGTCCGCGTCAAGCGTAACGATCGTCTGAAGATCGTCAAGATGCAGACGGTGAACCAGAAAGCCATCGACGACGCTGCCATCGCAGCCGCCGCCGCTGCAGCCACTGCTTCACAGTCGAACACCAAGGAGGCGCAATGACGTTGTCGCTCGCTCATTACCTGATCCTGGGCGCGATCCTGTTCGCGATCTCCGTGATCGGCATTTTCCTGAACCGGAAGAACATCATCATCCTGCTGATGGCCATCGAACTGATGCTGTTGGCGGTGAACCTGAACTTTGTGGCGTTCTCGCATTATCTGGGCGACGCGGCAGGGCAGATCTTCGTGTTCTTCATCCTGACTGTCGCGGCCGCCGAATCGGCGATCGGCCTGGCGATCCTGGTGGTCCTGTTCCGTAACCTGGACACGATCAACGTGGAAGACCTCGACAGCCTGAAGGGCTAAGCGGTTTGTCTGTCAACCTCCTGATAAATAAACAAAAGGTTCAATATGGCGGGGCACATTAACCCTAACCTCCTGCTGGCGGTGCCACTCGCGCCGCTCGCGGGCTCGGCGATCGCCGGCCTGCTCGGCACCAAGTTCTTCGGCAACGTGGTCGGCCGGGTCGTGTCGCATTCCGCGACCATCCTGGGCGTCTTCATCGCCATGGTCATCTCGATCATGACGCTGAACCAGGTCATCGACGGCGCCACGTACAACGGCGACCTCTACACCTGGATGACCGTCGGCACCATGAAAATGTCGGTCGGCTTCAAGATCGACGCGCTGTCCGCAATGATGATGTGCGTCGTGACCTTCGTGTCGCTGATGGTCCACATCTACACGATCGGCTACATGGCGGAAGACGACGGCTACAACCGCTTCTTCTCGTACATCTCGCTGTTCACGTTCTCGATGCTGATGCTGGTCATGTCCAACAACTTCCTGCAGCTGTTCTTCGGCTGGGAAGCGGTGGGCCTGGTCTCGTACCTGCTGATCGGCTTCTGGTACACGCGTCCGACCGCGATCTTCGCGAACATGAAGGCGTTCCTCGTGAACCGCGTCGGCGACTTCGGCTTCATCCTCGGCATCGGCCTGCTGCTGGCCGCCACCGGCACGATGAACTACGACGAGACGTTCGCCAAGGCGGGCGCGCTGTCGGCCATGTTCGTGCCCGGCACGACCTGGCCGTTGCTGACCGCGGCCTGCATCTGCCTGTTCATCGGCGCGATGGGCAAGTCGGCGCAGTTCCCGCTGCACGTCTGGCTGCCTGACTCGATGGAAGGCCCGACTCCGATCTCGGCACTGATCCACGCCGCAACCATGGTTACCGCCGGCATCTTCATGGTGACCCGCATGTCGCCGCTGTTCGAGCTGTCCGACACGGCGCTGTCGTTCATCGTCATCATCGGCTCGATCACCGCGCTGTTCATGGGCTTCCTGGGCATCATCCAGAACGACATCAAGCGCGTCGTCGCGTACTCCACGCTGTCGCAGCTCGGCTATATGACGGTCGCGCTGGGCGTGTCGGCGTACAACGTCGCCGTGTTCCACCTGATGACGCACGCGTTCTTCAAGGCGCTGCTGTTCCTCGGTGCCGGTTCCGTCATCATCGGCATGCACCACGACCAGGACATGCGCAATATGGGCGGCCTGCGCAAGTACATGCCGATCACCTGGATCACGTCGCTGGTGGGTTCCCTGGCACTGATCGGTACGCCGTTCTTCGCCGGCTTCTACTCGAAGGATTCGATCATCGAAGCCGTGCACGCCTCGCATCTGTGGGGCACGGGCTTCGCGTACTTCGCCGTCGTTGCCGGCGTGTTCGTGACCGCGTTCTACTCGTTCCGCATGTATTTCCTCGTGTTCCACGGCGAGGAGCGTTTCGGCAAGGCGCATGCGCACGATGATCACGCCCATGGCGACGCGTCGCACCGACATGACGCACATGACCAGGCCGTCGCGGCCCACGGCCACGACGCCCACGCCGAGCACGATTCGGACGCGCACCATGAGGAAGAAGACGCGCACGGCCACCACGGCCTGGCCCCGGGCCAGAAGCCGCACGAGTCGCCGCTGGTCGTTACGCTGCCGCTGATCCTGCTGGCGATCCCGTCCGTCATCATCGGTTTCTTCGCGATCAAGCCGATGCTGTACGGTGGCTTCTTCAACAACGTCATCACGATCAATGCCGAACGCCATCCGGCGATGGAAGAGCTGGCGCACGAGTTCAGCGGTCCGGTCGCGATGGGCGTGCACGCGTTCACGTCGCTGCCGTTCTGGATCGCGCTGGCCGGCGTCGTCGCCGCGTTCTACTGCTACATGATCAATCCGCGCGTGCCGGCGGCCTTCTACAAGGCGCTGCGTCCGATCCACACGCTGCTGGACAACAAGTACTACATGGACAAGTTCAACGACATCGTGTTCGCCGGCGGCGCACGCCTGGTGGGCAAGGGCCTGTGGCAGGTGGGCGACCGCGCGCTGATCGACGGCCTCGTCGTGAACGGTTCCGCGAAGCTCGTGGGCTGGTTCTCGACCATCGTCCGTACGTTCCAGACTGGTTACATCTACCACTATGCGTTCGTGATGATCCTGGGCGTGCTGGGTACGTTGCTGTACTTCTTCCCGTTCTGGCACGCTTAAAAGAGAGAAAAACAAGATGCAGTCTACGATTTCTACCTTTCCTCCTTACCTGAGCCTGTCGGTCTGGTTGCCGATCATCTGCGGCATCATCGTGCTGGCAGTCGGCCGCGACAGCCGCGCGGGCTTTACCCGGCTGCTCGCGCTCGCGGGTTCGATCATCAGCTTCCTGCCGACGATCCCGCTGTTCATGCAGTTCAGCAACACGGCCCACGGCCCCCAGTTCGTGGAAAAGGCCGCCTGGATCGAGCGCTTCAACATCCAGTACTACCTGGGCATCGACGGCTTGAGCCTGTGGTTCGTGCCGCTGACCGCGTTCATCACGATCATCGTCGTGATCTCCGCCTGGGAAGTGATCCAGGAACGCGTCGCCCAGTACATGGGTTCGTTCCTGCTGCTGTCGGGCCTGATGATCGGCGTGTTCGTCGCGCTGGACGGCCTGCTGTTCTACTTCTTCTTCGAAGCCACGCTGATCCCGATGTTCATCATCATCGGCGTGTTCGGCGGCCCGAACCGCGTGTATGCGTCGTTCAAGTTCTTCCTGTACACGTTCATGGGCTCGCTGCTGACGCTGATCGCGATCATCTACCTGTACAACAAATCGAACGGCAGCTTCGACATCCTGGCATGGCATAAGCTGCAGCTGACGATGAAGGAACAGGTCCTGATCTTCGTGGCCTTCCTGATGGCCTTCGCCGTCAAGGTCCCGATGTGGCCGGTGCACACCTGGCTGCCGGACGCCCACGTGGAAGCGCCGACCGGCGGCTCCGTCGTGCTGGCCGCGATCATGCTGAAGCTGGGCGGTTACGGCTTCCTGCGGTTCTCGCTGCCGATCGCGCCGGACGCATCGCACTACCTGGCGCCGCTGATCATCGTCCTGTCGCTGATCGCCGTGATCTACATCGGCCTGGTCGCGATGGTGCAGGCCGACATGAAGAAACTGGTCGCGTACTCGTCGATCGCCCACATGGGCTTCGTCACGCTCGGCTTCTTCATCTTCAACGAGATCGGCGTGCAGGGCGGCATCGTCCAGATGATCTCGCACGGCTTCGTGTCGGGCGCCATGTTCCTGTGCATCGGCGTGCTGTACGACCGCATGCACTCGCGCCAGATCGCCGACTACGGCGGCGTCGTCAACGTGATGCCGAAATTCGCCGCGCTCTCCGTGCTGTTCGCGATGGCCAACTGCGGCCTGCCGGCCACGTCGGGCTTCGTGGGCGAGTTCATGGTCATCCTGGGCGCCGTCAAGTTCAACTTCTGGACGGGCTTCCTGGCCGCCACCGCCCTGATCCTGGGCGCGGCGTACTCGCTGTGGATGGTCAAGCGCGTCGTGTTCGGCAAGATCGCTAACCGCCACGTGGCCGAGCTCACCGACCTGAACGGCCGCGAGTTCTTCATGCTGGGCGTGCTCGCGATCCTGACGATCTATATGGGCCTGTATCCGGCGCCGTTCACCGATTCGATGCAAGTGTCGGTGGCCGACCTGCTGCAGCACGTGTCGGTCAGCAAGCTGCCGTCGGCAGTCGCCGCGGTCGCCGCGCACTGAGTCGCAACCAACAACGATATGAATCCGATGATTAACACCAACGCTGTGCTGGCCGCCAACAACCTGGGGCCGGTCTCTGCAGAAATCTTCCTGGTCATCGCGTCCTGCGCCATCCTTCTGATCGACATGTTCCAGAAGGAGGGCAAGCGCACGCTGACCTACGTCCTGTCGCTGCTCACCCTGGTGGGCTGCGCGGTGATCACCTACGCCGACTTCAAGTCCGGCACGACGACCTACACGTTCTACAATATGTTCGTGTCGGACCCGATGGCGAACCTGCTCAAGCTGTTCACCTACCTGGCCGTGGGCGTCACGCTCGTCTACTCGCGCCAGTACACGGCCGACCGCGGCATGATGTCCGGCAATATGGGCGGCGAGTTCTACGTGCTCGCGCTGTTCACGATGCTGGGCCAGATGATCATGATCTCCGGCAACAACATGCTGCCGATCTACCTGGGCCTGGAACTGATGTCGCTGTCGCTGTACGCGCTGGTGGCGATGCGCCGCGACCACGCGATCTCGACCGAAGCCTCGATGAAGTACTTCATCCTGGGTTCGCTGGCGTCGGGCTTCATGCTGTACGGTATCTCGATGATCTACGGTGCCACCGGTTCGCTGGACATCACGACGATCGCCAAGCTGGTCTCGAGCAACGCCGCCAACCACACGATCCTCGTGTTCGGCCTCGTGTTCGTCGTGGCCGGCATGGCCTTCAAACTGGGCGCCGTGCCGTTCCACATGTGGGTCCCGGACGTGTACCAGGGCGCGCCGACGGCCGTCACGCTGCTGCTGGGCGCCGCGCCGAAGCTGGCGTCGTTCGCGATGATGATCCGTATCCTCGTCGAAGGCCTGCTGCCGCTGGCGATCGACTGGCAGCAGATGCTGCTGGCGCTGGCCGTGCTGTCGCTCGTGATCGGTAACCTGACCGCGATCGCGCAATCCAACCTGAAGCGCATGCTGGCGTACTCGACCATCGCGCAGCTGGGCTTCGTCCTGCTGGGCATGATGGCCGGCGTCGTCGGCACCCGCGATGCCGCCAACGCGGCGAACATCGCCACCGCCTACAGCGCGTCGATGTACTACACGATCACCTACGTGCTGACCACGCTGGGCAGCTTCGGCATCATCATGATGCTGGCCCGTTCGGGCCACGAAGCGGAAGAACTGGCCGACTTCAAGGGCCTGGCCAAGCGCAGCCCGTGGTACGCGCTCGTCATGACCGCGCTGATGTTCTCGCTGGCCGGCGTGCCGCCGATGATGGGCTTCATGGCCAAGTGGGCCGTGCTGGACGCCGTCGTCGGTTCGGGCCAGCTGTGGCTCGCGGTCATCGCCGTCGCCGCATCGCTGGTGGGTGCGTTCTACTACCTGCGCGTCGTGAAAGTCATGTGGTTCGACGAAGTGGCCGATGCGTCGCCGATCGCGACCGCACTGGACATGCGCGTCGTGCTGTCGCTGAACGGCATCCTGGTCGTGATCCTGGGTATCCTGCCGGGCCCGCTGCTGGCGGCCTGCCTGAGCGCCATGACCCTGACGCTGAAGTCGTAAGGCCTCGGTGGACATCTCCCTGGCCAGTTGGTTGGTGATCGCGGTCGCACTCGCGTTCGCCAACCTGCCGTTCCTCAACGAGAGCGTGCTTGGCTTCATTCCCGTGAAGCCGGCATTGAACAGGAAGCACGGAAAATACTTCGCCGTGCGCCTGCTCGAGTTGCTTGTTCTATACTTCGTCGTCGGCGCGCTGGCCCACGCCCTCGAATCCCGCATCGGTACCGCGTTCCCCCAGACCTGGGAGTTCTACGCGATCACCGCCTGCCTGTTCCTCGTGCTGGCCTTTCCCGGCTTCGTCCTGCGCTACCTCCGCAAGCGCCGCGGCTGACGCCGCGCGTATCATGCGCCAGTGTGGAAAAGCTTGAACATTCCGCACCCCTTTCCTTGCTATCGTTGCAGCTTCAATCGATGAGGCGTGCCGCGGCATGCCGGCAAGGAGAACCCATGTTTGCAGAAACGAGAAAGGCCCGGCTGTGCGCGGGCGCCGCGACGGTCGCCGTCACGCTGCTGCTGGCCGCCTGCGGTGGCGGCGGGGGTGGCGGCACGCAGGCCGGCGGCGGGGCCACGCCAGTCTCGGGGCCGACGGTCCAGGCGCCCACGATCACATCCCAGCCGGCCGCGCAGTCCGTGAGCGCGGGCGCTTCCGCAACCTTCACCGTGGCAGCCAGCGGCACCGACCTCGCTTACCAGTGGCAGCGCGACGGCAAGGACATCGCCGCGGCGACCGCCGCCACCTACGCGCTGGCCAACGTCCAGCCCGCCGACACGGGTGCCAGCTTCACCGTGGTCGTCAAGAATGCCGGCGGCAGCGTGACGAGCGGCGCGGCCGTCCTCACGGTCTCGCCGGCGTCGGCGCGGGGACTGTCGCTCGTCGCGGGCACGCCGGGCGGTCCGGGCAACCTCGATGGCACCGATGGTCGGCTGGCGTTGCCCGTCCGTATCGCCCTGAGCCCCACCGGTCTGCTGTACGTCGCCGACGACGTGAACGCGCTGTTTTCGAACGGGGACGACCCGCTGCACGTGACCAACTTGCGCACCCTGAACCTGACGACGGGCGACGTCGAGACGGTCGGCGCCGGCCCATTGCGCACGACGGCCATGGCGTTCGACCCGTCCGGCAACCTGTACGAAGCCGCGTCGGGTGCCGTCTACCGGACGCCCCCGGGCGGCCAGCGCACGCTGTTCGCGGGCTCCGCTACCGAGCGCAACCACGTCGACGGTCGCGGCAGCGGCGCGCGGTTCCTCGGCATCGACGCCCTCGTTACCGATGCCCAGGGGAACCTGTACGCGGCCGATGTCGACGTCGTGCGCCGGATCGCGCCGGACGGCGTCGTCGGCACGGTGGCGACGGGCTTTGGGAACATCTCCGCACTGGCGATCGACGGCGGCGGCAACATTCAGGTCGTGGACGCGTCCGGTCTGTATATCGTCACGCCGGCGGGCGCCGTCAGCCCCCGCACGCTGAAGACAGGCACCGATGCCGCCTTGCCGCGGCCGAACATCCCGGGCATCGCCGTGGACAAGGCCGGCAACGCCTACGTCACCGACACCTATCACGGCTGCCGCATCCGCATGGTGGCGCCGGACGGCACGGTGACCGACCTCGCCGGCCGGCCCAATGGGCGCGGCAGCAGCGACGGCAAAGGCGCCGCGGCCGCTTTCTGCGGCTATGTCGACCCCGCTCTCCTCCAGTATCGAACTGCGGAGACGGACCTGAGCAACATCGTGGTCGATGGCGCCGGTAACCTGATCGTCGCGGACGTCACGAACGGGACGATCCGCCGCGTCACGCTCGACGGCGACGTGAGTACCGTCGCCGGCCGCGCCGGGACGGTCATGGCGAACGTGGACGGCCCGGCCAACAGCGCGCGCTTCGTGCTGAATACGCTCGACTACCGCGTAAGCACGAGTAACTGGCCTTTTCCCGCCCGGACGAACTACGCGCTGGCGGCCGACTCGGCGGGCAACGTCTACGTGGGAGAGAACGACCGCATCCGCAAAATCACGCCGGACGGCAACGCCGGCACGTTGCCGCTGCAGCCGGCCGGCGTCACCAACGCCCGGGTCTACCTGGGCGGCCTGGCATTCGGCGGCAGCCCCATCGTGGTCGACGGCACGGGCGTGGTCAGCCGTGTCGATGCGGACGGCAGCCTGATATCCCGGCCCGGCATCGATGCCGGCCCCGGCCTGCACGGCGAAGAAAGCGTCATCGTGGACGCCCTCGGCAACCTGTATGTGAAGTACTACAGCGGCACAGGGGTCTCGACGCCCCTCACGGTCACCCTGCGCAGGTTCGGGCCCGACGGCGCCGCCGCGACGCTGCCGGACGCCTCGGCCGTGCTGGGGTATGCCGACGCCGACGGCAGCATCTGGGGTGTGAAGGCGGACGGGACCGTGACCCGGCTGGGCCAGGACGGCCTGGTGACCGCCGTGCGCACGGTGTCCGCCAGCGCCGGCGCGGTGCCGCTCGCGATCGCCCGCGACCGTGCCGGCAACCTGTTCGTGGCCTGGCACGAGACGCCGAGCTGGTACTCGGTGCACAAGATCACGCCGGCCGGCGTCGACAGCGTCGTCGCCGGTTCGCCCGGTGCGCCCGGTTCGCTCGGTTCGTTCGGCGTGCGGCTGGGCGCGCCGGGCAGCCTCGGCCCCATCGATGCGCTGACGGTGGGCATGGACGGCAACGTCTACGTGATGAGCGAGAACGCGGTGCTGCGCATCGTGCCGTAACGCGCCAGGGTACCGGTCCGGGTCGTTTGTCTTATACTGCGGGCTCATGACCCAACCGGACCGCCCATGGATGACCACCTCAAAGAAACCAAAGTCGACGGCGAGATCGCCTACGACGGCCACTTCCTCAAAGTCTCGCGCGACCGCGTGAAACTCCCGGACGGCAAGATCACGCAGCGCGAATTCATCCGCCATCCCGGCGCCGTCGTGATCCTGGCCTTGTTCGACGACGGCCGCGTGCTGCTCGAACGCCAGTTCCGCTATCCGAACGGGCAGGTCTTCATCGAATTCCCGGCCGGTAAAATCGACCCGGGCGAGGCATCGCTCGCCTGCGCCAAGCGCGAGCTCGAAGAAGAGACGGGTTACACGGCCACCGACTGGAACTTCGTCTGCACCATCCACAACGCCATCGCGTATTCGGACGAGCACCTCGACCTGTTCCTCGCGCGCGGCCTGACGGCGGGCGAGGCGAGGCTGGACGACGGCGAATTCCTCGAGACCTTCACCGCGACCATCCCGGAGATGCTGGAGATGGTCAACAAGGGCGACATCACGGACGTGAAGACCGTGATCGGCACGTTCTGGCTCGAGAAAATCGCCGCCGGCACCTGGACACCGGCCTGAAGTGCCCCGCGTGCGCGCCGCCATGCTCGGCCTGGCCCTGCTGGCCTGGAGCGGCCTCGCATCCGCGCGCACGGCGTTCCAGGCCGGCTGCGAGGACGCGGCCCGCGCGGCCACCACTGCCTTCTCCACGCGCGACAGCGGCTGGCGCATCGACAATACGCTGTCCTACCGCGACCTGACCCGGATAAAGCGCCCCGGCGTGCGCCACGGTGTCGTGCTGGGCCTCACGCGCACGGCGTCGCGCGTGGCGATCCAGGTCGACGGCACGCTGCTGCAATCGCCCGACGGCGTCATGGAATGCGTGATGCCGCGCATCGCCGTGACGCTGTACTACCAGCCCATCGTCGTGTACGTCAGCCGCGAATTCGCGCCGGGCTCGTGCGGGTACGACGAGATACTTGCGCACGAAATGCGCCATCTCAAGTCTTACCTGGACTATCTGCCGAAAGTGGAAGGGCGGGTGCGCGACAGGTTGACCGGGCGCTTCGCCGGCAAACCGTTGTATGCGCGGGCCGGCGCGTCGCGGAACCTGCTCCAGCGCGACATCGACCGCGACTGGATGCCGTACATTAAAGGCCAGATGGGCCGCGTGGAAATCCTGCAGGCCGCGATCGACAGTCCGCGGGAATATGCGCGTCTCAGCAAAG
>Ga0209148_1001417_pt1 | contig 12281 bp, 6 predicted proteins | sample AraplaCol_mMF_r2_2_FD_184288 | JGI IMG/M metagenome (GOLD analysis project Ga0209148, IMG submission 184288) | Arabidopsis root microbial communities from North Carolina, USA - plate scrape CL_Col_mMF_r2 (SPAdes) (version 2) | ecosystem: Host-associated > Plants > Roots > Endosphere | place: USA...
CAGCCCCGTCTGCACGCCGAGCAGATCGACATTGTGGAGCGGATCGAACGTCGCCGCCGCCCCGCCTATCGCGACGACATTGCCCGCCCAGGCGCTCGCGCGCATGCCCGGATCGAGCCCGCGCATGGTGACGTCGGTAAGCGGTAGGCCGCCGGTCGCGGCCGCCGCCCGACGCGCTTCCTCGTCCGAACATAGATTGCTCGCTGTGACCTGGACGACATGGGTTTGATTGAGGCTGGGATAGAGACCCATCCAACCCTGCGCATGCGCGCGGATTTCGGCATAAGCCGGAATCGACGCGAATTTGGGCGCGCTCGCGACCAGCATCCGATCGCCCGGGAATATGTCGCTCCAGCTTTCGCGCGCCGCGCCAAGCACGTCGATCAGCAGCCCGTCGCCGGTCGCATCGACAAACAGGTCGCCCTCGATCCGCACACCATCTGCCATAATCGCGGCAACGCCGCCATCGCCCGGCAACACCTCGACCGTCTCGGCGGCATGGATCGCCATGCCGTCATGCACCGCCAGCCCGCGCAGGCTCCGCGCATAGGCCGCCGCCGGCAGGTGATAGGCATAATCACTGCGCCCGAATTTCTCGGTCTCGTCGTCGGGAACGAGCAAGCGTCCCTGCCGCGCCGCCGATGCGGTGAGCGAGAAATCCTCCAGCCCGACACGTAACCCCAGTCCGCGAGCCTTCAGCCAGTAAGCGAAGAAATCCTGTCCATCGATGACCGTGCCATAGGCACCGTAAGCATGCAGGAACGGCTCGCCCGCCCCGGCGGCATCCGCGAAATTCTGGCCGAGCGTGAAGACGCCGCCGACCGTGCGCAGCAAGGCAGCCTCGTCGACCCGCAGTTGGTTATGCAGCGCCTCCAGCGGGGGCAGGGTGGCGTAAACGTCCGCGTCGGTCAGCCGGCTCGGCAGCTCGACCGCGGTTACTTCCACGCCCGATTCCCCCAAGGCGCCCCGGATCACATTGGCCGACAGCCACAAAGCGGCATCGCGCCCCACCACGACCACGCGACGGCAGTGCGGCGCGCTCATGCCGCACTCTCCATCGACGCACCCGGCATCGGCGCGGCGCAATAGCTCGCGATGAAGTCGGCATGATCGGTCATCGCATCGACATTGGTGCGGATGCGCCCACGCAGGTCGTGCAGCTTGGCGGAAAGTTCGTCCATCGGCAGCCGGTCGGCGAGGCGATTATAGCCGCGTGGGATGATCCCCTGCCCCACCAGCACCGCCAGCCAGCTGTCGCGCGAGAAGAGGCCATATTTGTGGTCGGGCGCCGCCGCGCTCGCCTCGAACAAGGCAATCTTGTGCGCCAGGCTGTCCGGCAGTTTCATGTTGCGGACATGATCCCACAGCGGCTCGCCCGCGCGCCGATTGGCGCAATAATGCAGCACCAGGAAATCGCGCGTGCGATCGTAATGGACCTCGTACAGCCGGTTGAATTCGTCGGCCAGCCGCCGGTCGATCCCGCCCCGCGTCGGCATCAGATTGGCGAGGTCGACCACCGCCGCCTGGATCAGGAAGATGCTGGTCGATTCCAAAGGTTCGAGAAAGCCGCTCGCCAGGCCGATGCCGATGACATTGCCTTCCCAGCCCTTGACCCGTCGTCCCGCCCTGAAGCGTAGCACGCGCGGCTCGGCCAGCAGCGCGCCGTCCACCGCACCCATCAATGTCTCGCGCGCTTCGTCCTCCGAACAATAAGCGCTCGAAAAGACCATGCCGTTGCCGGTGCGATGCTGCAGTCCGATCCGCCAGGTCCAGCCGCCGCGCTGCGCGGTCGCGCGCGTGTAGGATATGAGCGGTTCGGTTCGGGTCGTCGGCATCGCCATTGCGCGGTCGCACGGCAGCCATTCGCTCCAGTCGTCCCAGGCGATCCCCATCGTCTGCCCGAGCAGGAGCGAGCGAAAGCCCGAGCAATCGATGAAGACATCGCCCTCGATCGTCGCGCCGGATTCCAGCGTGAGCCGGTCCACATGGCCCGAATTGCAGTCGCGGCCGACATCGACGATCTTGCCCTCGACCCGCTTCACGCCGCGTGCCTGGGCCCAGCCGCGCAGGAAATTGGCGTAGAGCCCGGCATCGAAGTGATAGGCATAAGCGTAGGTCGAGCGGATCGACTTCGGGTCCTCGTTGGGAAATTCGAACGCCGCCCGCGCTGCCGCCTGGACCGCATAGCTATAGTCGAACAGCGGGCCTACATCCTCGCCCGCCAGCATCGCGCGCGTCCAATGATGCTGGAAATCCACACCTGCCCAGGGTTCGCCGAACGTGCCGAACGGGTGGATGTAGCGCTCGCCTGGCCGGTCCCAACCGACGAACTCGATGCCGAGTTTGAAGGTCGCCTTGGTGTCGCGCATGAACTCGGCTTCGCTGATCCCGAGCAGATCGTTGAAGGTCTTGATATGGGGAAGCGTCGCCTCGCCCACGCCGACGGTCCCGATCTCGTCGGATTCGATAAGCGTCAGGTCATAATCGGCGGAGGCGAGCAGGCGGACGAGCCCGGCCGCGGTCATCCAGCCGGCGGTGCCCCCACCGACGATCACGACCCGGACAGGATTCGATCGATCCGTCTGCATGCCCCTCACCTGTCCCTCATCCCAAAAACGGCGCCGTCAGGGGTGTATCCGTGACGACGCCAGTTGTCCTTGGGAGGATCAGAACTTCACGCGCGCGCCGAACTGATAGCGGCGGTCGACCCGGTTCCAGGCCGAGTCCATGAAGACCGGCTTGGCGCCCGGCGTCTGGGGCGAGTCCCCGAACACTTCCTGCTGATAGACCGTCTTGGTGTTCAACAGGTTCGACGCATCGACCGAGAATTCCAGCCAATTGGTGGGCGAGAAGCGGACCGAGGCATCGAGGAAGCCCGCGCTCTTCTGGAAGACCGGCAAGCCGATGCAGCAATCGAGATTGTCGGTCAGGTAACGCGAGCGCCAATTATAAGCGACGCGCAGGCCGACCGGGCCCTTTTCGTACAGACCGACGATGTTGAACGTATGCGTCGAAACGCCCTGCAGCTTGTGCGAATCGATCACCGAACCCGTGCCCGCCAGCGAAGGCTGGCCTGCGCCGACCGCGCCCACGTCCTGACCAGACCCTGCATTGGCCAAGTTCGAATTGTTGATGCCCGACTGATGCACATAGGTGTAGTTGGCCTGCGCACCCAGCCCGCTCAACAGGCCCGGCAGGAAGTCGAAGAAGGTCTGGAACGACGCTTCCAGGCCCGCAAGCTTGCCGCCGTCCTTGAAGTTCATCGGACCGCGGACCTGCACCGTGCCGGTCGCACTGCCGTTGGTGAAGTCGCGGTTGAACTGGCCGTAGCCGAACGTGTCGTGCAGCTCCTTGTAGAAGGCGCCCAGCGCGAACGAGCTGCTGCGCCCGACATAACGTTCGAACGCGACGTCGAACTGATCCGCCCACATAGGCTTCAGCCCGGCATTGCCGGCATTGCCCAGGAAGACGAAATTATAGCCCGTCACGTTCGCCGCGGTGTGCGCCGCGCCCGCCGAACTGTAGACGACGTAAGGCGAATCCGGCCCGGTATTGATGATCGGCGGATTGATCGCGACGTTGTTGCGCAGATAGCCGAAGTCCGGCCGCGAGATCGCCCGCGAATAAGCGAAGCGGATGAAGTCGTGCTGATCCAGGCCGAACCGCACGTTGAAGCTCGGCAGCCAATTGTCGTGGGACACCTTGTAGCTGTTGGGCGTCGAGGCGCCGTTGGCGAAGCCGGTGACCGCGCTGGTCAGATAACAGGACGGATTGACCACGTTATTGCCGCTGAGCGGCGTGCCGCACGGCGCCAGATTGTTGAACGTGTCCGCCGCCGGGAAGGCCACGCTGCCGGTCGAAATTTCGGTCGTCCGCACGAAGCGCACGCCGATGTTGCCCTGCACGTTGATCCCGTCGAAAATCTCTCGGTCGGGTCCGCCGAAGCGCAGCATCGCATAAGCCGCCTCCGTTTTTTCCCGCACGTGGATGATCTCGCCCGGCGTGAAGCAGCCCTCGGTCGCCTCGGGCCGGTCGCAGATCGCGGTGTAACCCGGCGCCAGCGGAGAATTGGTCTTGGCACCGCTCAGCGAGTTGATCAGCTTGTCGTAATCCTTGAGCGTGTCCCGGTTGAGATAGACCAGGTCGCCGTTCGAATAGACGCCGTTGCCGTAGAAGTTGCTGCCGAGATCGTAGGATTCCCAAATCCCGGCGCCATAGCCGGTGAAGGCCGGATGGCCGGCATTGCCGCCGCAATTTCCGCTGTTGGTCGGGTAAGCGCCGCCGGTGGTGTTATCCAGGTTGAAGCCAGGGCCGTTGCAATTCCACGGTGCCGCGATCGGCGTCCAGTTGAAGGTGGAATAGCGTACCGTCTGGCTGCGGTCGGCATAGCGCACACCGACCTTCAGCGAGTCGAGCCAACCACCCTTGTCGATATCGTAATCCGCATCGCCGCGGATCGCGGTTTCGTGCGCATTATTGTCCTCGACATGGCCCTGGATGAACGGGATCCAGTAATTGTGCGGATTGGCGAGGCCACCGGCCGCATAATTGACGTTGGAGCCGGGCAGCAATTTCACCTCCGGCGTGCCGTCGCCGTTCAGGCTATACTGGTAATTGGCCATCGATCCGGTCGCGACCAATATGTCGTTATTGTAGGTCGAAGCCTTGATATATTGGCCATCGAGGCTGAGGTGCAGCCGGTCGGTCGCATCCCATTTGATGTTGCCCGACAGGTCCTTGGTACCCTCGCGGTGCGCGAAATTGCGCGCCTCGTTCTGGAAATAGAGGCCGTCGCGCGGATTGTCGCCGCACACGCCGTTGCCGCAATAATTGACGAACGGCACGCCCGGCACCGCGGAGCCGGCATTGATCGCCGCCTGCACGCTTTCATAGGTGCCGCTGAAGCTGCCGTGCGGCTGAGTCAGGATGCCTGATTCAAGTTCGCCGTCCGCGCCGAAAGTCAAAGTTGTGCCGGTCGCCGGGCCGAGGATGCTGCTCGTGCGCGGGTTGAAGGCAGGGGTGCCAAAATAGGTGCCATCCAGGATCGCGTGGCTGGCGCGTTCGAACCAGGCGTTGCGGTACTTGGAATCCAGATATTGCACCGTCGCGCGGAACTTGCCGCCGGGGCTCTCATATTGGCCGGCGAGCGCAAGGCCGTGCCGCTTGCGGTCATAATCGACCTGCGAATAGCGGATGCCGTCGGGAATGAAAGCCCAGCCGGTCCCGCCGAACGGGTTGGCGGTACAGTTGACCGATCCGTCGCTGTTGACCACGCCCGCCGCCGCGCTGCCGAAGCCTGCGGTGCAATAAGTGTCGATCTTGTCGTCGATCACGCTTTCGGTGCGCGTCACGACATGGCTCTGCGCATAATCGGCAAGAAAGCCGAAGCGGCCGATTTCGGTGTCGAACGTGTCGCTGACCAGAGCCGAGAATTCGGGCGTCCAGCGCTTGGAACGGTCGCCGTAATTGTAGCGGATATTGCCGGTGACGAGCAGGCCCTTCTGGTCGAACGGCAGGCGCGTGCGCAGGTTGACCGTGCCGGCCAGGCCCCCCTCGATCATGTCCGCGGTCTGGTTCTTGTAGGCGTCGACGCCGGCGAGCAATTCGGGCGAGACGTCGTTGAACTGCAGCCCGCGCGCGCTGTCGGCGGAGAAGCTGTCGCGGCCGTTAAACTCGGTCCGCACCTGCGGCAGGCCGCGCACCAGCACGCCGGTCGGCTCGCCCGACGGGTGGGTGCTGTCGTCGGCCGATTGCAGCCGGTTGACGGTGATGCCGGGAATGCGCTGCAGCGATTCCGCTGCGGACTTGTCCGGGAAGGCGCCGATGTCGGTCGCGGTGATCGAATCCACGAACGTGTCGGCATTCTTCTTGATGTTCTGCGCGGTCGCGAGCGCGCTGCGCACGCCGACGACGACCACATCGGGCGTGGTGTCCTCCGTTGCCGCCGCACCCGATGCGATGCTGGGGGAAGAGGATTGCTGGGTCTGCGGAGGCGCGGCTGCGTCCTGCGCCCAGGCAGGCGCGGCTACACCTGCCAGCGCGACCGCCATCAGCGACACGCCATCGCGAAGCCCGATGGTTCGCCCCTGGCTCAAGCTCTTGTCCGTCATTGTATCTCCCCTCTTACCCTTGCCGCCCCTTTGCGGGGCTGATCAATTCCACGTGCGAAAGGCGCCGGCCCGTGACGGGACAACGCTAGGAAAATCATGAACTCCGTGAAGCATCGCGGCCCGACGTAGGGCGAGATGCAGCCGTCGCTACAGCCGATCCGATGCCCGTCAGGACACAGGCAAAGCGCAATCCCATTAACTCCTCTCCTCACGGCCGGCGACGCTGCGTGGCGCCCCGATCCCGACGTTGCGCACGGACAGGGTTAAGCAGCCCATGCTTCTCTTTGCATAAAATTGCGGGAACTTGCGCAATAGGCAAGCAGAATTTTTGCATAATTTGCGAAGACGATATGGTATCGCTACCTTCTGAATTAGTGTAGCTATTACAACATATTGTTGCATGCAGCTGTGCCGGTTTAGAAATGTCGCAATAGCGATAGCTGCGTGATTCCAGTTATTTTATGCAAAATTTGCATTGATTGCTCGCACCCGTGCACGCATAAATTTGCAAATGAGCAAAGGCGATTCGGGTCCGATGCGCCGCACCTTGGCGGCAGCCGCTTCAGGCTTGGAGCGGGATATGACTCTCATCGTGCGTGGGGATGAACAGAGCGCACAGGGCCGCGAGCGCGAGAGCTCCTGCGGCAAGCCCCAGCGCCAAGATCGCCTGCCCGCCAAAGACGTTGCGCACGAGCGGGCCGAGGATGGTCGCGGCCACCAATTGGGGCAGCACCAGGAACATGTTATGGATGCCCATATAGACGCCCATCTTGCGGGGCGGCACCGCGGTGGAGAGCATCGCATAGGGCATCGACAGGATCGACGCCCAGGCAAAGCCGATCCCGACCGCGGGAATCCACAGCATCACCGGATCGTCGATGAACAGGAAGCCGGCCATGCCGAGCGCGCCCAGCACCAAACACCAGGCATGGCTCGCGCGCCGGCCGATCCGAGCGGCGATCGCAGGCAGGGCAAGCGCGACCAGGGCTGCCACGCCGTTATAGCCGGCGGACAGGACCCCCACCCAGTCGGCGGCCTGGTTGTAAGCGGTCGAACTGGCATCGCCCGTACCGAAATGGCGCGCGGCGACCGCCGGGATGGCATAGATCCACAAGGCGAACAGCCCGAACCAGGTGAAGAATTGGACGATCGCCAGCCGCGCAAGCACGGCGGGCATGTGCAAGATATCCTCGACGATCTCGAGCAGGCCGATCGCGGTCCGCCCGCCGCGCCGCAGCCACACCGCCGCAAGTTGCGCCAGCCCGAAGACGGCGGCGATACCCGCCAGCACATAGATTTCGCGCTCATAATTACGCGCAAAGGCCAGTGCCGCGATCGCGCCGCCGCCCGCGATCCAGAGCAGGCCGCTCCGTACCAGCACCGCCGCGCCCTCCTCGGTCGGTACGGCATGGTCGACCAGCTCGGGCGCATCGGCGGCAAGGCTTTCGGGCGGACGCTCGCCGGTGGTGACCACCGTCCAGACCACCGCCCCCATCAGGCAGATCGCTCCGATATAGAAAGCGACGCGCACCGACTGAGGCAGCATGCCGGGCGCGGCCTGGCCGCTCACCCCGAACCAGTTGGTCAGCACCCACGGCAGGGCCGAGGAGAAGACCGCGCCCGCGCCAATGAAAAAGACCTGCATCGCGAAGCCGGAGGTGCGTTGATCGTCGGGCAACGTGTCGGCGACCAGGGCCCGGAACGGCTCGGCGGCAATGTTGATCGCGCCGGTCAGGAGCCACAGCATCACGCTCGCCGCCCATACGGTCGAGACGTTGGGCATAACGAACAGCGACAAAGCGGTCAGGATCGAACCGCCAAGCAGGAACGGCCTGCGCCGGCCCAGACGCCCCCAGGTGCGGTCGCTCCAATGGCCGATGATCGGCTGGACCAGCAGACCGGTGATCGGCGCCGCGATCCACAATATCGCCAGCCGGTCGACGTCCGCGCCAAGCGTCTGGAAGATGCGGCTCGTGTTGACGTTCTGCAGGCCCCAGACCATCTGCACGCCGAACAGGCCGCAACACATGTTCCAGATTTGCAGCAGCGACAGGTGCGGGCGTCCGCGCGACGGCATCGCTTCGGCGGTCGGCACTATCGCCTCGCTCGCTGGCAAATCTCCCCTCCACTTCATTTGGGATGGTCGAGTGCCACCCTTTATGTTTCATTAGGCTAGGGCGGCATGGGCAGCGGTAGCAACAACAATACCACCTTGGAGGATCTTGCGAGGCTGGCGGGCGTGTCGGTCTCGACCGTTTCGCGCGCCTTGAACGATCAGCCTTTGATCAGCACGCGCACCAAGCAGCGCATCTGGGCGCTTGCGCGCGACCATAATTACCCCTTCCGCCATTATATGCCGGCCGGCCCGATCGGTGCCGAAGGCTCGATCGCGATCGTCACGCCGCACATGAAGGGGCGCCCGCTGCCGCTCTCGCACCCGTTCATCCTGGAGCTGCTCGCCAGCATCGGCGAGGCGGCCCGCGCGCGCGATTGCGACTTCACCGTCAGCCATATCGCGCCGACCAACTATGACGACCTCGTCCACGCCACCACCACCAGCCGGGCGAGCGGGGTGATCTTCATCGGCCAGTCGGCGCTGCACGAGGCGCTCAATCAGCTTTCCAGCACCAACGCGCGCTTCGTGGTGTGGGGCGCGCAGATGCCGGGCCAGCGTTACACCTCGGTCGGCTCGGACAATTTGCTGGGCGGCCGGCGCGCGACCGCGCATCTTGCGCGGCTGGGGCGCAAGAAAATCCTCTATCTAGGATCGACCGATCCCGAAGCGATGCAGCGCCGCGCGGGCTACAGCGAAGCGCTTGCCGAAAGCGGGATCGAGGAGGATCCCAAATTGGTCGTGCCGGTCGATTTCGAATGGGAATCTGCCGAAGCCGCGGTCGGTCGACTGATCCGCCGCCATGTCGCGTTCGACGGGATTGTCGCCTCCTCCGATCTCATCGCGCTCGGCGCGATCCGCGCGCTGCGGAAAGCGGGCCTGTCCGTGCCCGAGGATGTCTCGGTGGTCGGCTATGACGATATGCTGCTGAGCCGCCTGTCGACGCCCGCGCTTACCACCGTCCGCCAGGATACGCACGAGGCCGGGCGGCTGCTAGTCGCCCGCATTCTTGATGAATCCTCGGATCACATGCCGGCCCTGCTGCCGACTGACCTGATCGTCCGCGAAAGCTGTGGGGGTTAGGACGATCGCATCGCAAGGCGATTGGTAACCGGTGTGCGGGCCGGCACAATCGTCGCGGGCACGCGATCTTTGTGGTCCCCAAGGCTTCCGTTTAGGGACGACGTGCTTTCACAGCGCGAGGCGTCGCTGGGCGAGCGTCGCTTCTCACCTAGACCAGCCCGGTCAATTAGTCTTGGAAATTCTGAACTGGATCAACGCGTTGCGTCCGCCATCAAAAGTGATTCGGACCGCTAAAAAGTGGGGCGGATGCGGGACTTGAACCCGCGACCCTCGGTACCACAAACCGATGCTCTAACCAACTGAGCTACAACCGCCACGCTTCGGCGCCGCCGTCTCCGGCAGGGCGCGCGAAGCCCCTTAGGGGCGGGTAGCGGTCGCGGTCAAGGCATCCGATTGCGCATCGGGCCGTCCGTGCCCCCACGGCACCAATGCCCACAGCCTCTCGTGGAAATAATAGAGGACGATCTTGGTCACGACCTCGGTGCCCGCGATCGAGGCGGCCGCCTTGGCACTCTGTGTAAAAAAGAAGCTGAGGATGAAGGTGTCGATCGATCCCAGCGCGCGCCAGCTTACTGCCTTCAAGAACGAGCGAGGGTGCGATTCACGGCCGCGGAACAGGAACATCCTTCACTCCTTCTTGCCGGATCGCTTTAGCCGCGAAATCCCTATCGCTCGACAAGGCTTAGCTTGAGTCGCGTGAAACGGAACTTGGCCCAACCCGCGCGGTTCGGCCAGTCATGACCGATTCCCCCGTCCCCGCTCCGATGGAAGCGCGCCTGGTCGATGCGCTGCCCGCCGGGCCGGATTGGGCCTATGAGCCAAAATGGGACGGCTTCCGCTGCATCGCGCGCCGCGAAGGCGATGACGTCACCCTCACCTCCAAGTCGGGCAAGCCGCTCGGCCGCTATTTCCCCGACGTGGTGGCGATGCTCGCCGGCCTCGATCGGGATCGATTCGTGCTGGACGGCGAATTGCTGATCGCCGCCGGTGACGGCCTGTCCTTCGCCGCCTTGCAGATGCGTCTCCATCCCGCCGAAAGCCGCGTGCGCAAGCTTGCGGCCGAAACGCCCGCCGCTTTCATGCTGTTCGATTGCCTGGCTGGTGACGGCAAGGATTTGACAGGTCTCCCCTTCGCCGAACGCCGCACTGCGCTTGTAGGATTCCACGCCAAAACCGGGAACCACCGCCTGCTCCTGTCGCCGCTTACCCGCGACGCGGCGGAGGCCGAACACTGGCTTCAGCGCGGCGGCAAGGCGCTCGACGGCGTCGTCGCGAAAAGGCTCGACCTGCCTTACCGTCCGGGCGAGCGCGTCATGGCCAAGATCAAGCAGCATCGCAGCGCCGACTGCGTCGTCGGCGGCTTTCGCTATGCGGGTACGACGCAGAAGGCGGTCGGCTCGCTCCTGCTCGGCCTCTATGACGATGCGGGCAAGCTCGACCATGTCGGCTTCACCTCGTCCTTCGACGCCGATGAGAAGAAAACGCTTAAGGCCAAACTTGAACCGTTGATCGAACCGCCCGGCTTCACCGGCGAGGCCCCCGGCGGCCAGAGCCGCTGGTCGACCGAACGTTCCACCGCATGGCAGCCGCTCCGCCCGGAACTGGTGGTGGAGGTGCGCTACGACCAGATCACCGGCTGCCGCTTCCGCCACGGCACCACCTTCCTGCGCTGGCGCCCCGACAAAGCGCCGCAACACTGCCGAATGGATCAGCTCGCCCGCGAGCTCAAACCCGCGGGGCTGGAGGAACTGCTCGGCCTTTAGGCGACTTCGCCGCCCGTCGCTTTAGCCCAGGCCTCACGCATCTTGGCAATGCCGAATTTCCACACCTCGCCCAGCTGGATATGCGGCATGGTCGGGATTTCGTTCGGATCGACCACGGCGTGCAGCACCGCAGGTCCAGGCGCTTCGAGCCATTCGCGGATTGTCCGGTCGAGCAGGCCCGGATCGCGCACGGTGAAACCCTGTGCCCCGCATGCCCGGGCAAAAGCGGCGAAGTCGGGATTGGGGAAGGCCGCACCCTTGGTCGCGGGATTGCCCGCGCCTTCCATCTCAAGATGCACCAGCCCCCAGCCTGCATTGTCATAGACCACGATCTTGATCGGCAATTTGTGCTCGACCGAGGTCATGAACTCGCCCAGCAGCATATTGAAGCCGCCATCGCCGACATGCAGGATAACCTGCCTCTCGCGATCCAGCGCCTGGATGCCGTTGGCGATGCCCAGCCCGGTCCCGACCGCGGCATTGTTGAACGATCCGCAATGGCGCTGCGTCCCCCGCTGCCGCGTCCAGTTAGCCGCCCACAATGTCACTTCGCCCGTGTCGGTCACGAACACCGCATCGTCGCGCGCATGGTCGCTCACCAGCCGCGCCACCGCTTGCGGATGGACGATATCCTCGCTCCGGCCCGGATCGGCTTTGGCGTCGAGCATTGCATTCCAATCCGCGCGGGCGGCCTGCACCTTGTCCAGGAATTCCCGGTCGGTCCGCTGGGTCAGCCGCTCGAGCAGCATTCGGAGCGCGGGGCGGACCGATCCGACCACGCCCAGTTCGATCGGCGCGCGCCGCCCGAGCGCGAAGGCGCGCTCGTCGATCTGCACCACCTTGCCCTTCTTGGGCAGGAATTCGGAATAAGGATAATCCGTGCCCAACATCAGCATCAGGTCGGCATCGTCCAGCGCATCGACCCCGGGCTTGCCCCCGATCAGGCCCACGCCGCCGATCCAGTGCGGATCGTCGAACGCCATGATGTCCTTGCCGCGATAGGTGTGCATCAAGGGCGCATGCAGCCGCTCGGCCAGCAGCTTCAGTTCTGGCGCCGCACCATGGCAACCATGGCCGCAGAACACTGCCACCGTCTTCGCCGCTTCGATCAGCGTCAGCGCTGCGTCGATATCCGCCTGCGCCGGTGCGACCTCGGGCCGCGGGCGCAGCGAAGCGATACTCGGCACCGGCCCCGGAGCCTTGGCCGCGAAA
>Ga0209148_1001418_pt1 | contig 12271 bp, 8 predicted proteins | sample AraplaCol_mMF_r2_2_FD_184288 | JGI IMG/M metagenome (GOLD analysis project Ga0209148, IMG submission 184288) | Arabidopsis root microbial communities from North Carolina, USA - plate scrape CL_Col_mMF_r2 (SPAdes) (version 2) | ecosystem: Host-associated > Plants > Roots > Endosphere | place: USA...
GGGCCGCCCCATTCGCCACCCTTGCGGGTGGCGTATCCCAGGCCGGCAAAGCCTTCGCCTTGAGCCCAGCTGTTCATGTCGTCGAAGAATTTGCGGCTCTTCTCGGCGGTCGCGGGTGCAGGAATCGCGCGGACCACGTCGCCGCTCTCGACGATCGAGGCGAAACGGCCGAAGCCCGAGTCCTTGAAGGCTTCGGACACGTCCGAGATCAACAGCGGGTTGCGCAAATCGGGCTTGTCGTTGCCGTATTTCAGCATCGATTCCCGGTAGGGAATACGCTTGAACGGCAGCGGGCTGACGGTGCGACCCTTGCCCTGCCAATTGGCGAATTCCTCGAACACGCCGTGCAGCACGGGCTCGATCGCGGCGAATACGTCGTCCTGGGTGACGTAGCTCATCTCGAAATCGAGCTGATAGAATTCGCCGGGGCTGCGATCGGCGCGCGCATCCTCGTCGCGGAAGCAGGGCGCGATCTGGAAATAGCGGTCGAAGCCCGCGACCATCAGCAGCTGCTTGAACATCTGCGGTGCCTGCGGGAGCGCGTAGAATTTGCCGGGATGGACGCGGCTGGGGACGAGATAGTCGCGCGCGCCTTCCGGCGACGACGCGGTCAGGATCGGCGTCTGGAATTCGGTGAACCCTTGGTCGATCATACGACGGCGCAGCGATGCGATCACGTTGGAGCGCAGCATGATGTTGGCGTGCAACGTCTCGCGGCGCAGATCGAGGAAGCGGTTCTTGAGGCGAATTTCCTCGGGATAATCGGCCTCGCCCGCGACCGGCAGCGGCAATTCCTGCGCTTCCGACTGAACGGTCACGTTCTTGGCGAACACCTCGATCTCGCCAGTGGCGAGGTTGGGATTGCTGGTTCCCTCGGCACGCGCCTTCACGAGACCGTCGATCGTGACGACCGACTCGACACGCAGTCGCTCCAGGATCGGCAGTGCGGGAGAGTCGCTGTCGGCGACGATCTGGGTCAGGCCATAATGATCGCGCAAATCGACGAACAGCACGCCGCCATGATCGCGCTTGCGATGAACCCAGCCCGACAGGCGAACGCTTTCGCCGACATTGGCCGCCGACAGAGCGGCGCAGGTGTGGGTACGGTAGGCGTGCATGATCTTTCCTAGTCTTCGTCATGCCAGCGAAAGCTGGCATCTCAGGAGGAAGAGCGATTCCCTGCCGCCTGAGACCCCAGCTTTCGCTGGGGTGACGTTTAAAAACGGCGAGCGCTGCGCATTGAATCCACGCCCCTCTTTGTCAACCCGCCGCTGTCCCGCTATGGGCCAAGACTCAATGCATATTCATCCCCTGATTACCGACACCGCGTCTCTCACCGAACTCTGCGCCCGGCTCGCCAAGAGCCCCTATGTGGCGGTCGATACCGAGTTCATGCGCGAGAACACCTATTGGCCCGAGCTGTGCCTGGTGCAGATCGCGGACGAGAATGAAGCCGCCGCGATCGATCCGCTCGCCCCGAACATCGACCTTACGCCCTTGTTGAAGTTGCTGGTCGATAATGAGGATGTGCTCAAGGTCGTCCATGCGGGCGGGCAGGATCTCGAGATCGTCTACAACCTCACTCAGCGCACACCGCATCCTCTGTTCGACACACAGATCGCGGCGATGGCCCTGGGTATGGGCGAACAGGTGGGTTATTCGAACCTGGTCGAGAGCATGACCGGCGTGAAGCTCGACAAGGGCGCGCGCTTCACCGACTGGAGCCGCCGTCCGCTCGACAAGCGTCAGATCGACTATGCGATCGGCGACGTCACCTATCTGATCCAGATCTTCCCGAAGATGCTGGAGAAACTGCGCAAGACCGGCCGCGGCGCGTGGCTCGACGACGAGATGGAGCGGATCGCCGATCCGGCCAACTATGTGAACGATCCGGATTTGTCGTGGCAGCGGGTCAAGGTGCCGAGCCGCAAGGCCGAGGTGTTGGGCCGCCTGAAGGCGGTGGCGGCCTTCCGCGAGCGCGAGGCGCGCCGCAAGAATTTGCCACGCGGGCGTCTGATCAAGGACGAGACGCTGGCCGATCTGGCGGTGCATCCGCCACGCAGTCAGAACGACCTCGCCAAGGTGCGCGGTCTCGCCGCGAGCTGGGCAAGCAACGATATCGGCGCACGACTGATTGGCGCGATCGAGGGCGCGACTCCGCTGAGCGATGCCGAGATGCCGCCGCGCGACGATCGCCGGCCGGGTCTCGGCAAGGAAGGCGCTCTGGTCGCCGACTTGCTCAAGCTTCTGCTCAAGATCCGCTCGCGCGATGCCGACGTGGCGCCGCGCTTGATCGCGCGCGGCGACGAGATCGACGCGATGGCCGCGGGCCAGCGCGAGGGGCTGCAGATGCTGCAGGGCTGGCGCTACGACGTGTTCGGCAAAGATGCGCTCGAACTGTGCGAAGGCCGCCTCGCCTTCAGCGTCAAGGGCGGCAAGATGGTGATGAGCGAACTTAGCTGATGCGCCGGCTGGCGTGGGCTCTGCTCGGCTTTGCGACTGCGGCGGGCGCCGCGCAGCCGCAACGCACGGTCGCCTTGTTCAGCGAATTGCAGGATGCTCCGCCTTTCTCGGCCGACGAGATGGCCGCGCGGCAGAAGGAGGTCGATCCCAAGGACGAGGGTGCGGCCGCCGATCTGGCGCTCAACAATTGGAAAAATTGCGTGATCGAATCGCTCACACGCTGGGCCCCGCTCAAGCAGGGCCCCGGCACGTTGATCGACGGTGCGTATGGTCGCTGTGCCGACGCCGAGCGCGACTATCGCGGCCATCTGATGCGGATCACACAGGACGGCCGCCAGGTGGTCGACGTGTCGATGGCTCGGAGCATGAGCAAGATGCTGGAGGATGCGTGGCGGCTTCGACTGACCGCGATCGCGCTCGACATGGACATGGCGCGCCTACCGCAGCCGGCCGCTACCCAACCCGTACCCGCGCCCGCGCAGGGCGCAGTCCCGAAGCCCTGATCACTCGAACGTCATCCCGCCAAGCGGGATTGACGGTTCAGGCGGTTTTGACGGCGATCTTGAGCTGGAGTGAGTCGGCCAGCAGCTTGTGGCGGCGCTCGACCGCCTCGCCGTAAAGCGCGGCATCCTCGCCACGCAGCGTGAGTAACACTGTCCCATTTTCGAACGAGAGGCTACTCGACTCAAGAGGCTCCGGCACACCGCCCGACAGGCGCTGGCCCAACCGCATCGCATAGCCCCAGCGCATCGCGCGCGCGGCGAGATCATAGCCGATCAGCTGATTGACGATCGGACAGACGCCCTCGCCGCCGAAATGGGTGAAGAGCGCCTGGCCGAGCATCGCGCGGCCGGCCGCGTCTATCGCGATCCAATTGCCATGCAGCGCTACGTCGAGACCACGTTCGGCGCGGAATTCGGGGTGCGCACGCCAGCCCACGTCGGCAAGCAAGCACGCGGCGTGGCGCAGACGGGCGAGTTGATGCGGTTCGTCGGCGAACAAGGGCGCGATCCAGCGGTCGAGCAAATCGCCATGTTCCGGGAAACGACCCTGACGCGACCCTTCATCGCGCGCGGCCTCGACCAACGGATCGAGCGCCTGCACGACTTCGGGCAAGCTCGAATGGAGCAGGCCTTCGCGGAGGCCATAAGCCGATACGATCAGCGCCGAAGGATTGAGGCAGCGCGAAAGTGCGGCGAGCAGCATGGCGGCGTCGCCGAGGGAATTGACGCGCGAGGAGGAAATGCCGCCGACCGCCTTGATCCTTTTGGGGTCGAGCTGGCCAAGCGCGCGGACCAGACGCTGCCCTTCGGAGGGCGCCATCACATATTGGTGGACGATCGGCAGCGGATAATCGGTCAGCGTCTGGTGGAGTCGCGCGAGCGCGCGCCACGAACCGCCGACCATGTAGAAGGGCTTGTCCTCGCCCTTCCCCTTCCAGCCCGCCTTGTTGAGCGCCTTGGCGAGCGCGCGATCGAGGGCGCGCGACGAACCCAATTTCATCTGCGCGAGACGCAGCACGCCGAAAGGCACCGAGACCCCCTGCCCCACCTGCCCGTTCGAAACCCGGACCAGTTCGAGGCTGCCGCCGCCGAGATCGGCGACAATGCCGTCCGCGTCGGGGATCGCGGCGAGTACGCCATGGCCCGCGAGCGAAGCCTCTGCGGTGCCGGGCAGCAATTCGACCGGCAGGCCGATCTCGGCGAGTCGGGCAATGAAATCGGGACCATTGCTGGCATCGCGCACCGCCGCGGTGGCGACCGTGCGCAGTTTCGCCACGCCCATATCCTCGGCGAGGCGGCGGAACCGCGCCAGCGCCGCGAGCGTGCGGTCGACCGCGTCGGGATCAAGCAGGCCGGTCTTGCCCAACCCCTTGCCGAGCCCGGCCATTATCTTCTCATTGAACAGGATCGAGGGGATGCGTCCCTCACCCTCGTAGATCACCAGTCGAATCGAATTGGAGCCGATGTCGATGATCCCGATCGGGACGTCGCTCTGCTGCGCCTCACGCTTGGGGAAGGGTATGGCGCGCATCCGGGCGCCATGTTTAGCGGGAACCGTGCCCGCCGCCAATGGCGTGCGGAGCAAACGGTCGACTATGCGCGAAGCCATGGCTTAAATTTCAGCCTATCGGCCCGAAACGATCAAGCGGGGATCAGGCGCTACGCGGACGATGCGTGCGCCCGCCGGGACGGGTCGGGCGCGGCTGGAAACGCGCGCCCCCCGGCCGTGCACCGGGATGCGGGCCGCGACCACCACCGCCGCCTTGGGGCGGTGCCTCGGACGGCACGATCCGCACATCGCCATCCTCCTCATTCGCGGTCCGCTTGAGCGCGGACTGGAAGCGGGACGCGGCGGCGCGCGGAATCTGGAAGCGTGTCTCGTCGGTACCGATCCGGATCGCGCCGACATCCTGCTTGGTGATGTGGCCGCGACGGCAGAGCAAGGGCAGCAGCCAACGCGGATCGGCATTGTTGCGCCGGCCGATATTGATGCTGAACCAGACGATATCCTCGAAACCGGCGCGCGGTCCGTCCGGACGCGCCGGACGCTGCGCCCCGCCCTCGAGCAATTCCTCGGCGGCGGGCAATTTGGCGCGATGCGCGCGCACCAGCATCGCCGCAATCTCCAGCGGATCCCGCTCGGCGAGCAGATCGGCGCCGAGCGCCATATCTTCTTCGTCCAGCTCTACCGGCTCGCTCAGGGTCACGAGCAGTCGCTTGCGATCAGCCGCGGCGATCACAGCCTGGGTCGGCAGATCGATCCACTCGGCCTGAATCTTCGCGTCGCGCAGCATGGCTTCGACCCGGCGGCGGCGCATGAATGGCACGATCAGGGCGGCGACGCCCTTCTTGCCGGCACGGCCGGTGCGCCCCGAGCGATGCTGCAATGCCTCGGCATCGCGCGGCAGCTCGACGTGGACGACGAGCGAAAGGGAGGGCAAATCGATGCCGCGCGCTGCGACATCAGTAGCGACGCAGACGCGAGCGCGACGGTCGCGCAGTGCCTGAAGCGCGTGGTTGCGCTCGTTTTGGCTATGCTCGCCCGATAGCGCGACCGCGGCAAAGCCGCGCTCGACCAGGCTGGCATGCAGCCGCCGTACCGCCTCGCGCGTCGCGCAGAACAGGATCGCGGTGTCCGGCTCGTGCAGGCGCAACAGGTTCACCGCGGCATTTTCGATGTCCGAGGGCGCGACCGCGAGCGCCTGATAGGCGATGTCGCCATGGCCGCGCTCGGTGCCGACGGTCGAGATGGTCAGCGCATCGCGCTGATAGCGCCGGGCAAGCGCCACAATCGGCTTCGGCATCGTCGCCGAGAACAGCAAGGTGCGGCGGCCCTGCGGCGTCGCGTCCAGGATTTCCTCAAGCTCGTCGCGGAAGCCCATGTCGAGCATCTCGTCGGCCTCGTCGAGAATGACCGCTTTCAACGCCGACAGGTCGAGCGCGCCGCGTTCGAGATGGTCGCGCAAGCGACCGGGCGTGCCGACAACGATGTGCGTGCCGTGGGACAGCTGCCGCCGCTCCCGCGACGGGTCCATGCCCCCGACGCAGGTCGAAACCCGCGCGCCTGCCTTGGCGTAGAGCCATTGCAGCTCCTTCGCGACCTGCAGCGCCAGTTCGCGCGTCGGCGCGATGACCAAAGCCTGCGGCAGGCCCGGCGAGGGCATGCGATCGCCGTCGAACAATTGCGGCGCGACCGCCATGCCGAAGGCGACGGTCTTCCCAGAGCCGGTCTGTGCGGAAACGATAAGGTCGCGGCCATCGGCGTCGTTTTCGAGGACGGCGGCCTGAACGGCGGTAGGCGTGGCATAGCCGCGCTCGGTCAACGCCTCGACGAGAGGCGTGGGCAATCTACTGAAAGGCATGGCGCCTAAATGGTCGTTTGGCCTTCAACCGCAAGGGAAAAGAGGGTGAAGGGCCGTTTGTGTTGCAAATCTGCTCGCGTCCGCAGTTTCCGAACCGGAATCTAGCTGCGCTTGAAAGTGAGGCGCGGAACCGAGCCCGACCCCTTTAGCGCCGCACCGCGGCCCGAGAGCGACGGATTGGTCATAAAGTAGCGGTGCAGGTTGAACGGCCGCTTGCCCGGCACGATCCGTTCATAGGTGCCGTCGGGGTGGAGCAGCCAACTCTGTTCGTCGTCGATCAGATTGGCGACCATCACCTGATCGAGAATCTGCGCGTGAACGGTCGGGTTCTCGATCGGCAGCAGATATTCCACGCGCCGGTCGAAATTGCGCGGCATCCAGTCGGCGGAGGAGATGAACACCTTGGCTTTGGGGTTGGGCAATTCCTCGCCGTTGCCGAACACCATGATGCGGCTGTGTTCAAGGAAGCGGCCAATCACCGACTTGACGCGGATATTCTCGGAAAGGCCCGGCACGCCGGGCCGCAGGCAACAAATGCCGCGCACGACCAGGTCGATTTCCACCCCCGCCGCGCTGGCACGATAGAGCTTTTCGATGATCGCGGGATCGACCAGGCTGTTCAATTTGGCCCAGATCGCCGCCGGACGACCGGCGCGCGCATGGTCGATCTCGGCATCGATGCACTCGCCCAATTTGTCGCGCAGGTGGAGCGGCGAGATCGAGAGCAATTCCATGCCGGTCGGCTCGACGTAGCCGGTAACGTAATTGAACAATTGCGCCGCATCGCGGCCCGCGCGCGGATCGGCGGTGAAGAAGCTCAAGTCGGTATAGATGCGCGCGGTGATCGGGTGATAATTGCCCGTACCGAAATGGCAGTAGGTACGAAACTGCTCGCCCTCGCGCCGGACGACCATCGAGACCTTGGCGTGCGTCTTCCAGTCGATGAAACCGTAGACGACCTGCACACCCGCGCGTTCAAGCTCGGCCGCCCAGTTGATATTCTGCTCTTCGTCGAAGCGTGCCTTCAGTTCGACCACCGCGGTGACCGACTTGCCGGCTTCGGCTGCGTCGATCAGCGCTCGGATCACCGCCGACTGCTTGCCCGCGCGGTAGAGCGTCTGCTTGATCGCGACCACGTCCGGGTCGGCCGCCGCTTGCTTGAGTAGAGCGATCACCACATCGAACGTCTCGTACGGGTGGTGAACGACGATATCCTTGGACTTGATCGCCGCAAAGCAATCGCCGCCATGTTCGCGCACCCGCTCCGGGAAACGTGCAGTGAAGGGTGGAAATTTGAGGTCGGGCCGGTCTTCGTCGACCAGCTCTGCCAGATCGCCGACGCCGAGCAGTTCCTGCGTGTCGACGATCACGTCGGTCGTGTCGCCAATCTCTTCCTTGACCAAAGCCGCGAGCGCCCTGGGCATGTTGGGCGTGGGCTCGAGCCGGATGATACGGCCCTTGCGCCGGCGTTTGATCGCGGATTTGAAGAAGCGGACAAGGTCTTCAGCCTCTTCCTCGATCTCGATATCGCTGTCGCGGATCACGCGGAACGCGGTGTCGCTCAGCACCTGATATCCCGGAAAGAGGACATCGGTGAAGCGCCGGATCAACGTCTCGATCGCGACATAACGAGCGCGGCTGCCCGGCAAGCGCACGAAGCGCTTGAGCGTGACCGGGAGCATCACCAGTTCGCGCGTCGGCTCGCCATCGGAAAGGCGTTTCAGGTCGAACAGGAGCGTGAAGCCCTTGTTCGGGATGAAGGGGAAAGGGTGCGCCGGGTCGAGCGCCTGGGGGGTTAGAACCGGGAAGATTTGCTGGCGAAAATGATCCTCACACCATTGCGCAACGTCGCCCTTGATCTCCGCGCCTTCGAGCACTTCCACACCAGCTTCGGCGAGCTGGGCGCGCAGATCGAGCCAGACCTTCTGCTGGACGTCGGTCAGTTCGTCCGCGCGCTGCGCGATCGCTTCAAGCTGCTGGCCGGTGGTGAGGCCGTCAACCGAGCGGTCCTCGATAGCCTGCAATTGCTGGCCCTTGAGGCCGGCGACGCGGACCATGAAGAATTCGTCGAGATTGTTGCCCGAGATGGAGAGGAAGCGCAGCCGCTCCAGCAAAGGGTGGGCCGGGTTGCAGGCCTCCTCCAGCACGCGCTGGTTGAATGCGATCCAGCTCAGCTCGCGGTTGAAATAGCGCTCGGCCGGCGCAATCCTATCGCTGGTGCTCTCGACAAGCTCCTCGGCGACGGTTTCTGCGATTTCCTCGTCGGTTTCGGCGGCACTGGCGGTCGGCTGGTCCATACCGAAATGCTTACGCCTCGATTTGTGACTCGTCGATGACTCCCATGGCGGAGAGCGCCCTACGCGCGAGAGGAACGGTCAGCCGCTGGCGCTGCTCGTACGCCAGTTCGTCGAGCGCATCGATCGCGCGATGCACGCCATAGTAAGAGCGTTCGATCCGCGGCACGAGGTAGCGAACCAGTTCGGGCGGCGCGGCGAGCCCGCGCGCATGGCATAATTTCTCGATCAACTGCCCAACCAGTTCGTCGTCGGGCTCCTCGATCCGCACGACCGGGGTCGCGGCGAGGCGCGAGCGCAAATCGGGGAGCTTGACCGCCCAGCTTGGCGGCGGCGCGTTGACGATCAGGATCAAGGGCTTGCGATTGGCCTGCGCGCGGTTCCAGGCGTGGAAAATCGCCTCCTCGTCCGCCAGCTCGGCATTGTCGATAAGCTCGCCGCCGGTCTTGGCGGCGAAGATGCGGCCGAGCAGAGAACGGCCCGATTTGCGCGGGCCGGTCAGGATCGTGGCCATGACAGGCCATAACGACCAATGTTCGAAATGGCGGATCAGCGGCCGATTGGCCTCGGAGACGAGATAATCCTGTTCGCTATCGCCCGCCGGCCAATCGAGCGGCAGCGCGATCTGGCTCATTTTGGCCGCGTCAGGCGGAGGCCTCCGCCCGTGTCCTGGACCGTGTAGCCGGCAACGCCGAGGGCAGTGCGGAAGGCATTGGGATCGCCGTCATAGCCGACGCGCAGGACCGAGACTCCACCCAAAGCCACGCTGTTGGTGGCGACCGCCTTCACGCCGGGAAGCCCGCGGAGGCTGGCCATGACCTGCACCAAAGATGGATCGTCGGGCGTGTCGACCTGGACCAGGAAGGTGGAGGCAGCACCCGGGACGGCGATGCCATCCGTATCGGTTTCGACCGTGGCTTCCTCGGGCACGTCGGGCGCAACCGGCGCCGGCGGTTCGAGCGAACGATCGGTGCGCAAGCGGCCGTCGCGCAGCGCCTCGGCATAGGCATCATCGATCCGGCGCACACCCTCGTCGAGCATCTGCGGCAATTTGTCGCTATCACTCGCAATCAGATCGAAGCGCGCGATCACGTCGCCGTCGGGGCCGTGCAGCGCGGAGAAATGCGCCAGCACCGGTCCGCCGGGATATTGGCGAACGATCTGCACTGTCGGCACGACCACATCGGACGCACCATATTGATCGAGCAATGTGCGCCACAGGCCGCGCCCCGGACGCCCCGCCTGCGCGGCGTTGAGGATCAGCGGGTCGAGCCCGCCCCCGGTCGGGCGGACATAATCGATGGGGCTGCCACCCGAACGGAACCGCGCCCAGGCCTTCTGCCATTCGGTGCGATGTTCGAAGCTTTGCGGCGCCCCACCCGACCACATTACGGGAATGACCAGCATCGGCACCGAGCGCACGCCCGCCTGCGCCTGACCCAGGGCCTGCGCCGAACGGCTGCGGTCGAACAAGACACCCAGGTGCGCGATGTAACGGTGCGGGCCGATCTGCTCGTCCTCGACCTCGATTCCAGCGACCATCGAATCGAGCGCACCATCGCCCAGATTGGGGGCATTGGCCTCGGGCTGGTTGTTCACCTTGGCCCAGAGCGTCTTCCACGCGCGGCGCTGCGCGAGCCGCCAACCGAAGTGGCGAGCCTCGACCGCATCCTTTGCGGAGACGTCGACCGCGACATTGCCGACCTCGTAATTGGCCGAGCTGTCGATCGGCGGCACGCCGCGATCATTCCCCTCGATCTGGGCATAAGCGAATCCCGCCAGGCCGATTGCGGCCAGCGATGCGGCGATAAGGGAATTGCGGCGAACAGGCGTCACGGTTGCGCCTTGTGGCGAAACCCCCGTGGATTTCCAAGCAGGATATGGATAGTGCGCCTCAATCCACCCCGTTCGTGCTGAGCGAAGTCGAAGCACATGGGCTGGGCGATCCATAACGTCCTTCGACTTCGCTCAGGACGAACGGAAGGGTGGAATGACCGAATCCTACAGCTACGCCAAGGCTGGCGTATCGATCGCGGCGGGCAATGCGCTGGTGAATGCGATCAAGCCATTGGTGCGCGCCACCAGGCGTCCGGGGGCGGATGCGGAGATTGGCGGCTTTGGCGGCTTCTTCGACCTGAAGGCCGCGGGCTATGATGATCCGTTGCTGGTCGCGGCCAATGATGGTGTCGGCACCAAATTGAAGCTGGCGATCGACAGCGGGCGGCACGGCACGGTCGGCATCGATCTGGTCGCGATGTGCGTCAACGACCTGATCGTACAAGGCGCTGAGCCACTTTTCTTCCTCGATTATTTCGCGACAGGGAAGCTGGATACGGGCGTCGCCGAGCAGGTGATCGCGGGGATCGCCAAGGGGTGTCAGATTGCGGGCTGCGCCCTGATCGGCGGCGAGACCGCCGAGATGCCGGGCATGTATGCCGCTGGCGATTATGATCTGGCAGGCTTCTCGGTCGGCGCGGTCGAACGCGCGCAGGCGCTGACCGGCACCAAGGTCGAGGCGGGCGACCTGCTGCTCGGCCTCGCTTCCTCGGGCGTGCATTCCAACGGTTACTCGCTCGTGCGGCGGCTGGCGGCGGACAAGGGCTGGAAGCTCGATCGCCCGGCCTTGTTCGATCAGGACCAACTGCTGATCGACGCGCTGATGGAGCCGACGCGCATCTATGTGAAATCTTTGCTGCCTTTGGTGCGGGCCAACAAGGTGAGCGCGCTGGCACACATCACCGGCGGTGGCTTGCTGGAGAATATTCCGCGCGTGCTGCCCGAAGGACTGCATGCAACGGTCGATGCGGATGCTTGGGAGCAACCGCGCCTGATGGCGTTCCTCCAGGCGCAGGGCGCGATCGAGCCCGAGGAAATGGCACGCACCTTCAATTGCGGTATCGGCATGATTGCCGCGGTGCGCGCGGGCGACGCGGCAGACGTGACCGCCGCGCTCGAAGCCGCGGGCGAGACCGTTTTTCAGGTCGGCGGCATTGCGGAAGGGCCGCGCGGCTGCACGGTGGAGGGATCGCAGGGTACCTGGAGCGCCAAGGCAGCGTGGTCGGCGACACATGAGGGGTGAGGCACCTAAAGCCCTCTCCCCTTGCGGGAGAGGGTTGGGAGAGGGGATCGCGCGCAGCGCGAATTTCCTCATCTGCGAGCTAACGCTCGCGTCCCCCCTCCCTAACCCTCCCCCGCAAGGGGGGAGGGAATGAGTAGGGCACGCGTCGGCATCCTGATTTCGGGGCGCGGTTCGAACATGGCATCGCTGGTCGAAGCCTCGCGGAAGCCGGACAGCCCTTATGAAGTGGTGTTGGTCGCTTCCAACGTCACGGACGCGGCTGGCCTCGATTTTGCCAAGGCGCAGGGCATCGCGACTTGGGCGCAGAGCCACACGGGCATGAAGCGCGCCGAATTCGACGCGTTGGTCGATGCGCAATTGCGCGCGGCGGGCGTCGAATATGTCGCGCTGGCTGGCTATATGCGCCTGCTTTCGCCAGGTTTCGTCCAGAAATGGGCGGGCCGGATGATCAACATCCACCCTTCCCTGCTGCCGGCTTATAAAGGTCTCGACACGCATCAGCGCGTGATCGACGCGGGCGAGGTGAAGCATGGCTGCAGCGTGCATATCGTGACCGAGGAACTGGACGAC
>Ga0209148_1001419_pt1 | contig 12265 bp, 5 predicted proteins | sample AraplaCol_mMF_r2_2_FD_184288 | JGI IMG/M metagenome (GOLD analysis project Ga0209148, IMG submission 184288) | Arabidopsis root microbial communities from North Carolina, USA - plate scrape CL_Col_mMF_r2 (SPAdes) (version 2) | ecosystem: Host-associated > Plants > Roots > Endosphere | place: USA...
CTTCGGGAACGGCCGTCCCGCGAAGGCTTTCTTCTGGGTCCAGTCCTGCGCGGGACTCGTCCAGTAGGAATCGCCGGGCGGCAGGCCCAGCGCCAGCAGGCTTTCCGATGCGATGTACATGCTGCCGTTGTTCGAATAGATGTCGGCCAGTTCCGGGTGGTGGCCGACGAAGCCGATGGTCAGGTAGCCGTCCTTCGTGAAATTGGTCGGGTCCGACCACACGGCTTCGTGCACGGCCTGCAGCGCCGCGCGCACCTGGCCTTCCGGCAGGCTGGCCGGCAGCTGCTTGCGCCACGCGAGCAGGCCCAGTGGCTGGAACACGGCCGTGCGGTAGGTGAGGGAGCGTCCGATCGGCGGATACGTGCCCGTCGGCGAAATGAAGCGCTCCAGGTGCTCGCTGTAGCGCTGCATGCGTTTCATCGCCTGGGCGCGCAGCTCGGCCGGCTTGCCGTTCCAGAACGGCGCGTTGTGCCGCTCCAGCACTTCCAGGATCTCGACCAGCATCGGGTACATCACGTACGAGTTGTAGTAGTCGAAGTGGAACGTGTCGCCATCCTTGATCCAGCCGTCGCCCACATACCATTCGTTGATCTTCCGGATCGCCACGTTCGTGCGCATCGGATCGGCCTGTTCGCCCACCGACAGCAGGAAGGCCTCGTTCATCGCCGCGAACAGCATCCAGTTGATGTACGGCGGATCGATGCGGCGCAGGCCGTGGATCTCGGTGACGATGCGCTGCTTCGTCGTCGCGTCGAGCGGCTCCCACAAGGCCTTCGGCGCGCGGATCAGCGCGTTCGTGAAGTAGGACGAGTCGACGAGCGCCTGGCCGCCGCTGCGCCAGCCCAGGTAATCCGGGCTGGCCGGATCGACGGCGTGCACAAAGCACTGCAGCGCGAGCTGGCGCAGGCGCGCGCGCAGGCGCCCTTCCGCCGTCGCATCGTCCGGCAGCGCCAGCCACGGCGCGATGCCGGAGATCAGGCGGCCGAAGCATTCCAGGTAGGCGACGTTCGGACTGCGACCGTCCCACGTGGGACTCAGTTCGAGCGGGAAGCGTTTTTTCAGCTCGCCCTTCGCCATCGCGGAGAGGACCGGCTCGGCCATCTTTTGCAGCAGGCCGAGCATGTACTCGCGGTCGCCGCCCGCGCGCGCGGGCGTGGTTGCCGCGGCGGCGTCGGCTGCCGGCAAGCCGAGGGCGCCGGCGGCGGCCGCGAAGCTGCCCATGAAGTGTCGTCGTTTCATGCGTGTTCCTTGTTTTTCATTGTTCCACCACCAGGGCGTCGCCCACGTAGGCGCGGAAATGGCGGATGCGTCCCGTGACGCCATCCGGTCCCTGGCGCGGCACGTAGCGCAGACCGGCCACCTCCATCGAACGACCCAGGTCGATCACGAGGCGGTGCGGATGGCCCGTGCCGTTCAGCGCCGTGTGCCAGTAGTCGCTGTTCTGGCCATTGATCGCGTTCAGCGCCCCGCCGTCTTCCTTCGTGGCTTCCTCGCTGTCGACCCAGGCGATGGTCCAGTTGGACTGGTCGAGCGTCTTGCCGTCCTTGTCCAGCAGGGCCAGTTCCGCCACGGCGGCATACGGCTTGCCGTCGAAGGCGTCGAGCGACTCCAGGCAGAACTGGCGGCCGGACGTCAAGGCCGCGAAGCGCACGTCCTGCGTCTGCGAGCCGGGCGCGAATTCGCCGTCGTGCACGGGTTTCACGCCGTCCAGGTGCAGGCGCGCGGTGCTCGGCGGCCGCGGGAAATCCCGCTCGCGGTGCAGCTGGTCGAGGATCGGCATGGCCAGGCCGGCGATCTTCGGCACGTCCTGCCCGCGCGGCCCCGTCAGGTCCAGCACGACGACCTCGTTGCGGCCCTTGCGCAGCCACGGTCCGGGCAGGTACATCGTCTGCGTGGGACCAATGCTCCAGAACCGTCCGAGGCAGCGGCCGTTGACCCACACGACGCCCTGGCCCCAGGCCGACATGTCGAGGAACGTGTCGTCCGTGCGCGCGGCGTCGAAGCCGCCGCGGTAGAACGCGGCGCCCTTCCCGCGTCCCTTCTTGAACGCGAGCGGCGGGAGCACGCCGTCCGCATCGAAATCGAGGGCGCGGATTTCCCAGTTCTCCAGCGGCTGCGCGGCGCCGCCCTTGGGCGTGAACGTCACCGGTCCGTGCAGGCCCTTGCGGTCGTGGATCTCGACGCCGAAGTTCACGCGTGCGATCGTGTACAGCAGGATCTCCAGCGTCGCGGGCTTGCTGCGCGCCGGCACGTCGACCTTGTAGCGGCGGTAGCGCGTGTCCAGCGTGCCGATCGGCTTGCCGTCCAGGTGGACCCAGGCGAGGTCGCGCGCGCGCGCCACCTCGACCACGCCGGCCGGTCCCGCCGGCAGGGTCACGCGATACGACACGAGGCCGCGGCTGATGTCGTACTGCTCGATCGGGCGCGGCGACACGTCCTTGATGACGCGCGCCGGCAAGACCGATTTCACCGGCACGGATTGCGCCAGCGCGAACGGAGGAATCGTCATCACGGGCATGCGCGGCGGCGGATCCGGCAGCTTTTCGCCCGGTGCCAGGAACGGCGTGATGGCGGCGCGGTAGGCGTCGAACTTCGCGCCGATCCAGCCCGCCTCGCCGATCGGCGCGTCGTAGTCGTAGCTCGTCGTGTCGGGCCGGAACGGCCGGTCGCAGCCGCCCCACAGGCCGAACGTCGTGCCGCCGTGCGCCATGTACAGGCTGAACGAACCGTTCGCCTTGAGCATGGCCGCGATGTCGGCGGTCGCTCCTTCCACGCCGCCGCGGCGGTGCGGCGCGCCCCACGTGTCGAACCAGCCGGAATAGTATTCGCCGCACATCCGCGGCCCCTTCTGCACGGCGTCCAGCGCCTTGAAGCCGGCGGCCGGATCGCTGCCGAAGTTCGCCACCGTGAACAGTTCGGGGATGTACGTGCGCGCGACGGCATTCGTCGGATTGCACTGGAACAGCGGCACGTCGAAATCCGCATCCAGCAACGCCTGGCGCAGCACGCGCAGGTAGCCGACGTCGTCGCCGAAGAAGCCGTACTCGTTCTCGACCTGCACCATCAGGATGTTACCGCCGCGCGTCACCTGCTGCGGGCCGAGCACGCGCCCGACCTCCGCCAGCCAGCGCCGCGCGGGCGCCAGGTAGGCCTCGTCGCGCGTGCGCAGGAAGGCGTCGCCAGGGTGCTTCAGCAGCCACCACGGCAGCCCGCCCATCTCCCATTCCGCGCAGGCGTACGGACCGGGGCGCAGGATCACCCACAGGCCCTCCTCCTGCGCGAGCCGGCAGAATTCCGCGGCGTCGCGCTGCGCGGCCCAGTCGTAGCGGCCTTCGCGCCATTCGTGGTAATTCCAGAACAGGTAGGCGCACACCGCGTTCAGGCCCATCGCCTTGATGGTCTTGAGGCGGTGCGGCCAGTACTCGCGCGGCACGCGGGCGAAGTGCATCTCGCCGCAGCGGATCTGCAAGGGCTTCCCGTCCAGCAGGAAATCGTGGTCGCCGATCGCGAAGCGGTTCGAGGCCGCCGCGTGGACGGTGGCGGAGAGCGGCAGCAGCGCGCCGCCCAGCGCGGCGGCGCTGCCTTGCAGCAGGCGCCGGCGTTGGTAACTGATGGTCATGTCGTCGTCGGTAAGGTTCGCAAATTACAGCTTGCCGCGGATGCCGATCTTGATCGTGCGGCCGTCGTACTTCGCATAGTCCATGCGCGAACGGTGGCCGTCGCCGTACTGCCCGGTCGCGTCCTCGAAGTAATCGTACGACAGCGTGTTGGACAGGTTCAGCGCATCGATGCGCAGCTCCAGGTTCTCGGACAGTTTATAGCTGATGTTGCCGTCCAGGTAGCCCCGCGCCGCGTGCCAGCGGATCAAATCGTCGCCGTTGTTCTTCGGATTATCCGGATGCAGCGAGCGGCCCTTGTAATTGTACGAGAGACGCATGGCCAGGGGGCCGTGCTCGTAATAGGTCGTGAAGCTGTACGCGTACTTCGGCACCGAGTTGACCTGGATTTCCTTGCCCGCGTTCGTGATCCACTTGGCGCTGTTGAACGGATCGATGTGCGTATAGCTGCCCAGCGCGCCGAGGCCCTTGAACGGCTCCGGCAGGAACGTGAAGTCCTGCTGGTACGCGAGCTCGTAGCCTTTCAGCGTCTGCTGGCCCGCGTTGCCGTAGGTGCGCAGCGTCATCGGCAGGTTCGGATCCACGTGGCCGTTCTTGTCCTGGAAGATCGCGCCCATCGCCGTATCGGGCAGGCCCAGCGCGCCGAACGTGGTCTGCGTCGTGCTCGAGACGGTGGCGTCGGTCAGGTCCTTCTTGAAGTACGCGGCCGACAGCAGGCTGCCCGGCTTGAAATACCATTCGAGGCTCGTGTCCAGGTTCTTCGACTGCTGCGGCTTCAGGCTCGGGTTGCCCGCCGTGGCCGTGTTGTCGAACGGGTTCGGGACGACGGTCTGCGCGGCGATGATCGACAGCGACGCGCGGCTGATCGTCTTGCCGTACGACGCGCGCCAGATCACGTCGTCGGTCAGGTCGTAGGCGGCGCTGACGGCCGGCAGCACGTTCGTGTACTTGCCGTGCTCCTCGTTCGGCGCGTAGGTGTTGCCCGTGCCCGTCTTCTTGAAGTTGTCGATGCCCAGCTTGGTCTGCGCCCAGCGCACGCCGGCGTTGATGCGCAGTTCGCGGTTCAGCACCTCGCCCTTGAAGTCGGACTGCACGAAGCCGGTCGTGACCTTCTCTTCCGCGCCGAAGCTTTGCGCCGGCGTGAACGTGGCGCCCGTGTTGTAGGCCAGCGGATCGAACGTGCCCATGGTGTAGGCGCGCGTGAACGTGCCGAACTGGTGGGGCCAGCCGTCGCCCATGTCCAGGTTCGAGATGGGCAGGTTGGAGACCATGCCGCTGCGCATGCCGGCGTCGCCCATCTGGTTCAGCTTCTTCGTCATGTCGGACGTGGCGTTGCGCTTCTCGACGCCCTTCGTCGTGTCGACGTACACGAGGCCGCCCTTGAAGTGGCCGGTCCAGTCGCCCCACAGGTCGTAGTCCTGGTCCAGCACGAGGCGCGCCTGGCGGCCCTTGTCCGTCTCGCGGGTCCAGCTCGTGTTGATGCCGAAGCCGGTGAAGTTGGCGGGATTCGTGTAGTCGATCGGCGACGACAGCGACGGGTACACGTGGTCGGCGCCGTAGTCGATGGTGGAATCGACGCCGAAGATCTGGCCCGACAAGGTGTCCTGGTAGCTCGTCGCGTCGCTGTTGTTGGCCGACAGCTGGCCGGTCAGCACGGTGCCGTGCTTGACTTCCCAGCGGCCGTTCAGCGCGAGGTAGCCGAACTTCGTCTTGTCCTCGCCGTAGGTGACGCCGCTGCTGTACGACGTATTGCCGAAGGTGCCGGTCAACAAGTCCGACGCGGGATCGATGTGCACGTCCAGCGGCACCAGGCCGCTGTGGTTGCCCTGGCCGGCCGGCGCGGTGCGGTCGGTGGTCTTGCTGTTGCGGATCAGGAGGCCGTAATACAGTTCGTCGCGGCTGTTCTTGAGTTGCGAGGCGAGGCCGTCGAGGCTGATATTCAGGCCGCCCTCCTTGAACTGCAGCGACGTCACGAGGCCGTCGCGCGAGCGCCGGTTCTCCGAGCCGTAGAAGCGGTAGATGCGGGGCAGCAGCGCATTGTCGATCTGGTCGCGCGTGTAGCCGGACAGGTTCGCGCGCGGGTCGTCGTAGTCGAGCTTCATGGCGAAGTTGCCCAGCACGGGCGACCCGCCGCCGCGGGCCGAGCTGTTGTAGCCGCCCGTCGCCTCGAAGCCGGAGCGGTTGTTCACGGCCTTCGAATGGGCGACGCCGGCCAGGAAGCCCCAGTGTCCCCACGTGTTCGAATACAGCGCGAAGCCGGTCGGATCGGCCTTTTTCGACATCGTGTTGTATGCCTCGGAGACGGCATAGCGCACGTTGCGCTTCGGGTTGTCGAACGGACGCGGCGTCTGCAGGTCGACGACGCCGCCCATGCCGCCTTCGGTCAGCTCGGCCAGCGGGGTCTTGTAGAAGTCGACGCGGCCGAACAGCTCGGACGCGAACACGTCGTAGTTGAAGCCGCGCGCCGCGCTGCCGATCGTGCTGGTCGACGTCGTGTTGACGGGCGCGCCGTTCAGGGTCGTCACCGAGTATTCCGTCGGCAGGCCGCGGATCGAGATGCGCTGGCCTTCCGCCGAGCTTTCGTCGCGGTTCAGGATCACGCCCGGCACGCGCTGCAGCGACTCCGCCACGTTCGCTTCGGGGAACTTGCCGATGTCCTCGGCGACGATGGAATCGCGCACGCCGACGGCCTGCTGCTTGAGGTTCAGCGCCTTCTGCAGGCTGGAACGGAAGCCGGTCACGACGACGGTCGTCGTGGCGGGCGCATCCTGGGCCGGCGGGGCCGGCTCGGTGGTCGGGGCCGCGGGCGGCGTGGCTTCCTGCGCCAGTGCAGGGTTACCGTAGGCGGCGGCCAGCGCCACCGGCAGCAGCGTGGCAAGCAACTTCTTGTTCATCTTGTCTCCATCCATGTGTCGTTATTGGACTGTTCGTGCCGGACTGGGGCATTGTCGTGGTCATCTTTACGCCGGCTGATGGTCACGTTACCACAGCCGATTATCAAAGAGCAATAGCGCACGAATGGAAGAAAAATCGATGTAACTCATTGTTTTATAATATGTTTACCCAATGTTTCTGGAATTTATGTGTCGCGAAACGACGACAGACATACTAAACAGTCATACCTTTGATGAATTTTGTGATGTACGTTGTCTCATTATTCCGTCAAACTTCCTGTTTTTCGGATGCCCCATGCGCAAAGTCAGCAAACTGAGTGAAGTCGCCCGGCTCGCGGGCGTTGCGCCGATCACGGCGTCGCGCGCCATCCGCGGCGAAGGGTATGTGTCGGCCGAGGCGCGCGAACGCATCATGGCGGCCGCCGCGCAGCTGAACTACACGCCCGACCCGCTGGCGCGGCGCATGCGCGGCGACCGGAGCCGCCTGATCGGCGTCTTCGTCAACAACTACGGCCCCGTCGTGCTGCACGAGATCATCCGCTTTCTCAGCACGCATGCGCGCGCCCAGGGCTACGACCTGCTGCTGTTCAACGCCGACCGCTTCGACAGCCCCGACCGCATGGCCACTTGCGACCTGCTGGGCAAGCTGTGCGCCGGCCTGCTGCTCGTGATGCCGAGCGCGGACGACCGCTATCTCGACGCCATCGAACGCCAGCAACTGGCCAGCGTCGTGCTGTGCTTCGACGCGCGGCCCCTCGCCGTGCCCGTCGTGGCGGCGGAAAACCGCCTCGGCGCGCGCACGGCCGTCGACCACCTGCTGGCGCTGGGCCACCGCCGCATCGCCTACATTGCCGGCAATCCGGGCACGGGACAGAGCGCGGAGCGCGAACGGGGCTACCTCGATGCGCTTGCCGCGGCCGGCGTCGCGCCCGACCCCGCGCTCGTCGTCAACGGCGCGTTCGTGCAGCCGGGCGGGTATGCCGCGACCGAGCAGTTGCTCGCCTTGAGCGTCCCGCCCACCGCGATCTTCGCGGCCAACGACGAGATGGCGTTCGGCGCCATCGACGCCATCAACAGCCGCGGCCTGAACGTCCCCGGCGACATCTCCGTGATCGGCTACGACGACATCCCGACGTCCAGCTGCGTGTTCCCGAAACTGACGACGATGCACCAGCCGTTCGACGCCATCGCCGCGTATGCGGTGCGCGAAGTGGTCGGCATGATCGCCGGACGGGCGACGGAACCGGCGCGCATCGCCTTTCCCGCGAAGCTCGTCGTGCGCGGATCGACGGGGCCCGCGGCGCACGCGGACGTCACGCCGACGACGCCGCGCCGACGCGCCCGCGCGCCGCGCGCGACAGCCGCCGGAACATGACCAGGCTGGCCCCGGCCAGCAGCGCCCCGGCCAACAGGGTCAGGCCGTAGTCGTGGCTCGTCGAGTCCAGCATGGGGCCGAGCAGGAAGCTCAGCACGATGTTGGACGTGCAGAACAGGAAGCGCTTGGCGCCGTCGAACTGGAGGAAGCGGGCGCGCGGGAACAGCACCATCGGCAGCGACGCGGCCGCCGTGTAGTACGTGCCCGCCACGACGACGTGCAGCACGTAGACGACGGCAAAACTCTGCAGGTCGTGCACGGCGAAGAAGCCGCCGCAGGCCACGCACAGGTACAGGCCCATCGTCCACACCGTGACGCTGGCGGCGCTGTAGCGGTCGACCATCCAGCCGATCGCGGACGACAGGCCGATCGACAGCGCGTACGACGTCGCCAGCAGCTTGCCCAGCACGGCCTTGTCCATGCCCAGCGACTCGGCGTACAGCTGCGAGAAGGTATTGAACGGCATGAACGTCAGCTCGGACGCCGTCAGCGCGAGGAACACGAGCAGGAAGTAACGGTCGGACAAGCATTCGCGCCAGTAGGCCCGGCCCATGGCGCGCCACGTCACGGCACTCTGGGCATCCACGGCCGCCGGCCCGTACTCGCCTTCCTTCAGGCGCACGCACATCAGCATGCAGGCGACGCCGAAGAACAGGCCGATGCCAAGGAAGACTTCGCGCAGGTGATGCTCGGTGAGGCGGAAGAACCACAGGTTGAACAGGATGCCGGCCACCAGGCTGACGATGCGGAATCCGGCGTAGAAGCGCCCGAGGACCGGGCGCGGCACGATGTCGTTGACAAGGCCCGCGTACAGAGCCAGCGTGACGAGCGCGACGCCCTCGAACACCGTCCAGAACACGCAGAACCAGGCGAGCACGCAGGTATCCGCGCCCGGTGACAAGGTGCCCAGCAAACGGTCGGTGGCGCGGCCGAACGCCGTGCAGTTGCCCAGCGCGACGAGGACCAGGGCGGCGACGGGCGTGATGCCGACCAGGAACGGCAGGCGCCGCCCCCAGCGGCTGCGAAAGCGGTCGGAGCGGAAGCCGACGATGGGCACGAGCACGCTGCCGAGCAGCGCCGGCAGCGCGGACACGAGCACGGCGATCATCGTATCGCTCGCATGATGCTGCCGCAGCAATTCCATCACGCCCGGGATGGCCGAGCGGTCGCGCAAGGCGATGGCGAATTCACCGAACAGCAACCAGAACAGGACGATGCCGAGACCCGACGCGGTATAGCGCAAGGTACCGACGGCGTAGGCGCTTTTGTTTTCCAACATGGACGCGTTTCCCACTAACAAGAGCTAAAGCATCGCCCCAGCTTAAGGAAACTGCAAGCTTTAAATTCGGGGGCAGAGCTAATGCCGGTCGCTTGAGCCACAAGCTCGTCGTTCCCGGCCTGGGCGGGAACCTAATTTCCCGAGCTACGGCCGCGGAGCTTGGATCCCCGCCTGCGCGGGGAGTCATTTCCGGCAATGCCGGGAATGACGTTTCTCGCGCTTAAGTGACTGGCATTCGCTCTGACCCCGAATTAAAAAAAAGCCTGCCGTCGCGGGGCAGGCCGAACGCGGGCGCGTGCCCGCGAAGGAGAGAATCAGTGGGCGAGCTTCGCCATCTCGGCCGCCACCAGCAGCACGGCGCCGACGCCGAAATGCGCCGTCGAATCGCGGTCGACGACCTGGCCGGGGATCGCGCGGTCGCCGATCGGCTGCACGTAACCCACCTTGCCGTCCGCCTGGATCGCGGTGTGCGTCAGGTAATCCCAGCCTTTCACGGCGACCGGCAGGTAGGTCGCGCGGTCCAGCAGACCGTTGTTGATACCCCACAGCATGCCGTAGGTGAAGAACGCGGTGCCGCTCGTTTCCGGGCCGGGCGCGTGGGCCGGGTCGACCAGGCTGCGCGTCCAGTAGCCGTCCGGACTCTGGATCGCCTTCAGCGCCTGCGCCATCGCGCGGAACCGCTCCTCGAACCTGGGGCGGTACGGATCGTCGCGCGGCAGGTCGGCCAGCACCTTGGCCAGCGCGGCGAACACCCAGCCGTCGCCGCGCGCCCAGAAATCCTTCTTGCCGTTGACGCTCTTGTGCTGCGGGTAGACGTAGCGCGCGTCGCGGAAATACAGGTGCTCGTCGGCGTCGTACATCAAGCCGTTCGCGTAGTCGAAATACGCGACCATCTTGTCGAGGTAGCGCCGGTCGCCCGTCAGCCTGTACATCTTCGTCATCACGGGCATGACCATGTACAGGCCGTCCGCCCACCACCAGTAATCGTTGCGGTCCGTGCCGATCTCGTACCCCATCACCTCGCGCGCGCGGGCGACCCGGCGCGGGTCCTGCGGGCCGAGGCGGTACAGGTCGAGATAGGTCTGGAAGCAGACCTGCCAGTCGCCGAACAGCACGTGGTCGTCCGTCTCGCCGTACGTGAGCTTCCATTCCGCCTTGTCGTCCGACTTCGCGCCCTTCCAGCCGTTGTACTCGGCCCAGCGTTCGGAGTACTGCCGGTACGCCTCGTTGTGGGTCACTTCATAGGCCGCCATGTTCCCGGTGTGGTACGTGGCCACGTTCCAGAACGAGGTTTCCGTCGCCGGCGTCCGGCCCTGCCAGTAGCCGTTCACCTTGGCGATGACGGCCAGCGCCTCCGCCCGCGACGGCACCGCCGCACGTGTTTCTTGCGCCGCCATGGCCGCATGGTTGCCGGCCATGTCCGCACAGCCGGCCAGCAGGAGTACGCCACCGGCCAGGACGCCCGCCATCACTCGCTTGTTCAATTTGACTCCTTCAGGTTTCATGTCGCTATCGTTATGGCCAGGTCGCCCGCGGCCAGCGGCTGCGCCGACGCCAGCTTGACGCGGTACAGCGCCTCGCCCCATTCGTGCCTGAGGCCCGGATCGGCCAGCGGCAGCCGCTCGACGTCCGCGCGCAGAGTGCGCGGATCGAAGCGCAGCCGCACCGTCCGGCCGCCGGCGACGGGCAGCGCCACCATGCCCGGCTGCGCCGCGTCGGGCCGGCGCGGCGTCATGAAGACGAGCACCACCGGCGCCTTGCGCGCCAGGCCGAACGTGTCGCGCAAGGTCACCGTATTCGCGTCGCGGCGCAGCGCGACGCGGCGCTCCCAGGTCTCGATGCCGGCCTCGGGACCGTACGCCGTGGCCAGGTCCATCGTCATGCCGGTCTCCTGCGGGCCGTCGTCGACGCGCAGCCGGCTCGCCCGGTCGCGCGCATCCCTGCCCCGCTGCATCCGACCGTCGACGAGCGGCAGGTTGTGGAAGCCCGACTGCATGGTCCAGATGGTGTAGCGGTCCTTGCCGAACGTCTTCGCGGTATAGGCTTCCACGCCCGGATCGACGAACACGGGCAGGCCGTCATGGAATACGATGAAGCTGCCCGAATCGTGGTGACCATGGCTGCGCGCATTCGACGCCGCCTGCACGGCGAGGAAGAAGCCCTGCGCGGCGCCGGCCTGCGCCCGCGCCGTCATCAGGCCGAGGGCGGGATACCACGCCGACCGCTGCAGCGCATCGCGGCCGGCCGTCGCGCGCATCCGCGCGACCTCCAGCACGTCGGCCACGTCGCGCGCGAGCCGGCCCTGGTCGGAGAGGGCAATGCCGCGCGCGGGCGCGCGGAACGCGCCGAATGCGGCCAGGTCGCCGTCGCCGGTCGCCCGGCCGAAGCGGTGCAGCAGCGGCGGCGAATGGCGGACCTGCGCATGCGCGTCGCCGTAATTCACGAACCAGTCGCCGGCCACGTGCACGTCCAGCACGTAATGGCCCATGCGGCGCACGAACGGGTCGGCCGCCAGGTCCACGGCGCCGCCGAGCGCGGAATCGAGCGCCATCAGGCTATCCAGGTAGGGGCCGGCGGACATCGCCCAGTAGCCCGGTCCCTCCTCGCAGGCGCCGTCGTCCGAATAGTCTTCCAGGTAGCGGTCGAGGCAAGCGCAGATCTTGAGCGTGGCCGCGCTGCGGCGGTCCGGGTCCGGCTCGAGCAGCAGGTTCGCTTCCAGCCAGTTCGATCCGATCCACGCCGTCCAGTTGTTCAGCGGCTCCTTGCGAGCCTCGAGGCCCATCCACTTGAAATCGTCGCGCAACCAGCCCGGATCGAGGATGCGCCGCTTGACTTCCGCCGCGATGCGCGCCTCCAGCAGCGGCGACACGGTGCGCAGCTGCGCGCCGACGAGGTAGTGGACGTAGGCCAGCGTCACGCCCGTCTCCGCCGCGAACAGGTCGATCACGGGTTCCTGCGCATCGGGCAGGCCGACGCCGCGCTTCTGCATGCCGCTGTGCGCCGGCAGGCCCCAGAACGTTTCTTCGCACACGTGCCAGACGCCGTCCGCGATCGCATGCAGATAGCGCCCCTGGCCCTGCACGCATTCCGCCAGCACGAG
>Ga0209148_1001421_pt1 | contig 12256 bp, 14 predicted proteins | sample AraplaCol_mMF_r2_2_FD_184288 | JGI IMG/M metagenome (GOLD analysis project Ga0209148, IMG submission 184288) | Arabidopsis root microbial communities from North Carolina, USA - plate scrape CL_Col_mMF_r2 (SPAdes) (version 2) | ecosystem: Host-associated > Plants > Roots > Endosphere | place...
CGCCGCGCGCCGCGTGGTACGCGGCCAACCTGCCGGGCATCGAGGATTCGCTGTCGGTGGTGCAGGCGCCGTATCCGATGCCGGTGGCCGGCACCACGCTCAAGATTCCGCCGTCAAACTCGGCCTATTACCCGAGTACCGGCTGGGTGGCGATCCACAGCGATATCGGCTCGACGAACCGCACCTCGTTCTTCTTCAAGTCCAGCCCGTACGGCTCGTTCAACCACAGCCACGGCGACCAGAACGGCCTGCTGCTGTCCGTGGCCGGCCAGCCACTGCTGGTCAAGGCCGGCTGGTACGACTGGTACGGCTCGCCGCTCTGGAGCGACTGGTACCACCAGACCAAGTCGCAGAATGCGATCACGTTCGATGGCGGTCGGCCGCATCACCGGCTTCTCGGCCCAGTCGACCTACGACTACGCCGAAGGCGATGCGACCCCGGCCTATGCTGGCCAGCTGACTCTGGCCAAGCGTCAGGTGTGGTACCTACACAGCCAGAATGCGGTGCTGGTGCACGACAAGCTGGCCGCGATGGTGCCGCACACGTATGAATTCAACGTGCATGCGCCCGTCGTGATGACGGTCGAAAGCCCGTCGAGCGTGAAGATTGCGATCAATGGCCAGTCAGTGTGCCTGCGTGACCTGAACGGCAACGCACCGTTCAGGAAGTGGACGGGGCCGGCGCCGAAACCCGGCGTCGTCGAGGACCACTGCGCCTTCCATCTCGCCAACGATGGCAAGTCAATGGCTGAATTCCTCGTGCTGCTGGACGTGGGCTGCCTGCGTCCCACCGTGACGGTCGCAAGCTCCAGCGTTGGCCGTACCGTCACCGTCGGCGGCCAGGTGGTGAACGTGAACTAGGGGCGTGTCGGCCGGGCTGCCGGTGTCTCAGGCGCCGGGACGCCGGTAGCGGGCAAACTCGTCGAGGGTGATGACGTCGATCTGGTTCGCATCGACCTTCGTCTTCAGGTAGGCGCACAGGGCATCCAGGTTCCCGACCGTGTCGCTGACAACGTTGTGGTGATAGGAACAGCCGCAGGCACCCTGCACCACGGTGGCGTCGGCGTACTGCTTGATCTGGTCGAGTGTCGGCGCGGGGAGGCCATCCGTCTGGATACAGTCCGGCTGCGCCAGCCATCCTCCCGGCTGGTCCAGGATATTACTCAGGCCGCCTCCGGTGGGACGGCCCACCGAAAAGCTGTGGCCGTGGTCGGAGGCGCCGCGGATCCACCTGATGCCGGCGCGGAGGCAGGCCGAGCGCACGTAGCGGTCGGCGCTGCCCTGTGGCAGCGCAAAGTAGTCGGTGCCGGTCGAGATGCCCAGCCGCGCCAAGCCATCCACGCCGGCGATGATGTCGGCGTAAATCGCGCTGTCGTCGCTGGCTGAGCCGGGATAGCGGTAGCTGGCCAATCCGCTCCAGCCGGCGCCTGCCGTCACCGTGTTCTTCAGGCTGCCCTGGTCCGTCGCGAACGTGGCCGAGGTGTCGCTCGGGATGCTCTGGCAATAATAGACCGTTCCGACGGCAAACCCGGGCGGCGCCTGGTCCGTAAACACGATAGGCAGGTTGACGAGGAACCGGTGCGGATTTTCGAACTGGATCACCGGACTGCCGGCGGTAGCGCCGCTGGCGCGGCGCCGGTGGCTGGCGTCCAGGCCCCAGGTGCGGACATACGACGTGGGCAGGTGGTCGACCGGATTGCTGAGAAAATACCCGTACGGGCCGAGCAGACGCAAGCCGGCGTTGTCGCGGCTGGACGGATGGGTGTTCGTGTGCGATCCGACCGACCAGCCTTGCGCGCGCATGGCCAGGACGTCATCCGCGGACATGAACGTGTTCGAGCGCATGCCGTACCCGAACTTGCCACTGGTTCCCAGCCAGGACGGCACGATGAACAGCGTTCCCTTGAATCCGTACTGTTCGACGACTTGCCGGCCGCTCAGGACGGAGGAGGTCGGGGCGTGGCACTGCGTGGCGAAGCCATCGTCGAAGGTCAAAAAGAACAGTGGCCGGTTACCGAGGTCCACGAACACAGCGCCGAACAGGAGGTAGTCGCCGGCCTGCCAGGACCCTTCGGACATCGCGTCCTGCTGGGCGATGCGCACCACAGCCGGGGCGTCGACGCCGAACTGCCATCCCATCGCCAGTTGCTGGCTGGGCGACATCGTCAGGAACACCCAGTCGGTCGACGGATCGACGGCGCAGTTCCAGCGGATCTCGTGGTTGCCCTGCGCGTTCAGGATCGAGAACGTGAAGTTCAGCGTGCGCGCTTGTGGATTGCGGGCCCAGACGCCGACCGAGAAGCCGGGGCTGGTTCCTGCCGGAATGACGTCCCACGCTTCGGGCAGCACGGCCTGTTGCAACACGGTGGCAGGCGTTCCCTGTCCCAGCCGCAGGACGGATGCGGAGGGGGCGCTGCCGGACGTGTCCGCGACAATGCTCGCACCACCTGAGGAAGCGCCCTGGGTCCACTCGGCGATTCTCGTTCCGTACACGCCCTGGCTCGCCGGGCCGGCGCCAGGGACGGCTCGGTTCGGCGCGCTGGATACGGTCGAGTTGACCGCGTTTCCCGGCGCACCAGCCCCGCCGCCGCAGGCGGACACGCAGGCGCCCGCCCCTAGGATCAAGACCTGTCTGCGTGTAACCATGACTCCCCCCGTGACTGGAAACTCTGCCTTTGTGGCGAGGTCAATGTAGCCTTCGGACAGTCCAGGGTATGTGCGTGCGTGCACACAACCATGCACGTCTAATGGTCGATGTCCACGGCCCCGGGCGAGCGCCCGTCGTCATGGATAAACTGTAATGATACGACCCAGTCAGCATCGTGCGCTTTCTTGCCGGCTGTCGCTAGACAACAGGTCGTGCTGCCGCCCGGCGTGCAGCCGTCGCTGGCCCCGCTTTCCACTGCCATCGGCGAAATCTTTCGATACGTGCTCGAAGGGCTCGGCATGGATGAGAGCGAAGTGCGTGCGCTGCAGGACTGGGTGCTGCGCCCGGCGTCGCTGACGTCGTCAGCTTTGACGGCACGGTCAAGGAATATCAAGTGCAGGTCGATCCGCTCGCCTTGAACCGCTACGGCGTCATACTGGACCAGATACGCCAGGCGCTCGCGAACGCCAGTGCCAACACGGGCGGAGGCTTGGTCCGGCGCGGCGAAGAGGCGTTGGTCGTGCGCGGCATCGGCATATTCGAGCGTAGGGACGACATCGGCCGCATTGTCGTTAGCGCGAACAATGGTCGTACCTTACTGGCGGGTGACGTTCGCCAGGTGACCGTCGGTCACAGCCCGCGCTCGGGTGCCGTCGCGTTCAACCACGAGAACAGCGTTGTCGAAGGCATCGTTCAGATGACCAAGAGTGCGAACGCCTCGAAAGTGGTGGCGGCCGTGCGCGCCGCAGTCGAGGCGCAGGGTCACAAGTTGCAGCCTGGGGTGCGCATCCGCAGCATTTACGACCGCAGCGACTTGATCGGCCATACGGCGCGCACCGTCTTGGAAAACCTCGCGATGGACGCCGTGCTCGTGATCGCGATTCTCGTTGTCTTCCTCGGCAACTGGCGCGCCGCGTTGATCGTGGCGTCCGTCATCCCGCTGTCGCTGCTATGCGCGTTCATCGTGCTGGACATGCGGGGCATCCCGGCCAATCTGATTTCGGTGGGCGCCGTCGATTTCGGCACCATCATCGACAGTGCTGTCGTGCTGCTCGAGGCCCTCCTCATGCGCCTGCACCTGCAAGCCCACGCTGCCCGTCCCCAGCCGGCCGAGGCGACCATCAAGGAGACCCTGGTCCCGCTGGGCCGCCCGATCCTGTTCGCCAAGGCGATCATCATCGTCGCCTTCATCCCCATCTACACCTTCCAGCGTGGAGAGTAAGATTTTCGCGCCCGTCGCGTTCACCCTGAGCTTTGCGATGCTCGGCGCGCTGCTGTTGACGATGACGCTGATGCCCGTGCGCTGCTTGCCTGGGCCCAGCGCGCGCGGCCGCTGCGGGAGCTGCCGAACACGTGGCTGCCGCGGATGCAGGCCGCCTACGGCCGCCTCCTGCAGCGCGCTCGTTCGTATCGGCGTCTCGTGTTCGGCGCATCGGCAGGTCTGCTGGCGCTGACGCTTGTGCTGGCTCCCATGCTGGGCAGCGAATTTCTGCCCAAGCTGGACGAGGGAATCTATGGTTGACCATCGAACTGCCGACGTCGAGCTCTCTTGAGAACACGCGTGCCGTCGAGAACCGGGTGCGCGAGATCCTGCAGCGTTACCCAGAGGCGGGCAACGTCGTGTCTCACGTGGGCCGCCCGGATGACGGAACAGATCCGAAAGGCCCGAACAACATCGAGATCCTTGCAGACCTGAACCCGCGTGCTGAATGGCCTTTTCCGGATAATGAGGCGCTGGTGACCGGCATCGCGCGCCGAATCCGCGCACTACCCGGCGTGCCCACCAATTTTTCCCAAGTCATCGAGGACAACGTGGAGGAAGCGTTGTCCGGCGTGAAGGGCGAAATCGCGATCAAGATCTATGGCCCGGACCTCGCGGTGCTCGGCCGTACGGCGGACCGCATCGCCGCCATTCTCCGTACGATTCCCGGCGCGGCGGATGTGGAGGCGGCGCGCCTCTGGGGGCAACGCGAGCTCGATATCGCCGTCGACCGTGACAGCGCCGCACGCCTGGGCCTGAACGTCGGTGACGTCAACGCGGCGAACCATGCAGCGCTGGGCGGAATCGCCGTCAGTCAGTTCTACGAAGGCGACCGTCGGTTCGACGTGACGCTGTGGCTGGCGGAAAAGGACCGCACGTCGTTGGACGGCATCGGCGCGCTGCAGATCGGGCTGCCGGGAGGCGCAGGCAGCGTGCGCCTCGCGGACGTCGCACACATCGGCACGCGCCAGGGCGCCGCGCGCATTGCGCGCGAGGACGGGCAGCGCAACGCGTCCGTCAAGGCCAACCTGCTGGGCCGCGACCAAGGGAGCTTCGTGGCCGAGGCGCAGGCCAGGGTGGCCGCGCCGGTCCACCTGCCGCCGGGTTACCAGATCGCGTGGGGCGGGCAGTTCGAGAACCAGCAGCGCGCCGTAAAGCGTCTGCGCGTGATCGTTCCGCTCACGGCTTTCCTGATCTTCGCCCTCTTGTTCGGCGTGTTCCGATCGATGGCGCGCGCGCTGCTCGTACTTGCTATCGTGCCGTTCACGCCGGCGGGTGCCGTAGCGGGGTTGGCGCTAGCGGGGCTGCACTTCTCGATCTAGGCAGCCGTCGGGCTGATCGCCGTGGCCGGTATCTCGGTGCAGAACGGCGTCATCATGGTCGAGTAGCTCGTCGAGGTGGCGAGCACAGGCATTTCGGCCTGGAACAGTGCCGTCGGCGGTGCCGTGGCCCGGCTGCGTCCGATCCGGATGACGGCGCTGATGGCGGGTCTGGGTCTGCTGCCGGCCGCCGTGTCGCATGGCATTGGCTCCGAGACGCAGCGCCCGTTTGCGGTCGTCACCGTCGGTGGCATCGTCTCTGCCACGGTGTTCACGTTGCTGCTGCTGCCGCTGGCCTATCCCTGGTTCGCGGCCCGCGACGCTGCACCGGTTCGTCCACGTAACGCCGACGCCGACGCAATTGTCGATGACGCCAATGAACCTGTGAACTGAGCGACGCCGCCAAGCAGATCCCGTCGGCCCTGCACTCTGCGGCGTTGTCTCAAGCCCGAAGACATTCGTTGAGGCGACATATGCTCGAATTCCATCGCATCACCGCACCACGTTACAAAGATTTAATGTTGAGGGAGTACCTTGAAGGTGTCAGGACAGTCCAATTTGCGATATTGTAGGGGCGGGTGTTGACATTTCGCCAATGTGGTGTCGTAGGTTTCCTAGCATGAGCTCTCCAAATAATCGTTCGCTCGCACGAATATTGTTGTTTCATGGTTTGCTGTCTTCGCCGCAAGAGTTCGGCTTGATCACCCATGCGATGCGTAGTAAGGGTCTACCGCACGAGGCAGTGACAGTTCCTGGATACACACTTGCTAACGGTGTCGCAACCGACTGGCGATGCTGGCGTGCCGCGGCCTTCGACGTTGTCGATACGCGGGCACCAGGCAACGCGCCGGTGATACTTGGCGGGCTGTGCACGGGTGGCGTCCTGGCAGCTTCCGTGGCCCTCCAGGCTCGCGAGCGCGTTGCGGGGCTCGTATTGATGTCGCCCAGCTTCAACTTCGATGGCTGGGGTCTGTCGCCTGTTCGCCATTTGCGCCACATCGGCTATTTGACCCGATTGGATCGTTACTTCTTCGTGACTGAGCGCGAACCCTACGGCGTGAAGAACGCGCGTATCCGTGAGTGGATCGCACGTGAGCTGCGTGAACGTAGCCAGTCAGCAGCAGGCCCTGCGCGCGTACCGCTGCGCGCATTGCGCGAAGCCGAACGACTGGCGAAATACGTCAGGGCGCGCCTGCACGAACTTTCGTGCCCGATTCTGGTGATCCACGCGCGCGAGGATGAAATCAGCAGCCTCACCAGCGTCGAACGCTTTTTCGCAGCGCTGCCCCAGGTGGACAAGGAACTTGTTATCCTGGAAAACAGTTATCATATGGTCACGATTGATAATGACCGTCAGATGCTTCCTGCTTTGATCGACCGCTTTTGTCGCCGCCTTTCGTCAGAGACCGCGGCGGACCATGCGCTTTCAAATCCGAAACGTGTTCCTCAGACCGGATAACGTCCCATGAATACACTAGAACAACTTACGCAACTTATCCACGACAAGTTCGACATCGAGAAATCGTCGCTCCAGCCCGATCTTCCTTTATCTGAATATGGGCTGGATTCCCTAGCGCTGGCCGAATTGCTGTTCACAATCGAGGAAGAATTCAATGTCAAGTTTCCGGATCGCCCGGAGAACATCGATACGTTGAAGAAACTTGCGGTGGCGATCGACGAACTGCGGGCATCCCAACCCGTATGAAACGCAGGGTCGCAATCACGGGTATTGGCCTAATCTCACCGCACGGCGACACGCCCGATTGCGTCTTCGACGCCCTGCTTGCCGGCCACTCCGCTGTCACCCTGTGGGACGAGGGGAGCGCGCCACCGGCCGCCGTGGCCCGTGCGCCGTTCGACCCAGCGCGTTGGTTTACACGACTGCAACTCGCGGGTGTCGACAGGGTCAGTCAAATTGCTGTCGCGGCTGCGCAAATGGCTCGCGAAGACGCGGGCATGGATACTCTCGCCCCTTCGACGGGTGTGTATGTCGGCACAGGCATGGGCGGGGCGAATGCAGTCGAAGAGTCGTTCCGCAGCCATTATGGATCGGGACGCGTGCCGCCATTGTCGGTACCCGCATTCATGCCGAACGCGCCAGCCGCGCACGTGGCGATGCGCGAAAAATTGCACGGTCCGGTCTATACCTACTCCATCGCCTGCGCCTCGTCGGCGGTAGCGCTTGCCGAGGCCGCCAAGGCGGTGGCTCATGGTGAGATGGATTGCGCGCTAGCCGGCGGCACCGAAGCGTTGCTGGTGCCAGGGGCCATACGGGCCTGGCACGCCTTGCAAACGCTGGCGCGGGTCGACGATGAGCCGTGGCGCGCATGCCGACCATTCAGTGCCGACCGGACTGGCCTCGTCCTCGGCGAGGGCGCTGCCTTTCTAGTACTCGAAGCCTTCGACGACGCGCTGGCTCGTGGCGCGCGCATCTATGCCGAGTTCGCCGGCAGCGGTGTGTCGTGTGATGCGACCCATCTGACGAAGCCCGACGCGACCGGACAGGTCAAAGCCATTACGGCCGCTTTACGTAACAGCGGAATGGCGCCCGGCGATATCACCTACTGCAACGCCCATGGCACGGCAACAAGTATCGGCGACGTCGTGGAATGCGCTGCGCTCGAGCGCGTATGGGGCGACGCGATCGGAAACCTGGCGGTGAGCTCAACGAAATCCATACATGGCCACCTGTTGGGCGCAGCCGGTGCGCTCGAGGCAGTCGTCACAGTATTGGCGATTCACCGCGCAGCTATACCGCCCAATATGCATTGTCGTGAACAGGACACCCAGTGCGGGATCACGCTGGTACGCGAACCGGGCCACTTCGTACCTTCGATCAATGCCGCAATCAGCAATTCGTTCGCGTTTGGTGGAACAAACACGACTTTGGTTTTCAAGCGAGCGACATAAACACTCACGTTTCCCATACTGCCGAATGGTAATCCCCCCATTTTTAGAGCGAGCTAAAAGTAGAGGTTAAGCGGCAAGGGCAAGTTTCTGTTTTGGTGTGATGCCGCCGAGTGCCATGTTGGGCCGGTCGTGATTGTAGGTCCACAGCCAACGGGTGGCAAATTCCTGGATTTCATCGAGCGTTTCAAAGAGATGATGGGCCAGCCAATCGTAGCGCACGGTCCTGTTGTAACGCTCCACGTAAGCGTTTTGCTGAGGCTGACCTGGCTGGATGAAGTCGATGCGGATTCCGCGCCTGGCAGCCCAGGCCAACGTCACGGCGCTGATGTATTCCGGGCCGTTGTCGCAGCGGATCGCGTTCGGTTTGCCACGCCATTCAATAATCCGGTCCAGTGACCTGATGACGCGTTCGGAGGGTAGCGAGAAGTCGACCTCGATTCCCAAGCCCTCACGATTGAAGTCATCGATGACGTTGAACAGTCTGATGCTGCGTCCGTCGGCAAGCTGGTCATGCATGAAGTCCATCGACCAGCTCTGGTTGATCGCAGTCGGCACGGCCAATGGCAGCGGCTTCTCGCGCACCAGACGGTGGCGCGGCTTGATCCGCAGATTCGGCTCAAGCTCACGGTAAATCCGGTAGACCCTTTTGTCGTCTGATCGCCTCCAAGTCAAGAATTTCTTTGGCTGAGGGTCTAAATTGCGAACAGTGGTCGTTGTCGTCTTCGTGGTCACCATGGCGGCGCCACAACATACTGCCAGACGTCGCAGGCTGTTCCTATGTGATTCGCGCGCTTTCGATTCAACGAAAACGCAAAGCGAGTCCCGGAATCGGCCAAGGCGACGAACTCGATCGCAACTTAGAAAATTACCCTTTTGATGCCGCTGCGCTTGGTTTCAAGCGCAGCGGAACTGTTCACCACTGCGCCACATGCTCAGCAAGACAGTCGCCAGCTTACGAGCCAACGCAACAACAGCTTTTCGCAATCCCATCCGGTGTTCGAGTTTTGCGCCCCATTTACCCAAACTTGTTTCTTTCCCGTATCTTTTCAGCAGTGCCAGTGCCGCCTCGTAGAGCATAGATCGTGTCTGCCGATTTCCTTGTTTTGATATGGTGCCATTGCGGTCGACCTCGCCAGACTGGTATTTTCGTGGTGTTAGCCCCAGAAACGGTCCGATGTCACTGGCGTGCTTGAACCGCGACGGATCATCAACTGCTGTTCTGAAGCTGGCGGCAGTAATCACACCAACACCCGGGACGGTCATGAGCAACCGACATTCGGGGTCTTGGTTGACCTGACGTTGGATGCTGCGGTCAAGCTCACGGATTTTTGTCGTCAAGTGGCGCCAAGTATCAAGCAGTACCCCAATCACCGGCTTTATTCCGTCGCGTAACGGGTCGGCATCCTGTACGCTCGTTTCAAATACCCGATTTTTGCCTGCACCAAGGACCACGCCGAAGGTCTTCAATAGTCCCCGGATCTGATTGTTCGTAGTCGTGCGCAGGCTGATGAGCTTATCCCTCACTGTGAGCATGAGTCGTACCTGATGACATTCCAGACTTCGGACATGCGTGGGTCGATACCAGCCACTACGTACTAGCTGAGCGATACCAAAGGCGTCGTTGCGATCTGTCTTGTTGATCTGTACCGTCAACGCGGCGTGGACGTGCCGCGCGTGAATGCAATCAATGTCAACGCCTTGCTTGCGTATTGCGTGGTATAGCCATACCGCCAGCGGCCCGGTTTCCATCCCCACTCGTGCCTCACCGGCCCCATGCGCGCGAAGCGTACGCACAATTTCTGCGGGCTCAGTCGACGCGGTGCCCTCCCAAGTGCGCTGCCCTGATGCGTCAATGATGCAAATAGAAGTCGTCCGTTGTGAAACATCCAAACCAACATGCATATCCATGGCTGCCTCCTGAATAAGCGGTTTAGATCACAGTATGTGGTTCCATTTGAAGTCTTTGACGTTGCGCAGGTACAGGAAGCACAGCCCAAAACCCCAGTTGCGCTGGTTGTTCGTCAGGCGCACCAGCCAATCAGCGATGACGCTGTTTTCTTCGTCCAGCTTGGCCTTGTACCGGTAGCAGGTCTGGCTGATGCCAAACGCCCGACACGCCAGGTTAATCGTGGCTGACCGCTGTGCCACGGCCCACTGCGCCATCTCTCGCCGCAGAGATGGCGCTACCACTTTTTTGTCAACGCCTCGGCGACGATCTCGGCCTTGAGACGCTCCTCGGCATACATCTTCTTCAGACGCTGGTTCTCGTCCTCCAGCTCCTTCATGCGTGCCATGAGCGACGCATCCATGCCGCCGTACTTGGCCCGCCATTTGTAGAACGTGGCGTTGCTGATGCCGTGCTCGCGGCACAGCTCCGGGACAGGGCTGCCGGCTTCGGCTTGCTTCAGGATGGCGATGATCTGGCTGTCGGTAAAGCGGGACGTCTTCATGTAGAGCTTTCTGTCTTAAGTAGAAAATTCTACTTCTAAACGCGCTCTTCTTGCGGGGGGATTACCGGATAATATCGATAGTGAACCATGCCCCCTGTTTTTCGCACAACCAAGCCGCATAACTACCATTCCGTGGCTGCTCCCACTCCTTTCGCCATGTTGTCTGTGGCGAGCAAATTGGCGGCGGCGCGTATGACCGCCATCCAGGACTATCCGTGCAACACCCCGACCATCCGCTTGACGCCGCACTACTCGGTAAAATCATGCTCGCCCGAGTCTTGGTGTTACCGCTGCAGAAATTCCACCGCCTGGTATGCCGGACCGAGTCCTCGGGCGGATTTGCCGCCCTGCGCAGCTTGATCACGGTTGGGCAGTTGGCCGGCGCGCGGGTGGCCCACGCAGCCGAGCATCTCCCTGTAGCACAATCCTCCGCGGTACTGGGGGAAGTTCGCATCGAGGCAGGCGATGAACTGGTCTTCCTCTACCAGCACGACAGCTACGCGCGGGAGTACCGGTTCGACGAAAGCGGGGTGACTCGCCTGCTGTCCAGCGCGGACGCCCCGGCCGGATTGACGAGCGTGCTGCGTCGCTTGCATCTCATCAACACTCGGAACCGGCTCGCTCACGCGCTGATGCAGCAGGTGCTGGCATCGCAGGCAAGCTATCTGCGTTCCGGACAGGTCTTGACGTTGCGCCCCCTGAGCCAGGCCGCAGTTGCCGCCCAGTTGCGGTCGATGTCGAACCTCGCCGTCGTGGCCGACCCGGGCCGGATCTCCCGCCTGGTCAGGGGGCTGTCGATCAGGCTGCTCAACGGCAGTGTGGTGCCCTTAAGTGCCCTGTTGACCAAGCCGCGGCAGCTACATCGGCATTTCGTTGATGATGTGATCAAAAAAGAAAAAGACTGGATGCTCGAAGGCGTATTGCAGGCGCCGCTAACGGACGATGGCATCGCTGCCCTGCTTGATCGTGAATATGGCATACACATGTCGCGCCGCACCGTGGCTAACGTGCGCCGCGATTTAGCCATTCCCGATTGCCGGCTGCGCTGCCGGCGCATGCAATACCTGGCCGCGACCGCAGGTTTTTCAGCGCTGCTGCCGCTGACCGCTCCAACGCTGCGCGCGTCGGTGCCGGCGCGTTCCGGCGTCTATGAAATTCGGACGAATTTCGTGCTTCGTCACAGTTCAGCCAGGGACCATTGGACGGAGAAAAACGGACCGGCGGGGCAACACAGCGTGCTCTACATCGGTTCCGCCGTGGATTTGCGTAAGCGTTTGAGTGATCATCTGCGCGGCCATACTGACAATGCTGTGTTGCATGACCGTATCGTGGATGGCGCTGCGCGGGTACGGTTTCGTCTTCTCGATGATGGGTGGCGTCTGGTGGAGCGGGATTTATATCGGGTATTTTGCGAGACGTTTGGCGCGCCGCCGCTGTGCAATCGCGTGAGTCCCTGAATTCGGCCGCATCCGCGATGGATGGCCATACGATAAGGATTTCCCTACGCGAAGATAGGAATTTTGCGGATATCGTAAATATTTCCTTTGTGATACCATAAAATTCCTATTGGAAATTAAATAAGTCCAGGAAAGTAAGACATCGGCCGCTATATGGAAAAAATATTGCGCAAGCAAGCAAGCAAGCAAGCAAGCAAGCAAGCAAGCAAGCA
>Ga0209148_1001422_pt1 | contig 12234 bp, 7 predicted proteins | sample AraplaCol_mMF_r2_2_FD_184288 | JGI IMG/M metagenome (GOLD analysis project Ga0209148, IMG submission 184288) | Arabidopsis root microbial communities from North Carolina, USA - plate scrape CL_Col_mMF_r2 (SPAdes) (version 2) | ecosystem: Host-associated > Plants > Roots > Endosphere | place: USA...
CATGGTGTTTGAAGCCATGACCGGGGGGGGGCTCTACATCGGCCTTCGCACCCTCGTTCATGAGCCGATGAGGCCGGACCTTGCGGTCCGTAATGTGGCGCGCGCCATCTATCCGCTCGTTCTGCTAACCCCTGCGGCGGCCCTGGCGGCTCTGCGAGAACGACATGGCCTTCGTTTGATCCTACCCATGCTCCTCGGCGTCGCAGCCGCGTCCATCGTCTTCGACTATGACGCGCCCTTGCTGGCCCTTGGCGCGGGGGGCGCCGCCGGCTTGTCCGTCTACCGCTTCCCCCGGAGCGGCCCCACGATCCTGGCTGCCATCGGCGTTCTCTTCCTGATCGGGGCTCCCGCAGTCGTCTGGGGAACTCGGACCTTAGGGTGGTACGACCCGTTGCAACATCTGGCACCACTGTCCTGGGCTCAACGGATGGGCTATTGGCGGGCGGCGAGCGACCTGATCGGGGCTTTGCCGCTTCGAGGCTGGGGCCTCGATGCGAGCCGCATGTTCGATCCCCGCATCAAGCTGCATCCGCACGACAGTGCTTTGCAGATCTGGCTTGAGCTCGGCGCGATCGGCGCCGCCCTGGTCGCGGCGCTTTGGGTCACTGTGCTGCTCCGACTGCGCCGCGACACATCGGACCCGGCGGCGGCGCTCGCGGCGGCGACGGCCGTTATCTATCTCACCTTGGGCGCCGTGAGTTTCGGCGTCTGGCAGGAGTGGTGGCTTGCCCTTGCGGCGCTCGCTTCTGCCGCTTGCCTCATCGTGCGCGACCCGAATCCTGACCCTGTGCAGCGCCCCAGCTCGAGCTGAGAGACAGGCGACGGCGCCTCTCGGGAGAAAGGTCTCCGGCGGTCTATCAAGCCCGGGCCGTGATATGCGCGAGGAGGGCCTCCAGCTGCGCGATGCCGGCGTCGATCGAGTGCCGCTCGCGAGCATGCCTGACAGCGGCCTGCGAGAGCCTCGTCCAGCGCAACGGGTCCCGATAGATGTCCGCAACAGCCCCTGCGAATTCCGATGGGGACTCTGCGGTCACAACCCCAGTGGCTTCTGAGAGCCCCATGCCCTCCGCGGCGACCGGCGTCGCAACACACGGCAAACCGTACGACATGCTGGTCACCACCTTACCCTTGGCTCCCGCGCCGAAGCGCAGAGGCGCAATCATGAGGCGCAACTCCTCGAGCACCGGCGTGAGGTCGGGCACATGACCGAGAAATTCCACCCCGTCTCTATGGAAGGCGGTCATCTCGGTGGGGACGTCCGGGCCGATCACAAGAAACTTGGCGTCGGGAAGTTCCGCTCGCACGATGGGCCAGATGCGGTCGAGGAAATAGGCGACGGCGTCGACGTTGGGCTTATGTTTGAAACCGCCGATGAAACCAATGTTCCGGCGGGTCGCGAAGCCATTCCGCGCGCCAGGGACTTCACGCAACAGCGGCAGAGTAATCACACGGCTGCCAGGCTCCTGTCTGGCGAGGATCCCAGCCTCGGCCTCTGACACCACGATCGTCGCGTCGGCTCCGCGCACCAGGCGCCGTTCGCGTCCCTCCGTCCACTGGGACTCGCGGAGCGCGGCGCGATCACGTCTGAGCATCGCGTCGCGCCTGTCTCGAAGATAATGCAGATCGACAGGGCTGAAGATGATGGCCGCGTCCGGAGCGTTCGCGCGAATTTGCTCGTAGAACTGGCCGCCAGCTGAGACCCTCGAGAGCAGCGCAACCTCAAAGTCTGACCCGTGGGATTCCAGAAACCTGGCAACAGAGGGGGCGAGCCGATGGTCGATGATTTTGGCGCCCAGCCGCCGCACCCCTTCGTACGCCGTTCGCCTTATATCGTCGGCGGTCTCGTCTCCGAATTCGGAGCAGGCGATGAAATGCACCTCGAAGCCAAGCGCCTGAAACATTCGAATGAAGTTTACGACGTCGATCGATCCGGAGTCCCGATCGGGGGTCGGATAGCCCCCATCGATGAACAACATCCGGCGCGGCGATCGCGCGCCTGTCGCGCGTCCTTCTACGTTCCCCTTGTCCGGCATGCCGCCTTCGGCCCGAGGAGTGGCTTGGGCCCGGGCGCCCCGCCTTGCGGCGGTCGATCGGTAGAAGTGCGCGAGTGGGGAAAGTTTCGATCGCACCGCCTTTGGGTTGTCGGCGACATAGGCCTTGGCGTCGAACCGCGGGTGAGGGTTGCGCCCTTCGGCCGCGCCGTAGCGCGCATAGTGGACGAGGGGATTGAGACCCGAGACCCGGACATCGGGATTCTGCTTCAAATACCACGCTGTCGCGAACAACGGGCTGGGATCGCGTCCCTCGGCCGCCCCAAACCGGAGGTAGTGCTCGAACGGTTCCACCTCACTACGGCGCAGATCCGGATAGCGCTCGAGATAGTAGCTACGGTCAAACAGGTAGGGAATGGCCCTGGCAGGCCAGACCGCCCGCTTGAGCCGACGCAGCTTGCGAACGACCCGCCCACCCCAAGTCCTCAAGCTACCCATGTGCGAGACGGTCGCCCATTGTGTCCTGTTTCGTGTTGAAAGACCGAGGCAGAACACCCTCCGCAAGGTGGTTGAAACGCGAGAACCACTGCGGCCCTTTCGAGGATGCCGCCGCGGGCGTCGCGATCGTGGCGCGGCGATTCTGTTAGCAACTCCCGTCGCGCGAGGCGACGCTTTTCCGGCCTCTGACTCTTCGCCCGCGGAAGGCGGCGCTCACAACAGTGTCTCGACTGCCGCCGCCGGCGGGCCTGCGGCGGATGAGGGTCGCCTCAGAACACCCCGCCCGTCAGAATGTCCCGAAGGGCGGCCAGTCGCTCCGAGCCGGCGCGACAATGCGGCGGGACCACGGCGCGGCGGACCTGAGCATCATCCCGAACCGAGTTGCAGGACGCGCGGCGATCCGGCTCAGAAGTTTTGAAAGTGAAACGCCCGGGCAGCCTCAAGGGCGCGATTGGAATCAGCCTCCCGACCGAGAGACGAGAGGATTTGGGCGCGCACCTGTAGGACTTGACGGGCCGAGGCGCCCCGCTCGAGGGCGACATCCAGGTCCGCCAGAGCTGAGAGACCGTCGCCGCGACGGAGCCGAAACTGGGCGCGGATGCAATAGGCATCTCCAAGGCCCGGCTCCGTTGCGATGAGGCCCTCGACAAGGTCTTCGGCGAGCTTAGCGCGCCCCAGGCCCAGGCCGATGCGGGCGGCCGCAAGGACAGACTTGGCCCTATCGGAGGAAGCGCGCGTTTCCCGGGCTCGGTGGCGGTTCTGTCGAGGGAAGTGGCGCAGCAAGGGGGCAAAGACGTTGCCGCTGTCGTGCGCCCAGCCGAAGGCAGCGGCGGCGCGGGCCATCTCCGCCCGTTGGACGTCGTCTCGGAGAAGGCGCGCGAGGATCTCCGGGTAGCGTCGGAGGTTATTCTCCGCGATCCAGCAGGCCTCGCTGGGGCGGCCGAAGCCCTGAAAGGCCCGCGCCGGGCCCATCACAACCTTTCCCGCGGCGAGCGCCTCGAGCATCTCGACATCAGGTTCGCCCACGCCGTTGGCTGCGACGATGATCACAGTGCAGGCCTCCAGGAGCATGCGCCGAGCCGGACCATCGAGTTCACCCGCCGCGGTCAGGCCGGCCTGCGGCGGCCGAGCGGCTGCGCTGTCGACGAGCACGAAATGGGCGCACTGGGCGCCGTTCTCTCTGACGAACGCGGCCGCCACACGCCGAAGGGCGGTCTCTGAAGTCCCGGCGCTGTCCCGTTCCCCGGCCCTCAGGAGGATGAGATGGCGGCCTTCCTCAGGCAGGCCGCAAAGCAGCCGAACCAGCTCCAGTCGCCCGGCTAGAGGGCTTGCGTTCAACATGTTGGCGTCGATGCACGGGACGTCCATTGTGCCCTCGCGCGGCGGGCCGGGTGGGACGTGCGCCTGAGGTAGAGCGTCGTGTCGCGGCGGTCGAGCGAGGCGCCGTTCGAGACGACGGCTCAGCCATGCCAAGGGCCGCGACTTCAGAATGCGGTTCGAAACATCTGACGCCTGGGTCACGGCGGAGGGCTTCTCGACATCCCGGCATGCCCGCCGGACCATCGGCGCCCAGGCCGCAGATTCCATGAGGACGAGATCTGCGCCACGCACCAGATGCTCCAACTGGCGGCGAATGGTTTTGCTGAAGGGAAGCAACACCAGGCACGCGAAGGCTTCCGCCTCGCCGGCGTGAGCGCCAAGTCCGCGCCTCAGGAGGAAGCACAGCAGCCGAAACACCGATCGCGACCGAAGCGCCAGTGAGCTGGGCAGGGCCGCATAAACGACGCCCTGCCGCACTCGTGGTTCTCCCGCCCGGTCCTCCAGAACGCGAAGCCGATTCGTATGTCGTGAAAGGAATCGCAAGAGGAGGTCCAGGCGTCGGCGACGCTCACGTTCCAAGGCCCCTCCCCCGAGCGCCGCCAACACGAGGACAGAGGGATCGGGGGCCGCCGCGGGGGGAATGGCCGGCGCAGGATCGGACAGAGCCCGAACGAGGCTCAAGGGATTGTGCCGTTCGACCCAAGCCGCCCGCGTCACCGCCGCGCGCTCGGCCAAGCGGGGATAGGTTTCGCGTGCTCGAAGCAGGGCGCGCACCAGATCTTCGGGGTCCCGATCGATCACCGTCAGGCCCGCGCCAACCCCGTCAAGCTGATCGCACATCCAGGTGTCGGAGGTGCAGATCACCGGCTTTCCGGCGGCGAGCGCCTCCACGAAGACGCCAGAGGTCCGAGCCTCGTAGGTTCCGCGGTGATAGGGAAGGGCAACAAGGCCGGCAGAACTCAATAGGTGGTGATAGTCCTGACTGGACAGCGCCTCTGTCACGAGGGTCACGTTGGGATGGCGCTCCGACGCAAAGCTTTGCAGCACGGTCGACAGAGCTGGTTCGGCGTCGTTGACCTGCAGCACGAATTCGAACTGACTGCCTCGCCCAACACCATTGATGACGCGAATGGCGTCGATGAGCTCGACGAGCCCCTTCTCGACGCGGGCGTTGCCGAGGCTCACGACCTTCAGCGCCGGTCCGCCGCCGGGGGCCGGATCTCCGGCTCCTGTTCCGCCTCCTGTGTGAGGGATGGGCCAGGTTTCAAAGGCGAGGCCCGTCATCGCCTCCAGTTCCCGTGCAATGCGGCCGCTGTCAGATCCGAGGCGCAGCCGGCCGCCGCTTGCGGCCCTGCGAAGCAGCTCGAACGCGCGATCGGCGAGGGCGCCCCCGTACAGGTGAGGCTCATAGCGCAGGAGCAGCCGGAAGCCTGGGCCGTCCCCTTCGAGACTCTGGTGCGCGAACTGCGCCCATCCCAGCAGCTGGCGCCAGGTGACCATGTGCCCGAAGAGGATCGAATCCCGCTCGAGCGGCAAGGTCGCGACGGATGCGGCCAAATCGGCTCGGAATTGCTCGTTGGCCGCGAGATCCGCGGCGGCGGGACTATTCCCATCAGGAACCGCCCAAATGTCGGACCGGAACGCTGGGCGGACCGACAGCCGTGAGCGGATCTCCGCGATCACATGCCGATGACTGAGCACGACCGGGGCGTAACCTGCGGCCAAAGCCCCGTCGGCTGTGGCCTGGTCATATTCGTAGTGATGCCCGACAAAATCCTTCAGGTTCGGGTCAATGATGCAGAACAAGGGCCTTGGAGACGCCCGGCAGATGGTCATGAGGCCCCCGCGTGTCGCTGCGTCAGAGGTGGATTCCTTCGAGAGTAGGTCCGGGAATGGCTCCGCGGCGAACCGGAGAGATCGACCTACACATCCTTGACGCCGTTGTCATGGCCAACCGCAGACGCCGATCGGAAGACGTTCGGAGCGCCCTCCTCAGCGCCGGTCTGCAGCTGATTCGCTGAAGCTGGCCTCGGATCAGGCGCCGACGCCCGATGAGCGGGCGCCCTGCTCACCCAACTCGCGCTTGCGCAAACGTCGTCGATCGGGGGTGCAAGAGGGATGGACAGGCGGCGGTGAGAAGTGGGAAGAAGCGGTCAGGCAACCTGGTGCTGAGAGTCGCGAGTTCACATGTCTCGATTGCCAAGCTTACTCATCTTCGGCCTTTCGCTGCTGAGCTTCCTGGGCTTCGCCGTGGGGGTTCTGTCCGAAAGCCGAATTTCGGTCATGTTGGGGGTGATCGGCCTGAGTATCGCCTACGGAACTTTTGCGCGTTCGCCCGTCAGCCGGGGCTTTGTGGCCGCCGCGTGGGGCTCGCGTGGCGGGGCCTGGGTGGATCTGGTGCGGATCGGCTTTTTCGCGTCCTTCTGGATCATCTTCGGGACGCTGGTTGGCTATATCGTCCACGGTTGAGCGTGGCGCCGCTGAATCGCGGCCCGTCGGCCCCACCCTAGCAAGGGCCGTCGCAGGCGCCTCGGCGATCTCTGCTTTGCAAGCGCTTCTGACGGTTTGCATCCCGCTCCGCTTCCGCTAAGCGCCAGTTCATGGCGGAGTTCGATTTCGATGCGGTGGTGGTGGGCGCGGGCGCAGTGGGCCTGGCCTGCGGGTATGCGCTCAGCACGCGAGGCCTGACGGCCGCGGTGCTGGAAGCCGGTCCGATCATCGGGGAGGGGGTCTCGGCCCGCAATTCCGAGGTGGTGCACGGCGGGCTCTACTATCCCACCGGCTCGCTCAAGGCGCGGCTCTGCGTGCAGGGCCGCAGGCGGCTCTACGCCTTCCTCGACAGCCACAAGGTCGCCTACGACAAGTGCGGCAAGCTGGTGGTGGCGACCACGGAGGCCGAGGTGGCCCGACTGGAAGCCATCCTCGACCAGGCACGCGCCAATGACGTGGAAGGCATGGCTGAGCTGACCTCCGCTCAGGCCCTAGCCCTGGAACCCGAGCTCAACTGCGCCGGCGCCCTGATCTCGCCGGAGAGCGGGGTGTTCGACAGCCATGGCTACATGCTGGCCCTTCAGGGTGAGATCGAGGCCGCCGGCGGCGCGGTGGTGACCTCCACCCCGTTCGAGGGCGCGACGCCGCGGGCCGACGGGGGCTGGGACGTCCGGGCCGGCGGCGCGGAGCCCACCACGTTCACCTGCCGATACCTGGTGACCGCACCGGGGCTGTCGGCCCAGGCTGTGGCAGCCACCATCGAAGGCTTCCCCACCGAGACCATCCCGCCGCTGCACTATGGCAAGGGGGTCTATTTCCGCCTGTCCGGCAAGGCGCCGTTCGCGCGGCTGATCTATCCACCGCCGATCCATGGGGCGCTCGGCACCCACTATCGCCGCGACCTGGGCGGCCAGGCGGTGTTCGGCCCGGACCTCGCCTATGTGGACACCCTGGACTACAGCGTTGATCCAGCCCGGGCGGGCGCCTTCTACGCCTATATCCGCAAGTATTGGCCCAAGCTTCCCGCGGACAGCCTTGTCCCAGACTATGCCGGGATCCGCCCCAAGCTGCATGGGCCAAACGAGCCTCAGCCCGACTTCCGCCTCGACGGCCCAGCGGCCCATGGGATGGATGGCCTGGTCACTCTGTTCGGGATCGAGAGCCCGGGCCTGACCAGTTCGCTGGCGATCGGCGAAGAGGTCGCCGCTCTGCTCAACCTGGCTGGCCCCAAGCACCCCGCCGCGCGCGCCTGACGACGGCGCAAGTCTATTTAAATCACGAGCTTGCTCCCCGGCGCAGCTCGCTCCTTTGGCCAGACGTGTCGAGCACGTAGATTGGCAAGGTCAAAACGGATCTCTGCGAAGGATCGTTTGGTGACCTGACGCTCCGGAGAGCCGAGCATCCGGCTGGCTATTCAGGTCTCGCTTGGCTCGCGAGCGTCCATATGGCGCCGCGCCTGCAACGGGAGACTTGAACCGCGAGCCTGGGGTCTAAAATGCAGAGCTTTCAAGGTCCGAGGCGCCTTTGGCCGTCGCTCTGGTCGCCATTGGATGGGACGACACGCGTCTAAGCTTCGCTTCGGCGAGAGCCTTTGAGTTCGCGGGGCCTCCATCTTCAAGCGCGTCGCTTTCGCCCCTAAGAGTTTCGCTCAGATGCACTTCGAGATGCTGCTCGGCCGCGTTCTGCAGGCCACCGGCGCCAGGCTACAACGGTCTTTCCGGCGTCGCCCTGCGCTGTCGGGACTTCGCGCTGGCGAACTGAACACGCCCCACGCGCCATCGTCGCAAATCAGGCGATCGACCGCAACGAAGAGGCCGAGGCGCCGTCGGGGCCCCTGTGATCTTCCGAGCCGGTGTCCGGGCGGCGAAGGGCGGCGATCATTCGATCGCTGAACCCGAGACGCCGCAGGGCTGCGACGGCATTCCGATAGTTCTCAGCATCGGTTAGCGGCGTAGCTGGCTCGCTCTTGGCGGTGACGGTCCTCATGTTTCGGCGTCTCCGTGCAGCATTGCGTCCACAGGTGATGTTGGGGCGCGTGCGCTGGCGCGCCGCCACAGGACAGGCCTTAGGCGGCTGCCGCGCGCAATAACAAACGACAAGCGTGCGCTCTGCCCCTCCCCGGCCTTCAGTCTCGCCTTCGCTCAGATGCCGAACCTGCGCCTTCTAGGCGCGCGGTCCAGCCGCCGGGTGGTCATCGGCGGTCGCGCGTATGCATCCGGGGCGGGGTCGGCCTCAGTGGGATGGGTTGTTCGCCTGCAGGAAATTCACGACGCTCGTGAGCATCGTCAGTCGCGTTCCTCCCCGGGACAGCCAGTGGTCCTCGCCCGGCAAGATCACCGTCTGAACGGACTTTCCGGCGGCTTTCAACGCTCGCTCCATCGCATAGGTCTGTTCGATGGGCACCACGGTGTCGTCTTTGCCGTGGATCATCAGGATCGGTATGGTCACGTTGCCCACATGGGTGATCGGGGAAATGGCGCCGAGGACCGGGTCCTTGGGATCGTCCGCCCCCATGAAGCGGCGCCAATAGCGTTCCGTCTCCGCGCCATGCTGGTCCTTCGACCACGCGACGAAGGCTCGAAGATCGGCGAGGCCTCCAACCGAGGCGGCGCAGCGGTACACACCCGGATCGAGCGTGGCGCCGGCCAGGGCGGCGTAACCGCCGTAGCTCGCGCCGACGATGCAGACCCGCTTCGGGTCAATACGGCCTTGCGCCGCCAGAAAGCGAACGCCATCCGAGACATCGGTCTGCATCTTGCGCCCCCACTCGCCGTAGCCGGCCTGCAAGAATGCGGCGCCGAGTCCGTCTGAGCCCCGATAGTTCACTTGCAACACGGCGTAACCCTGGGCGGCAAGGGCTTGCGCCCACCAGTCGAAGCCCGGCTCGTCCCGCGCGGCCGGTCCGCCATGCACCAGAACCGCGAGAGGCAAGGCGCCTTGGGCGTGGACCTTCGGGGTCGTCAAATAGCCCGAGAGATCAAGGCCGTCCTTGGCTTTGAACTGGAGAGTCTCGACGGGCGAGATATCGGCTTCGGTCAGCCCAGCATAGAGGAATCCCAGAGAATCCGCCTGTTTCGCCTGCAGGTTCACGAGCGCAAAGCTCGGCCCGTCGATTGGCGATTCCACTCTGACGATGATCTTCTGGTGATCTTCCGACCAGGACTCCAGGCGCACCCGCGCGCCGCCATAGGCTCGAGTCACCTTCGCCCAAGTCGCAGCGTCGGGCGGACTGAGAAAATCGTAGACCTCCGTCTCTCCAACCAGGTCGTGCAGGCCGATCAGGAGGCCGCTCGTCGGGTCCATGAGCGGTTGGCGCGCAGAGGTCGTCTTGAAGGGCTCACTCCAAACCGGGTTGGCCGACGAGATTTCGCGCAGCACAGTCTCATCGTTCAGAGATTCGGCGACCAAAGCGGATCCGCCGTCGCGCCCCAGGCCCAGCAGAACCGGATGTCCCAAGGGGGCCGCCAGAGACTTGATCTCTCTCCAGCCACCGGCGGCCTTCATCTTCAAGGTCCAGCGTCCGGTGGCCTGATCGTATTCCGACTCGGCCAAAGGTCGGCCGTCGGATCCCACGGCCCAATCCTCGGTGGAGGGCCATCCGGCGTCGAGAAGCGTCGAGCGGCCACTTTCCAGGTCAATCTGGAAAAGGGCGTTCGAACCTTGGTTTTGAAGGAAGTGGATGCCCTCGACGACGACGACGAGATGGCCCCCCGCGTTCCGCACGTGGGGTGGACCCACGACGACGTTGAGCGCGGCCTCGGCGTCGCCCAGCAGCAGGCGCAGCCGGTTCTGCGCGAGATTGAAGTCGAAGAGCTGACTATACTCCTGTCGCGGCGCTGAGGAGCCCATGATAACGGCGGTGGCGCTCTTCTCCAGCAATAGGTGCTCAGGGCCGGCCCACGCCAGTCCGCGCACCTTGACCGAGCCCACCGAAAGCAGGCGGGTCGAGCCGTCGGCCAGGTTTCGAATGGCCACCTTTCGCTCTTCGCCATCTGTGAGGATCACCGCCAGCTTGCCGCCGTCGGTGGAGATCGACGCCGCTTCGATGTTTGGGAGTCGCCCGTAAGCCTCCAGCGGCGCGGCGGCGCAAGGAAGCCCCAAACACATGGCCATCAAGGTCAAGGCGCCTGCGTATCCCATGGACGTCCTTCCAGATCAGCGCCGGCATTCTCTGCGAACCCCCTGTTCTCCCGCTTGAGCGGGGCGGCCCGGTTCGATCTGCCGAGTTCGAGCGCGTGACGCCTCGGTGGCAGGCGCACGTGTCACTGGCGCTAGAGCGAAGCCCTAGGTCCCCAAGTCAAGCGAGATCTAGCGCGCGGCCGCGCGCAGGATGGGCGCCGACCGCTTCGATTGTGTGATCGAGACGTTTGCGCCCTAGAGGCCGCTCAACGCGCACCGAGGGTCCGGTCGTGGCGCCTAAGCTGCGGCGCGCCGACCGGTCGGGATAATTAACGATCTCCGTTCACCTCGCCGCCAAGGCGGTCTGCGAGGCTGCGCGGATGGAGCGTCGGCGGGGATGCCGAGCTCGCGGATCGGCGGAAGACGCACATGCCCAACATCAACGTCAGCAGCTCCGCAGAGTTCATCCAGGCCCTGCAGGAGGTGGGAGCGGGCGACAGCATCAGCCTCGCCCCAGGCGACTACGCCAATATCGGAATCTCGAACCTGAATGTTGGCGGCCCGGTGGTCATCACCTCCCAGGACCCCGCGCATCCTGCTGTGCTTGAGGACCTCACGGTCAGCGCAAGTTCGGGCCTCCGGTTTGCGGGGCTCGACTTCACGCCTTCCGCTCAGCACCTGCAGGGGGCGTTTCAAGTGCTGGATTCCACCGACATTGCATTTGACCATCTGGTGGTCACAGGAGATCCCTCCACCGGCCACGGAAGCGACCTGTCGGAATTTCTGGTGCGTGACAGCTCCAATATCAGCCTCACCAACGCGAGCTTCGATCTGTTTGACGTGGGCTCGGCGAGTCTGGACGGGCTCGGCCCCCCGGTCCCCCTCCCCGCCTCCGAGATCGATGCCATGACCCAAAGAGTGCTGCGCGACGTCGATCCTGCGACGAGTGCGGGCTTGCAGGCCGGCGTGGACCCACAGGACCTCGGGGCCGTTGTGTCCAACCTTGTGAAGGCTGCGGTTGGGACGACCTCAATCGTCACCTTGTCGTTCGAGTTCTTCACTGGAAGCACGCCCACCGAAGCCGGCGTGAACTATCTGGTGTCGTCGAGCGCCGGGGGGCCATCGGCTCTGAACTCCGCCTACTTCCAAGGCTTCAATCTCGAAAACCGATACATCCAATTCGCCACAGACCTCGGGAAGGATGCCACCCTAGGCGCCGCCTTCACGACGACGTTCAGTCAACTCAATCTGGCGGACGCCACGCGGCTCGCCTACGCCAATATCTTCGGCGTCGCGCCTTCCGACGCGGAGGTCAGCGACATCCTCGATACGACGGTGCAGTCAAACGGCATGACGATGAGCCGGGCGGCGTATTTCGCGTCCTATGGCCACGATGGCGTCGAGGGAATCGGGACCAAGGCTGCGGTGGTGGGATGGTTGCTCGGCGAAGCGGCTAAGGCCGATTTGGGTGTGTTCGCCTTGTCCAACGACGCTTTTCTCGCAGATGTGGCCACAAACAACGCGCCGTTCGGCGTCGATGTCGTCGCGACCTACGGCCAATCCTCCTTCATTCTGCACTAGGTTCGCATTTGCTCATCTTCCTCGAGGCCCGCTGCGCGCCCGGCGGAGTCCGGCGTCGATGGTGAGCGCGTCCCAACCCATAGGCTTTCAGGATGGCCCCCAACCCGTGCGGGTCGCCTCCGCTTGGATCGCCGAGGCGAGCCGCCAGCAACTGGGCCTTCGCTCGCCGCATAGAAACGACGGCTCGCGCGGTGGCATGGCTTCAGGAGAGGTCGAGGCCCTCGCTCGGGGGTGC
>Ga0209148_1001424_pt1 | contig 12231 bp, 10 predicted proteins | sample AraplaCol_mMF_r2_2_FD_184288 | JGI IMG/M metagenome (GOLD analysis project Ga0209148, IMG submission 184288) | Arabidopsis root microbial communities from North Carolina, USA - plate scrape CL_Col_mMF_r2 (SPAdes) (version 2) | ecosystem: Host-associated > Plants > Roots > Endosphere | place...
CATCGACGCGCTCGGCACCAAGGAGCCGACGATCGTCCGCGAGGGCAAGACCCGCATCCTGGTCGAGGTGCCCGGGCTGCAGCATCCGGACCAGCTCAAGGCCCTGATCGGCAAAACCGCCAAGCTCGAATTCAAGATGGTCGACATGAATGTCGATTCGACCACGCTCACCGCCGGCCATGCGCCGCCGGGCGACGAGGCCGCGCCTTATCCCGATGCGAGCCAGCCCAACGCGCCGCCGCGGTTCATCGCGGTCAACCGTCGCGTGATCCTGTCGGGCGACGATCTTGACACCGCAAGCCTGGGCAAGGACGAGAACGGCCAACCCGCGGTCGAGCTCAAGTTCAATGCCTCGGGCGGCAAGAAGTTCGCGCGCGCCACGCAGGAGAATGCGGGCAAGCAGTTCGCGATGCTGCTCGACGGATCGGTCCTGTCCGCGCCGCGCATCGACGAACCGATCCTGGGTGGCAACGCGCAGATCCATGGCAGCTTCACCACCGACAGCGCCAACCAGCTCGCGATCGCGCTGCGGTCGGGCAAGCTGCCGGTCGCGCTCAAGTTCATCGAGGAGCGGACGGTCGGTCCGCAGCTGGGTGCGGCCTCGATCCATGCGGGCGTGATCGCGTCGGTGATCGCCAGCGTCGCGGTGATCGTGTTCATGCTTGTCACCTATGGTCGCTTCGGCGCCTATGCGAATTTGGCGGTGGTGCTGAACATCTTCGTCATCCTCGCGGTGATGGCGATCCTCAACGCGACGTTGACGCTGCCCGGCATCGCCGGCTTCGTGCTCACGATCGGCACAGCGGTCGACGCCAACGTGCTGATCAACGAGCGCATCCGTGAGGAACGCCGGCGCGGGCGCGGGATCGTCCAGTCGGTGGAGCTGGGCTATAAGGAAGCCAGTCGCACCATCTTCGAAGCGAATACCGTCCACGCCATTTCGGGCCTGATCATGCTTGTGCTGGGCTCGGGCCCGGTCAAGGGCTTCGCGGTCGTGCTGCTGATCGGCATCTGCACCTCGGTCTTTACCGCAGTCACCTTCACCCGCATGCTCACCGCCGGCTGGATCAAGCGCAATCGGCCCACGGAGATCCATATCTGATGCGCCTGCTAAAGCTCATCCCCGACAACACCAATATCGGCTTTGTCCGGCTGCGTGCCTGGGCGTTCGGCCTGACCGCGATCCTGACGATCGCGGCGGCGGTGCTGGTCGGCGTGCGCGGCCTCAACCTTGGCGTCGATTTCGTCGGCGGCGTGATGATCGAGGCGCATTTCCGGGCGCCGCCGAGCGAGAATGCGCTGCGCAGCGACATCGATGCGCTGCACGTCGGCGAGGCGTCGCTCTCCACTTTTGGCGACGCCAGCACATATTCGATCCGCCTGCCGCTGCCGCAGGCGACGGACGAAGGCGCGACTAACCGACTGGTGAAGAGCGTGCAGGGTGCGCTGACCGCCAAATATCCGGGCGTAGTGTTCAACCGCGCCGAGACCGTGTCGGGCAAGGTGTCGGGCGAGCTGATCAAGAACGGCCTGCTTGCGGTGTTTCTCGCCGTGACCGGCATCGCGGTCTTTTCGTGGATTCGCTACGAATGGCAGTTTGGCGTCTCTACTTTCGTTGCGATCTTCCACGACGTGCTGGTGACATTGGGTTTCTTCGCGCTGACGCGGCTTGAGTTCGATCTCAACATCGTCGCCGCGGTGCTGACCATCATCGGCTATTCGATCAACGACAAGATCGTGATCGACGACCGTATCCGTGAGAATATGCGCAAATACCGCCAGATGGATATGCGCGCTTTGATCGATCTGTCGGTCAACGAGACGCTGCCGCGTACCGTGATGACCTCGCTCACGATCCTGCTCGCGCTTGGTGCGCTGCTGATCTTCGGCGGCCCGGTGTTGCGCGGCTTCACCGCGGCGATGATGCTTGGCGTGGTCGTGGGTACCTACAGCTCGATCTACGTATCGAGCTCGCTGCTCATCTCGCTCGGCCTCAAGCCGCAACTCGAAGCGCCGAAGAGGAAGAGCGGGCCGGCTGAGGGTGCGGAGCGGATCGGCTGAGCCTCTCCCTGCTTCATCTGCGGGCAAGCTTCGGCTTCCTATCGTCCCGCCTCATTGCACTTCCCGCGCACCGGGCGCTGGTCTAAGGGTTCGCCTCTATGCGCTTCTTCCGCCTTCGCACCGCGCTTGCCGCGAGCCTCGCTTCCGCCCTGCTTCTGGCCCCGGCTGCCCACGCCGCCGATTCCGCCAAGAAGTCGGCCAAAGAGAATAACCGCTACGTCGCGCGCGACGTGGAGACGCTCTACAACGCGGCCAAGAACCAGCTCGACAAGAAGCGCTACAAGGTCGCCGCGATCCTGTTCGACGAGGTCGAGCGCCAGCATCCTTATTCGATCTGGGCGCGCCGCGCCGAGCTGATGAGCGCGTTCAGCCATTATCTGGCGCAGGATTACACCGAATCGATCGACAGCGCGCAACGCTTCCTGTCGATCCACCCGGGCAACAAGGATGCTCCCTACGCCATGTACCTCATCGGCGTGGATTATTACGAGCAGATCGGCGACGTGAATCGCGACCAGAAGACCGCCCAGCAGGCGCTGGACGCGATGGGCGACCTGATCCGCCGCTACCCCGATTCCAAATATGCCGCCGACGCGAGCCTGAAGGTCGATCTGATCAACGACCATCTTGCCGGACGCGAAATGGATATCGGCCGCTTCTATCAGCGCCGCCACGAATGGCTGGCGTCGATTTACCGCTTCCGCAAGGTGGTCGACGGCTATCAGACCACCAGCCACGTGCCCGAGGCGCTGCTGCGCCTGACCGAATCCTATCTGGAATTGGGCGTGCCCGAGGAAGCGCGCAAGAACGCCGCCGTACTGGGCGCGAACTTCCCGGGCAGCGACTGGTATCAGCGCGCTTACGGGCTGCTCCAGAAGAACGAAGTCGGTGTGGTTCCGGCCTCTACTCGCGAAAGCAAGAAGGCGGCCCGCGAAGGCAAGAAGGCGGCCAAGAAGGCCAAGGCGTCGACTACCGCCTGATGGCTGATCGCTCCGCCTGAACGACGCGAGGGGGAGTGGATGAGCGCTAATTTCGATCCGGCCACGGCAACTGCGGCCTATATGGCCACCTTGTCGCCCGAGGCGCATGCCAAGGCGACAGCCTACACCCATGGCGGCGAATGGCTGATCCTCTGGTCGATGATCGTCACGATCGTCGTATCCTGGCTGATCCTGCGGAGCGGTATCCTCCAGCGCCTGCGCGACCGGCTCAATCCTGACGGCAGCCGCCCCAAGCGAACCGTGCTGGCCATCGCTGCCACCTTCGTCCTGCTCGACTTCCTGATCGAGCTGCCCTGGAACATTTATACGAGCTGGTGGCGAGAACGGAGCTATCAGCTCAGTTCGGAAAGCTTCGGCACCTGGGCGAGCGATGCGGCCAAGGGTTTTCCGATCTCGCTGGTCGTGACCTGCCTGTTCCTGCTCGCGGCCTATACATTGGTCCGGCGCGCGCCGCGCAGCTGGTGGCTATGGGCGACGGGCGTCGCGGTTGCGGGCGTGATTCTGATCGTGGTCGTGACGCCGATCTTCATCGAGCCTTTATTCAACACCTACACGCCCGCGCCCGACGGCCCGGTTCGAAGCGAGGTCGTGAAGCTGGCCGAGGCAACCGGCGTGCCGCACGACAAGATCTTCATCTACAACGGATCGAAACAATCGGACCGCTACACAGCTAACGTGTCGGGCCTGTTCGGCACGGCGCGCGTCGCGATGAGCGACACCATGTTCAAGCAGAATGCCGACATGCACGAGGTGATCGGCGTGGTCGGGCACGAGATGGGCCATTATGTTCGCCATCACATATTGTGGTTCGCGGGTTTCTTCTGTCTGACATCGCTGATCGGCTTCTGGCTGATCGACCGGCTTTATCCCTGGCTGCGCGACCGCCTGCCGGGGACTCGGGGCATCGGTCCGCTGGCGGATCCGGCCGGTCTGCCGGTGCTGGTGATTCTGGTCGCGGTGCTAAGCCTGATCGACACCCCGTTCGGCAATTCGATGACGCGCTTTGCCGAGAGCGATGCCGACCGATTCTCGCTCGCCAACGCGCATGAGCCCGACGGTCTCGCCAAGGCCCTGGTCAAGACGATCGCATATCGCGCCTCGTCGCCGGGCCGGCTGGAGGAGACCGTCTTCTACGACCATCCCTCGGTCGAACGGCGCGTCCATCGCGCGATGGAATGGAAGGCGGCACATCCCGGCGTCGAAGGTGCGCCATACGGACCGCTACCGTCCGGCAAATAGCGCGGCTATCAAGGTGCGATGCTGACCGGTCTCGCCATACGCGATGTTGTGCTGATTGAGGCGCTCGACCTCGAATTCGGGCCAGGCCTCGGCGTGCTCACCGGCGAGACGGGTGCCGGCAAGTCGATCCTGCTCGACGCGCTCGGCCTGGCATTGGGCGTGCGCGCAGATACGGGGCTGGTGCGCCAGGGCGCAACGCAGGCGAGCGTGGCCGCGACATTCGAGCTCCCCGCCGATCATGCCGCGCTGGCGTTGCTGGCGGAGAATGACCTCGCCATCGAGCGGGGGGAGCCTTTGGTGATCCGCCGCTCGGTGCGCGCCGATGGCGGCAGCCGAGCCTTCGTCAACGACCAGCCCGCATCGGCGGGGTTGTTGCGAACGTTGGGCGCGGCTCTGGTCGAGATTCATGGCCAGCATGACGATCGCGGCCTGCTCAACGCACGCGGGCATCGGCTCCTGCTTGATATTTTCGGGCGAATCGACGCCGGTCCCGCGGCGCTGGCCTTCGCTCGCTGGCGTGCAGCCGAGGATGCGCTGGCGGAAGCGACCGCCGATCTCGAAAATGCCGCGCGCGACCGCGAATGGCTCGAGCATGCGGTTTCCGAGCTCAAGGCCGCCGCGCCCGAACCGGGCGAGGAAGCCCAGCTCGCGGAAGCGCGCGCCACGATGCAGAAGGGCGCCCGGCTCGCGGACGAACTGGAGACGGCTGCGGCGTTGGTCGAAGGCTCGGAGGGCGGGCTCGCTCTGTTGCGCCAGGCTGCGCGCCGGCTCGACCGGCTGGCGAGCGAGCATGACACACTGGCGCAGGCGCTGGCGGCGATCGACCGCGCGGTGATCGAAGCGTCCGAGGCAGAGGACCGCCTGGCCGAGGCGCGCGCCGCGTTCACCTTCGATCCTGCCCGGCTGGAAACGATGGAGACGCGGCTGTTCGATTTGCGCGCGCTCGCGCGCAAACATCGGGTCGAGCCCGACGATCTGGCCGCGCTGGCTGAGGAATTAGGCGGCCGGCTCGCGCGGATTGAAGCGGGGGGCGAGGGGCTCGCCGCGCTCGAGAAGGAACGTGCCGAGGCGCACGCCGCCTATCGCGCCGCCGCCGATTCGCTGTCCGCCGCGCGCAAGGCTGCAGCGGAGCGGCTCGATGCGGCGGTTGCGGCCGAATTGTTGCCGCTGAAACTCGATGCCGCCCGCTTCCGCACCGCGATCGAGGCGCTGCCCGAGGCCAATTGGAGCACAAGCGGGCGCGATCGCGTCGAGTTCGAGGTCTCGACTAATCCCGGCGCGCCGTTCGCGCCTTTGGTCAAGATCGCCAGCGGCGGCGAATTGTCGCGCTTCATCCTCGCGCTCAAGGTTGCCTTGGCCGAGGAAGGCGGGGCTGGGACGATGATCTTCGACGAGGTCGATCGCGGCGTCGGCGGCGCGGTCGCGGCCGCGATCGGCGATCGGCTCGCCAGGCTCGCGAAGCGCGCGCAGATCCTGGTCGTGACGCACAGCCCGCAGGTGGCGGCACGCGCCGACCGCCACTGGCTGATCGCCAAAAGGTCCGACGGGCTGGTCGCGCGCACGGGGATTCACAGACTCGACGCAAAGGAAAGGCAGGAAGAGATCGCCCGGATGCTGTCGGGCGCTGAAATCACCGATGAGGCGCGGGCGCAGGCGCAAAGGTTGCTCGCCGCCGCCTGAAGCAGGAGGCAATATGGATCGCAGGATGTTCATGGGCGCGCTGGCTGGCGCGACGGTTACCGCACCTTCGATCCTGCGTGCGCAGCAGCTCTTCCGATCCTACCCCTTCTCGCTCGGTGTGGCGGCGGGCGATCCCGCGCCCGATGGTTTCGTGATCTGGACCCGGCTCGCGCCCGAACCGCTGGAGCCGCATGGCGGCATGCCGCTCTGGCCGGTGCCGGTCGAATGGCAGGTCGCGACCGATGCCAACTTCCGCAATGTGGTCGCGAAAGGCGAAGCCATCGCGCATCCCGAAACCGCGCATTCGGTCCATGTCGAGATAGCAGGGCTGCAGTCGAGCCGGCCTTATTGGTACCGTTTCTCGGTTGGTGCCGAGCACAGCCCCTATGGCACGGCGCGCACCACCCCACCGCTGGGCGCGAAGCTCGACCGGCTGCGTCTCGGCGTGGTCGGTTGCCAGAATTACGAGCATGGCTGGTTCACCGCCTATCGCCATATCGCGGAGGAGCCGGATCTCGATTTCATCTTCCACTATGGCGACTACATTTACGAAGGGCGCGGGAACCCGATGACCTTCGGGGCGGGCCACAAGGTCCAGTCTTATGTCCGCAGCCATGTCGGCGAGGAATGTTTCAGCCTCGACGATTATCGTCGCCGCTACGCGCAATATAAGAGCGACCTCGATCTCCAGGCGGCGCATGCGAGCTGCGCCTGGTGGGTCGTGTTCGACGATCATGAGGTGCAGGACAATTATGCCGGCCTTACCGACAAGCATCTGACGCCGCCTGAGCTGTTCGCCTTCCGCCGCGCCGCCGCCTACCAGGCCTGGTATGAGCATACGCCGGTGCGCGCAGCCTCGATCCCGCGCGGGCCCGACGTCCAATTGTACCGTCGCGCGCGGTATGGCGACCTGGTCGACATGCATTTCCTCGACACGCGCCAGTTTCGCACCGACCAGCCCTGCGATGACGGCGACAAGCCCTATTGCCCGGGCATCGACGATCCCAAGGCGCAGATGATGGGGCTCCCTGAGGAGGCCTGGCTCGCCAAGGGTCTGCGCGGCGGCGCGCGCTGGAACGGGGTCGCGCAACAGGTGATGATGATGCCGGTCAACCGGCGCGAGGGCGACGAGAAGGAGCCGCGCTACAATGTCGACAGCTGGGCCGGCTACAACGCCCCGCGCGAACGCGTGCTGGAGAGCATGAAGGGGCTCGGCAATGTCGTCGTGCTAACCGGCGACGAGCATCAGAATTGGGTAGGCGAGCTCCGCCAGAAGGAAGGCAAGGGCGATGCAGTTGCGGTCGAATTCGTGGTCACCTCGATCGCGTCGGACGGCGACGGCAGCGACACGCGTCCCGGCATGGACGACGTGATGGCGGAAAACCCGTTCCTGAAGCTCTACAATTACCAGCGCGGCTATGCTTTGTGCGAGGTCACGCCCGACACATGGCAGACCCAGTTGCGCGTGCTCGACAAGGTTACCGTGCGCGACATGCCGATCCGGACGCGCGCGACCGTAACGGTGCCGCATGGTCGACCGGAACTGCATATAGCCTGAAACACGAAAAGGGCGGCCGGTTGCCCGGCCGCCCTTTCGAAAGCAAGCAGCGCGGCGGGCGCCGCGCCAAGGCTTACTTGATCTTGGCTTCCTTGAACTCGACGTGCTTGCGCACGACCGGGTCATACTTCTTGAAGGACATCTTCTCGGTCTGGTTCCGCGGATTCTTCTTGGTGACGTAGAAGAAGCCGGTGTCGGCCGAGCTGACGAGCTTGATCTTGACGGTGGTCGGCTTGGCCATGACCCAAAATTCCTGCGCTATCTGAATGGCGACCAGAGGCACGCCAAAAAATAAAGCGGCGTCGCCGCCGCTCGAACGAAGGGGCCTTTGCCGATTCCATGCCCCAAAGTCAAGAACCAGTCGGATCGGGGACATCCCGCCTGTTCAAGCGCGACCAGGTTACGCACAAGGATCGCAAACAGGGAGGGCATTTTTGTGAGCTTGAGACATTCGATCGCAGGGGCACTCGCCGTCATGGCCGTGCTGGCTGCTACTGCTGCGCAGGCAGAGGATACGGCCTGCATGACGCAGGCGCAATTGAGCGATCTGGTCCTGGTGGCCGCGCCGGGTGGTCTCGCGACGGTTCGCCAGCAATGTGCAAGCGCGTTGGCACCCGATTCGCTGCTGCGCGACCCCGCCGGGCCATTGACCCTCCAATATGAAGCGGCGGCCAAGGAAGCCTGGCCGCGTGCCAAGGAGGCGATGCTGACGGTATGGGGCGGCAAAGCCTCCGCGGAAAAAAGGAAGCAGCTTAGCGATGCCATGACACCCCAGTTCCTGGGCAATATACTGGCACCCCTCATGGCCAAGTCGTTGACACCGGAGTCATGCCCCGCGGTTGACCACGTCATCGCCCTGCTGGCGCCGCTTCCGCCCAGGAATCTGGGGGATCTGGTCGCCACGATGGTCGCCCTCGACCAGGCGCATAAGACTCAGAATGGGCCTTTGCCGATCTGCAAAAGCTGAGATCGGGCGTCGGCCGGAGCTTAATCAGACGGTAAGCATGATGTGCGATACCCCACATCAGGAGAGTAGGGTGAGGGGTATTGGTCATGGAGCCGCAACGGGCGCAGGCTGATCTCGAACAGGCGATCGTGGCCTTGGCGCGCGATTTGCCGAAAATGGCGATGAAGGACGCCTGCACGCGGCTCGATTGGCTGCGTCGTCAGGCGGTGCTCGAAGGCTTCGTGCCGGCTGCGATGCTGGCCGATGGTTTCGCCAACGCAATCACGCGACAGGGGCGCAACGCGCCTTTCCGGACCTGGCTCGATGCCTTGTCGGTCGCGGCGACGTGCGGGCGCGACAATGCCGATGTCGGGCCGCTTCTGCTCGCCACTGTCGGGGTCCGCTTCGAGGTCTGAGTGGGCCTGAGCAATCGGGCCGATCATTCTGATCAAGATTATTGGCGAGCCGAATCGATAGTTCGGCGGTTAGGGGCATTCGACCCCACCAGTTGCTTGATTGGAGACCCCGATGGCCGACACCCCCGCCGCCAAGCTCGCCACCCCCACCGACCTCAAGTCGAACCAGCTTTCCAGCGTGGCGGACGCGCTCAATGCGTCGCTCGCCGACTGCTTCGCACTCTATCTCAAGACCAAGAACTTCCACTGGCACGTCTCAGGTCCGCACTTCCGCGACTATCACCTGCTGATGGACGACCAGGCCGCGCAAATTTACGGCATCACCGACGCGATCGCGGAGCGCGTGCGCAAGACCGGTAATGTCACCTTGCGCTCGATCAGCGACATCAGCCGTCATCAGTCGATCAAGGACAATGACCAGGAATTCGTCAGCGCCGCCGACATGCTGGCGGAGTTGCGCGACGACAACCTCAAGCTGGTCGAAGGCTTCCGCAAGGTGAAGGAACTGGCTGAGCAGGCCAAGGACAACGCTACCTCGGGTATCGTCGACGAATGGACCGACCAGGCTGAGGAACGCGCCTGGTTCCTGTTCGAGGCGAGCCGCAAGGCCTGATCCTTGTGAGGCTCGGCCTGACCGGATATCCAGATGAGGGCGGCACGATGTGCCGCCCTTTGTCGTTCTGACTCACTGATATGCGCGATTTCTCCCAGCTTCTCGACGGGCTCGTCTACACCCGCTCGCGCAACGCCAAGCTCAAGCTGATCGCGGACTATCTGCGCGAGACGCCTGATCCCGATCGCGGTTGGGCGATGGCGGCGTTGACCGGCACGCTCGATCTGCCGGGGGTGAAAGGCTCTGCGATCCGGGCTCTTGTCGACGAGCGCGTCGATCCGGTGCTGTTCGCGATGAGCTATGATTTCGTCGGGGACCTCGCCGAAACCGTGGCTCTGCTTTGGCCGAAGCCCGAAGGCATGGCGGTCGATATCGATAGTGGTGCGCTACGCCTCTCGGCGGTGGTCGATCGGCTGATGACGCTCGGACGCAGCGAAGCGCCGCGCGCCTTGGCAGATATGCTTGATCAGCTCGATGCTCCCGGCCGCTTTGCCTTGCTCAAGCTCGCGACGGGAGGCTTGCGCGTCGGCATCTCGGCCCGTCTCGCCAAGACCGCGCTCGCACAGGCGTTCGGCCTCGACGTGGATCAGGTCGAGGAGGTGTGGCACGGGCTCAAGCCGCCTTATCTGCCTTTGTTCGCATGGGGCGAGGGCACGGGCGCGCAGCCCACGCCCGCCGATGTGCCTGTCTTCCGTCCCTTCATGCTCGCGCATCCGCTGGAGGAGGCGCGCGTCGATCTGGCGGACTATGCCGCCGAATGGAAATGGGACGGGATTCGCGTCCAATTGGTCCATGTCGGCGGGCAGACCCGGCTCTACAGCCGCGCCGGCGACGATATCACCGGCAGCTTCCCCGATGTCGCCGCCGCATTTTCCAAAATGGGCGTGCTCGACGGCGAATTGCTGGTGAAGGGCGAAGCGCAAGGCGGTGGGATCGAGCATGAGGGCGCGGCCAGCTTCAACGCGCTCCAGCAAAGGCTCGGCCGCAAGAATGTCTCTGCGAAGATGCAGGCCGAGTTTCCGGCGTTCGTGCGTTTATACGACATCCTCTTTGACGGCGCGCAGGATGTGCGCGAACTGCCCTGGACGGAGCGGCGCACCAGGCTGGAAGGCTTCGTCATCGGCCTCGATCCGCATCGTTTCGATCTGTCCGCGCTGATCGAGGCGCCCCATTTCGAGGCGCTGGAAGAGATACGCGCCGGCGCGCGCGATGCCGCGATTGAGGGGATGATGCTGAAGCGGCGCAATTCACCCTACGTCGCGGGGCGGCGGACCGGCCTCTGGTATAAATGGAAGCGCGATCCGCTCACCGCCGATTGCGTGATGATGTACGCCCAGCGCGGCCACGGAAAACGATCGAGCTTTTATTCGGACTATACGTTCGGCTGCTGGACCGCGCCGCCCGAGGAGGGGGGCGAGTTGCTGCCGGTGGGCAAGGCCTATTCGGGCTTCACCGACGAGGAGTTGAAATGGCTCGACCATTTCGTACGTAACCACACGGTCGAGCGCTTCGGTCCGGTGCGCGAGGTCGCGAAAAGCCTCGTGCTGGAGGTCGCCTTTGACTCGGTGCACGTCTCGAAACGCCACAAATCGGGGCTGGCGATGCGTTTTCCCCGGATCGCGCGCATCCGGCGCGACAAGCCCGCGCACGAGGCGGATCTGATCGCGACGCTGCAACGGATGGCCTCATAAGGCGAACCAAACTGTTGCCGCGGCGACACAGATAAGGCCTTGGGAACAAATATTTTTCCGCACGGCAACTTTGTGACCGGCGGGAAGTTTCCTGTGGATCGTTTCAGAGACGTAAACTTCCATCTCGCATTAGGTCGCATGGCCCGCTAGAAGGCCCGCCAATGTCTGAACACAAAGGGATGAACATGGGCGTTGCCGAATTTTCGCGCCAGCTCTCCCGCAATGACCAAACCGACATCGTCGCTTATGGGCGAGAAGTCATTGAAACCGAGGCCGAAGCCCTCAGTTCCCTGGTCGATGCGCTAGACGAGAATTTCGCTCGAGCTGTTACAATCTTACTGAATGTTACCGGCCGCGTCGTCACGACCGGTATCGGCAAGTCGGGCTATATTGCCCGCAAGTTTTCCGCGACTTTGGCCTCTACCGGCACGCCGTCGCTCTATGTGCACCCGGTCGAGGCCGCGCATGGTGATCTCGGCATGCTGATGGCGGGCGATGCGCTGCTCGCTTTTTCCAACTCGGGCAGCACCGCCGAGCTTCAGCCGATCCTCGATTATGCCGCCAAGCTGGGTCTTCCGGTGATCGGGATCGCGTCCAAGTCGGATTCGCTGCTGATGCGCCAGGCGGAAGTGCAACTGCTGCTGCCGCACGTTGACGAGGCTTGCCCCGCCAACCTCGCGCCGACCACGTCGACCGCGATGATGATGGCGCTGGGCGACGCGCTGGCGATGACGACGATGCGCGCGCGCGGCGTCTCTATCGCAGGCTTCGCCGCTCTCCATCCCGGCGGCACGATCGGCAAGCGCCTGATGCGCGTCGCCGCGATCATGCATCGCGAGGACAAGCTTCCCTTCGTCTCGCCCGACACGTCGATGCGCGACGTCATCGTGACGATCACCTCGATGAGCTTCGGTATCGCCGGCGTGGTTGATGAAGGCGGTGCGCTGGTGGGCGTGATCACCGATGGTGACATTCGTCGCCATCTCGACGGATTGCTCGAGGCGACCGCGGCCGACGTCATGACCA
>Ga0209148_1001427_pt1 | contig 12226 bp, 14 predicted proteins | sample AraplaCol_mMF_r2_2_FD_184288 | JGI IMG/M metagenome (GOLD analysis project Ga0209148, IMG submission 184288) | Arabidopsis root microbial communities from North Carolina, USA - plate scrape CL_Col_mMF_r2 (SPAdes) (version 2) | ecosystem: Host-associated > Plants > Roots > Endosphere | place...
GGGCTCAACGCAGTTCACACGAATGCCCAAAGGGGCGAGCTCTTTGGAGAGACCCACGCTGAGGGCGGCGACCCCTGCTTTCGCCGCGGCATAGTGAACGTACGTGCCGGGGCTTCCCAAGGTCGACGCCGCTGACCCAATGAGGACGAGGCTGCCCTGCGTAACGCTGAGGTACCCAATCGCCGCATGACTGGTCAGGATGGCGCCGAGAAGGTTCACTTCGAGATCGCGGCGAATAGCAGACACGTTGAGATCGACGAGTGGACCCACTGCGCGTACGGCGCCGGCCGCAGCAACGACTCCCGTCAGCTCCCCGAGCGCCTGACCCGCCCGGAAAAATTGGCCGATCGAGGCCTCATCGGTGACATCGACAGCTGCGATGACAGCATCCCGGCCTCGTGCCCGAACACGCTGCGCCACTTCCAGGGCCGCAGCCTCGTCAGTATGGAAACCAATCAGGACATCGTGACCGTCGGCCGCCAGTCGATCAACGATGGCTGCGCCAATCCCGCGGGAACCCCCAGTAACAGCGGTGATTGCTCGAGAACTACCCATGACCTCATTCTCCCTGCGGCGCAGAGACGCCCAAAATTATTCGAATATTCCGGATTCCCAGAACCACTCCCCGGTGCCTCCAATCCCTAGGGTTTTGAGGCGCCAAGGTTATGCGATACCTACCCGATGTTGATCACATCAAAGGGATCGAATTGTCAAGATCGGCGTCGAGGATTTGTTTAGTGGCGCCGGACCGCCGACGGCATTCACGCAGATGTCTGAGCGTTCAGCGTCTCCTACGCTGGTCAGTGGTGGCCGGGCTTGGAACATTGCGAAGGTGATGCCGGAATATCCCTATAGCGGCGACGACCCCGGCAGCGACGAGAGCTCCAGCGGCAACCCGGGTCGGCGTATCGGGGTGGATCACCGATTGACCGCGCAGGGCCTGCCACAAAGTCAGTACAGTCACTGACGCCCACTCGGCTGCGACGAGCAGAGTGATTCGTAGCCGTGTTCCCTCAGTCAGTCTTTCGTGGGCGAGTGATGCCAGCAGGATTGCCAACAGAGGCAAAGCTTGAAGGGCGTGCATACCAATGAAGTGCGATATCCGGAGGTCTCCCTGCACGGTGCTCCACCCAACGAGGGGTAGCCCGCCGAGGGCCTCCCCACCAACGGAGTGTGACCCGAGGACACGCGGCTCTGACTCGGCGAGCTGCTGCGCGCGCGGGCTGACCATCAGGAAACCTACCGATAACCCGGCCAGTCCAATGAGCAGGCCTAGCCTCAGTCCCCAGGACAGTGCTCGATCCCTAAATGTCGAGAAGAAAGCCAGTCCGGAACCGATCACCACGGTTGCCGCGTACATAAGAACAACGCCCCCACCCATGAGGGCGTACAAAGAGGAGTCCAGTGGTGTGGCGACGTTGAAGTGACTGCCTGTACCCCGCACGACCTGCACGCTGATGGCAGCTGCTTCCAGCAAAGTGGCCGCCGATGCGACGGTACCGGCCCACCAAGCGAAGCGACGGAGCCGCGGACGGCGGAGAAGGGAGAGCATCCAGGCCAGGGTCAGGGCGTAAACACCGAAGGAAATGGCGAACTTCAGCGGTTTCGCCCACAGTGGATCACCGCCCAGAGTGCGCGTGTCGGCGGCGAGGCCCACGACGGAGACAATCGCCCAGACCGCCATGATCGCTGCTAAGCACATCAGCGGCCGGTGCCAACTGGCAATCCCCATCACCGGTGTCGCTGGGTCACGGCCGCACCGATCACCAGTCACTTTTGCGCCGGTACCGTCGAGGCCGACTTGTCAGGAGCTTGCCCGGTCAGCTTCTCGGAGGCTGTCCAGAGCCGCCGGGCCAGGTCCGGGTCTTTCGCCCGGGCCGACCGTCCGATCACTTGGGCGCCACCGCGCATGTGCATGAAGTGGCGGGGTCCGGTGAACGCCGCATCGGGGAGGTCGCCGGTAATGGCGAGCAACACCGGCAGCGCGCCCTGGTCAGGTTGCTGCCCCGCGAGAGGAAGCAGGCGGTCCCAGACGTTACGGCGACGGCGCTGGGGATCGTCGTAGATCGCAGTGACGACCAGCCCGGGGTGGGCGGCCATTGCCTGCACGGGTGAGCCCGCATCCCGCAGTCTCCGGTCCAGTTCGGCAGTAAAGAGCAGATTGGCCAGCTTTGAATCGGCATAGGCGCGGCCCCCTCGGAACTCGCGGTGATCCCAGTTCAGGTCCTCCAGATCGAGACGGCTTGCTCGTTCGGCCTGGGAGGCCACGGTAACGACCCGGGCGGCGACTTGTGGCAGCAGCAATGTGGTCAGGAGAAAGCGCCCCAGGTGGTTGGTGCCGAACTGCAGCTCGAAGCCGTCGCTGGTGCGCTCAAGGGTCGAAGAGGCGACGCCAGCGTTGTTAACTAGCGTGTCAATTGGCTCGGTGGTGCTCTGTGCGAAGCGGCGCACTGAGGCCAGGTCGGAGAGATCCAGCGTTCGAACCACATGCTTCCCACCCAATTGGTCGGCCAGGTCTGCGCCTTTGGCAGTATCGCGAACGGCCAACACCAAGCGGGCACCAGCCGCGGCCAGGGCGGTGGCGGTGGCACGCCCGATACCGCTTGTAGCCCCGGTGATGAGTACAGTCCGCCCGGCCATGGAGCGATGTCCCTCTGCGGGCGCGGATAGGTGAGCGGTATTTCGTTGAAGTCCCATAGCGCCAAAGTAGACGCTGTAAATATTGTTGTCAACGTCTACATCAAGCTAGAATGGGAAAATGTCAACGCCCTACCACCATGGATCGCTCCGTAAGGTCCTCCTCGAGGAAGGCCGGCTGTTGTTGGCGGAGCGGGGCGTGGCGGCCGTGACACTGAGGGAGTTGGCACGGCGCGCCGGGGTCAGCCACGCTGCTCCGCTACGGCATTTTCCCGATCGGGGGGCGCTGTTGGACGCGATAGCAGCCGAAGGGTTTGATGAACTCACCGCGGCCTTAGTGTCGGCCGATGTGCCGACGGATCTGCACGAGCGGTTGAGCGTCTATTCCCATACCCACGTCCACTTCGCCGTAGCCAACGCAGCGTTGATGGAGCTCATGTTCTCCCGGGATCTGAACCCTGCTAGCGGTGGTGCAGCGGCGCAATCGGCGGCCAGGTTCTTCACCCTCGGGGCACGCCTCCTAGGGGAGCCGGATCCCCAGGCGCTGGGGCCACTTCCGTACTTGCTGACCGGCATGTTGGAGGGCATTAGTTCCCTGGCGGCCCGGGGCCGGCTTCCCAAGGAACGGGTCGAGGAGATCACCACAGCGGCCGTAGAAGTAATGCTTCCCGCAATCCACAAACAGCTTCGGAACCCTCACACAACCAGCGCTGTGTAACCCGACGCTCTCTCTGGTACTGGGCTCTGGACGGTTTAGCCGAGCCCCACTTCTATCCTCCGGCCGTAAGAACGCAAGCCCGTCTCACAACCCTAGGGTTTTGAGGCACATAGGTTATGAGACACATTGATTCGGAAGTTCCGTTATGGAGCTTCTCCGGACGGAACGCATCACCTCTAAGGCCGGTATAAACGGGCCCTGCGAGGAGGGGATGTTTCTTCATTTCTTCGGGATGCGTAGGCTCTGGCTATGTATTGCGTTCTAGCTGACCCCGGTGATCCGGTTGGGGATGCTTACCCGATACCCGTTTATCGCGTGCGGATATGGTCACCACCGCCGTCACCGCGTCTCGCCTGGCTGGTCGATGAATGGTCGGTCAACGATGCCGGGCAGGTCACCGATGTCATTAGGTGGGCGACGGAGACTGCACTGGAAAACCCATTTGAAGTGTTCCTTCGCTGGGAAGAACAGCACACATCGGTAGCCGGTGTATCGAGTTCTCGCGCACGCTATGCTCGAGTTTTCGGGAACCCACCACGGGCGGATGTGGCGGTCACCAAGACTCTCCGCTTCGAGTCAGAGTAGAGCCCGGAGCGGAAGAGGAAACTCACCCTGGGCTCGGCGTCGTTATCGGTCGGCGGTCTGGCTGAGACGGAGCGTCATCGCTTCTTCCATCGCGTGTTCCTGGGCATCTTCGGTCAGCCCGAGGAAGTCCAGCACCAACGGATCTTTCGCAACCTCCCGGGCGAGGTCGCTGCCCTCACCGGGCAACCTCGCTTCAAGGTTGTTAGGGGCGGCACCTGCGCGCGTGTGGAGACGGGTGAGGATCTGGTGCTCCAAAACCGCTACGGACCAGCCGTTTTGGACGGCTTTGGAGGCGTACCAGCGGCGAATCTCGTGATCGTCAAGCTTGGTCAGCAGGGCAACATTATGGCTCCAGCTCAATTGTCCAGATGCCGTCTGGACAATTGATTCCGGGCCGTTCCATGCCGCGGCGAACGCCCGCATGTTGTAGAGATTGCTCCGAGAGAAGCCCTTCATGTTAGGGAACTCTGTTCTGAGGTCTCGCGCCAGCCGGTCGAGCACCCGGCTCCCCCAGGGTTCAGAAGATTGCCTGTCCAGAATTCGTCTACCGATGTTCCAGTAGAGCTCGACCATTGCGGTGTTGACGGTCTGCTGCGCCAGGTACTGCGCGTCACGGACAAGGTGCTTAAGTCCCAGCAGGACAACGGCATAGTCTCCGGGTAGATCGGGCTCAAGCTGGCTCATGAACCCACCCTAGCCCGGAGCATTCAACCGAAGTGTCCAGACACCGTCTGGACACTTCCCCGCGCACCCGGGGTTTCCGCCCTCCTGGGCAGCTACCTCTCCCCCGGAGGGCGGGGGCTCGGACGCAACCGCTCAGCGACCGGGCCGATAGTGAAGATTATGTCAAAAAGGAACGGTGATTATTGCATCTGCGCATTCCTTGAACTACTCCCCGGGCTTGTCCGTGGCGACACCCAGGCTCGGGTATCGCTCAGAATCGGAAGACCGTCGGCGGGCCCGAGACGCCGGCGGCCCTGCCGTACGGGCAGCCGGTCATCCAGCAGCGAGGCCGAGATGGCGAGCGAAGAATCGCGTGGCATCTTCGCCCGCGAATTGTGGGACGCCTGTATGGCCGCCCATGTTGGCGTAGAGCGTTTTCTCCGTCGACCCGAAGGCGTCGAAGAGAGCGAGTGCCGCCCCTCGGTCGTTGCCCTCGTCATCCCATTGGAGGAGGACGTGTAGCGGGATGGTGACCTGACGCGCCTCTTCCATGATCGTGCGCGGCACGTAGCTACCGGCGAAGAGTCCGGCTGCCGCGATTCGCGGCTCGATCACAGCCAGGCGAACACCGATCGCGATCACCCCGCCGGAGAATCCCACGCGATCGCCGATCTCGGGAAGGTCGAGTACTTCGTCGAGCGTCAGCTGCCATTCCGGGACCGCCTTGTCGACCAGAGGAAGTATTAGCCGGTCAACGACGTCGTCAGCGGGCTTTTCGCCGGCGGCAACCGCGCGGGCAAGATCCGCACGAACTTGCTCTGCACCGGGCAGTGGGGATCGGCCGCCCGACCCCGGCAACTCGATACAGACCGCCGCAAAGCCTTGTGCGGCGGTGCTGCTCGCGCGTGCCGCTAAGCGGGGGTACATCTGCCGCATCCCGATCCCGCCGGGTAGGCCCATCAGGATGAGTGGAACAGGCGCGGATGCGAAGCGGACGGCGGCGTCCATAAGATGCCGGAGATGTCACCAAGGGCGAACTCGCGCTCGGCGATGCCGTCGTTGAAAGTCTGTTCCGAGGTGAAGTGCATGGTCATCCCTTTCGGAGGTGATGCTGAGAAGCGGACTGATGGAAGCGGCGTGCCCAGGCTGCAGGAAATTCGTCCCCAAGGAAGGGTCAAGCATGGGAAACGCCCCCACGGGAGCCATTTGGGGGCGGCTGGGTGTGGGGGCGTTTCGTTGGCTCCCCGTACATGGGGGAACTGGGAGCCGTAGCAAACTTACTTTTTGGTAACCACCCGGTCAACCTATGGCTATTACGTCGGGGGCCAACTAAGGTTCACCTCAAGTCGGTGGCTCTACGCGACTTGTCTTGGGGGTGGCGCCACCTTCTCCCCACAGAAACGCCCCCGCGCTGGCCTTGGGGAAGGCAACGTGCGCGGGGGCGTTTCAGGGGGTTGCCTTTCGATTTCGGGGGAATGCGGAGAGTCACGGCCAACGTATGTTCACTCGGTGCTCCCAGTCGGCGTCCTGTGTTCAGCACGTAGGTCTGCGAGCGGCATCCTGGCCGGCGACGCGAATCGCTTCTAAGGCTGCGAGGGTTACAACGCCCCGAAGGGGTTCGGCACTGGCACGGTCGGGCCGGTGATTCCGTCGCTGACTTCGGCGGCTATTAGCTCAGTCAAAGAGACGCTGTCGAAATCTCTTAGCAGCTGAAATGCCTCCCATCGGCAATCGTGCCCCTCCGTGGCCAAATGCGATGACCGCATTGCGGATGCCCCTATTGACCCACTCAAGTCACGGGCATATTTTGATACGGATCGCCCGGCTCAACCACTGGGTATCACCCCCTGAACTGCCCCGCGCATGACGCCAGCTCCTTGGCTAGCGCGGGGCGGTTCTTGCGTTCCCGGGTCCGCGCCGAGGACCGTAGCGTCGACATCGTCCGTGTTTGGTGGTCATGGTGATGCCGGCCCGGGCGCGGTCTTCGAGGCTGCCGTCGGCCGCCGGGATTTTCGAGGAAGCCAGATTTGATTCCGCCTGTGACCACACGGACACCGCGGGGTGCTGTGTTAACCGGCAGGTGGTACTACTGACTGGAACACCCCGCTTATTCAGGACTTCGGACTTTATGTGTAACGATCACTCTCTTCCAACCAGCCGACGCGCAGCCATCGGCTTGTTTGGCGCCTCCCTGATGGCCGGGTTAGGGGCATGTGCGGCTCCGGTGGACCCGCCCACGCAGAGCTTGTCCGCGCAGCCTGGCGTCGAGGGGCCTGGGACGTCGGGGGACGACTCCGGTGGTCCACTGTCGGGGCCGACGGCGAGCTCTCCGGCGACGCCAAAACGTCTTCGACGTTCCTTCAGTCCGGACTACGTCCTTCCGCCCATCCAAGGGGGCCTGGCTCCGGTCATCACCAGGATCCCCACCAAGCACCCCGTTGTGTTCCTGACGATTGATGACGGAGCGGTCAAGTCCCCCGAAAGCGTCCGGCTGCTGGCAGCCAACGACCTCCCCGCCAGCCTGTTCCTGACGAAAAACACCATCCGGGACAAGCCGGGATTCTTCAGGGCGTTCATGGAGCAAGGAAGCCTGGTTGAAAACCACACCATCAGCCACAACGTGAACATGACCACCCAGTGGGGATACCAGCGGCAGCTCGAAGACATCGCCGGGATGCAGGAATTCGCGGTCCAAGAGTACGGACGCACCCCCACCCTGTTCAGGCCACCAGGCGGCGCCTACTCCACTGCTATGCGGCAAGCGGTTGCGGCGGCCGGCCTCAAAGCAATCGTCACGTGGGAAGCCAAAGCCAACGTCGGCCGCATGGACTATCAATACGGCAACTCTTTGCGGCCCGGCGACATTGTTCTCATGCACTTCCGGGCGGAGTTCTCAGCCGACTTCGCCGCGTTCCGCGCCGCCCAGCTGGCCGCTGGTCTGGAGGTTGTGCTGCTGGAAGAATTCTTGGGCATTCAGTGAGTCCTTCCTGCAGCACAGCACGACACCCAGCTTCGTTGAGGAAGGTCGCCAGATTTCAAGGGGGCGATCATAGAGATCATGGCGGCCGTCCACCCGAGGGCCAGGACGCACCTAATCCCCCACGGCATGACCCTCTGGAGGAGTCCCGCGCGGCTATTTGTCTAAGTGCGTTAGCCCTGCCATGTCTTTGGGTAGCTGTCAGGGACCAGGGCCTGCGGAGCGGCTAGCTGCTCTGCGGGAGGGGCTGGGTGATCTTGAAGATGGACCCGGTCGGGTCGGTGAGGGTTGCCATCCGTCCGAACGGAGTGTCCTCCGCGGCTTGAACTACGCGGCCGCCCAAGGCCAGCGCAGTGTCGATCGTGGCGTCGGCGTTCTCAACGGCGAAATACACTTGCCAGTTCGAAGGAACGCTCTCTGGCAGGAATCTTGCCGCGTCCAAGATTCCAGCCTTGGATTCATCGCCTGTACCAAGGGTGGTGTAGCGGAATTCCGGTGTGTCGCTTAAGACGGTCGTGGTCCAGCCGAAGACGTCTTGGTAGAACTTTACGCTTGCGTCGTAATCGCGGGTGAGGAGCTCGAACCACGCGGGAGAACCGGGATCAGCGACGAGCTGGAAGCCGACATGGCCGCCGAACTGCCAAGCGCCGACCGCTGCGCCTCCAGCGTCCCCGAGCATTGCCATTCTCCCCTGTTCCGGGACGTCCATCGGAGGAAGATAGATCTGGCCGCCATGGCCGGTGGCGGCATTTGCGGTGGCGTCGATGTCCTGGACCCGAAGATAGGTCGTCCACACGTCGGGGTAGCCCGAGTCGGCGTCGTTCTTCATGATGCCGGCGACTGGGGCTTCGTTTTTGAAGGCCATGATGTAGCCCCCGTACATTTCCGCGTCCCCCGTTTCGTAGGTCCAGCCAAAGAGCTGGTTGTAGAAATCCTTGGCTTTGTCCGGATCCGAGGTCATCAAATCAATCCAGCAGGGGTCCCCGGGGTTGATATCGGGCTTTGGCATTCGAAAGGCTCCTGTCACAACAGTGGATCATGCAGACAAGACAGACTCTAAATGCCCTCGGCACCGGCATCAATACCGGTCCGGTCCGCGCCCTGGGGTCGCATACATGGCTGGATCCGGCATCGAACTGAACCTCTGTCACACGTCGAGCGAACCCCTAGCAAGACCTCCTGTCTCTGGCGACGCTCTTCCCAAAGGCGTCCTCACTTGAGCGCCTGAGTCCCTTCTGCCGGCAGCGCCGAGGACAACTCCATGATGGCGCCGCCCACGTGCTGGATAATTGCTTCATGTCGTGCCCCACCACTCCAGGCGCAGTGAATCACCCGGATGAAGTCGAGCATCGTGCATCTCTGGGCCCGGTCCTGATCAGCCACCCAAACCCGCGTGCGGGAGTCACCATGGCCCGGGAGCTGACAGACGCAGGATGGCTGGCGTCCTTGGTGGCCGAGAGTCCCGGCGTCAAGAAGCCTGCCGTCCTGATCGTTTATGCCGCCGACGCAGAGCGCGCTGTTGCCGATGCCGCGCGGACCCGACGTTCAGACCCCCACACCCCCGTCCTGTTCCTCACCACTCCCGAGTCCTTCGAAGATGTGCTCCGAATAGGCACCTGGCCCGGAGACGACTATCTGACAGCGCCCTTTACGACAGCGGACGTGGCGGCGCGGCTGCGGTGGCTCACCCGAACTGCGGTCACTGCCTCGGATCCGGAACTCACCGTCGGCGACCTGAAACTCCGCCCCCGGTGCCTGCTCGCCCGCCGAGGAGACCATGAGATCCCGCTGACAAAAACTCAATGCTCGCTCCTGGGACTCCTCATGGAAAAGCCCGGAAGGGTGATCAGCAAGATCGAACTGGCCAATCGAATGTGGCCGGACAACAACGTACGGGGCGCCAACAATGTCGAGCTCCACATCTCCTATCTCCGTCAGAGAATAAACGCGGCCGGACCACCGATGATCCACACTCGACGTGGCGCCGGTTACCTCATCAGTCCGGCTCAGGTGAGCTGAACCAGACAGGAGCAACCCCTGCGGGTCTTTTGAACATCCCGGGTGAAAACCTGGGTCATACATACGGGGCACGTCCACCCGGATTGCGGTGCGGCCTTGACTTTCGCGGCTGAGGCCCGGTCGATGCTCTCGGTGTCCGCGCCCGTTGCTGAGGCTTTGAAAGCCTCCGCGGGACGCCCAGCGATCTGGGAAATTGCAAGCGACCCTGTGGGGACTGCATGCGGAAAGGTTGAGAGGCCATGAACAATCGGAATCACCACATGCTGCGCGTGAGATGTCGGTGGTGTTAGGTAGCGGTGGTTCGGTGACCGGAGGCTGCCTATCTCAGAACGGAGATCGTTCCCCAAAACAGTCCACGGGGCGTATGACGGAACCCACCTCGGCCCAGGCCAAAATTACCCTTATTAGCGAAACGCCCCCGTGCTGGTTGGGGGCAACCGTGTGCGCGAGGGCGTTTCAGGACGGCCACAAGGGTTGGTTCTAGTGGCCAGTTTCCAGTGTGGAGCTGATCTCGGACGTCGTCAACGGTTGGTTATCCGTTTGATCCTGTTTGGACTCTCCGGCCGTTCGGATGTCCAGGGCCGCCCTACGGGGCTAACCGCAACTAGACATCTTGCCGGGAACCAGGGCCACGCCGGTTTTCGAGATCCAAGGCCGGCCCGGTCAGTTCCTGGTTCCCGTCAGGAGCGGCCAGGGAACCTTCTTCCGGGGTGACTTTAGATCACCTGCCCCCGGGGGTGGGCCGTTGGAAGGACCTGGCAAACAGCCTCGATGCGCTGTGGCACCAAGGCTGCGATCAGCCGTGAAGCGGACTCGATAACTTGGGCGACAACAAAGGTGCCGATGTGCGCCGCGAACCCAACCACGGCTCCCCCCCAGCGACGCACGCCGCTCTTGGCAGCAATGCAGCCGGCGGCAAGGTGTTCCCGATACGGGCTGTTACATTCCGGGGATCTGCTGGGCTTCGTGGACTTCAATTTCGCAGCCGCCGGGCATGTTCAGGTGCGGGTGCACCTTGGCCAGCTCCACGGCCGTCTCAAGGCTGTCGGCCTCGATGATGCTGTATCCAACGACTTCGCGGGTGCTCGGCGCCGTCGCACCCCCTGCGGAAACGCGGACGCCGTTGGCAAGGGGGGTGCCGAAATCGAGCAGCCCGTTGCCGACTTTGCCGGCCCAGATGTTCCACTGTTCCATGACGGCGGCCATGTCCTCGGGGGAAGGCGGTGCGGCTTCTGCCGGGGTCATGGGGGCGTGGTAGATGAAGACGAACTTGGACATGGTGTTCCTGCTTTCTTTGGTTTTTCTTGCGGATTTCTGGGGTTGAGGATTTTAGGCGGCTACGGTTCGGCCGGTGAACCCGATAAGGCGCTCCAGGCTTCCGGCGCTTTCGGCGACGGGCTGGGCGGCGGCGAAGCTGCCGCTGGCGCGGACCTGCTCGGAGATGGTCAGCTGGGCAAGGCCCTCGACGTAGTCGGTGAGGACGTCGGAGACGATGAGGTCCTGTCCGGTGGCTTTCGCGAAGTCCCAGGCGTGAACGAGGAGTTCAAGGTTCAGGATGCCGGCCACGACGGTGGCCGGGAGTTCGGCGAAGCCCATGTCGATGGTGCCCTCGGTGCCTCGACGGGTGAAGGCCTCCAGGGTGGTCTGTGCCAGGGCGGCGATGCGGGTCTCGGGAGAGGCGTCCGGGTGGTCTGTCACGGCGGCGCCGAGGGCTCCGCCGATCTGCCTGAGCGATCCGGCCAGGTGCTCGAGCAGTTCGTGGGCGGTGAAGTCCGCGCAGGGGGTTGCTTTGTCCCGGTCAGCGGGGGTGAGCTTGCGCAGCACGCCCAGGAGCACGGCGAGCGATGCGTCGGCCGAGCTGAGGGGATCGATCCCTTCGGGGGCTGCGGCCCATTCGTCCGGTCCGGCGCCGGCAGCGGTGGAGGTTTCGGCGATGAGGCGGTCCATGTAGTGGTTCCAGCCCTCGGCATGCGCAGTGGCTTGTTCGGGGGTGAGTCCGTCGTGCACCAGGCGCAGCGAGGTGCCCTCGGCGTCGGGCTCGAGCGTGATGGTCACGGTGGATGCCCCGGGCGCCAGGTCCATTCCGGATTCCCAGCCCCAGGTGAAGACGACGCGTTTTCCCGGTTCGATCTCCTGGAAGGTGCCGGCCGCGTGGTGGCCCGGGGTGACTGTCCAGCGGTATTCGCCCCCGATCCGAAGGTCGACCCGTGCGGCGACCGTCTGCCAGCGGCGCAGACGCTCAGGGTCGGTGATGAGGGCAAATGCCTCGTCGGCGCCGACGGGCAGGTGGATGGTTTTATCGAAGCTCATGGCAGGGGGTCCTTCGTGTTTGGGGAATTATCCGAATGGGGCTGGGGGCGTTACGGCGTGCCTCGGCGCTGGGCTGCCAGTTCTGCTGCATCGGAGACCAGAAGATCCAGTTCATCGGTCCAGAACTGCTCGACGAGTTCACGCAGCCGGCCCATGCCCCCTGGGTCGAGCTTGTAGAACCTGTTCCGCCCTTCTTTGCGGGCAGCCACCAGTCCGGCCTGCTCCAGGAGCAGCAGGTGCTGGGATACAGCAGAACGGCTCACCGTAAAGTGCGCGGCCAGCTCCCCTACAGTCTGTTCCCGGCGCGCCAGGAGGTG
>Ga0209148_1001429_pt1 | contig 12210 bp, 10 predicted proteins | sample AraplaCol_mMF_r2_2_FD_184288 | JGI IMG/M metagenome (GOLD analysis project Ga0209148, IMG submission 184288) | Arabidopsis root microbial communities from North Carolina, USA - plate scrape CL_Col_mMF_r2 (SPAdes) (version 2) | ecosystem: Host-associated > Plants > Roots > Endosphere | place...
CGTCCATCGCGATTCTCCTCTCGTGTGCTTGGCGGCTCACGTCTGAAGTTTTCGCGATGGACTCCTGTAAATGTCAAACTGGTCCAGCCACCCCGGCAATGCCGGGGGTTTCTTGTTTCACAATGACGGGTTGGGGTTTACGGCAGCGGAAGAAATCTTAGTTAGGAGGATTGGTTCCATCCCAGCGCACTCGTTATGAAACCGGGCAAAACTCTAGCTTGCCGCCACAGTCCGGCCATTTGCATGCTCCGCCTCCGCCGCACACGAAGCGGCATGCGCCAACGATAAACGCTTGATAAGCGGCAGCAATGCCAAAGCGATGACAGCACCCATCAGCGCAAGCAAGCCAAGCTGGTCGAACAGATGCGTATAGATCGGCAGGCTGAGCAAAGGGTCCTTCACCTGGGATGGCAGGCTCGCCAAGTTCGCGATGATGGCACCCAGGTACTGCGCCACACCCCCAGCCACAAAGAACACACCAATCATGAAACCTCCCATGCGAGCCGGCACGTAACGCGAGATCATCGCCAGGCCAAGCGCGGCCACCAACAATTCCCCCAGCGAATAGAAACCATAACCCACCAACATCACCCACGATGGCACCAGGCCATGCACGGCAATCATGCCGCTCAACCCAAAACTGAAAAAGCCGGCGGCCACGGCGACAAACCCTATCGCGAATTTTCCCGCCACCGGCAGGTCGCGCTGCCCTAGGCGTCGATAAAGCCACGCCAGCATGGGTGAAAGCACCAAAATCCACATCGCATTCATCGCCGAGTACTGCGCCGGCGACCACTTAAAAAGGTGATGCCCGAACAAGGTCTGATTGCCATCCACATTGCGCAACGCGAACAGCGTCAATGAGGTGTTCAGCTGTTGGTAGAAGATAAAAAACAACGACGCCTCGATCAGCAGAATCAGCGCCGCAATCAATCCGGCGCGTTCATGAGGCGAGCCTCGCAGAATCATATGAACAAAGATGCCAATCACGATCACGCCACCGGCGTAAACACAATCCACACCCAGGTCACTGTGATGCAACAAATAAGTGGCGGCGCACAGCGTGACGATCATCCCCGCCAGCACCAGCGCTAAACGGATCTTGCGCAGCGGCTGGTTGTCGGGCGAAGAACCTCTGCCAGCAAGCTCGTGCGCCATCAGCGCAAAGTAAGTCAGGCTGAGCAGCGGCCCCAGGCAGCACACGCCAAACGCGGCGTACCAGCTCCAGTGATCCTTGACCCATGGCGTAAACAGTACGCCCATGGCCGCAGCCAGGTTGCTACCCATGTAGTAAAGCGTGAAGGCGCTGTCAAAACGCGCCTGCGAGCCTTCAAAGATACGCCGCACCAGATTGGCCGCGTTCGGCTTGAATAGCGCATTGCCGACAATGATCACACTCAACGCAATCAGCACCATCGACAACCGATCGCCACACAGGCATAACAACAAGTAACCCAGCCCCAGCGTTGTAGCGCCCAATACCAGGCAACGCTTGGCACCCAACACGTTGTCACCAATCCAGCCGCCGACCGCCGGCGTGGCAAATACCATGACGGAAAAGGCGCCCCAGATCAGATTGACCTGTGCATCGCCCAAACCAAGCCGCTGCACCATAAACAGCACCAGCAGCATGGTGATGCCGTAGTAACCAAAACGCTCCCACATCTCCACCAACAGCACCGTGACAAAGGCACCGCGAGTACGCTTGGTTGAATCAATGTGTGCCTGCTCCGACGAAAGAATGGGTGCGTCCATGTCTAAGCTATTCCTCAGAAAACCGGTGTGTGATGGCGGTTTGGCTCGACACAATGCTCCGAACTTAAAATTTGTTCCGCCGCCATGGAACCCCAACCCGTCATTCCAGCGAAAGCTGGAATCCAGCGGCTTTGAGGCTGAAAAGGCACTGGATTCCAGCTTTCGCTGGAATGACGAGCAGCAGCTTCCGGAGGCTGAAAACCTTTAAGTTCGGAGCATGAGGGCTCGACATGCACCGGCATGTCCGCCGCGCTGCGTGAGTGATTAATGCGATGAAAGGTATGCACGGCAGCTTTGAATGCGCCCACAGCCCGGCGCGGCGCTCAGATGGCCATGCGCCTGCAACAGCAAGATCAAGAGTGGACGACTGACGAGCATGCTTCCCCCTGGAACACATGTCATAAGCGATATATGTAGCGCGAGTGGGCTGGCAATACAACTGGACGGATTCCAGGGTTGATATTGCGGGCGCTGCGCAGTCATGAACCTAGCTAAATACTAGGGATTATCTCGCTGTGATTGAACATCCTGCCGCCGCCAGCACAAGTATTGCCAGGTACTCGGTTTTACCGAACCGTTGCGCAGCGCCTCGCCCCATGCCGGCTTTGAAAATGACCTGCATCATCCGATAACCTCGCCTTCGCTATGATTGCCTGCCGCGTCGCCTCAAATCTCCATGCAAAACGATCCCACCCGACAACTCAAGGCATTCGTAGTGGAGGACCAACCCATGGTCGCTTCCACTTTAATGGATGCCTTGGCCGCTTCCGGCATTGACGTGGTCGGCCATGCCTACGACATGCCCGCCGCACTCGCATGGCTGGACCGCGGGCTAGTCCCGGACGTGGTGCTTATGGATGTCATGCTTCCCAGTGGCCCGGCCTACCCGTTGCTGGATCGGATTCGTGAGCTGCCTACCGCCATTCTGCTGATCACCGGCGTGGCTTGCGATCAGATTCCTGCGGCATACCAGGATCTTCCCTGCCTGGAAAAACCCTTCGGCGTGCATGATCTCTTGAAGGCGGTGGCGGCCCTTCGCCAGTAGCAGGATCGCCATTAAGGGTGGTCAGGCAATGAAGATTGGCATTGTGTGCTTGTTTATCTCCTACCCCGCCTATCTGAAGAGCCGCCCCCTTTGACCGAACGCGACTACTCACACCGTACTCTGCTCGAAAAACTTGGCGTGAAGCCCGAACATCGCGTGGCAGTGCGCAACATCGAAAACGCTGCATTCCTGGCGATGCTGCAATCGTCGCTTGCAAAAGCACCTGCGACTGCATTGCGGGGCAGCTACGACTTGATTTTCATACAGGTAAATTCACCGGACGATCTCGCAACCATCGCCATAGCCGCGAAACATCTTGTCCCCAACGGTGGGCTGTGGATTTTCCATCCCAAAGGCAAAGCCGCGTCGCCGCGCGATTCAGAAGTGCGCCACGCGGGTATTGCTGCAGGCCTGGTGGACAACAAAGTCTGCGCGTTCAACGACACGCACACTGCTACGCGGTATGTGATTCCGAAGGCTCGTCGCACGTAGCGGTCATGCTCTGCGGTAGCGAGCGCATCTCTTCACGCCGTCATCACATTCGCATCTGCTTGGTCAGTCGATGCGTCTTGTTGAGCGTTTGCTTAGCGCAATGAAGCACGTAGGCTGGGATGAAATCCCAGCGCTTTGGAAGCTCTCATGCTGGGATTTCATCCCAGCCTACGGGCGCTCTACTCCGCCGCCACCGGCTGCCCATACCGCTCACGCAACGCCGCGCGGTAACGACGGCTACACGGCACCGTCGTGCCATCACGCAAACGCAACCGCGCATCGCCGGTTTCCAGCGGCTCGATCTCAGCCAGGTAATCGAGGTTGATGAAGTAACCGCGATGCACGCGCAGAAAACGCGCCGGGTCCAGCCGCGATTCGATACCAGCCATCGTGCTGCGCAGCGGGTAATCGCGTCCGCGTACGTGCAGGTTCACGTAGTTGCCGGCGGCCTGCAGCCATTCGATCTCGCTGGCGTTGATCAAGAACTCCTTGCCGAGCTTGCGCACCAGAAAGCGGTCGGGCCGATCCACGGGTTCCACCGGTGGCCCCTCTTCCGGTTCGGCCAGCAACCTCGCCTCACCCTGCTGGCGTAGCAGCCACAGGCGATAGAGCATCAGCACGCCGATGATCAGGAAGTAGGTGCGTACATCTTTCAGGTATTCGTAGCCGAAGTTGGTCCACCAACCGCCGAAGTCGTAATGCCAGCCGGCGATGGCGGCATAGGCCAGCTTGCGCAAGGCGATCATGCCGCCGACGTGGATCAGGCTGAACAGCAGGCTGAGCAGGAGCTGCAGCGGCAGGTGGCGCATCCAGGTGTCGAAGCGGATCGGCCAGCGCCGTTCGGCAACGATGATGGCGGGCAGCAGCGCCAGCACCATCAACGCGCTGCTCGCTTCCCACACCCAGGGCTCCCACGGCTCAATCCGGCCGGCATGGTCGATGCGCGTGTCGATGCTGTTGAAGATGACGTTGAGCGTCAGCAGCGCCATCCAGAACCCGACCTCGATCGGGCGCCGCCAGCGCTGGTAGGTGTCGAAGCCACGAGAGGTTTGCATCGGCGGATTCTACGCAACACCACCCACATTCGTCCCCGCCATCCGCCATTCGTCACAACTTCCCTGCAAACAATCACTTGAGACACGACACGCCGCGCCGGCGTGGCGAAGCTGGCTCCACTTTCCCGCCACGGAGCCCGCGCCATGAACCGCCGCTACGACATCGACGCCTTGCGCGTTCTCGCCTTCGGCCTGCTGATTCTCTACCACGCCGCCATGCTGTACGTGGACGGCTGGGACTTCCACTTGAAGAGCAGCCACACCGCCACCTGGCTGCAAGACCCCATGCTGTTTCTCAACCGCTGGCGGATGGAGCTGTTGTTTCTGATCTCCGGCCTGGCGGTGAACTTTATGCGCCGCCGCGCCAGCGTGCCCGGCATGGCCTGGAAGCGCACCGTGCGCCTGCTGCTGCCGCTGGTGTTCGGCATGCTGGTGGTAATCCCCATCCAGCCCTACGTGCAGGGCCTGTCCACCCACCTGGTGCAACCCGGCTTCGGCCACTTCCTGCTGCGCTACTGGACCGGCGGCCCATGGCCAAAAGGCGCCTTCACCGGCTGGCAGTACGGCTTCACCTGGAACCACCTGTGGTACCTGCCCTACCTGTGGGTCTACACCATGCTGCTGATGGCGCTGCTGCCGCTGCTGGAATCGTCAGCCGGCCAACGCCTGCGCGCCGCCGTGCTGCAACTGCGCAGCCCAGCGTTACTGCTGCTGCCGGCCATCCCGTTGTTCGTGTGGGATCGCCTGCTGGCCGACCGTTATCCGTTCACCGGCGCGCTGTGGGGTGATTGGTATGCGCATGCGCTCTACTTCAGCATGTTCTTGTATGGCTACCTGCTTGGTACCGATGCAGGCATATGGTCGGAACTGGCACGATTGCGTCGCATCTCGCTGCCATCCGCGCTGGCTTGCTTTGCGGTTTATCTCGCCGGCATTCGTTTGCTGCCCGACTCAGCACCCATTGTGGTGTGGTGGATGGTGCATGCCGCGCGTTACGCATACTTGTGGACGGCTATCTGCGCTGTGCTTGGCTGGGGTCACGCGTATCTCAATCGTCCGTTCCGCTGGCTGCCTTATGCGCGGGAAGCGGTGTATCCGTGGTACGTGCTGCATCAGAGCTTGTTGTTGTTCTTTGCGTGGCAGCTGATGCCGCTTGGGCTGGGGCCGGTGGTTGAGCCGGTGTTGATTATTGCTTGCACCGTGGGTGGCTGTGCGGTGTTGCATGAGTTTGTGATTCGGCGGGCGCGGTGGTTGCGGCCGATGTTTGGGATGGAGGGGGTGGTGCGCGCGCCGGTCGTTAATTCGGCACCGATGACAGCGCGCATCGCGGACGACGTCGCCTGATGCCATGCCGGGCAATGCGTGGCCTGGGACCGGAGGAAGGTTTTCACCTCCGGTCCCTTTTTACGCTACGCGAAGCTAGTACCCTGGTTGAGATAGTTGAGCAGAGCCTCGGGCATCAACGGCACCATATCCCGTGGAAGTTCATCGCTGCGGAGATCAACGTACAGTTCCACGGCAGCCAACAGCGCAGCGCGCACTGACACAACGTCGTGCGTTGCCACGGTACGACCCAATCGCTCGCTCGCCTGACCATCCATCAATTCCAAGCGCCGCACCCCACGCTGCGGACGGCTCGCTCGCCGGTGCAACATCGGTCCAAGCACTTGTTCGCGAAAGAACCCCAAAATCCCGATGGCCTCAAACAACTCACCACGCGCGAGCTTGGTTACCCCATAGTGAAGCCAGATCCACGCCCGCTGCTCAAACCATTCCGGTGGAAGGTTTGGCCAAGCGACGATGGCCGCGTCAAGAAGTACCTCGGTGTGCGCAGGATCGCGCGCAAACATCACGGCCGGACGCTCGACCAATCGATCAAGAGCTGCAGACGTCACGAACTTCAAATCGACGTGTATCAGGGATGGTCCATATAGGCAGATCAACAATCGTGGCTCACCGACGTGCTCCCCGGTGAATGCCGAAAGCAAGCCGCCTATGCGTTGCGCAAACTCATGCCGCGACGACATCACTTCTTGGTACTTGTCGTCTTCGACGACGATGACAAAGTCCAGATCGGAGTGCTGATCAAAACCGCCGTGGATGTACGAGCCACCTGCCAACAGGGCATTGAACCGCTCGTCTTGCGCCACCTGCGAGCGAACCTTTTCTAGAAACTCGGTATGCAATGGAGGGATTGTGCTGGGCATTTTCGTTTCTCCTAGCCAGCAGTTCAGATTACAAAAGCCGGGAGCGCGGGCACAAGTACGTGGCGATGCTCGCGTAGGCTGGGATGAAATCCCAGCATCGCCATGCATGGTCATGCTGGGATTTCATCCCGGCCTACGACTGCCTCCGGCTCCAACGGCACCTTGAATCGTCGTCCCGGCGAAAGCCGGGACCCAGCGACTTTTCGCGGCGTAGGTTGGGAAGAGCGGAACGCGAACCCCAACATTCCGCGTGCTTGCAGGCCACGTTGGGGTTCGGCTGCGCCTCACCCCAACCTACGTTGCGCATGATCCACTTGAGCGCCAAACGGTCCCGCAACTCAATCTTCATTGGCTTGTATCCAAGACGAGCGTAACCGCACTGGCCGTGTGCGCAGTCGCCCGCAGCGCCACCTTGAACATCCCCGTTTGCGGATCACGCACGCTCGACAGAACGGTGGCGCCATCGGCATGAGGAATCACATTGGACCGCGAATAACCGGCCACCGTGATCGCCGAATCGTTGACCGCCAACGCAAGTTTCAAGCGAACGCCCTTGGCAAGCTCTTCATACGAGGTCACGCGCTTGCGCCCCATCGACACGAATTTGCCGATATCGCCCAAAACCGCGATGCCCGATGCGGAAACAGGTGCGATAACGCGATAAGCGAAAGCGTCGGGGCCCTGCAGTTTTCCGCTGATCACATCCTTGCTGTTGGCAGTGACAAGCGTTTGCGCGAACGGATCGAACACCACCACGGTGCTACTAAAACCCAACATTGCTGGCGTCAGGGAAAAATCTTCCGCCGCTTTCGAAGGATCGTCAGCAAATGCCAACACATAAGCCGTGGTGTGCTTGCCGTGGCGGGTAAACGTAGCACCAACGATCGGCGCACCCGTTTGCGTGGCTTGCGTCATGTAGCTCACGTCAAGCGGCATCAGCGGCTCATCCGGTTTCACGATCTCGCCATCTGCGCGCGCAACCTTGAAGATGTTGGCGCGATCGAGATCTTCGAATGCATCACCCACACCCACCGGCCCGCCGGAAAGCGTCGCAAAAAGCATGGCTGCCGTATCGTGCGAAGGCATCACATCCGTAGCAGGCCACGCGCCTAGCTCGTGAATGAATCGCGCATTGAAGGCCAACTGGGTCCATTTATCGCGAGTCAAACCATCGCCAGCGGCGCGAATAGTGGTCAGGTTCGGGTATTTCACCCCCTGCAACATAAACAACGGATAGGCCATGCAGTACTGCATGGTGATACCGCGCGCGGCCATCGCAGAGGCCATGCCATCGGCAAACATTTCACCCTTGCCGGGTACGCTATGCAATTCCGGCGAGAACTTGTAGATGGCGTCGAGCCAATCCTGCAGATAAATGGCGATGCCGTTGCTGGCCGCGTAACTGGCGAGTTCGTCCCAGTATCCACGATCGAGGGCGGCCAGACCGGAAATCGCAAAGCGCTTTCGATAAGGACTGTCCTTGTCGATGAAGCGGTTATGCGCAAGGAACGGCAGGTTCACACGTTGGTGGAATGCCGCCATGCCTTTCGGGAACACACCCGGTTGCGCCTTCCATTCGAGAAGACCGCCATAGCGATTCCAGTCTTCGTCAGGCAATGCCGGATTCTTGATCCGCCCTACTTTCTCATGCGGATTCCACGCACTCTTGGCGTACCACCAGCTATCGAGCTGCAAGTAACCGAAGGGGATGCCCGCTTCACGGCTGCGCTGGACGAAGCGCACCAGCGAGTCCTCGTAATTCAGGCCCTGCGCGTATTCATAGTTGTAGTAGTAATGGCCGCCCGCATTGTCCGTAAGCTCGCCGATGTACCGTAATGTGGCATCCGCGTCAGGCGCCGTCGGGCGGCGACGGTACAGCCCGCGCAAGGCCGCACCCCAAACGTCATAGGCTGTCGCAATATCCGGCGCCGCCGCCACCAGCGCGCTCGCCGTGAAGCCAACCGGCAACTGCCCTACTTCCGAATTCAATCCCACTGCAATGCGCGTTTTGGCATCACCGAGCATGCTTGCGAGAAAGAAATCCGACGCAGGCGAGACAATGAGCGCGTGACCACTGCCGTCGAACAGGAGCCACGGCGTCGAGACCTCTTGCGGTGAATCAAACACCGGTGGCGCGAAACCCAATTGCCGGTGGGAAAGCGAATGCAACCCGGCAGGTACCGTGTCGAAATCCGGAAAGGCCGGCCGTTGCATAGCCGTGCTTTTGCCCACGACCTTCCACGAGAACAGCAAAGCGCCAGCCTTGCCTGGTGCGGGCACAACGCTCGCCTCGATACCGTCGGCGAGCATAAAACCCAACCCATTTGCAGAACTGGAGACGTGCGACGCTCCGCCCGGCAAACGACCCGCAAAATGAAGCCCTCGGGCGTCGAGCGCGTACGCGCCGGTTGCATCGTCGATCGAGAAGGCAAGTTCGCCGCTTCGCACATCGTGTTGCTTGGACAAGCCCATTCGCGGCAGCACGATGCATGCGATGAGCAAAGGCACGACGGAAAACCGGAAGCGATGCTTCATATGGGCGATGTCCAGCGGGCGGCGAGGCTGATTATTCTTCGCCACGCGGGATGGCGTCAAAGCACATGCGCGGTCAGCGACGGAATGTCGCGATCATTCCATCCGCTTGGAAGAAACCAGCGGCCTACGCCTTACTTCTTCAGTTTCTTCCGCGCCGCCAGCCCCGCAAACGCAAGCCCTAACACTGGCGCGATGCGCTCCACCACGGTGTACCAAAAATCCCGCAGGCGTTTGCGCTCCAATTTCTTCGGCAGCTCCTGCTCCTCCTTGGTCGGAGGTCCTGTGACGTATTCGCTCAAGCCCAGTGCTGCCGATGGATCGCCCGGCTGCACGTCAGTGTAGGTTTCGCCGGCATCAAAGCTGACGCCTTTGACCAGCTTGTCGAAGGCGTCCTGTGCGATCAGCGCGCGGTCCTTGGCGTCCGCCCCACCGAGTTCGATCTGCATGCCCAGCGTGGCACGGCGCCCGAGCGTGACGGCGGTGAGATAGATGGTGCTTTGCAGACTGCTACCCATGGTGAAGTCTTCATAGCTCCATGTAAGGCGATGCGCATCGGCGTTCCACTGCGGCGGGTGTACCCAGCTGATGTTGTGCAGGGTTGGGTGGGGGTTGGAAAGCTGCGCGAGGATATTGGTGCTGCGCACCTCCATCGTCTGCCGCAACTCCTCGGCATCGAAATCCACATATTGGGTGCTGACATGCCCTTGCGGCAGCAACACCACACTCATGCTCCAGGTGGCATCGTCCGGCGCCAACAAGGCAAGCGGTACGTCCCCACTATCCGCACTCAGCAGGCGCGCCGCCACCAGGCGATCACGCAGCTTGCGTACCGCCGCAGGCGGCAGGTATCGAAAACCCTGCGGCAATGCCAGCGAAGCCGCACCGTCGAGACGTACCTTGGCCGGACCATGCTGCCAGTCCGGATCGTTCCACAAATCGTCCGGTGGGCCGGCAAACATCGGCAAAACGTGTCGCCCGGTTTCACGCTGCATCACATCCACTTCGTCATCGACCACATCCTGGGCCTTGGCATGCTCCACCGCAGCGATGCGTTCGGCCGACACGTGCGCGTCCGCAGGGTCGGATACATCGGCCTCTTTATGCTTCACCGCACAGGTGGCATCCAGATCACGCGGCCAGATGATTTGTCCCGCGCCATTGCGTACCACTTCCACACCGCAGGCCACGCTTTCGACCGTGGCGAGCGTGCGGCCACGCGCGTCGAGCCAATGGCGGGTGCGTCCGCCGTTTTTCGCGTCATCGGTGGAAATCTGCCAGATATCACCGAAGCGAGGTGTTTGCGGGCTTGATTCCCAGGCCGGCTCGAGCGTGCCGTCATAGAGCGGCGGCGTCAGCGCATGACCGTGTTGATCGATCAACTGCCACGCCTTGCCGGGGTATTTGACCGGCGCCACGCCCGCGACAAAGGGCTGCGCCTCTTCGTATTTCGCTGGCGGCAACACCACGCGGCCTTGCCGATCGATCAGCGTCAGCATGTGGTCATCGCAGGATTCCGCCGAACAGATCCACGCCAGCCCATCGGAAAAACCGTAGCCGGCATACCACTCTCGCCAGTCACGGCGCGGCGTTACTAGCGGCTTGCCGGTTTCGATATCGAGCAGGCCCAGGCTCTGACCATCCAGGGTATAGAACAGACGCCCTTCGGCCGGCTCACTGCCGCCTTTCGCCTGAAAGATCACCTGCCCTTTGCCATCGCGCAGGATCAAGGCTTGTTCGGAGGTATCCAGCACGCGATTGGGCATAAGCGGCCGAAGACCATAGCGATGGCCCCATGGCACCACGAGCTTTCCCTGCCGATCGATCAGCGCGACTTCCTGCGCATCACCCTCACCGCGCGAAATCTCCGCAAGGCCGAACTGGAAGCTCGCCGCCCGCTCGTAACTGCCCGGCACGGCTTGATGCGCCTGAGCATCGATATAGCTATAACGCGTTTGCCCCGCCGTCTCGGTAGCCGTCGCGGCAATGCCATCGACAAAGTCGCCGGCCAATTCGAAACGGGGCGAAAGCACCCAATGCCCCTGCGTGTCGATGTAGCCGTAAAGGTTGTCACTGAATAACCCTGCCGGCGCCACGCCATTGTGAAAACGCCCGATGATTTGAAAGCGTGGCGCGATCAACTGATGGCCTTGCGCGTCGAGCATCCCCTCGCGCCCTGCCGGCGTGGCAGTGATCCAGTTATCGTCGCTGGCATAGAGCGCACCGTAATGCGGCTCCACCGCCCAATGCCCGCTGCGATCCAGCAAACCGCAGCGGGTGTCGAACACCGCGACGCAAACGGGAAACAGAGCAGGCGCTGCCTGTTCTTGTGGCGGGGGCGGATTGATGTCAGCGAAGGCGGCCATGCTGCATGCGTAAAGGCAAAGTGTTGCGTAAACGCGCAGGCGTTTGAGCATTGGGCTTTCCATAGTGAAAGGCGTGTCCCCTACCATTTCTATGTCATGTTCCCCAGGACACCATGCAGTGTCAGCGACACGGCGCAACATCGTAGCATTCGAGAAAATTGGCGAGAAAAGCAGAGTTCACTTTATTCGGAAAGCCTAATTTCCCGAAGCCATCTCTACTCATCTCATCAACTACCCCGCCCCAATGCTCCGAACTCAAGATTTCCACCGTCGCCATGGAACCCCAACCCGTCATTCCAGCGAAAGCTGGAATCCAGCGACTTTGAGGCTGAAAGGCACTGGATTCCAGCTTCCGCTGGAATGACGAACAGGCGTTTCCGGCGATCCCTCCATGTCAGGATAGTTGTCGCCTCGCCGTCATTCGATGAAAGACAATGGGGGGCGGTAAGGCTTGGAAGATGAAACGCTATTCGGCAGATTTCAAAGCACGGACGGTTGAACAGATGATGCCGCCCTTGAATCGATCGATAGTGGAATTGGCCAGAGAGACGGGTGTCACGACAGTGAGCCTGCGAACCTGGCGCAACGAGGCACGAGAGCAAGGAAAAGTGGTACCAGGCAACGGCAAACGGAGTGACAAATGGTCCAGTGCAGACAAATTCCGTGTCGTGCTGGAGACCGCGCCGCTGAGTGAGGCGGAGCTGTCGGAGTACTGCCGCCGGAAAGGCATTCAGCCAGAACAGATCCGCCAGTGGCGA
>Ga0209148_1001430_pt1 | contig 12195 bp, 11 predicted proteins | sample AraplaCol_mMF_r2_2_FD_184288 | JGI IMG/M metagenome (GOLD analysis project Ga0209148, IMG submission 184288) | Arabidopsis root microbial communities from North Carolina, USA - plate scrape CL_Col_mMF_r2 (SPAdes) (version 2) | ecosystem: Host-associated > Plants > Roots > Endosphere | place...
ACGATCGGCGCGATCACGCGGCGCGATTTCTACCCCACAAAATTGCAGCGGCTTTTCCTGGACGAATTGAGCGCGGTGGCGAAGGCGCGCTCCATTCCGGAAAATGAATAGGATTATTCGGTCAGTGCGCGGTTTCGGCGTCGGCCGCTCTCTGTGGTAGTGCGATCAGACAGATCAGGATGAAGGCGGCGAGAACCGCGGTCGCGAGCGGCCGGCTGAAGGCGAGCCCGCCCTGCGCGACCGGCTTGTCGAACAGATCGCCGAGCGTCGCGCCGAGCGGTCGCGTCAGCACGAAGGCGACCCAGAACAAGGCGACGTGCGACAGCCGTGTCCAGTAATAGGCCGCGACCACCACCAGCAGCGCGCCCGCGAACACCAACGCGCCGCCACCAAAGCCGAGGCCGCCCGTATCCGCCGCCCAATCACCCAGCGCGGTGCCGAGCGTCTGCGAGAAAGTGATGGTCAGCCAGTAGAAGAATTCGGCCTTGGGCGTGCGCACGCTCCGCACCGAGATCGTGCCGAGCGTGAAGTGCCAGGCCGCAAGCGACCCCAGCACGCAGGCCAGCAACAAGAGCGAGCCGCCGAGATAACCGATACCGATCGAGCGGTCGGCGAAATCGGCCATGGTCGTGCCGGCCGTGGTCGAGGCGATGATCGTCGCCCAATAAAGGAAGGGGTGGAAGCGCTTGGCTGCCATCTGCCAGGCGACGAACCCGATCAGCAGAGCCGCGAAAATGCCGGTCGCAGCGAGGTAGCCGAGGCCCATCGTCATGCTGACCGTATCGCCGCCGGTCTCGCCCAATGTGGTCGCCGCAATCTTGATCAGCCAGAAGACGAAGGTGACCTCCGGAACCTTGCTCAGCGCGGCTTGGGCAGGCGAGGCAGTCGGCATATTTGTCTCCCGGTGCGGATTGCGGCGTTGTCACCCCTGGGGCGCAAAGCCTAGACGCCGCCACCATAGCCCATCCCCACAGGAAAATATGCGCCGTCCGAAACGCCCGATCCTTCCGCTGCTGGCGATCCTGCTTTGTGCCGCGCCGGCGCTAGCAGGCCCGCCTTTCGTGACCGACGATCCCCAGCCCACCGATACAGGCCATTGGGAAATCTACAATTTCGCATTGGGCACGCATATCGCCGGCGAGACCGACGGGGCGGCCGGGTTCGATATCAATTATGGCGGGGCGAAAGACCTTCAGCTGACCGCGGTCTTGCCGCTGAACTATCGGACGGGCACTGACGGCACGGTCGGCATGGGCAATATCGAGCTCGCCGCCAAATATAAGTTCCTGCACCAGGCGGACGGATCGATCCTCCCCGACGTCGCCTTCTTCCCGCGTGCGTTCGTCCCGACCGCGGGCCGTCGCTTCGGCACCCGCCGGCTCAGCCTGCTGCTGCCCTTGTGGGCGCAGAAGGATTTCGGCCCATGGTCGCTGTTCGGCGGCGGTGGCTACGACATCAATCCCGGACCGGGGCAGCGCAACTTCTGGCAGACCGGGATCGGAGTGCAGCGCCAGATGAGCGCGCGCTTCGCCCTGGGCGGCGAGATATACCGTCAAACCGCGGATGCCGACGATGCGCGCCGCTTTACCGGCGTCAATCTGGGCGCGCTTTACAAGGTGAGCGAGCATTGGTCGCTGATCGGATCGGCCGGCCCGGGCATCGAGAACGCCCGCACGCAGGGGCGCTACGACTTCTACGTCGCCCTGAAGGCGGATTATTGAGGGCGTTCCTTACTTCGGCGCAGCCTCGTTTTCGGCATAGGCCATGATACGTCCATATGGCTCCAGAGCAGCCAGCATAAGGGGATCACGCCTGAGGGCACCCTCGGCGGCGCGTTGAGATCGGCCATATTTGGTCGGGATTATAGGTTCCCCGGAAGGCTGCATGAAATCGACGATATCCGGTCGCTCCTCGGGAAATTTCAGCCCCTTGATCAGCGCGCCACGCGCCGCGGCCAGATCACCCCTGCAAAGAGCGACGCGGGCTTCCTCCCGCTGATGGCCGGCTTCTGCCGCGATCGTGGCCGAAATCGCGGCCTCGGGAGCGCGGCCAAGTGCATAGAGTATGCAGGCGCGCGCGCCATGCATCTTGGCGATCGCATCGGAGTTGACCTCGCCCGGCCAGCGGTGGCTGTCTTGGATTGCCAGGTCGATCTGCGCGAGCGCCTCGGCCGGGCGGTCCGAATAGAGAAGCGCATTGGCGCGGTTCGCCGCAAGGTTGAGGGCGTTTGCGGAGGATCCGAGCGGCCAAGTTTGCGCGGCGCGATCGTACATGCTCAAGGCTTCCGCACCGCGCCCTTGGCTCATCAGCGCACTGGCAAGCTTGGGTGCGATGAACAGCATCGACCAATCATGCTGCGCATCCCGCCCGCCGTCGAACAAGGGCAGGAATGTCGCGATCAACCGATCATTGGCACCGGCACTACGAAGCGCTGCGGCGTAATCGGCACCGCGTTCCATATCCCGGCCGGTTTCCCAGCGATTACGGGCTTCATCCAGGTAGGCCCGCCATTGCGTCTTGAGCTTCGGCCCGGCGAAGGCTTCGATGTCACCCCAGATCGGCTGGTAGGCTTTGAGCGACAGCAAGGCATAGCTTGCGCCAGGATCGAGCAGGAGCGGCACTAGCTGGCGCGCCCGCGCAAGGTCGCCGTCCTCGACCGCACTCTGGATCGCCGCCTTGGCCAGTTCGGAGCGGCTACGCACACCGGTGCCCGTCCACCCCAGTGCCAGCAACCGCTCGCTTAGCTGCCGCGCCCGCTTGTGATCGCGCACCCCATCCAGGCGGTGCATCAGCCCATCCACCTCATAATCTTTTAAGGACAGCACGGCGCGCGGATCGAGCGAGCTCGCCCGCAGGATATCGTCGGCCGCCAGCCCGGGGTCGTTCGAATAAAGGTGGATCGTCGCGGCAGCGATACGCGGGCCGGGATCTTCGGGAAGAAGCCGGATCGCCTCGTCGATGGCAGCGATCGCTTCCTGATGCCGGTCCATCGCTTCGAACGCGAATGCGCGGATCATTTGGACGACGCCGCGCAACTTGGTCGGCTTGGGAAGATCGACGAGGATCTGATCCAGCATCGACAGCATCAGACCGGGATCGCGTCGAGCCGGGCCGCGAAGCGCGCCGATCAGTGCGGCCAGTTGTGGTTGCTCCTCCGGGAGAACCAGCTTGTCGAGCGGCGGCAATCTACGCGTGGAGGGGGTTTCCGGAGCGCCCGCCGCATCCAGCGCGATGGTTGGCAAAACGGGTAGACCCACAGTGGCATGAGCACCAAATCCGGGGGCGAATCCCGCCAGACCAAAGGCCAGAATGGTTCGAGGGCGTGCCAGCAGCATCGGACAAAAAGACAACATCGCGCGTCGGACGGCAACAGCAAGAGCCGCAATGGATGCTCTTTTGAGCCGGGCGCGGGAGCCGGCCCTTCGAAGCTGTTGATTGGAGAAGGGCCGGTGGCGGAGACGGAGAGATTCGAACTCTCGGTACGGTTTCCCGTACGACGCTTTAGCAAAGCGTTGGTTTCAGCCACTCACCCACGTCTCCGGGTCCTGGCGGAAGCGCGGCTATAGCGGCGACTTTTGGCGTGATCAACGTACCTTCTCCGTTCATTGCGGGGAAAGCGCATGCGCGGCTATCATGGCGCTTCGGTTGCGAGAGAAAGCGGGCAAGACATGATCGGCAAGACGGCAAGCATCTTTCTGGCGGCGACGCTGACGGCTACGACCGCGATGGCGCAGGTGCGCACGGTCGATCCCAACAATGCGGGCAGCATGGCCGCGACCGGCCCGGTCCAGGGGCAACAGGCTGCCCCGGCCCCTACCATGGCGGATGACACGCCTCCCCCGCCGCCGGCGCAGGATCCCACGTCCGCCCCGGCTCCTGAGCAGCCTGCGGGCACGCAGCCTTTGCCCCCTGCCAGTCACGCCGAAATCCAGGCGCGCGAGAAGGTCCAGGGCGGCACCTACGAGCAAGGCGATGTGGTGGGCGCCGCCGAGGGCGTGTTCGGCAAGGGCGCGGCAGGCCTGGCTGGACTGATCGAGAAGATCTTCAAGGAACAGGGCCGCCCCAATGCCTATATTGCGGGCCGCGAAGCGGGCGGCGCGGTCGTCGTCGGGCTGCGCTACGGATCGGGCACGATGTTCCACAAGATCGAGGGCCAGAAGAAAGTGTTCTGGACGGGCCCGTCGGTCGGCTTCGATCTGGGCGCGAACGCCGCCAAGACCTTCATCCTGGTCTATAATCTCGAGGATTCGCAGGAGCTGTTCAAGCGCTTCCCGGCGGCCGAAGGCGACGTCTACGTGATCGGCGGCTTCACCGCCTCCTATCTGCGGCGCGGCGATATCGTGCTGGTCCCGATCCGATTGGGCGTCGGCTGGCGGCTGGGTGCCAATCTGGGCTATATGCGCTTTTCGGAAAAGGGCCGCTGGCTGCCCTTCTGATGGAGGGCACGCATGGCAATCGCGGTCGTCTCGGTTCCGGTTAGCGATCCGCTCAAGGCGCGCGATTTCTATCGCGACGTGATGGGGCTGAACCTGTTGCGCGACGAGGCCATGGGCCCCGACATGCGCTGGATCCAGTTACAACCCAAGGACGGCGGGTCGACGATCGCGCTCGTCACCTGGTTCGAAGGGCTGCGGCCCGGCGGCCAGCAGGGCTTGATGCTCGGGATCGACGATGTCGACGCCGAATATGCCCGCCTGACCGGGCTGGGCGTGGCGTGCACGCCGGTCGAGGCGCAGCCGTGGGGCCGCTTCACGATGATGAAGGATCCCGACGGCAATGGCTGGGTCCTGACCCAGCTCACCAATCCGGACGAGGTCCGGACGCGCTAGGTCGCCCCGTGGAAAAGACTTTCTTCGCAGACCTGGCGATCGGAGCCTTTCCGCCCGCGGCGCAAGGTCATGCCACGGCGGCCATAGAAGCGCTCTCCCCCTTCGTGAGCGATGGCTATCGGCTGAACAGCACCGAGGGCGCTTGGGTCGGGGACGTGGCGGTGCAAATCCCCGCCAGGCTTCATTTCAACGAGCCGCCGCTGACCGAACTCAGCCCTGACCGGGCGGTACAGCTGGCCATCGATTGCCTGATTTCGCGAAGCACCGATGGCTATCTTCGGCATGCGGCGTTGCGCCGTATTCTCGACGCTGCCCAGCCCTGGGCCCTTCCCTTCATTCTGCTGCCCGCCGGGGAATATGTGGTCGAGATCATAGCCGACCTCGTCGCGGCGCTGCCCGCGCTGGATCGGTCCCTCTACGCCGACTTCGTGCGCGAAAATCGGCCGCTTCTGCGGCTGTTGCGGAGCCGCGCCAACAGTTATTGGAATTGCTATTATCGCCGGGATTATTGGGACAAGTCGCGCTACCCGGCGTTGATCTTCCTCCGCGAAATAGAAAGCTGGGCGGCTTGATCAGCGCGCGAGGCGCAGCAGGGCCACGTCATGCGCTGCGATCGAAAGCCGGACGTGCGCGCCGGCCTGAATGCTGTCGCCGGTCCAGAGGTTCCGTGCCGTGTGCGTGCCACGAGGCGCGCCCAGGCTGGCCCAATCCTGATCCACCGCCAGCGGCTTGTCCGACAGATTGAAGACCGCGATCGTATCGACCGGCTTGCCCCGCGGAGCCGAAGTCCAGACCCGCGCTTCGCCCAGCATCAGCGGATGGCTGACGCGATCCTGCTGATTGAGCGCGATCACCGCGGGCTTGGTGAAGAGCGCCCAGGTTGCGGCGTCATCCTCGATCAGATTGCCGCCCAGGATCATCGGCGAGCGCGCGATCGACCAGAGCGTGAAGGCGGTGCGCGCCTCGGCCGGCGTCAGCCGCGAGGCGCGCGGATCGCCCCAGCCGGGATGGGGATGGAGCGACCCCAGCGGCAGCATGTCGGCGTCGGGCCAGCTGTCGGGCCCGACATGCCCGTTCCACGCCGCAAGGCTGTCGAACGCATTGCGGATACCGTTGGGGAAGGTCGATTTCGGGTCGGGATGGGGGAAGGTCCAGCCGTCCCACAGATCGTCCATGATCCGCCACATCTGCGCATAGCGCACCATCTCGGCCGCATGGTCGATTCCCGCCGGGCCGGGCGAGAGGCTGAGCACGATCGGGCGATGGGCCTTGGCGATCGCGCGGCCGATCTGCGCGATCTCGCTGGCGCGATAGGGATGGTCGGCAATGCAGTCGACCTTGAGGAAGTCGACGCCCCAGTCCGCATATTGGCGGAGCAGCGAATCATAATAAGCCTGACCGGCCTCGTTGTCGGCGATGCCGTAATTGCCGTCGTCCCACGGGCAGGTGGCCGCGCGGTCGGCGGCATCCGCCGCGCGGAAATGCGAGCCTTCGATCGGCAGATTGGCCTCGACCGCGGCCTTGGGGATGCCGCGCACGATGTGGATGCCGAACTTGAGTCCCTGCGCGTGTGTCCAGGCGGCGAGCGCCTTCAGCCCGTGCCCATCCTTGGCCGAAGGAAAACGGTCGACCACCGGATCGAGCCGGCCATAAGCGTCGAGCAGATAGTCACGCGCCTTGAGATCGGCGCCATTGGGGTTGGCCATGTACCAGCCCTCGTCGATCACCGCATAGGACCAGCCGTTCGCGCGGATCGAAGCCAACCGTTCGACATTGGCGCGGAACTGCGCCTCGGTGATGGTAAGGCCATAGGCGTCCCAGCTGTTCCAGCCCATCGGAGGGGTCGGCGCGACATGGGCAAAAGCGGGAGCCGCCAGCAGCAAGGCGGCGCTCAGGCCCAATCCCCGAACCAAACGCGCGCACATTCCAGCCATGACATCCCCTCGCTTCTCGTTCACCCCTCTGTCTGATTAATCATACAATTGGTCAAGCGGGCAAACCGATCAGCGAGATTTCGCGGCCATAATCGGGTTCGCCGCGATGCGTGGCGCGGCGGAAGCTGAAGAATTTGTCCTCGTGCGCATAGGTGTCGAGCCCGAGCGTCTCGATCCGTCCGACGCCCGCCGCTGCGAGCCGGGCGGCGACATAGGCCTCGATATCGAATTGCTGATGGCCAGCACGCCCCGCGAACAGGAAGAAGCGTTCGTTTTCGGGATCGGCCTCCTCGAAGCGGCGGGCGAAGGCGTCGTCGACCTCGTAGGACGCGCGCGCGATGCAGGGGCCGGTTGCCGCCGCGATCCGGTCGCGCCTCGCGCCCAGTTTCTCCATCGCGACGACGGTGGCGTCGGTCACGCCGTGGAGAGCGCCCTTCCAGCCGGCATGCGCCGCGCCGATCACGCCGGCTTCCCTGTCGGCCAGCAATACCGGCACGCAATCGGCGGTGAGGATGCCGAGCAGCAGGCCGGGCCGATCGGTGACGAGCGCGTCGACGTGAGGCCGGGCATCGTCGGCAAAGGCTTGGGTGACGATTACGGCTTCGGCGGAATGGACCTGATGGACGGTAGCCAAAGCCGCGCCGGGCATAACCGCTTCAATCGCGCGGCGGCGGTTTTCGAGGATGGCGGCGCGGTCGTCGTTCGAGCCGAGACCGACGTTGAGGCCAGCGAGGATCCCGGTCGAAACGCCGCCCTCGCGGCCAAGGAAACCGTGGGGGATGCCATCGAGGGCGCGGGCTTTGAAGGGAATGATCGTCACATGCGCTCCGTCATCCCGGCGAAAGCCGGGATCCATCTCCTGTTCGGCGGCATACGCAGCGCGGGGGGTGGACTCCAGCATTCGCTGGAGCGGCGATCAATTAATCGGATTCAGAACCCGCCCGGCTCGGGCCAGCGGCGGCCGGTGACGGCCATGACCTTGAACAATTCACCCATTTCGTCGGGATGGGTCAGGCGGCGATAGGCCTCGCCAATCTCCTCGGCGCGGCGCGGCGCGTTGCGCGCGAGGATGGCGGCGCGGTCGGACAGGCCGAGCGAGACCAGCCATTGCCCCTGCTCGACCGGCCCCGCGACATGCGTGCCCGCCGCGCGCGCGGAGCCTGCGAGCGCGGAGAAATCGACATGTGCGGTCAAATCGCTCACGCCCGGCCTGGCGAAGGGATCGGCATAAGCATGCGCATGCACCGCCTGGAGCGTGTCGCCGTGCGCGCCGCCTTCGTGGCCATAGTCGATCACCAGCATCGCGCCGCCCTGATCGTGCAGCCGCCGCGCGAGCGCACGCATCAGCTTACGCGCCATCGGGCAGCTTTCGATGATCCCGCCCGGATCGACGTGGCGCAGATGCAGCGGCACCTCGCCGTAACGCGTATTCTCGCCGGGCGCTGCCTCGAACCCGTCCATTCCCATCCGCACCACGCGCTCGCGCCAGCCGGAATAGGTCATGATCAGTTGCTGCACCGGCAAAGCGTCGAAGAATTCGTTCGCGACGATCAGCAAGGGTCGGTCGGTCGGCAACGTCTGGATGGTGTCGTGCCAGATCGCATCGGGGTGCAGCGCCGCCTGCTTGTCGCGCAGCAACGGACTGGTCTCGATGAAATGGAGTTCGGGTTCCCAGCCGACCACCTTCATCGCGCGCAGCATATCGTCGGCAAGCGTGCCGCGGCCCGGGCCCAATTCGACCAGCACCGCGTTGGCGGGGCGGCCCGCGCGCTGCCATACGTCGGCGAGGGCGAGGCCGACGATCTCGCCGAACATCTGGCTGACCTCGGGCGCGGTGATGAAGTCGCCCGCCGCGCCGATCGCGTCGCGCGTGGCGTAATAATGCTTGTTCGCTTCGTTCATGAAGCGCTCGATCGAAATCGGCCCTTCGGCCTCGATCAGCTGCGCGATCTCGCGTGAGATGTCAGACGGCGCTGCCATTGCCCGTAGTTCCAATCCGTCTGTTCTTCGCGGTCATGATGAACCAGATGCCGACGATGATCATCGGCGCGGACAAGGTCTGCCCCATCGACAGGCCCCACGGCAGGATGCCGAGTTGCACGTCGGGCTCGCGGAAAAACTCCACGAAGAAGCGTGAACAGCCATATCCGACAAGGAATACGCCCAAAAGCAGCCCGGGTTTATAGCGCGCGTCGGTGCGCCAGAAGAGCAGGGACAGGATCAGGAAGAGGATGATTCCCTCCAGCCCGGCCTCGTAAAGCTGGCTGGGATGGCGTGCGGGATCCGGCAGGCCTGCGCCGACCGTGTTGGGAAAGACGATGCCCCACGGCAAATCGGTTGGCCGTCCCCACAATTCGCCGTTCACGAAATTGGCGAGCCGGCCGGTGAACAGGCCGATTGGCGCCACGCAGCTGACATAGTCGAGGAAGCGCATCATCGACAGGTTGTTGCGCCTGGTCAGCCACCAGATCGCCAGCACCACGCCAAGCGCGCCGCCGTGGAACGACATGCCGCCATCCCACAATCTGAACCAGTTCAAGGGTGTCGCCCAGAGACTGGGCTCGCCGGGATGCTGGCTCTCGCCGTAGAAGAGGATGTAGCCGATCCGCCCGCCGAGGATGATGCCGAGCGTCGCGTAGAAGACGAAATCGTCCGCGTGGCGCCGCGCCATCGGCGCGCCGGGCTGGTCGATCAGCTTGGTGAGATACCACCAGCCGAACACGATCCCGGCCATGTAGGCGAGGCCATACCAGCGGATCGGCAGCGGCCCGATATGAAAGGCCACCGGCGACAGGCCGAGATGGGCGAACTGGATATGCCCCGCGGTGGCGGCGGCCAGGGTAACGAGGCTCATGAGGCGGTCTTAGACCATGTTCGCGTGCGTTTGGGAATCACCCTCGTCGCGTGGGGCGCCCTTGACCCCAGGGCCTGTAGAGCTTCTGTAAAGCCAGACTTAAGGTTCTGGGGATTCACCGATGGCTCACGCACCGCGCCGCTTGCTCTTTGCGGCCCTTCTCGCTTCCTGTCCGGTCATGTCGCACGCCGCCGAACCCGCCAGCGATCCCTATCTCTGGCTTGAGCAGGTCTCCTCGCCAGAATCCGACGCCTGGGTCGCGGCCGAGAACAAGCGTTCGCTCGGGCTGCTCGAAAGCGATCCGCGCTTTGCCACGCTGAATGCCGAGGCCCTCCACATCATGGAGGCGACCGACCGCATCCCGACACCCAACCAGATCGGCGATCAGATCACCAATTTCTGGCAGGACAAGGATCATGTCCACGGCATCTGGCGCACGACCAGCCCGACCAGCTACCGTGGTGCCACCCCGCAATGGCGCACCCTGATCGACCTCGACGCGCTGAGCGCGGCGGACAAGACGGGATGGGTCTGGAAAGGCGTGACCTGCGAGCCGGTGCGCGAGCAGCTTTGCATCGTCCATCTGTCGAGCGGCGGCGAAGATGCCACCACCGATCGCGAATTCGACCTGGCCAAGGGCGCGTTCGTGCCGGGTGGTTTCACGTTGCCGACGTCGAAACAGGACGTGACCTGGGAGACGCCGGACAGCCTCGTTTTGTCGCGCGATTGGGGGCCCGGCAGCATGACCACGTCAGGCTATGCCTTCATCGTCAAGCGGCTGCACCGCGGCCAGGCGCTCGACCAGGCGACCGAGATTTTCCGTGGCAAGGCCAGCGACGTCGGCGTCAGCCCATTCACCCTGATCGACGGCCAGGGTCGTCAATTGCTGATGATCGCGCGCTACGTCACGACCTTCGAGAGCGAGACCTATGTCGTCGGCCCGAAAGGCGTGACCAAGCTCGATCTGCCCGCAAAGGGCGGGATCGTCGGCCTTGTCACGGGCCGGCTGGTGGTGCAGATCAATCAGGATTGGAGCGGCTTCAAGGCGGGCTCGCTCGTATCGATGCGCGTCGCGAACGGGGCGCTCGCCGACAAACAATTGCTGTTCGCGCCGGGGCCGCGCCAGTCGGTCGAGGGCGCCACGGTCACGCGCGATACGGTGCTCGCGACGATCTACGACAATGTGCGGGGCCAGGCGTGGGTATTCACGCCATCCGCGAAGGGCTGGACGCGCAAGCGGATCGCGCTGCCCGACAACAGCACGGTCGATCTGGTCAGCACCGATCGCGGCACCAACGAGGCTTATCTGACCGCGGAGAGCTTCACGGTCCCGACCACGCTCTGGCAGATCAATGCCGCCACCGGCGGCGCGCAGAAGATCAAGGCGATCCCGCCGCGCTTCGACGCCAGAGGGCTGGTGACCGAGCAATTCGAGGCGACGTCCAGGGACGGCACCAAGGTGCCCTATTTCATCGTCCACCGTACCGACATCAAGTATGACGGCAGCACGCCCACCCTGCTCAATGCCTATGGCGGCTTCCAGGTGAGCGAGACGCCGATGTACCAGGCGACGCGCGGCAAGCTGTGGCTGGAGAAAGGCGGCGCCTATGTACTCGCCAATATTCGCGGCGGCGGCGAGTTCGGGCCGGCTTGGCACGAGGCCGGCCTCAAGACCAAGCGCCAGCTGATCTACGACGATTTTGCCGCGGTCGGCGAGGATCTGATCCGGCGCAAGATCACGTCCCCACGCCGGTTGGGCATCTATGGCGGATCGAATGGCGGCCTGCTGATGGGCGTCGAAATGACCGAGCGGCCAGATCTGTGGCACGCGGTCGCGATCGAGGTCCCGTTGCTCGACATGCTGCGCTACGAAAAGCTCTCGGCGGGCTCTTCGTGGGTCGGCGAATATGGCAGCATGAGCGTGCCCGCAGAGCGCGCCTTCTGGGAAAAGACCTCGCCCTATCAGGCACTGCGCAAGGACGGGACCTATCCGGAGCCCTTCATCTGGACCACCACCAAGGACGACCGCGTCGGCCCGGTTCAGGCCCGCAAGTTCGCGGCGCGGATGAAGGAATATGGCCTGCCTTATCTGTTCTGGGAGAATACCGAGGGCGGTCATGCGGCGGGCGCCAACCTGAAGCAGTCGGCCCGCGCAATCGCGCTGGAGATTACTTACTTCACGCGCAAGCTGATGGACCCCGTCGAGCCGCCGTCCATACCGGTGAAATGATATCTCGCGTCATGCCGGCGGAAGCTGGGGTGACGGTCGCGATGGCGCGACGGGTGGCCCCCTTGCCTCCAGAGACGGGGTGACGCGCCCGCCTTGCCGCCTTATCAGGCAGTCATGGCGGTTGCGGACAGGATGAAAGGCGTGGATCGGCGGACCTTGCTGATCGGCGGCGGCGTGGGCGCGGGGTTGTTGCTCGCCTGGGAATTCTGGCCGCGTTCCTATGCACCCAATGTCGCAGCCGGCGCGGGCGAGACATTGCTCGGCGCCTTCCTCAAGATCGACACCGCCGGCCGCGTTACCGCTGTCGTGCCGCAGGCGGAGATGGGCCAAGGGATCTGGACCGCGCTG
>Ga0209148_1001431_pt1 | contig 12185 bp, 4 predicted proteins | sample AraplaCol_mMF_r2_2_FD_184288 | JGI IMG/M metagenome (GOLD analysis project Ga0209148, IMG submission 184288) | Arabidopsis root microbial communities from North Carolina, USA - plate scrape CL_Col_mMF_r2 (SPAdes) (version 2) | ecosystem: Host-associated > Plants > Roots > Endosphere | place: USA...
GGTGGACGAGGACGCCTTGTCCGGCGGCAATGCCGGCGGTACCGGTGACCACGTGCCGGATCCGGTCCACAACGTCCCGACCGAGAATGTCTGGCAGGGGCAGATCGGCTTCAGCTACGGCCATGACAATAGCGGCGGCTCGAAGAACATTGCCCTGTCGGTTGCCGGCAACGATACCGGCCTGACCAAGCTCGACGGCACGGCGATCCACACGGTGTGGGACAACAACACGCATACGCTGACCGGTTACGGCAGCAACCAGGCGGATGTCGTCTTCACCATCGCGATCACCAACCAGAACACCGGCGACTACACATTGACCCTGGATCAGCCGGTCAAGCATACCGCCGGCGGCAACGAGAACGATGCCGGCTTCGACGTCAATATCCAGGTCACGGATAGCGACGGCACGACCGCCAGTGGCTCGATGCATGTCACCATCAACGATGACACGCCGACAGCGGCCAATGACGGCAACTTCAGCGTCAACGCATTGAACGGCAATAGCACGCCGGAACTGTCCTATGCCGCCGGCAGCGGACATGGCCTGCTGGACAATGATCATGCCGGCGCGGATGGCGGCAAGATCACCTCGGTCCACTTCGACGGCGACAACTCTGACCATGCCCTGGTGAACGGCACCACGACCTTCGCGGTCGATGGTGGCAACCTGACCGTGAATTCGGACGGCTCCTGGTCTTATGACCAGACCTCGCCGATTGCCTCGGCCAAGACCGACACCTTCAGCTACACCCTGACGGATGGTGACGGCGACACGACGAGCGCATCCTTCTCCATCAACCCGATGGTCCACAGCAACACGCCGACCGCCTTGGACGACGTGGCACATGTACCAGCCTCGGTCGCCGGATCTGCAGCAAACTATAACGTGCTGCTGGTCCTCGATCTCTCGCTCAGCATGGATCAGACGGTTTCCGGCAATCAGAGCCGCCTGGACGTGGAGAAGGCCGCGTTGGTTCAGTTGCTGCAGCAGTACCAGGGGCTGTCTGGAAACGTGAATATCCAGATCGAAACCTTTGGTGTCACGGCCCAGACTAACGGGATCACCTACAGCTCCAACGGTGGCAGCGGCCATACACTGCAGGATGCGATCAACTATGTTAATGGCCTCGACAACGGCGATCTGACGGCCGGCACAAACTACGATGCGGCGATCGGCGGGCCACATTCAGACTCCGGCACCACCGGTTCCGCTTATAATATTGTCAATAGCTGGCCTGCCAGCAGCAGCACGACCTCGAATACCGTCTACTTCATCAGCGACGGCCTGCCGCAATCGGGCAGCGGCACGGGCAGCAATGCCGGCTCCGGCTACCTGATCTCCGGCCAGCAGCAGACCGACTGGGACAACCTGTTGACCGGCAAGGGCGGCTCGGCCTACGCCATCGGCATCGACCTCGGCGGCAATCCGACGACCTATCTGCAGCAGGTCGCCGAGCCGAGCGACAGTGCCCATGTCATCACCACCGGCAGCATCGATCTCGGCAATGTGCTGACCTCGATCGCCCCGGTCTCCAACACGGTCAGCGGCAGTGTGTTGTATAACGACAAGGACGGCGGCGACGGCTATCACGCCAACAACCCGATCCTGTCCTTCACGCATGACGGCCATACCTACACTCTGGCGGCCCTCAATGCGATGAACGCCAGTCAGCTCGCTGCGGCCGGCGTCACCAAGATCGGTACCGACGATTACAGCATCACCACCCATGACGGTGGCACCTTCGAGCTCAACTTCGACACCGGCGATTACAAGTACACGGCACCGGCGACGACGAGCGACGAGACCGAAACCTTCACCTACACGATCGCGGATGCGGTCGGTGGCGATACCTCCAGCGCCACGCTGACCGTCCATGTGACGGGCAGCGGTCCGGTGGCTTATGACAACGTCAACCAGGCCGTCGTCACGACGACGACTGTGCATCATGACCCGGTTATCAGCACCATCACCGAGACCAATTTCAGCAACACCGGCTGGACCTTTAACAACAGCGGCGGTGGTGGCGACAACGTCGATACCACAAGCGGCAATGCCCAGGATGTCAGCAATCACCAGCATTGGGGCGTCCATAACGGTGACAATGGCAGCGGCAGCAGCGTGTCCGTGGTCAATAACCATCTGGAAATCTCGGATGAATTCGGCAACGGCGCAACCACTGTTGCCACGCCGAGCTTCACGGTGGTGGCTGGCTCTACCGCGAGCCTGAGCTTCGACCTAGCCACCTCGAGCACTGGTGGCAATAATGGATCAACAGGCTGGACTCTCTACATGTGGAATGGCTCCAGCTGGGTCAATGCGAACCTCTCGTCATCGACCAGCGGCAATACGGTCACGGTGAGCGGCTTGAACGGCGGTACCGAGTACCGGTTGGTTGTCTCGGTGAATGACGGTTCGAACAGCAGTGGCAACCGTGTTGCCACGCTGGACAATATCGTCCTGACCACCTCGACGCCTCAGCCGGATACGCAGCAGACGGTGATCACCGCGGCGCATGGAAACGTGCTCAGCGACCCGATGAACAACCCGCTGAGCCTGGATCCCTGGGGCGGGGTGGATATCGGCGCCGCCGCGGCGGTGCTGGCAATCTCCCTCGACGGCTCGAACTTCACCAATGTGGCGGCCGGTCCGGCCGGTACGACGGTGAACGGGACCTGGGGCGATCTGAATATCCATACGGATGGCAGCTACACCTACACGCCGCATGACGCCAATGCGGTGGGGCATACTGATACCTTCACCTACCAGCTGAGTGATGGCAGCCATACCGATACGGCGAGCCTGACGCTCTCGACGGGCAACGCCGCATTGACCGATCCGACGCCGCATCTCGGCACCAGCAGCGGTGAGACGATCTCGACCTCGGACCAGGTCATTCTCGGCCTGGGTGGCGACGATACAATCACGGGCACCGGCAGCGGCAGCCACCACATCGAAGGCGGTGCCGGCAATGATCACCTGATCGGCGGGTCGGGCAATGACTTCCTGATCGGCGGTGACGGCAACGACATCCTGGAGGGCCATGGCGGCTTCAACCAGTACAGCGGTGGCACAGGCAATGACACGATCGTCATCGATCCGTCCTCGACCGATCTTTCCGACAGCCATCGTCATATCGACGGCGGCTCGGGCTTTGATACGCTCGACCTCAGCCAGCTGCTGAGCGAGGACTTCACCGGCACGAACCACACCGGCATCACCAGCATCGAGGCGCTTAAGCTCGATGGTGGCGCGGGTACCTCCGTCACGCTGGATGCGCAATCGGTCCTGGATATGAGTAGCAACCAGACCTTGGTCATCACCGGCAGCAGCACCGACCAGGTGCATCTGACGGGGGCCAATACCTGGACGGCCGGCCAGACCAATATCGCCGCCAGCGATGGACACCACTACGATGCGTATACCGCCACGGTCGGCTCCAACATCGCCACGGTGCTGGTGGAGCATGATGCGAATGCCGTGACGGTTCACCTCAACAGCTGAACTTGGACGACGCCTGACTAGGCGGATCAGGGCGCCCCTCCGGGGGCGCCCTTTCTCTTTGCGCCGACTAAACTGGTCGCCCCGCCGGCGGTGGCAAAACCCGGCCACCGTAACCTGTGGTCCGGGTCGCCTCGCCTGTCTCATGCTTTCCGCCGCTCCGGCCTTCGACTAGAGTAGCCGGAAAGGTAGAGATCAAAGCGGGGGAGCGTGATGTCGGACGGCGCCAACTGGTCACATGGTTATGTGACCGATGTCCTCTATACCGATAACACGTATCGGGAATTGTCGCCGGTCTGGCTGAATTACGTGGCGACGCTCAAAGGTTGCCTGCCGCGGCCGCTCGACAAGCCCTTTGCGTATGTCGAGCTCGGCTGTGGCCTGGGTCGGACGGTCACTCATCTGGCAGCGGCCTTTCCCCATGCGCGCTTCATCGGTGTCGATTTCAACCCGGCGCATATCGATGCGGCACAGCGTTATGCGGCGCTGCTGGGGCTCGATAATGTCCGTTTCATCGAGCGCGGTTTTGAGGACCTGGTCGGGGAGGCGAATGCCCGCCAGCTCGATTTGCCGGACGTCGATTTCGTGGCGCTCCATGGTGTCTATTCCTGGATTTCGCCCGGCGCGCGCCAGGCGGTGCAGCGCTTCATCTATGAACGGCTGAAGCCCGGCGGCCTGGTCTATAACAGCTATAACTGCCTGCCCGGCTGGACGCCCGAGGCACCGCTCCGGCGCCTGCTGGTGGAACTCGCCGATGTGCAGAGCGGCACGACCGAAGGGCGCATCGGCCAGGCGCTTGCCCGGCTCGAGGCATTCGGCAAGTTCGATCTCGGCTTCCTGAACCGCCAGCCGGCCGCCAAGCAGGCGATTGAGCAGTATCGGAAGCGGCCGGTGAATTACCTTGCGCACGAGATGTTCAACGCCGATTGGAGCCTGTTCTATTCATCCGATGTGGCCGATGAAATGGCGGCGGCCAAGCTGGACTATGTCGGCGCCGCGACCCTGCTTGAAAATCATTCGGAGCTGATCCTGCCTGACGAAGCTGCTGCCTTCATCAAGGCCCAGCCCAATCAGCGCTTGCAGCAATTGCTGCAGGATTTCCTGACCAACCAGCGCTTTCGCCGTGACGTTTTTGTCAGGGGGCATGCGCATCTCCCGGTGGAACGAACCCGGCAGCAGCGCGAGTGGCAGATCGCTTTTGCCATGAAGTCCCTGGCCAAGCTCGATCCCAAGATCAAGGTGCCACGCGGCACGGTTGGCCTGGAATCGAAATTGCTGCAGGACCTGAATGAGGTGCTGAAAAAGGGCACCGCCACGCTGGGCGAACTCGAACATGCCGTCACCAAGGGCCGGCGTAATGACGACCTGTTGCGGATCCTGGGTATTCTCTTTGCCGCCGGTGTGCTGGCGCCCGCAGCCACCCTCGCGCGCAGTGGCAAGGCCTTCGATGGCAGCGGCAAGCTGCGCCTGATCGGCAAAGTCAATCGGCCGCTCCTGGAAATCGCCGCGTCGCGCGAAAGTGCTGAGGCCAAGTCGCGCGTGCTGGTGGCGCCTGTCCTGGGTGGCGTTCTGCCGATCAACCTCGTCAGCGCCACCCTGCTTCAAGGTTTCATCGAAGGCGGTGGGATAGAGCGTGTTGTCGAGCGCGGCCTTGCTGCCCTGGAGAGGAGCGGGCTTTCGCTGCGCCAGGGCGAGCAGAATATTACCGAACCCGCTGCCAAGCGCGCTTACCTCACACAATTGACGCAAGGCTTTCTGGATCAGGAAGTGCCGTTGCTGATTGCTGGCGGTGTCGTCGAAGTCGCCTAAGGCTACGCCGTCGCGGTTTGTCATATCCGATTATGGCCGGTCCGATTGTGGTTGGCTTCGTCACGTCGAAGCCATGGCCTAGGTTAGGGATTCGGACCTGGGAGTGTTAATTTCATATAGCAATGTGCGCTGCCGCACTTTGACCTGAAACATGAATTCGATATATTAAGGTTAATGGAGGAAGCATCGGCGCCGTCAACAATGATATCGTTGAGGGCGTTGTGAGCGATGCTTTGAGGCTAAGAGACATGTCGTATTGGGGGATCGCCTGTCGCTCTTGCTGGAGCGCACACCTGCATCGGCGCCTAAGCCTGACAGCATTGCCCGCGCGCAATCATCGGCAGATGATGATGCGCTCTGCGCGCATGCTGCACCGTCAGGCGCTGATGCAATATCGCTTCACGATAGCCCCAGGATGGCACAGCCAAACCAATTGACGGAGAGAGGCCTTTGGCGCTTCCTCTGCGCGCTCGACAGCGGGGAGGCAGCCTCCGGGACGACGTGCCTGGCGAAGCGTAGGGGGGCGGTTACGCGATTGCAATTTGAACGTGAAGAAAGTGCTGCAAACGCCGTAATAACCTGACTTAACCAGTCGCTAACGCTTTTACTTCAATAACAAGATATCTAATAAGAACGGATCAGGGGCAATGGAAGCTTCCAAAGCAGCGACGCCAAACCCGGCCCAACAATCGGGCGCGGGTTCCGGTGCGAATAATCCGGCTGGAGCGCCACGCCCGGGTCAACCGGCGCCGGCGACGCCTGGTGTGAATCCGACCTCTGCCAATCCGTCTTCCGTACCAGGCGCCGCCCAGCCGATGCCTGGTCAGGTAACGCCGGGCCATCAGACCACAGTACATGCGACCACGGGCCAGCCGGCAACGCCGTCGCAGCCAGCGGGGACAGCCGCCAATGCCGCGGCTGGCAATCAAGCCGCCATCCAACAGATGATCCAACGCGCCATGCAGGGCGGCGCGGCGCCCGGCGCGGCCGGCGCATCAGCAACCGGTGGCACTGCTCCCGGGAATCCCGCAAGCAATCCCGCAGGCAATCCGACTGGTGCAGCACCCGGCAATGCGGCTGGCGCAGCGCCGGGCAATCCGGCAGGTGGTGCCAGCGACAATGCCCACGCGGCTGAGCATCAACAGGTCACCGTGGCGCCTGGCCCCAATACTCCGCCGGTCGAATATTCCGGCCCGACCATGCGCGAAGACGCGCTGCTGTCTTGCCTCGTCATCCTGACCCGTATCTTCGGCAATCCGCGTTCGCCGGCGGCCTTGGCCGCGTCATTGCCGATTGCGGAAGAGGGCATGACGCCGGATCTCTTCGTCCGCGCAGCCGACCGGGCGGGTCTGTCCGCCAACAAAATCCGTCGTCCTTTCGACAAGATCCAGCCGATCAACCTGCCGGCTGTTCTGCTGCTGACCGAGAAACGTGCCGTCGTTATGCTCACCGCCCCCAAGAAGGGCATGGTGGAGATCGCGACGCCGGACAATCTCGATGGCTCGCAGACCGTCCCAGTCGAGCTGGTGTCCCAGCTCTATACCGGCCAGATGCTGCTGGTGCGGCCGAAGATCCGTCTCGATACGCGTTCCGCCGATCTGACCGAAGCGCCGCCGCGCAACTGGTTCTGGAGCGAGGTGCTGAAGTTTACCCCGCTCTATCTGGAAGTCATCCTCTCGGCTTTGCTGATCAACCTCTTCACCATCGCCTCGTCCATCTTCTCGATGCAGGTCTATGACCGCGTGGTGCCGAACAAGGCGGAAGAGACATTGTGGATGCTGGCGATCGGCATCATCCTGATCTATGGCTTCGATCTGATGCTGCGGACCTTGCGCGCGCATTTCCTTGATAAGGCCGGCAAGGCGCTGGACCGCAAGGTGTCGTCGGCGATCTTCGAACATATCCTGTCGATCCGCATGGCGGCGGGGCCGCAATCGGCCGGCGCCTTCGCCAGCAACGTGCAGTCTTATGAAACATTGCGCGACTTCTTCACCTCGGCGACCCTGTCGGCGATGGTTGACCTGCCTTTCGTGCTGGTCTTCCTGCTGATCATCTGGCTAGTGGCTGGTCCGGTGGTCGCGGTGCCGGCAGTGATGATCCCAATCGTCATCCTGGTCAGCATCCTGGTGCAGTTCCCGATGAAGAAGGCGGTCGAACGCAGCTACCGGGAATCCGCGCAGAAGCATGCAACGCTGGTCGAATCCATCAACGGCCTCGACGCCATCAAAGCGGCCTCGGCCGAAGGCCAGATGCAGCGCGATTGGGACGGCTATGTCGCGGCCTCATCGGCCTCGTCGGAGAAGTCGAAGTTCTGGTCGTCGCTCGGCATCAATTTCGTGATGTTCGCCTCGAACCTCTCGACCACGGCGGTCATCCTCTGGGGCTGCTACCGGATCTTTGATTCGACCCCGACGGGTGATATCCATATGACGACCGGTGCCTTGGTTGCGGCCTCGATGCTGACCGGCCGCTCGATGGCGCCCTTGGGCCAGATCGCCGGGCTTATCATCCGCTTCCATCAGTCCTGGACCTCGCTGAAGGGCCTCAATCGCCTGATGGCGCTCCCCGTGGAGCGGCCGCGCGGCAAGGTGTTCCTGCGCCGGCCGCGCATCGATGGCGGCATCGAGTTCCGCAACGTCAGTTTCAAATATCCGGGCTCGCAGACCGCGGCCCTGGACGGTGTTTCCTTCCGCATCGCGCCGGGTGAGCGGGTCGGCATTGTCGGTCGCATCGGCTCCGGCAAGACCACGATCGAACGTCTGGTGCTTGGTCTCTTCGAACCGTCGGACGGCGCGGTACTGGTTGACGGCACCGATATCCGCCAGCTCGATCCCACCGATCTTCGTCAGAATATCGGCTGCGTCCTGCAGGATGCGCATCTCTTCTTCGGGTCGGTGAAGGACAATATCAGCCTCGGCGCCCCCTATGTGGATGAGGAATCGGTGCTGCGGGCAGCTACCCTTGCCGGTGTCGATCAGTTCGTGCGTCAGCATCCGCTGGGTTATGACATGCCAGTCGGCGAGAATGGCCGCATGCTGTCCGGCGGCCAGCGCCAGTCGGTCGCCGTCGCGCGCGCCATGTTGCTCAATCCGCCGATCCTGCTGCTCGATGAACCGACCAGCTCGATGGACAACAGCACGGAAAATGCCTTCAAGAGCCGGCTCGGCGAGATCATCCAGGGCAAGACCGTCTTGCTGGTGACGCATCGCAATTCAATGCTGGCGCTGGTGGATCGCTTGATTGTTCTCGACCGCGGCAAGGTCGTCGCCGATGGACCGAAGGCCGGTGTGCTTGATGCGCTGATGAAAGGGCGCATCCGGGCGAATGAAGGCTGATCGGACGGGCTGAAGGAATCCTAGGATGTCATTGACCAATCGCGATCTCTGGATCGACCCGTCGCATGCCGAGAAGGAAGGGACGCGCCTCTTCGGCCATATCCTGCTGTTTACCGTGGCGACCGTCATCATCGTCGCGCTGGTCTGGGCGAATTTCGCCGTGCTGGACCAGGTGACGCGCGGCGAGGCCAAGGTCGTGCCGTCAAGCGCCACGCAGCTCATCCAAAGTGCCGAAGGCGGCCTCATCAAGGACATGAAGGTCAAAGAAGGCGATATCGTCGAGCCGGGCCAGGTCCTGGTCGAGATGGACAACACTACCGTCAGCACCGACGTCAACGAATTGCAGCAGCGCTACTGGACCGGGCTTGCGGCCTCGGCCCGCTTGCAGGCCGAAGTCGACGGCAAGAGTCCGGATCAGATTCAGTTTGACCCGGACCTGCTCGCCAAGGCGCCGGAAGTCGCGGCAGCAGAACAAGCCCAGGCCCGCATACGCCAACAGCAATTGCAGTCACAGATCGCGACACTGCAGGACACGATCAATCAGCGCGAACAGGAACTGCGCTCGATCGACGTGAAGGTCAGTTCTTCGCGCGTCAGCCTCGGCCTTGCCCAGCGCCGTGCCGACTTGCAGCAGAAGGTCTATGCCTCGGGCGCCGGCTCGGAAGCCGAATATATTTCCGCGCAGCAGGAAGTGCAGCGCATCGCCACCGATATCGCCAATGCCGAAGCTTCGCGGCCGCCGGCACAGGCGGCACTGCAGGAAGCCCAGAGCAAGGCGCGTGAGGCCGTGGCAACGTTCCGGGCCGATGCGTCGACCGATCTTGCCAAGCACCGGGCCGACCTCGCCTCAGTCACCCAGCTGCTGGCCGGCGGCACGACCAAGCTCGGCCATCAGGTGCTCCGCTCGCCGGTCCATGGCACGGTCAAGGAAATCAAGATGAAGACCGTGGGGGGCGTGGCCCAGCCTGCCCAGGAAATCATGGAAATCGTGCCGATCGAGGACACCTTGCTGATCGAGGCACAGATCCGCCCGCAGGACCGCGGGTTCATCGCTCCCGATCAACACGCGAAAGTAAAGATCACGGCCTACGATTATTCAATTTATGGTGGTCTTGATGCAAAGCTCGAGGAGATCAGCGCCGATGCCATCGAGAATGACAAAAAAGAGACTTTTTTCCGCGTGCGTCTGCGCACCGACAAGAACTATCTCATTGGTAAACAAGGCGAAGAATTGCCGATCATTCCCGGCATGACCGCCACCGTTGATATCCTGACCGGCAAACGAACAGTGCTTGAATATCTGCTTAAACCGATCCTCAAAGCACGCCAAACGGCTTTCACCGAACGCTAAAAATTTGATGCAAGTTACGGATGAAGCTGGTACAACAAACTTGGGACGGTCAAGGTTAACTCAGTGTTAATGCCGGCAAAGCATGATCGACTTTGCCGCGACGCCAATAATCACTAGAATGCGTTTGACGTTCGATCGCAGTTACTTGGGGGATTGCTCAAATGAATCGTCACGACCTCTCGCGCGGCCGCAAGGCGGCTCTTCTGAACGCGATCTTTGCTGGTGCCTGTCTCGTTGCTGTCATGCCGCAAGCGGCATCGGCGATGTCTCTGAAGGAAGTGGTCTCCCTTGTGGTGCAGACCAATCCCGACATCAACGGCGCACAGCGCGACCGGCGGGCAACTGATTACGAGCTGCGCCAGGCGCGCGGTCTCTATTATCCGCAAATCGATTTCCATGCTGCCGGCGGTCCGGAATGGACCGAGAGCAGCTCGGTTGATGAAGGCGACGCAAATCTCAGCCAGACTCCGCATGACAGCGGCATCGGGATGATTCGCGGTGATGCCGACATTACCCTGCAGCAGCGTATCTTCGACGGCTTCAATGCATCGAACGAAGTTGATCGCCAGAAGGCGCGTGTTGCCTCGGCTGCCAACGTCGTCCAGGATAAGAGCCAGATCAACGGCCTCGATGCGGTTCGGTTCTACATGGACGTGCTGCGCAATCAGGCCCGTGTCGACAACGCGGCTGCCAACGTGAAGGCGCATGAAGATACGCTGGCCCTGGTGCAAAAGCGTGCCGATCTCGGCGGCGGCAATGTCGCCGACGTTCGTCAGGCGGAAGCGCGTCTTGCTACGGCACGTACGCAGCTGAAGACCATTCAGGGCAGCCTGCGTGACTCGCAGACCAACTTCCAGCGCATCGTTGGCCAGGTGCCGACCGACCTCGAGCCGGTCAGCTTCACCTATGACTCGCTGGTCCCGGACGATGTCGATAAGTCGGTGTCGCACGCCATCGAGATCAGCCCGAAGGTCCAGGGCGCCAAGTATGACGTCGTCGCCGCTGAACATCTGCTCGGCGAGCAGGAATCGGCGATGTATCCGCAGGTCAATTTGAATGCGACGGCTGCCGTCAATCACCATGACAACGGCATCGAGCAGACCGGCCACAGCGCCAATGCGCTGATCACGATCGATTACAACCTCTATCGCGGCGGCGCCGACCTTGCCCGTATCCGTGAGTTCAAGTGGCGCAAGCAGGAAGCGATCGATGCGGTCCGCAATCAGGAACGCGTCGTCGCCAAGGATGTGCGCGATGCCTGGAGCGAGCGCCAGACTCAGCGTGATACGGTCGAGACGCTGACCGAGGAATACGACAAGAACGTGCAGACCGAGAAGCTCTACGAACAGCAGTTCGATATCGGTCAGCGCAGCCTGCTCGACTTGCTCAACTCGCGTAACGAAGTCTTCCAGTCTCAGGACAACCTGATCACGGCGCAGTCCAACGAGGTTCTCGCGAACTTCAAGATCCTGGCGGCCCAGGGTGAACTGATCCAGGCGATCGGTGTCAGCCTGCCGAAGGAAGCGACGCCGAAGGAAGTCGAGTACGACAGCAACTAAGTCTGTTCGGTCATAGGCCGACACCAGACCCGTTGAATAAGCAAGGCCCCGGCAACAGCCGGGGCCTTTCGCTTTTGCTCCGAAGCTGGCTCACCTTTCGTCGCGGCTAGACCGGCTGGTTCGGCATTGGGGTTTCTCAGTTGCCGGCGGTGAGGATAGGCCGGCCCATTTGCACGAGATGTCGGGCTAGTAAATTCCGCACAGCGCAGGCTGCGATGGATATGACGACGGCCTGAAAAGGGGAGGCTGGGGCCGGCTGCTGGAAGGAATTCCTTCTGCGCCTGGAAGCCGTGGAGGCCCGGGCCGGAATCGAACCGACGTACGAGGATTTGCAGTCCTCTGCATGGCCACTCTGCCACCGGGCCAATTGCCGCTTGCGGCTTAAGATTTGGCGCTGCGACGTATAGAGCCATCGTCCGCCAGGGTCAAGCGGGCTGCGGGACCAATTCGCCAGCCCGGCCGGCGTTGACTTCACATAAGCTTCATCCGGGTCGCATCTTTCAGACATCTGCTGCATGCCAGTAAAGTCCCGGTTCGGGGGCCTCAGGCGGGAGCATGGGGCATTCCTGTCAGGAGTCTTTGCCTGACGGCATTGATCGTCAGCTTGGCAAGGATTGTCTCCTGGGGCG
>Ga0209148_1001432_pt1 | contig 12171 bp, 8 predicted proteins | sample AraplaCol_mMF_r2_2_FD_184288 | JGI IMG/M metagenome (GOLD analysis project Ga0209148, IMG submission 184288) | Arabidopsis root microbial communities from North Carolina, USA - plate scrape CL_Col_mMF_r2 (SPAdes) (version 2) | ecosystem: Host-associated > Plants > Roots > Endosphere | place: USA...
TGGGCGTGGGCTGTGCCGATGCGGCGGCAGGCGCGGCGGCCCGCACCGTTGCCGCCGCGAGCCCGGCATCCGGCGCATCCGACCAGCCCGACAATCCGACCGCCGCTTCCACGCCGGCCGCGGCGGCCACGGCGGCGGCGTCGCGGCGCGCGCGTCCATCGTCCTGTGAAGGTGCCGGCGCCCCCGCCTGCTGGGCCGTCCCGCAATACGGACAGAAATTCACGCGGCGCGGCATGCCGCGCGCGCAGGCGGCGTTGACACAGCGGTAGATCGCTTCGTCCGGCACGGCGCGTCCTTATTCCGGGTCCGGAACACCGTCGTCCGGATCGGGAATCGCAGTGTCGATGGCCGCCATCACTTCCGGCATGTCGGCCACCAGCTTCCATTTATCCGTGCGCGGATTCCACCGCATGTTCCAGATGCGCGTGCCGGGCTCGATCTCGCCGCGGTTCAGCTGCTGCACTACTTCTTCCAGCGCGAACGGCCCGCGCTGGACGCCGCCGACGAACAGTTTATAGCGCGCGGCGATGGGCGTGGCGCCGACGACGTACGCGGACGGCCCGAGGCTCGGCCCCGGCACCGCATCCGGTGCGCCGGGCGTCGGCGCGACGACGGTCGGCGCCGCCGGCGCGTACTGCGCGCCCGGCATGACGGCCGCGCCGCCCGTGCGCCGCTCCAGCGCCTGCGCGGCGCGCGTGTCGGCCGCGAGGAATTCGGGGCGGATCACACGCTTGTCGGCGGGCCGTTCCACTTCCCACGCGTAGGCGTCGGACGCGGAATCGGGCACGGCCTCCGTCCACGTATCGAGCTGCGCCAGCGCCGCCTCCACCTGGGCCGGCGACAGCTGCGGATCGATGGCGACGGCGCGCCGCATCCATTGGTCGTACAGGCGCCGCGCCGTGATGTAGGGCAGCGACGGCGACGGCAGCTGGGCGCCCGTCTCGTCCACTTCCAGCTTGGGTTCGTACACGCGCAGCTGATAGTGGCGCATCAGCGCGGCCAGCAGCGCGAGCTGGTGCGGGCCCATCGCGGCCAGGCGCTGGCGCGTCGCCGCGATCACCTGCTCGCGGTAGTAGGCGGGCAGGCCGTTCGAGCGGATCGCGTACTCGTTGCCGATCTGGAGCCATTCGCCCGATCCCGGCTCGACCTCGAACAGGTATTGCCCGCGCGGCTGGAACGCGGCTTCGCGGTCGCCCGCGTCCTGCTTGCGGCGCAGGACGCCCAGCGCGATCGCGGCGAGGAAGAATTCGTAATCGTCGGCCAGGCGGTTCAGTTCATCCATCGACGGCGAGATCGGATGGCGGAAGCGCGTCGAATCGAAATGCAGGTGCGTGGGAATCTTCGGATTCTCGATCTGGTAGCTGGCGCGCCACGTCGGCAAGCCGCGCAGGATCGTCATCGGATAGCCGGACAGCTCGATGTAGCAGACGGCCCGTCCCGGCACGCCCGTGTTCACGACGGAGACGAGGTCGCCGTTGAAAAAACCGGTGGGCACGGCGGCGCGGATTTCCGGCTCCAGCTTGCGCCATGCGGCCGGATCGCCGACGCCGATGAAGCATTTGAACTGGTCGGCGCTGGGCGTGAACTCGGCCGAGAAGCGCGCGTTAATCCATGGCATGGCGCTCTTGATCCATTCCGAGAAGATGCGGTGCCGTTCCTGCGGCGACATCGTACCGAGCCGCTCGACGAGCGGATCGGGCAGCTCGGCGCCGGCCTGCTCGCCCGAGAGCTGCAACTGGGCGCGCCGGAACAGTTTGAGCAGAAGATCGGCACGCAAGCGCTCGTCGCCCAGCTGCGGGAACAGGCGCGCGGAGCCGCCGAATTCCAGCAGCACGTCTTCGCTCCATGCACTGACGTCGCCGGTCAGGCGCACGGGCTCCGGCAGCACGTCGCTCGCGAGCTTGATGTAGGTGGCGTGCTCCTGGCGCGCGTCGGCGCGGAGCTGGCCGATGCGCTGGTCGACGGCGGCCAGCATAGCCCCCACATTGCGCCGCCCTTCCTGGAATTCGCCGGCCACGCCGCTCCAGCGCACCTGGCCATGTTCGTCCGGCGCCTGCGGCTCGCCGAGCCAGGACGACAGGCTTTGCATCACGTCGATGGCCTGCCCCGCCGCGACGGCCAGCAGGTGGAAACGCAGATAGTCGGCGATGTCGCGCTTGAGGTGGTTCATGATTTCGCGCGCCTGCGCATCCTTGCCGAACAGGCGGCCCGCGGCCTGCGTCAGGTTGTTCAGCGATTCCTCGACCTGGCGCGTGCGCAGCGCGTCGCGCACGTCGCGGTAACGCTTACCGTTGCGCTGCACGTGCGCCAGATCGCGCTGCGCTAGCCTGGACTTGACCTGCTCCAGCAGCGACAGCACGAATTCGAGGCCGCCCTGCTTGCGGTCGTCCAGCAGCATGTACAGGCGGCCACGCACGTTCAGGCGCAGTTGCGCGAGCAGTTCGCCGGTGTGCCGCTTGATGCGGTCCTCGCTCGTCTCGGCCGTGGCGCCGGCCTCGCGGATGGCGTCGCGCTCCAGGTTCGGCAGCAGCAGCGCGACTTGTTCGCGCCACAGTTTCAGGTCGTACGAGGCCATGATGCGGTCCATCTCCAGCTGCACCTTGCTCTCGACCCGTTCCAGCAGCGAGCGCTGGTCCTTGTCCAGCAGGAGCATGTCGGTCAGCGCGTATTCCTGGAACGGCGTCACGTCGACGGTGCCCTTGCGGAAGTCGGGGAATTCCGCGAACGGGTGCTCGGCCATGCCTATCTGCTCGCGCATGAACGCGTCGCGTTCCTGGTCGGTCGCGCGCCGCGCGGCCGTGCCGTCGCTGGCGACGAGGCCGAAGAACGCCTTCACCATCAGCGCCGCCAGCTCGTAGGCGCGGATGTCTTCGCGCAGGCTTTGCTGGGTGTCGAGCACGGCCTGCCCGAACGCGGAATAGACTTTCGAGTACGACAGGCGCATGTCGCCGAAGCGCTGCTCCGGCACGCGCGGGTTGTACGGTCCCAGCTTGTGCTGCTGCTGGTTGACGGCGACGGAGCGCTTGCGGTTGGCAAAATCGGCCGACGCGAAGTCCTCGAACAGCGTGTCGGCGACCATCTGGTACACGTCCTTGACGTCCTGCGTCGCCTTGTTCGCGAGGTTCGCCGTGTCGACGAAATACACGTCGTCGAACGGCGTGCCGCGGCCGACGACGCTGTCCGGCTCCATCCACTGCACGCGCGCATTCATGTCGCGCATGCTCGTCTCCAGCTCCATCAACGTGGCGTAGGCGTTGGCCTCGGTGCGCTCCTTGTTCGCCTTGGCGTAGCCAGACGGCAGGAACATCACGAGGTCGACCTGGCTGTCCGACACTTCCTGGCGCGCGACCGCCTTGGCGATCCAGCCCAGGTCGATGGCGCTGCCGGCGCCCGTGCCGCCCGCGTTCGATGCGATGACGACGATGCGGAATTTAGACGTGTCGACCTGCAGCCCGAGGCGCTGGTAATTTTCCTTGCGCTCGATGCCGGCATTACTGCTCAGGAAATTCAACGCGCCCTTGATGCGGCCGCGCAGCTTGGGGTATTTGTCGAACAGGTACAGCCGTGCGAGCGCCCGGATCTGGCCCGCGCCCTTCGATGGATCGATGCCCAGCGAGCGCAATTTTTTCGGGCGCAGCGGCATCCAGTTTTCGATCAACGGGAATCTTGCGAGGCTGTCGTCCGACTCGTGGTACTGCGGCAGGTCGAGCGGTTCCACGAGGCGTTCTTCGTCGGAGAGTTTGACGAGCTCGAACCACGGGTCGGTGCGCTGCGACTTGCCTTCGTCGATGACGGCGTTCGCGTCGAGGTCGAAGTGGAGAAAACGCGCGACGGGGAAGTCGGCGATGGATTCGACGCGGGTCGGATGGCGGCGGTTCCACACGGCCGCGAGGATGCGGCGGCGGATGCGCATCATGACTTCCATGCCGGTGCCGCCGGCGCCGATGAACAGCGTCGGCCGCAGGTCGACTTTGAGTTCAGCTTTGTTGCCAAGGGAAGCGGGATCGGGAAAATCTGCCATGGTGGTCTCTTTGAAAGCGTGACGTCAGCGGCGGCCGACGAAGAAGGCCGCGACCAGCGTGACGACGCCGACGACGACCAGCGGTCCGGTGATCGCCGGGGTCAGGTATTTGGTCGCGTTGACGATGGCCAGCACGACGGCGGCGGACAGGAAGCCCATGCCGACGAACAGCAGCCAGCCCGCGCTGCCGGCCGCCGACGGCGCCACGCGCTTGACGACGAGGTGGTGCACGTACGCGTTCCGCACAAAAAAGTAAATCGCGAGCAGCACGACGAAGGCGACGGCGCCGATCGCCATGTCGCGCCCGGCCGTGTCGCGCAGCGGCGCCGCGCTCGTATTCGTGGCGCCGCCGGGCGCGATCTCGACGGGCTGCGTCGCGGTGTCGGGCGTCGTCTTGGGAAGGCCGTCCTGCGGCGTGGTTGCGGCCTGGCCGGGCAGCTTGAAGCCGGGATCGGTGGCCGCGGTGTCGGGTGCGGGCGGGCCTGGCTTGGTTTGGGCGTTCTGCATGATCGCTTTTCCTGGGTGGGTTCATCGGCCGAGCCGCACCTGCGCGCCTTCGCGCAGGTCGAGCAGCTGGTGGCCGAACAAGGTCGTCTTCAGGCGGGCGACTTCATTGCCCGCCTTGTCGTAGATCGGTTGCGTGGCGCCGGCGCGCGTGTGCACGGTGCGCGGCTCGTCCTCGACGACGAGCTGCACGCGGCGCGGCCGCCCGTACGCGTACGCGGCACCGGCGCCGGCCGCGAGCAGCGCCAGGCCGCCGGCCAGCAACGCGACGAGCGGCCCGGCACCGTAATGCACGTGCACCTCGACGGGCAGCACGGCCGTCGACGCCTGGATGTCGGCCGGCGGCGTGAAGATGTCCGGCAGCGGATCGCCCGGGAACAGCGCCGCCATGCGTTCGCGGAACGCCTGCGACAACTCCAGCTTCTGGCCCTGCAAATGCAGTTCGATGCGGCCCGGCAGCACGTAGGCGGAACCGGCCGCCTTGAATGCCGCCAGCGACCATTTGCCCGGCAGTTGCGCCACCGGCAGCTGCAAGGTCGACGCCAGCGGTTCGGCGTGGCCGGGCGCCAGCCGCGTGACGGTGTTCGTGCGCAGCAGGATCGGACGGCTCTCGCCGCCGAGCGTGGAGCGCGCGGAAATGGCCGCGTCCGCGATCGTGTACGGATAAATCGTGTTCTCCAGCTGCCACAGGATCGTCGCGCTGGGTGTGCGCGCGTCGGGTGCGACGTCGGCGCGCAAGCGGCCCGCGGCATCCATCGAGAACTCGACGCCGGGCGCGTTCTCGACCTTGCGCGGCACGAGGCGCACCGTGTCGCGGTCCAGCGGTTTCAGGCGCGCCGGCGGTTCCGTGATGACGCGCTGGATCCGCCCCGCCGCGAGCATGGCGTCGAGGGCGCGCGCGCCGTCCCGGCCGACGGCGAACACGTAGACCATCAGGCCGTTCGCGCGGTAATGCCGGCCCTGGACCGGCATCCGCAGCGGGAACGCGAGCGCGGTCGTGATCGCCGCGCCGCGGTGGATCAGCGCATAGAATTCGCGGTTGCGCCGGGCGGTCGCCTGGTCGTTGTTCGGGCTGTTGCGGTTGTTCGTCACGAGCCAGACGAGCCCCGGCTTCCCTTTCAACACGCGGCTGATGGTGGCCTCCACGGCCTCGCCGAGGTCGGTGTCGGCCAGCGCGGCGCCGCCGGGCTTGCGCGCCGTCTCCAGCCCGTCCAGCGCGGCCTGGACGTGCGCGGCCGTGGCGTTGCCGGCCTGCTCGGACAGCAGTGCGCGCGGCGACGGCGCGCCGGGCAGCGACTGGTTGAACGCGGCCAGCACGAGCGCGTCGCCCGGCTGCGCCACGCTGCCCGCGAGGGCGGCCACCAGCGGCTTGAATTGCGAGTGCGGGTCGGTATAGAACGGCTCCATCCAGCCCGAGTTCTGTACGAGCACCACTTGCGGCACGGCCCAGGCGGGACGCAGCATGACCAGCGCACACAGGCCCAGGAGAGCGGCGAAGCGGCGTGCGGCCCTCACGTCGGCGCGTCCAAATTCCAGCCGCGGATCCGGTTCCAGTCTGGGTGGTGCAGCCACAGGCGGTCGGCGTAGACGAAGGGCACGCATTCGAGCGGCCGCGCGAGGCGCGCCACTTCGTCCAGGATCACGTTGCGCCGGCCGATCCACTCCACCGTGGTGCGGGCGATCACGCGGTTGGCCAGCGCGTCTTCGGCGCGGCCCGTGTATTTGTGGAAGCGCAGCACGAGCCCGCTGGGCTGGCTGCGGTTATTGTTAAAACTGCGCAGCAGCGGCAGGACGAGGGCATCGTCTTCGTGCTGGTCCTCGACGTGCTCGCCGGACCACGGTTCGTCGACGACCGGATGGCCGCGCCGGAACAGCAGGTTCGCGAAGCCGAGGCGGGCACCGTCGATCGGTTCGCGCTGCGGCCGTTCGGCGCCGAGTTCGAGGAAGGCGTACGACTGGCCGTCGTGCCCGATCAGCCACATGCGGCCGTCGCGGCTCAGCGTGGGGCCGCCGAGGTCGAGGCTGGGCAGCCACGTGTCCGGCCACGCGAGCCAGCGCGGCGCCTCGCCGGGACGCCACGCGAGCTGGCCCTCGCCGTGCAGCCAGAACAGCTGGCCGTCGTAGCCGATCGGCCGCGTCCAGCCGGACAGCGGCAGCGCGCCGCAATCGAATTGCGGGCCGGGCGCGAGGTCGGCGCCGAGCGCGCACAGGCCCAGCGTGCCGCCCGGATTGCGCACGAGGACGCCGAGCTGGCGCCGCATCATGCCCGGCGCGGCGACGACCGGCGCGGCCAGCACGGCCTCCGTGCGGCACGTCTCGCTGACCGGGTTGACGGCCAGGCGGTACAGGCCGCGCGCGGTGGGCACGAGCGCGACGTCGCCGCGGCGCGCCGCCACCTGCAGGAACGACACGGGCAGCCAGCCGTAGTCGGACGCGCCGAACGCGAGGTCGGCAGTGCCCTCTTCCGGCATCATCACGTGCCAGACTTCGGCCAGCGGGTCCCAGTACTGCAGCACGCCGCGGCCCGGCGCCAGCGCGAGCAGGCGCTGCTCCGGAAAACCGTAGGTGGCGGCGGCAAACACGCAGTGCGCATTCGGCGGCGGCGGCATCGCGACGTCGAAGCGGCCCACGCTTGGTGCGGGCGGCCGTTCTTCGAGGCTGTCGCCCAGCGCCAGCGACGTCACGGGCAGGCCATGCGGCACGTGCCGGGGCAGCAGCGCATCCGCATACGGCCCCCACCAGTCGGGCCGGCGTTCCTGCGTGGCGCCCTGGCGTTCGAGCGGGCGGCCGCACGTCGGACAAAAGGCGAAGCCCTCGGGATAGATGGCCGCGTGGTCGCAGGACAGCGGCAGCGAGGCGCCGAGCAGGTGCGCGCAATCGGCAAGGCGGCCGCGTGCCTGCGCCTGCCAGTCGATCCGGCCCAACCCGTCGCTGGACGCCGGCTCGAACTGCCCGCTGCGCTCATCCTCCAGCCAGATGCCGGTCGGCGTTTCCCATCGGTATGCCATGCGCTCCCACCGTCGATTCGTCAAAAGGGATCGCGGCCCGCGCAAATTCGGGGCCGTTATCGTTTTGGAATCATAGCGCTGTGGTCAAGCCGATGGCGCCCTGTTCACGGCGTAGCGTGTGGCTGTGCCTCGGGGCTCAAATGATGGGCCGGCGGGCGGAACTTTCGGGCATATCCAGTGCCGCGCGGTTCACCTGGCGGATCTTCCACGTGCCGTTGTCCAGCGCCATCGTGAGCACCAGTTCGTGCTTCGCGTCGCCGTCCTGATCCAGCGTGACGAGGACCGCGGCGCTGCGCGCCTGCCGGCGCAAGGTGACGGCCTGAACGCGGCCGCGCAGCCACGCGCCCTGGATGCGCGCCGACTGCAGGAAGTAGTCGCCCGCCGCCGTGCGCCCGGCGCCAGTCGCCTGCAGGCGCTTGAGCAGCTGGTCGACGAGGGGCTTCGCGACATAGGCGTTCAGGCGGTCGTAGCGGTCGCTGAGGGGGTCCTGGTCGGCGTCCAGCGTCTGCAGATACCAGCCGTAAAATTCCGCAGCGACGGTTTCCGGCGCGCGGATCGCCGCGGTCGACGGCGCGGCGCGGGTGGTCGCCGCCGGCAGCGGTCCCGCCAGACCCGCCAGCGCGGCCGCCAGCAGCAGGCCGGCCGATTTACGTTCGAGAATATTTCCTTTACGAATCAACATGATGGCGCTCCTATCTGCCAAACTGTGCAGCATTCCGATCGAATGCTTCGTGAGCTGCCGCAAGCGTGCGACGACGTATAATGTCGGGTTGTCCGCCCTACCCGCACACGCCATGACGTCCACCGACACCCTGCCCGCCGCCGCCATCGCCGCCGCCGCCGCGCACCTGCGCGACGTGCTCGCGATCGCGCTCGACCACACCCACGAGCGGCGCGCGCTGGTCGTGTACGACACCCGCACGGCGCTGGCCCGCGGGCTCGTCGAGGCATACCGCCGCAACCTCCCCGGCGCGACGTTCGTCGACTTCGATACCGTCACGCCCGCCGAGGTGCTCGCGACCTTCCACACGCTCGCGCCGCGCGACCTCGTCGTGCTCGTGCAGTCGACGAACTTCCGCCTGGACGGCTTCCGCCTGCGCGTGGAACTGTTCAAGCTGGGACTGAAAGTGATCGAGCACGTGCACCTGTCGCGCATGCCGGGTACGCAGGGCGAGCACTACGTCGAGGCGCTGGCCTACGATCCGGCGTATTTCCGCGGCGTCGGCCACGCGCTGAAGGCCCGCATCGACCGCTCCCGCCGCGCCGAGGTGCATGGCGGCGGCGACATCCTCACGTTCGCGTCGCCGCTGGAAAGCGCCAAGCTGAACGTGGGCGACTACGGCGCGATGAACAACGTCGGCGGCCAGTTCCCGATCGGCGAAGTGTTCACGGAAGCCAAAGACCTGGAAGCCGTCGGCGGCCGCGCCCAGGTCCACGTGTTCGGCGACACGTCCTACCTCGTCAACCGGCCCGCGCAACCCGTCACGCTCATCATCGACAAGGGACGCGTGGTCGGTACGGAGAATGCGACGCCGGCCTTCCAGGAAGTCCTCGACATCATCCGCCGCGACGAGGGCGAAGTGTGGGTGCGCGAACTGGGCTTCGGCATGAACCGCGCCTTCACGCGCGAGCGCCGCGTGGACGACATCGGCACGTACGAGCGCATGTGCGGCATCCACCTGTCGCTGGGCGCCAAGCACGGCGTGTACGCCAAGCCGGGCTTCAAGCGCAAGGACGCGCGCTACCACATCGACGTGTTCGTCGTGACGGATGCCGTGTACCTGGACGACGAGCGCGTGTACGCGGATGGCGCGTGGACGGTGGCCGGCTGATCCAGCTTTATCTACAATGGCAAGGTCATATTCACGGACCATGCCATGCTCACTTCCGAACAACGCGAGCAATACCAGCGCGACGGCTACATCGTCATCCCGGATTTCAAGGCGGAGGGCGAGATCGCGCGCCTGCGCGCCCGCGCCGGCGCGATCGTCGACGCGTTCGACCCGAACGAGTCGCGCGCTGTCTTCACGACACGCGACCAGGCCCGCGCCAGCGACGCCTGGTTCCTCGGCTCGGACAACACGATCCGCTGCTTTTTCGAGGAGGAAGCCTTCGGCCCGGACGGCCAACTGAAACAGGCCAAGGCCCTGTCGATCAACAAGATCGGCCACGCCATGCACGACCTCGACCCGGTCTTCGACGCCTTTACGCACGACGCGGCACTGGCCTCCGTCGCGCGCGACCTCGGCCTGGAACGGCCGCAGGTATGGCAGTCGATGTAGAACTTCTGTTGGTTTGCACCCCTGTGCATACAGACGCCGACAGACGACACTATCCCGACAGCCTCGATTCCGGGTTCCTCCGGACCCCTCGGATTGCTTAGCCCCAGCACTTCTTCAACCCTTCTTCTTGCACAAAAAATAGGCAGTAATCGCACCTGAGTTACGACGAACTCCCCTCTGACAGCACGAAAAACTTACCCCGTTGGCCGGTAGTGTTTTTGCTCATCGTTATAGGAGGAACGACGCGGAAGTATCGGCGTTGGCGTATCGAAAGTTTGTGTATTGGCGGGTTAAAAATTGCAGTAACGGGCGATACGAAATACCACGTTAGCCCATCGTGTTTTTCGACGCCTCCAGAGTGAGAATTCGCCCGAAATCCCCGGATTGGCGAATACAAAGCTGCCGGGGTAGATCAGTTACATTGCGTTACAAAATAAACGAGCGATACCCCCTTGACTTTCCATAAATACGCATTTTGTCAAATTGCATTATGGCGACCTGTGGTGTAAACTACAGGGTATGGATCAAGCGAATTCAATCGCTATCGAATCTCTCCCGATCCACATCTCACATCAAAACGAAATTACATCCATAACTGGAGGAAGGATAACGTATGTCTGCATTGAAGGCTCCGCCAGCGTTTGGCGGGAAATTGAGAACCGAAGCGTATTACATCGCCGTGAATCAAATTTTGGGCGTACTGCTACCGTATAGCACGCTCAGAACGTGCGCTCAGCATTTAAACGCACAGGGCTTTACGACGCCAGCAGGGAATCCGTGGACGCGGGAACGCGTATCGACGTATTTGAAAATGAACCGCATCAAACCCACATTAACTAACTGAAAGGAATTTTATGACCAAAGCTACAACTTCAGCCGTCACGGCTCCAGCAGCCCCAGAAACACCCGCAGTAGCGAAGAAGCCCTTTGCGATTCGTATCGGCGCTCCAGCCAACGTCGCATTTAACCAAGCGATCACTTTGGCCCGTCAGGGTTACACGTTCAGCGATGCCCCAATCGAGATGACGCCGACCGGGTTCGCATGGTTCACGCTTGTAAAAGGTGACCCCGACCAGTATTCAATCAACAAGGCGAACGAAGCGATGGAACAGAGCCGCGACGAAGAGGAACGCGAACATCACAAGGCTGTGCAGGAAGAAGCTCGCCGTATCGTTGAACAGGAAAAACGCGAGGCTCTGGAGCGTCAGGTAAAGGAAGCAGAGCAAGACCTACAGCGCCAAATCGCCGCTCTTCGCAAGAAGACGGAAGCCGAAATTGCACAGATCGAGGCCACAGCAGCCGCCGAACGTGCCCGCTTGAACTAATCATCCCTACGCCGTTTCCCGGCTATGGGAAATGCGCTTCTCGCCAATTCTGGCAAGTAGTAACAACAATAAGAAATCGCAGGTCGGATAAATGACGCCGCTATCACTGTGCGGGCTTCGTTCGTCCTGCGATTTCTAAAATAAAGGAAATGACATGACACGAAACTACGTTGGCAAGGACGAAAGCGTCTCAGAGCCTAAATTTGTTCCGGGCACTGGCCGTCGCATTATGTCCGTAAAAGATGGCGTGCAAATGGAACGGGCCTTCATATATCTATCTCACGACACTTGGGAAGCTCTCCGCTCAATCGGCCTTTCGCAGGGCGTTAGCGACAGCATCGTTATTGAACGCCTCGTAAAGCTGGCGACTTCTCCACGACAAGGAAACGCATGAAACACAACCAAAACACTGTTCCCGGCTCTCGTCGGCAAACAGCCATTAGCCGCACTGGCGTGGAACTTGAACGCGGATACCTATATCTTCGGAAATCAGCTTGGACGGCTCTGTATGCGGCCGCAAAAGCTTCCGGCGTCTCCGCCTCAGTATATATCGAATCTCTAATTCCTGCCGACTGCGGCAAATTTGACGTTAAGGAATCTCATGGCATCGCAACTATCCGACCGGACCAAGAAAATCAGGCGTGATTTTATCGCCCACCTTTCACAAAAATACGTCATCGACGAATCAGCGAATTACCCCCGTGCCATTTCGGCATCCGGGCGGCGTCAAAATCTGTCATCGCTGACATTTGAATTCGCACCGTGGGCCAAGGGCGCCCCTGAGCGGCGTATTGCGGAAGATGAATTCGGAACATTCAAGGCCGGACTTGAAAACTCCATCCGTGGCGGTTTGGCCCGCGTATGCGGCATCTCCTTCAAGCCCGTAAATCAACGCTCGTTCGTGGACTCGAAAGGCGACGTGCTGCTGAATACCTATCTGCCGTACTCGCCAGAACGCCCAGCGAACTATGACGAGGCGAGGGCCGTTTTGGACGAGTATGCAGCACGCTTGTTCCATCAGAACCCAGAGG
>Ga0209148_1001433_pt1 | contig 12159 bp, 11 predicted proteins | sample AraplaCol_mMF_r2_2_FD_184288 | JGI IMG/M metagenome (GOLD analysis project Ga0209148, IMG submission 184288) | Arabidopsis root microbial communities from North Carolina, USA - plate scrape CL_Col_mMF_r2 (SPAdes) (version 2) | ecosystem: Host-associated > Plants > Roots > Endosphere | place...
TATTTTTTACTGTAAAGCGAGTAGGAGCCCAGCGTAACGGGCGCCGCAGACAGGTTGATCAAACGAGTCGAAAAAGTGATCAAACCGTCCCACGGCGCCCGCGTCTCCCGCAGCGACGGCGGACCGCCTCCGCGGGGAGAGCGAAACTCTCCCCGCGGAGACTTCGGCACCGTCGACCGGACGGATGGGCGTAACTTTCCGTTAGCGGCCGCGCCGCCCGGCCTTGTTACCCCTGCTGGCGCCCCTGCCGCTGCCGGGTTCGCCGGAGCCGGCGGCCCGTTTGGCCCCGTACCCCTCACCCAGGCGTTCCGCCGCCCGCTGGCCGCGGCTGGCCGCGGACACTTTCTGGTGCCATTCCCGCTGGTAGGCCCGGCGCGCGGCCGCGTCGTGCCGGCGGCCCAGGGCGGCGAGCTCGCGCTCCATCTTCTGGTAGCTGGTCCAGCGGCGGGCCTCCAGGGTGCCGTCGGCGAGCGCCGACTGAACGGCGCAGCCCGGTTCGCGGTCGTGGGCGCAGTCGGCGAACCGGCAGGCGGCAAACAGCTCCTCGAGGTCACCGAACATCTCTCCCATGCCGTCCTCGGCGTCGTACAGACCGAAGCCGCGCACCCCCGGGGTATCCATCAGGACGGTGCCGCCCGGCAGCGGCACCAGCTCGCGGACGGTGGTGGTGTGGCGGCCCTTGCCGTCACCGGCCCGGACGGGGCCGGTGTCCTGGACGTCGGCCCCGGCGAGCGCATTGATCAGCGTGGACTTCCCGGCTCCGGAGGGTCCCAGCAGCATGATGGTGCCTCCCGGGGTCAGGTGTACGAGCAGTTCCTCGAGCCCGTCGCCCTGCTGCGCTGACGTGGTGACCACCGCGGCGCCGGCGGCCTGGTGGAGGACGGTGGCGACGACGTCGTCCGCCACGCCCGCCAGGTCCGCCTTCGTGATGACCACCAGGGGTGTGGCGCCGGAATCCCAGGCGGCCACAAGGGTGCGCTCCAGGCGGTTATGGGTGAGGGGCCGGTCCACCGGCACCACCACCCCTACGAGGTCCATGTTGGCGCCAAGCACCTGGGCCTCCGAGGAGGCGTCGAAGGCCTGTTTGCGGGTCAGGGCGGTCCGGCGGGGCAGGACGTCGATGATGACCGTCTCCCCCGCGCTGTCGGGGCCGAGCCACACCCAGTCGCCGGTGGCGGGCAGGCCGCGGTGGCGGGGATAAGGGAGGTGGAGCGGACCGTCGTGGGCGGCGACCACGACGCGGGTGCGGTCGACGCGGGCCACGCGGCCGGCACCGGTTCCTCCGGACACGGGATGGCCGGCAAACAGGTCCCGGACAGAATCGGTGAAACCGTACGCTTCCGGGCCCTGGAGGCCGTGGTGGTGGTGAAGAGATGGTGCAGAGTGCGCGTTCAAATGAGCGTTCAATGGGAACCCTTTGTACTGGGCCCCGGGACATGTCGCCCGCTGCGGTCGGAATGGACCGGTGGATACCCGCCCGGCAGGGGGTGCCGGGGTCGGGTCAGGAAGCGCGGACGGCCGGGGCAGAACGTGTGCTGTGGCTGCTGATGGTGCGCTGCGCGCACTGGTCCGTTGCAATCATCACGTTCACCTCCCCCGCAGTAACTTTCGCATTTCCCCGCTGCCGTTCACGGCGCGGTGTCTTCAGGGTAGCCGCCCCCGCGGCCGCTGGCTAGGGTCCGTTCGGGGAGAGTCTGCCGTCCAGCGGCCGTTCCCGGTAGAGCCTCAACGCCACGTCCACCAGCGAGACCCGGTTCAGTCCTGCTACCTCGGCCAGCGGGATCCATGCCGCGTGCGTGGTGCTGCCGCCGACCTCATGGCGCAACTCTCCCCCGGTGATCTCCGCTTCGTAGACGAGCCGGAGGGACTGGAAGTCCCGGTGGCCGCCGTCGAGCCGGGACTCGGCGGGCCAGTACCCGACGTCGACGCCAAGCAGGGCGCCGACAGCGGCGTCGTAGCCGGTCTCTTCGAAGATCTCCCGCCGGCAGCCGTCCACGGGGTGTTCGGCCAGGTCCAGTCCCCCGCCGGGCAGCGTCCAGCCCTCGCGGCCGCCCTGCTTCCAGTACGCGAGGAGGAGGCTGTCGTCGCGGATGACGACGCCGTAGGCGGCCGGGCGGGTGTCGAATGGCAGGGTCATCGTCCCAGCGTAACCGCGCACCGCCGGCCCTGCCGGATCCAGCGGCCGGGCCCTAGAGTTTGAGGGTGACCAACCTCGAAGTCCTGCCGCCCGAAGAAGTCTGCCCCGCCGCGCACAGCGTGGCTGGAACCGCCAGCGGTCCGTGCCTCCAGCTCTGGCCGGCCCGCGAGGTCCCGCTCGGCGGGGTCCGGGCCATGAACGTCTCCCGCACCCTCCCGCAGCGTGGCCTGCCGACCGTGGGCGCGTGGTGCTTCCTGGACAGCTTCGGCCCCGACCGCGTCGCGATGTCCGTTCTTCCGCACCCGCACACGGGCCTGCAGACCGTCACGTGGCCGCTGGCGGGAACCATCCGGCACCGCGACAGCGTGGGCAGCGACGTGATTGTGCGGCCCGGGGAGCTCAACATCATGACCGCCGGCAGGGGCGTCTCCCACTCCGAGTTCGCGGTGCTGCCCGGCGGCCCCGATGCCGAAATGCCGCTGCAGCGCGGCCTGCAGCTGTGGGTGGCGCTCCCGGACAGCGACCGGCACCGCGCCCCGGCGTTCGAACAGCACCGGGACCTGCCCGTGGTCCGCGGCGAGGGCTTCGCGGCGACGGTCATGGTGGGAAGCCTGGCCGGGACGACGTCGCCCGCCACCACCTTCACTCCGATCCTTGGGGCCGACATCAGTTGCGACGGGCCCCTGGACCTGCCCTTGGACCCGGACTTCGAGCACGCCGTCCTGGTGCTCGACGGCAGCGTGGAACTGGACGGCCAGCAGGTGCCGCCGGGACCGCTGGGCTACCTCGGCACCGGCCGGGACCGACTGAAACTGGTGGCCGCTCCCGGGACCCGGTTCGTGCTGCTCGGCGGGGAACCGTTCGAGGAGGAACTGCTGATGTGGTGGAACTTCGTCGGCCGCAGCCACGAGGAGGTGGCCCAGGCGAGGGCGGACTGGGAGGCGCAGGCCGGACTCACGGACGCGGACGCCGCGTCGGCCCGCTTCGGCCTGGTGCCAGGCCACGGGCCCGAGGCCGGCCCGGAAGCCGGGCGGATCCCCGCGCCGCCGCTGCCCGGGGTTCCCTTGCGACCGCGCCGGCGGCACTAACGACGACGGAGGGGTGGCCCGCCGGGCCCTGGTAGGCCGGCTCAGTCCTGTTCGGCGACGAGCTGCAGGACCCCGAACACCGGCTCCTGCTGCAGCACCCGGACGTCGGTGATCCCCTCGGCGGCGAGCGCAGTGCGGAACGCATCCTGCAGGCGCACCACGTTCATACCGAGCCCGCTGCCCAGGATCACCGGCCCGGCGATGCCGAGCTGCCGGAGGGTCTGCGCGGCGAGGTCCGCCAGGTCGCGTCCGGCCTGTCCGATCAAGGCCTGGCTGGCGGGGTGTCCGGCGTCGGCGGCCTCGACCACCAGACGCGCCTGCTGGGCCCAGAAGCGCCGACCGGTGGCCGGTGAGTGGAAGAGGGCAATGAGCTTGTTGGGGTGGTCCGTGCCGCAGGAGGCCAGCAGCGCCCGGGTCAGTTCGTCGGGTTCCAGTCCCTGATTCATCCGGCGCAGGCTGTGCCGGACAGCTTCCCGGCCGAGCCAGTAGCCGCTGCCCTCGTCGCCGAGCAGGTAACCCCAGCCTCCGGCCCGGGCCTCGGCGCCGTCGGCGTTGCGCCCCCAGGCGGCGGAACCGGTGCCGGCGATGACGGCCACTCCGGTGGCGGCTCCCCCGGCCGTCAGCAACAGCCGGGAGTCATGCACCACGGTGACCCGGGCGCCGGGGGCGTGCGGGGCAATCAGCGCGGCGAGCGCGGCGGCGTCCTCGTCCGTATCGATGCCGCCGGCGCCGGCATAGACGCGGGCGATCGTGCCGCCGCCGATCCGGGCAAACAGCTCCGCCAGGTTCCTGGCCGCTTCCTCGGGAGTGACGTTTTGGACGTTGGCGCTGCCGACGGACTCGTCGGCCACGGGCACGCCGGCTTCGAAGCGGACACCGCGGGTCTTCGTCCCGCCGATGTCCAGGCCGATCACGGCCCCGTCGGGGCTCGGGACGGCGGCCGGGGAAACGGTGGGAGTGTCAGAATGGGTCACCGGACAAGCCTACTGACAACGGCCGCCGAAAATCCCGTCAGGAGTACCCATGCCGCACCCGATGTTTGGCACCAGCGTCATCGCAGCGCCGATGGCGGGCGGGACGTCGACGCCGTCGTTCGTCACCGCCGTGCACCAGGCCGGCGGGCTGGGCTTCCTCGCCGCGGGCTACAAGGACCCCGCCGCGATGGCGGCCGAGATCCGCTCCGTGCGCGCCACGGGCGCCAGGTTCGGGATGAACGTCTTCGTCCCCGACCCGGCCCAGCTGCCGCCGGGCCCCGCCGTGATGGCGGCGCTGGAGGCGTACCGCCAGGAGCTGATCCCCGAGGCGGAACGCTACGGCGTCGAACTCCCGGCTCCGCGGCTGGACGATGACGACCGCTGGCAGGAGAAGATCGAGCTGCTGCTCGCCGACCCGGTGGAACTGGTCAGCTTCACCTTCGGCCTGCCCGGGACGGACACGGTGCGTCGCCTGCAGCAGAAAGGTTCCCTGGTCCTGGCCACGGTGACCGGGGTGGCCGAGGCGAGGCTCGCGGAGGAACGCGGCGTGGACGCCGTGGTGGTGCAGCACTCCTGCGCTGGCGGGCACAGCGCAGCCTTCCTGCCGGGATCGGCCGGGCCGGCGGAGGGAACGACGGCGGACCTGGTGCGGGCCGTCCGCGCCGCCGTCGGACTCCCCCTGGTGGCTGCTGGCGGCATCATGGACGCGTCCGGCGTGGCCGGCGTCCTCGCCGCGGGGGCCGGCGCCGCACAGGTAGGGACGGCCCTGCTGCGCACCGCGGAAAGCGGAACCCGCCAGCTGCACAAGGACGCACTGGCCAACCCGCGCTTCACCGGAACGGCCATGACCCGGGCGTTCACGGGACGCTCCGCCCGGGCCCTGGTGAACGAGTTCGTCGCCGCACACCCCGACGCGCCGGAAGCCTACCCCGCGGTCCATCACCTGACGGCCCCGCTGCGGGCCGCCGCAGCCGCCGCCGGCGATCCGGAACGGCTGAACCTCTGGGCGGGCACCGGATGGCGGGAGGCGCAGCCCGGGCCGGTCGCCGGGGTGCTGGCACGACTCCTGGGCTAGCCGGGCTTAACGCGCCGGCGCAGCGCACCGGCCGCCGGAGACGACCAGTCAGTGCCCGGAGCGGCCGCGGACGAAGCCTGCCAGCAGGGAGGGGCCCTCGCTGAGCACCAGCTCCCGGAACAGCCGTACCGGGTCCGGTTCGGCGTCGGCCCCGCCGCGCTGTTCCCGCCAGGCGAGGCCGATCTCACGGAAGGCCAGGTCCGACTCCAGCGCCAGCTCCACCCAGCCCAGTTCCGGCGGCTGCCCGGGCTGGTGCCGGTCCAGGGACGGCCCCGCCGGCGGAAGGATGCTGACGCCCAGCCCGGCCGAGACCAGGCCCCGGGCCGTATGGGAGTCCTGGCTTTCGAAGGCAATCCGCGGCCGGAACCCGGCCTCCCGGAACAGGGCATCGGAGAGGGAGCGCAGCCCGTACCCGGAGCCCATCGCCACGAACGGTTCGGCCCGCACTTCGGCCAGCGGCACGCTTGCCCGGCCCGCCAGACGGTGACTGTGGTGGACCACCAACCGCAGCGGTTCACGGTAGAGGGCGGCGGAGGAAATTCCCCGGGTGGGGGCGGCGACGGGGGCGGTCAACGCCAGGTCCGCCTCGCCCGCGGCAAGCTCGGCCAGGCATCCGTCGCGGGAGCCCTGGCTGAGCTGGAAGGCCGGCTGCGGGTGCCGCCGGTGGAAGGCGCTAATCAGCAGGGGCAGCATCGCCTCGCCGAAGGTGTGCTGAAAGGACACCGCGATCCTGCCGCGGACCACCTCCGATTCGTGCCGGACCACGTCCAGTCCCGCCTGAAACTGGGAAAGTGCTGCCTCGATGTGCGGCAGCAACGCCTCCGCCGCAGGGGTGAGCCGGACACCCCGGCCGTCACGGAGCAGCAGTTCCGTACCGATGAGGCGGCCTGCCCGCGCTATGCCGCGGCTGACCGTGGATTGCGGCACGCCCAAGGCCTCGGCCGCCGCGGTGACGTGCCGGGTCCGGCCCAGCTCGGCCAGGACCGGAAGCAGCGGCAGCAGCTGGACAAGGTGTTTGTGCTCCACATCCACGCGGGACCTCCTCGGCACGGGACCTCCCGACGGGCCGGAAGTGTTCCGTTACGGCTATGAATCTGATGATAATGATGCATTGGAAGCATACCCGGCCGACGTCTACGCTGGGCAGATGCCCCACCACCCCGCCTCCAGCCCCGCCACCGGCCGGCCCACCCCCGCGGTTCCGCCCGTCGCCGGCGCTGAACTCCCGGGGAACCAGGAGCACCGGGAACCCCAGGCAGCGTGGGCCGGCCACCGCAAGGGCTCCGCGGGGTACCGCAGGATCCTCGCCGGCCTGGCCTTCGCCGGCGTCGCCACGTTCGCGCAGCTGTACTCCACCCAGGCCGTCCTGCCGCTGATTGCGCGCGGGATGCAGGTCACCGCGGCGGAGGCCGCCCTGACGATCTCCCTCGCCACGGTCGGGCTGGCCCTCACGGTCCTGCCGTGGTCCTTTGTTGCGGACCGGGTGGGACGGGTCCGGGCCATGGCCTGGGCGATCTCGGCGGCAACCGTTTTCGGCCTGCTGGCGCCGCTGGCGCCGACATTCCCGGTGCTGCTCGCCCTGCGGGCACTGGAAGGTATGGCACTGGGCGGGATTCCGGCGATCGCGGTGGCCTACCTGAATGAGGAGATCACCAAGGCCCAGGCCGCCCTGGCCGCCGGGACCTACGTTGCCGGCACCACCCTGGGCGGGCTGGCCGGCCGGTTGCTCGCCGGGCCCGTCGGCGAACTCTGGGGCTGGCGCGCCGCCGTCCTGTGCGTCTCCGCCATGGCCGCGGTGGCGGCGGTCCTATTCCTGGTCCTGGTCCCGCCGGCCCGGAACTTCACCCCATCCCCCGCCGGGGGCTTGCGCGGCGCGCTGGCCACCCTGGGACGCCACAGCCGGAACCCCCGACTGCTGGCCATCTACCTGCAGGCCTTCCTGCTGATGGGCGGGTTCGTGGCGGTCTACAACTATCTGGGCTTCCGGCTCTCCGCAGCACCGTTCGGCCTGCCGGCCACCCTGATTAGCCTGATCTTCCTGGCCTATCTCTCCGGCACGGTCTCGGCCCGCTGGGCCGCCGGGCTGACCGCGAGGTATGGCCGGCGGAACGTCCTGATCGCCGGCACGGTGCTGATGGTGGGCGGCCTCGCCTTGACGCTCACCGCCCAGCTGGTCCTGATCCTGGCCGGGCTCCTGATCTTCACCGGCGGTTTCTTCGCCGCCCACAGCATCGGCTCCGGCTGGACCGGGGTGATCGCCAGCGGCGGCCGGGCCCAGGCCGCCTCGCTCTACAACCTCGCGTATTACCTGGGCTCCAGCGTCCTGGGCTGGGCAGGGGGCCTGCTGTTCCAGTCGCTGGGCTGGACTGCGCTGGCCCTGGGGGTCATGGCACTGGCGGCGACGACGGCGGCCGTCACCGCCGTCGTCCATCCGGCCGGGGTGCCCGGCGCCGCGCAGGCCTAGCGCGTGGCTTCCAGGGCCTGAACCATGTCCGCGATGATGTCCGCCGGGTCCTCGAGGCCCACCGAGACCCGCAACAGCTCGGCGTGCGGCCTCGCCTCGGCCGCAACGGGCCGGTGTGTCAGGCCGGCGGGATGCTGGATGAGGGAGTCGATGCCGCCCAGGGAGACCGCGTGGGTGAGCAGCCGGACGGCGCCCGGAAGCCGCTCGGCATGGTCCGGGCTGCCCAGCTCAAAGGCCAGCAGCGATCCCGGTCCGGCCATCTGGGTCCCCACCAGCCCCTGCGGATCGCAGTCCGGCAGTCCCGGGTAGTAGACGCGGCGGACCAGCCCGTGGCCGGCCAGGGCGACGGCCACCTTATGCGCGCCGACCTGCTGGGCCCGGACCCGGACCGGCAGGGTGGCCAGGCCGCGATGCAGCAGGTAGGCCGGCCAGGGCGTCAGGATTCCGCCGGTGATGGCCCGCACCCTCCGCAGCCGGGCGGCCCACTCGCCGTCGGCCGCAATGACCCCGCCCATCGCGTCCCCGTGGCCGCCGATGAACTTGGTGGCACTGTGCAGCACCATGGCCGCCCCGTGGCGTGCCGGCTGCTGTAGCACCGGGGTGGCGAAGGTGTTGTCCACCAGCACCGGGACCCCGTCGGCGGCGGCCACGACGGCGGCGATGTCCACCAGGTCCAGGCTGGGGTTCGCCGGTGTCTCCAGGATGACCAGGCCGGTGTCCGGCCGCAGCGCACCGCGCACGCCGTCGGCCGTGGTGAAGGTGACCTCGGTGCCCAGTGCGCCGGTGGCCAGCAGGTGGTCGCTGCCGCCGTAGAGCGGCCGGACGGCGACGACGTGCTTCCGGCCCGTCGCCACGACGGCCAGCAGTGCGGCACTCAGCGCCGCCATGCCGCTGGCGAAGCCCACGGCCTCGGGCATCGCCTCAAGCAGGGCCACGCCCTCTTCGAAGCGTGCCACCGTCGGGTTCCAGAGCCGCTGGTAGACCGTGCTTTGGCCCTCCAGCGGGGTGCCACCCGTGGCCAGCTGCTCGTAGGCGAGGCCGCCGTCGTGGACGGAGGGAAGCGGGGCGGTGGTGGACAGGTCGATCGGGACGGCATGCAGGCCCTGGTCCGTGAGGCCCTGACGGCCGGCGTGGACGGCCTGGGAGTCGAAGGAAAGCACGATTCTCCTTGTGAATATTCGCCATTGAATAGGGAAAGTATCCGGCAGATATTCGGAAGGAGACAGGTGTTTCGAATGGAACCGGCGGATATGGCCGCCTATGATGAACCTAAACCAGATCGAGGAGGACCCGTGAGCAGTGCCGCGAAGAATGTTCGGACCGGAGCGGGGGCCGGCGAACCGCTGGACGCGATCGATGAGCGTCTGCTGGCGGCGCTGGTGGCGGACGCCCGCATCTCCAACAAGCAGCTGGCCGAGCTGGTGGGCATCGCGCCGTCTACCGCCCTGATGCGCACCCGGGCGCTCTCCGACCGTGGCATCATCCAGGGCTTTGAGGCCAAGCTCAGCCTCCCCGCCGTCGGCCGGTCCGTGCAGGCGCTGATCGCCGTGCGCCTGCGGGCCCACGACCGCGAACAGATCGACCGGTTCACCGCCCGCGTGCCCAAGCTGCCCGCCGTGCTCTCGACTTTCCACACCTCCGGCTCGGTGGACTACCTGCTGCACATTGCCGTGGCCACCACCGAGGATCTGCGCGACTGGGTGCTGGACAACCTGGCCACGGACCCGGTGGTGGGCCACACGGAAACCACGCTGGTCTTCGACCACATCCAGGGAAACCACGGGCCGCTGCCGGACTGAAGAGCGCGCGGAGTCGTGGGACCTTCGCCGCCCGCGGAAGCGCGGGACTAGGCGCGCAGCGCCTGCCGCAGCGACACCGCCGCCAGGACCAGGCCCAGCGCGGCGCAGAGCACCACGAAGCCGGCCACCGCGGTCTGCAGCCCGACGGCGCCCGCTGCCAGGCCGAGGCCGATCACCGGGAAGGCGCTGCCGAGGTAGGTGATCACGTACACCGTGCTGATGATCTGCGCATGGCGGGCCGCCTCAACCTTGCCGGCGACGGTGTTGAAAACGGTCCGGAACGCCACGCCCTGGCCCAGCCCCGCGGTGACGCTGGCCGCGACCAGCAGCCAGGGACTGCTCCAGGCGGCAGCGGCGGCGATCAGCAGCACCGACACGGAGAGCAGCACGAGACCCACCGGCACCACGAAGCGTCCCCGCACGGCCAGCAGCTGGCTCAGGGCGGACGCGGCGAGGGTGAGCCCGGCCAGCACACCGATCAGCGGACGCGAGTCGGCGTGAACGATCTGCGCGAAGTAGCCCGGGGCCAGGGAGAGGCAGAAGCCGAAGACGGCGAAGCTGAGGAAGCCCACCGACGAGGCGAGCCAGAACGCGCCACGCGCCTCGCTGGAGACGGAGGGCCGCCGCGGGGCGAGGACCTTCAGCGGCTGCTGCCCGGCGGTGGAGGTGATCGCCGGGCGGGCCTTGAGCAGGTACAGCGGGACCAGCAGCGCCGCCAGGACCAGCGAGTGCAGGTAGTACGGCGTCGACGTCGGACCCGGGAACACCGAGAGCAGCCCGCCGATCGCAGGCCCGGCCGCCACCCCGCCGGCCGAGGCGAGCAGCGTGAAGCGGGAGGCCCATTCGGGCCGGCTGGGCAGAAGTTCCCGCAGCGCCGCGGAGCTCGCGCCGGTGGCCAGGGCCACCGCGGCGCCCTGCAGGGCGCGGCCGGCGCAGAGCGCCGCCAGGCTGTCGGCCGAGGCAAAGACCAGTCCGCCGGCCAGGCCCGTCAGGACGGCCAGCACCAGGGCCGCGCGCCGGCCGATGTGATCGGACCAGTGACCCGCAAGGATCAGGGTGGCCACGAGGGCCAGGACGTAGGCGGAGAACGCCACCGTCACGTCCAGCGCCGAGATGCCCAGCCGGGCCTGCAGCAGCGGGTAGAGCGGGGTCGCGAGATTGGCTCCGACGAGGAGCGTGAAGATGACGACGCCGGCCATCACCAGCCGGGCGGTGACGGAGGCATCCCAACCCCAGCGGGCGGCGGTGGCCGGGCGCATGCGGAGTTCACTGAAGACGGTCATGACGGTGTCCCTGCACATCGGGGTGCCGCGCGTGTTCCCGGTGGGGAGGCCGCGGACCCGGTAAAGAAATGGATGCCTCCAGAATGCGGCACTCATGAGCGTTCACATCTCTTTTCATGCCAAAATTGATCAAAACCATCAATGATGACCCGCGCCGATGAACCGGAGTGATGATTTGAACAGCCTCGACCCCACCGACCTCCGGATCCTGCTGGAGCTGGTCAAGGATCCCCGGGTCCAGATCGGCGAACTCAGCGACGCCCTGGGCATCGCACGGAACACGGCGCAGACCAGGGTCCGGCGGATGCTGCGTTCGGGGATCCTGCACGACGGCGGCCGCGAGATCGACCTGGAAGCGGTGGGATACGACGTCGTCGCGTTCGTCACGATCGAGGTGAACCACCGGGAGCTCGACGGCGTGGTCGCCGCGCTGCGCCTCATCCCCCAAGTCCTGGAGGTGCACGAAATCTCGGGCCGGGGCGACGTCTGGTGCCGGCTGGTCGCCACGGACACGCATAATCTCCAGACGGCCCTGCGCTCCATCCTGCGGATCAAGGGCGTCATCCGGACCGAGACGGTGCTCGCCCTGCACACCCACATCCCCTACCGCACCGAGCCGCTGATCAGCCGGCTGGCCCAGGGCGCCGCCGGAACCGCTGCGCGGCCAGCGCGCCGGGCCCTTGCGCCCGGTGACGGCACCGACGCTGGATAATGGCCCGGTGACTATCATCGACAACGCCGTCTACGTGGACGGCGTCCGCCGGGCCGAACCCGAGAGCCTGGAACAGACCTTCGAGACCCTGAACCGCCACGGCGGCATGGCGTGGATCGGCCTGTACCGTCCCACCACCGAGGAAATGGCCGCCGTCGCCGCCGAATTCGGGCTGCACGGCCTCGCCGTGGAGGACGCCGTCTCAGCCCACCAGCGCCCCAAGCTGGAGCGCTATGACGACAACCTCTTCACCGTGCTCCGGCCCGCCCGCTACCTGGACGACTCCGAGACCGTGGAGTTCGGCGAGCTGCACGTCTTCACCGGCCGCAACTTCGTGGTGACGGTGCGGCACGCCGAGACCGCCGGCGTCGGCCAGGTGCGGCGCCGCCTGGAGCTGCGCCCGGACCTGCTCTGCCACGGGCCCGAGGCCGTGCTCTACGCGCTGATGGACCAGGTGGTGGACGACTACGGGCCGGTGGTAGCCGGGCTGGAAAACGACATCGACGAGATCGAGGACCAGCTCTTCAGCGGCGACCCCCTGGTCTCCCGGCGCATCTATGAGCTCGCCCGCGAGGTGATCCACTTCCAGCGGGCCATCCATCCGCTGCCGGCCATGATGCAGCACCT
>Ga0209148_1001434_pt1 | contig 12140 bp, 4 predicted proteins | sample AraplaCol_mMF_r2_2_FD_184288 | JGI IMG/M metagenome (GOLD analysis project Ga0209148, IMG submission 184288) | Arabidopsis root microbial communities from North Carolina, USA - plate scrape CL_Col_mMF_r2 (SPAdes) (version 2) | ecosystem: Host-associated > Plants > Roots > Endosphere | place: USA...
GAGCCGATAGAGTGGATCGTAGGTGTAGGTCTCCGTGGCCGGCGATGCGCCCGCGGCGTTGCCCAAGGCCACGATGTTGCCCACCGCATCCCGCGCCACATGCAGGTTCAAGGCCGGGCTGGTGATATCGGTGAATCGGTAGTTGGCATCGTAGCTGCGGACGATGGTTTGGCCGTTACCTAGGGTGTAACTCGCTACCGGGCCAAACGGCAGATAAGTAGCCGCACTGACAACGGCGGTGGCTGCGCCCTTGACCGGGGTGACGGTGACCTTCGTCACCTGGCCGACGGCATCGCGTCCGTATTCGGTCACGAGTCCACTCGGGGAGGCAACCGCTGCCAAGCGACCGGCCTTGGTGTAGATATAGTCGGTGATGTCGGTGACCGTGCCTTGCGTCTGGCGCTGCTCGGTCACGCGCCCCTGGTTGTCGTAGCAATACACCGTGGTGACCGCACTTTCGACCACCCGAGTCAAACGACCGACGGGGAACGAGCTGGCACACCCGGTGACACTCGCGGCCTCATCGTAGTGGAACGCGACGTTGAGCGTGGCGTCCGTGTAACTGACGGACGTCTTGCGACCCAGCGCATCAAACGCTTGGTTCGCCGCGGTGGATTTGGCGTCTGTTCGGGTCAGCGCGTTGCCCGCAGGATCGAAGGTGGAAGATTGTGTGCCCGTATCGGGGCTGGTCAGGGATGCAGGGTTGCTCAGCCCATCGAAGCCATAGGTGGTCACCAAGCCATCGGGGTCGGTCACCGACTTAACCTGGTCCAGAGCGTCCAGCGAGAGTTTGGTCGTGCTCGACTTGGAAGCATCCGTGCCGCTGGCATTGGCGACGGTGCTGACCACGCGGTCTAGGCCATCATAGCCGCTCTTCTGAACCGTCCCGAGCGCATCCTTGGCTGACACCAGGTTGCCGTCGGCATCGTAGCTGCCGCTGGCGGTGGCGTCGAAGACGACATGACCCAGCCCATCGGTCACACTGACCAGCTGACCCAGCGTGTTATAGCTCCGCGAGAGGCTTTGCCGTGACACGCCCAGCGCGTCGAACGTCTCCTCCTTGATCCGATTGCCCGAGGCATCCAAGGTGTAGTGGATGTGCTCCCCCAAGCCATTGGCCACATCAACCAAGCGATGAGCATCGTCGTAGCTGTAGGTGACCGCCACACCGTCCGCATCCGTCACCGACGTCAATGCGCCCACCGAATCGTAGGTCAAGGTGGTCGTGGCATCACCGGCCGACGCCGTACCGTCGGTGTTGGCTCGCACCGTTTGGCTGGCCAGCCAGCCACGTGAGGTGTAGCTGAGATCGGTCACGACCCCATTGGGGTCCTGGCGACGCACCGGTCGCCCAGTCCGATCGTAGGCCAGCACTCGCGTCACCTGACCCAGTGCATTGGTCACTTGTGCCAGATCACCCGCCCGGTGACACGCCCCGCCCAGCGTGCCGCACCCTGATTCATCCGTCGTGAGGTAATAGCCCAGTTGGGTGACATCACTGACATCAGCACGGGGGCCATCCACCGACAGCAGCAGTCCGACCCGTGGGCACTGGGTGGCGTCGACCGCGTCGCAGTAGGTCATGGTCGAGCGCCGCACGCCAGCCGGCGCGGCACCCGTGGCCGAGCACGTATAACTTGCAGCCGTGGAGATGGTCGGGTCCATCTCGCACTGGGCCGTCACTTGGCCGCGTGCGTTGTAAGCCCATCCGAGTTTGGCGACAACGGTGCCTGAAGCATTGCTGATGGTGCGCGTCAGCGGATTGCGCCAGAGCGTGTCCCACGTGGTCACGGTGGTGCGCTGATCCGTGGTGTTCTTCGCCTCGATGCGCTGGGTTTCCAATCCAGCCGGTGTATTGACCACCGACGTAACGTGATTGGCGAAGTCGATAAAGCTTGAGGGCCATCCGTTCGCATCATAGTTGATGGTCGAATAGGGTTGCGCGCAATCGGGGCCGCAAGGTGCCGAACCCCCGGTGACGTGCGATTGGGCTTTGAAGCTCTCGAAATTGAGTGCCGTCTTCGCGCCCAGCGGCATGGTCGCGGTATTGCGCAGCTGACCGTAAGTGACTTGGTAGGTGTCCACATTGCCGGCGAAGCTCGCCGAAATAGCTCGACCGCTGCTGTCGTAGGTGGTGGTCTCGAACCTCACCCCTTTTTCGTCGACCAGACCGGTCATCGCGTTGGGCTGAGCCTTGCCGCCTGTGAGGGTGCTCTCGTTGTAGACATACGTGCGCGAGTGACTGTCTGGGTAAGTCACCGAGGCTAGGTTGCCTTGGCTGTCATAACCATACGAAAGCACTGCCCCGTCGGGCAGCGTCACCGCCGCCACGCGGCCTGCGCTGCTGTAGGTGAAGTTCAAAGCACGCCCATCTGGCCCCGTCACGGTCAGTAGCAGACCCGCACGGGGCGCCGTCTGCGAAGGGGTGCTGGCCGTGCTGTAGGCAAGCATGGTGACTGCGCCGGACAGATCCACGACCGACTGGAGCGTCCCATCCAGGGTGTAGTGCTCCGTCTCGCGCGCGGCGCCGAGAAACAAGGCGTAACCGACAAGGTGCCCGGTGCCATCGGTCTCGTCGCTCAGGGTGTTGACGGTATTGGCTGCCCCCACCCATCCGCCCGTGCCTTTTGAGAATCGCTCCACCGAGCCATCGGGGCGATAAACGGCGGCCGTCGTCACCGGCGCATTGCTCGACCCTGCGGCGTCATGGAGCGCCAGCGAGCGGTCAAAGCTGTGGCGCCAGTGGGCACCCATGGCCGTTGAGGTGACCGTGGAGTCGCTGTTATAGAAGCGACGAAAGGTCAGCGCCTCATTGTCTCGAAAGTCTGTGTCTTGCTGGTACTTATTGCCGTTGGACGCGTTGATGGGGTCCCCGACAAAGTTGGAACCTGGGCACATGGTCCCTGATTCTTTCGCAGCATCTCCGGAGCTTCGTAGCGGGCTCGATCCGCCCAGCGCTCCGCCTTTTCCACCATTCGCCGCCGCGCAACCTCCCAGGTTTTTCTCGGGATTCTGCGCAACATACTCGGTCGCCCAAACGCCATAACCCGCCGTATTGGGTTGGGTGGCTATCGCCGCGGCTACCGCCGAGTCACGGGCATCAGTGTCGTAATAGTAATAATAAAGCGTGGGGCAATTGGTGGTGCAGTTGCCGCGCATCTGGGCCGCGAGCGATGCAACGGCGGCGTCGAGAGACGAAAAGGTCCCGTTATAGCCGCTGGTCAGGTAATAGGGTGCGCCGTAGGTTGACTTGGCCCAGGTTGAACCGCTCACGCAAAGCAGTAAAGCGAGCGAACACTGGACGATCAACCGAACCAGGGAGCGAGCGGACCAAGTCCTTGTCGTGGACATCGCAGCAATCTCAGGAGAGGTGCCGCATTATCGAAAAGTCTTGCTTCAGCGGCGTGTCGGCGCAGACCTACAGGTCCTGTAGGATTTCCCCTACAAACCACCGTCGCGGTGGGTGACGCTCACATCGAGTGCCAAAACTATGGCGATGGTCCATTGCGCGAAGCGCGCCACGACCGACGTGCTGCTGCGCCGTCCGGTGCAGATGCAGCACACGACCTTCCTAGCTCATCAGCAGATCGCGAAGCGCCTTCGAGGGACGTGGATTTCGGCACGTCAGAAATGCGTTCCTCAGGGTTTGAAACTGCGGATCCGCCGTGACGGCACCGGAGGCCTGCCAAGCGTTCACTGCTTCCCACAATCCCGGATTCGATAACGCGATGTGCGTCAGTTCGATCTGCAGCATGCGCCGCTCCCCTTCGACGGTCGCGGGCCACCCAGGCTGCTGAGTCAGAAATGCATACTGGAATTCGGAAGGGATCAGCTTCTTGACGGTGGGCGCCAGGATCGCGGGATCCTGATTGAGCATGGCCATGGCGTCGAGGCATCCCGCCCCGAAGTGCTCAACGTCGTGAGCAGAGGTGTTGGCCGACGCCTTGAGCGCGGCACGGACCACCTCGACGCGCTGCCAGCCCTGCAATTTTTCCAGTGTCGGCCACCAGTATTGCATGTAGAGCGCAACGGCCGCCGCCACTTGCGGTGTGCTGCCTGAGGTGCCGCCGCCATCGAGGTCGTAGCCGTCGGTCACGTAGCCACCGAGTTGGCCGTTGGTGACTAACCGACACTGTGCCCAGGGGACATTCGGGGTATAGGCGGCAATCACATTGCCCATGTCCCCCGTCGGCCCAAAATTGCCTTCGAGCGTGCCGACGCCATAGGAGGCATTGAAGTACGGTTTACCCGCGTAGGTCACGCCAGCCACCCCGATGACCTGCGGGTATCGGGCCGGCCAAACCACCCATCGGTAGGGAAGCCCGCCGAAGTTGTCCCCGGTCGCCGCACAGATGACCAAACCGGCCTCGTAAGCGGCATTCACGGCGTCGGCCCACGACCGTGTCGGCAAGCCGCCGTGGCACAAATTGATGACGTGGGCGCCCTGCTCGATGGCGTAGTGGATGCCCTTGGGAATGACGCTCGTCCACAGGTGCCAAACATGATCGGAAATGCGCACGGGAAGGATGTTGGCAAACGGCACCCCGCCCAAGTCCTCCCCCGTGGCGCTGCAGTGACCGCCCGCCAACAGACAAGCGGTCCCGGTGCCATGGCCTGGTGACGACAGGAGGGGTTCGGGCACTCCGGGGTCGGACACATCGTTGCCCGGTGGGTCAACGGTGAAGTCGATGCCATGGCCCCAAAGCAGGCCTCGCGGCAGACCCACGTGCTTGGGGTTGTAGCCGGTATCGAGATGAGCCACGGTGACGCGGAAGGCCGAGACGAGCTGAGCCATCACGCGGCTGCGCGCATCGCGCAGCCTCGCGTGGTCGAGGAACCAATCGATGCGCGGCTTTGGCACGTCAGCAGCGGACGGCGGCCACTCGGGCTTCCATTGCCCAGTATGAGCGGGCTTCAAGGCTGCCGAGCGTGCCGCGGCGGCCTGAACATCGGAGGGGAGTGTGTAGAGCAGATCCGGCTCAGCGTAGGTCTCATCGCCCCCCCTTCGGCCCGCGCATGGATGACCAGCGCGTGCGCTGCATCCCATGCGCTCGCCACTGCGTCTGGCGCCTCGGCATCCAAGGCAGCGGGCACGATGGGTTCGATGGGCACCGAGGACCACGCCACGCCGGCCGGACTCGGCAGCGGTGCCCGCACGTGCGACGCCTCGAGCCGAAGCGTCGTGGAAAGACGAACATGTCCGGGCTGGATGAGCGCGTGCGGGTCAAGCGAAAGAGCATCGTCGTGGCGCAGCAGAATGGCGCGAGCGGTGGATACGGTCATGGAGGGTTCCCTGGTGAATCCGCAGGATTACCCTACCCTTGCTCCCGACCGCCTGCCATCGGCCAGATGGGCTGATTCAACCTCGCACATGCACGCTTCCGGCAACTCAGTTGGATGCTCGCAGCATCGCGGTGACCTGAGGAAAAGAACGAATGCATCCCACGTATTTCGTCGATTTGTTTGATGTCCTGGGTTTCGGCTTGACAGGACCCTTCGCGCAAGGACTGAACAACTCGACCGCAATACCCTTAATTCAAAAGTCGGGGATTGAAGCTCTGGGTTCGTCCCTTCCCACAAGGCAAGACCGAGCCCCGCCCTTAACCGGAGCAAGAGCCGATATGAAGGCGCTGCGCCGCCACGAATGGGCATAAAGTAAGTCGGTCGGTATGCCGCCCCGTTTATCATCTGCGCAACAGCCGCTTGCACTGCCTACGAACGCCGGCATGGTGCATATCCGCTACCGAACCAGAGCAATTCTCATGATCGAAGACGATGCCGTGCTCGACGCCGCAGACCTCTTGCTCGATGCCGTTGCCTTGAGCGAGGCGCTGCTCGATGGAGACCTATCTGAGGCCCGTTTCCGCGCAAGGCCGCTCGCCACCAAGGCATCCGCAGCCGGCTATGCAGAGGTGCATGCTGCGGCCGTCCAAGTGGTCGACCTGCTCGGCTTGCCTGGGCATCGACCGCAAGCGGGGTATGCCGCCGCTGTAGTGACCTCATCAGCGACCGTCGAGCAGGCGGCGGCGTTTCTTCGCGGATAGCATTGCTGCAGGGGCTCAATCAAATATCAACAATTGGCCTCTATCCCCTCAACCCAAACGCTAGCAGCTGTCCGCACCGACGCAAAGAAAGGCAGCAAGCCGGCTCGAGGGGCCGACGGATGCCGAAAATGTATGTATCGCAGCCAAAACAGTTGCGATGGTTACAGCCGTGCGGATATACCAGCTGCGTGTACCGCCATATGGGTGGTGGTTCAACAACACTTAAGGGGGTGCCATGAATCCAGAGGACCCGGGCAGTTCAGCTCGCTTCAACCGACAGCCCTTAGTCAACGCGGGCGACGACGAGGCGGCGGCCAGGGAATTTGCACCAGTACGGTCTCGAACGATGCTACTTGTTGCGCGCTTCGAAGACCCGTGTGCCGCCCAAACCTGGCGCGTGGCGCAAAGCCTCATCACTCTCCGCGATCAGATCAACGCCCTGGCTCCAAGGCGGCGCAAAGATAGCGACGGCACCATCGGTGATGCGGCGCACTGTGGCCGCGAATCGGATCACAACCCTCACGTGCGTAATGGAGCGATGGGTATTGTCACCGCCCTGGACATAACCCATGACATCGCCGGTGGATGCAATTGCGCCGAGCTGGCTGAACGGCTTCAGCACAGCCACGATGTCCGCATAAAGTACGTCATTTGGAACCGCCGGATGTACAGTTCCTATGCCCATGCCAACGACGGTCCGTGGGTTTGGCGTCCTTACGCGGGCGAGAACCCACACGACAAACACATGCACGTCTCCGTCGTCGAAGACGAGCGCCTGTACGACGACACCACGCCGTGGATCATCAGTTCAACGTGAGGTCAGCGAACCAATAAGCCGCATTCCTGCGGCGTTCCCCTACCAGAGATGCCACCTTCAAACCAGTAGCGTTCGCTTGTCAAAAGAAACCTAAAGCATAGAGACCCGCATCGGTCCAAACGAGTTTCATGAATAGCCCTGGTGACGGCGCCCCCGAGATTGGCCGGTGCTCCTCGAATGCCTATTACCTCACCGACCATAGGCCACACCGGATTCCTTCATACAACCGTCCGCAATCCATGTGCAGACCGGGTACATGATCGGCCTCCCTGCATGAGCAAGCGCAGGTGCCACCAGTAATCTCTCTGGAGTCCACCAACGCACCGTATATCGATACAATCGGGCCGGACCGGTGCCCAGCCCTGCGACGGCTAACGCACCAAGGATGATGTGGCCCATGCCGACAACAGTGCTGCTCGATCGTCGTTTCTCTGACCTGACTGAATCCAGTGGAAGCGACACGGAGTTCTCTTGGGCCTTCGAAGGGTACGGCTCGATCGACTGGAACGAATTGCTTGCCTCGCCGAGAGTGTTGATCGTCTCCGAAGCGGGTACGGGCAAGACCTTCGAATGCCAAGCCCAGCAACGTCGCATGTGGGATGAAGGCAAGCCGGCATTCTGGATTGAGCTGGCCAGTTTGGGGCGCAACGAGTTGCCAAACACCCTGGGGAACGAGGCGTTGGTTCGCTTCCAGGCTTGGCTCGACGACCCGTCCAGCGTGGCCACCTTCTTCCTCGACTCGGTGGACGAACTCTTGCTGATGAAGAACAGCTTTGAGCAGGCGCTGATCGCAGTTGACCGCGCCATCGGTCCGCGCGCCTACCGAGCACGCTTCGTGGTGACTTCGCGACCCACCGACTTCGATCGCCAAGCCGTCATCAGGATCCTCCCGTTCCCCGAATGCACCGAGATAGATGTGCCAGAAGCGGAGCCAGGCGACGGCTTCGTGGAGGCTGCTATGGGAAATCGAGCGGCGGTACAGCGAAAGGAAGTCCGCGATCCGATCCCCGTGGTCCGCACGGTGGGCTTGCTGCCACTGTCGGAATCGGAAGTGCAGCGGTTTGTGGTCGCGCACGGGGTGACCGACCCCGCCGCTTTTAGTGACGCACTTGCGGCGAAGAACGCCTTTGCGTTCGCACGCCGCCCGCAGGATCTCATCGAGCTGATTGGCGTCTGGAAGGCAGAGGGTCGACTGCGCACTTACCACGATCAGGTCGCCTTGAACGCCGAAGTAAAGCTCCGGGGCGCGCGGCGACGCAACGAGCGACAGCTGCCGTTCGACAAAGCAATAAAAGGGGCCAGGATCCTGGCACTGACGATGCTGCTGACCCGGCGCCTGGCGCTGAAGCACGGCGCCGACTCCGACAGCGAGCATGCCGTTGAGACCGTGCTGGACCCTCGGGATGTGCTCGTAGACTGGACCGACGAAGAAATCAAAGCGCTTTTGGAACGTCCATTGTTCGGCCATGCAGGTTACGGGCGGGTCCGATTCCACCACCGCTCCGTCGTCGAATTTCTAGCCGCGGAGCAACTCAAGTTACTGAGGGAAGGCGGCGCCCCGTGGCGCAATGTCGCCGATCGGTTGTTCGCCATCACCCCCCAGGGCATGGAAGTCATCCGTCCGTCCATGCGCCCCACGGCCGTCTGGTTGGCGGCGCATTCGCGTGAAGTGTTCGAGGCGGTGATCGCCCGCGAGCCTGAGGCGATGCTGCAATACGGCGACCCCGAGACGCTGGATGAGCGTGACCGGCTGCGCGCCCTTATGGCCTACGTCAACCGTGTCGGCAGCCGCCAGCGCGAAGGCTTGGAGTTCTACCCTGTTCAGGTCCAACGATTTGCCTGTGCCGAGGTCGTATCGGCACTGCCGGACATTTGGGACACGGGTCTGACAAACCCCGACGTTCGAAAGCTCTTCCTGCAGATGTTCACGGCGTGGCCCAGCGAGGCTGGCACCCGGATCGCGTTTGCGGTGCTGACGGATGCGAACGGCGATCATTTGGAACGGATTTGGGCTGCGGAGGCATTGATTGCGGCAAATGACCCGCGCCTACGCGTCTTGGCCGAAGAACTGGCGTTGAATACTGCTCGTTGGCCCGATGGCGTGGCCGCGTCCGTTGCCTTGCGCCTAGTGCCGCGCCACATCGGTGCCGACTCATTACGCGCGCTGCTGGACCGCATGGTGGTGGGGCGCAACAGCCCTGGCCGCGATCTCGCGCGCTCGCTTTGTTACCAATTGACCAACGAGGCGTTCGAACCCACCTATTTGGAGCGGCTGCGCGACGGTCTCGTCGCCAGCGTGGTAGATGGGATGCACTGGACGCAAACGGAATATCCCCGGTATTGGACGGTCCGCCCTGACTTGGCGGAATTGCTTGCCGCGCTATGCATGCGCCTGCTGTCCGAGCAACCGCTCTCGGGTCCGCTGCTGGCGGCCAGCATCGTCGCAGTCCAAGTGGCGGTAAATGAATCGGTCGCGGACGACTTCGCAGCGAAACTGCGCGCCACCGCCGCCGCTTGGCCAGAATCCTTGCGGTGTGTGGCGTTCGTCGCTTCCCATGCGCTGCTGGAAGGGATTCATCCGGGGGACAATCCTTTTGACCGCTTGAATGCGTTGGATGAGGCAGGCCTCGTCCGCTTGTCGGTCACGGACGGACCTTGGGTCATGGCGATCCTTGCCGACCGCAACCAGTCCCCCGCTCTACGCGCCACGGCGCTGACCGCGGCCCTTCAAGGCATCGCCCCCGCTTTCCCCACACCGGCAGCCCGTCTACGGGCGTTCGCTAGCGCAGTTGCCGACGTCCCAGAACTGAGTGCGCGCGTGGCGCAAGTCGCCAGTGCGCGACGAGACGACCCCAAATTGCGACGCATGCGCGCGACCGAAGTGCGCCGACGCCAAGCACACACCAAGAAGGAAGCCCACCGACGCGCCGGCTGGCAGAAGTTTGTCCGGGAGATTTTGGCGGACCCAGATGTGTTTTTCACCACGGACCGTGCCTATGGCACCGCTTGGAATATCTGGCTGGTCATGAGCCGGCGGGTCGAAGGCGACCATCACACGGGATGGGACCGGCCATTTTTGGAGGCCCAGCTTGGAGTCGACATTGCCAATCGGCTTAAGCAAGCCCTTCGGAATGTTTGGCGCACCGACAAACCGACACTTCCCCACGAGCGCCCGCCGACTGGGCGCAACACCACGCTGGTGCGGTGGGGCATGGGCAATGCTGCGCTGGCCGCCGAATCGGAAGATGCGAGCTGGGCGCTGCGACTCTCCCCTGCGGAAGCGGCTCTGGCGGCCCGCTACGTTCCTATCGAACTCAACCGTTTTCCCCTGTGGTTGCCTGCATTGGCGGTCGCCCATCCTGGTCCGGTTCGGACCACGCTGGCCCAGTTGATCGACGATGAGTTGGCCTGCTTGCATGACCCGCAGGCCCACCCCACGACATTGCAGCACGTGGAATATGCCGACCCGGTGCTGCAAGCGCTGATCATGCCCCAGCTAGAGGCTTGGCTGTCGTCCCACGCGGTAAACCTGACGACACGCTCAACACCCCTCAAGCCCACTTATGGATTTGAGCGTCTGATTCGACTGGTGCTGAAGCACGGCAGCTCTCCCGCGACGGCCGCGCTGCTGAGCACGAGTCTTGAGGCTTTGGCGCGTCCGGCGGTCGGGGGGTGGGAACTGCTGTGGTTCTGCGCAGCGTTCTCACTGGATCCTCCGGTAGCTACCACCATCCTCGAGCAGCGCTTGGCGCGATATCCGGTTGGTCAGCTGGGCGAAGGCGCGCGGTTGCTGGCTGGCCTATTCGGCGATCGGCACGAGGCCATGCGTGTCAACGCTCGGGATGAGCGGTTCACGCCCGATCTGTTGTTGCGGCTTACGCGCTTGGCGTATGCCCACGTGCGTCGGAGGGACGACGTCGAGCATATCGGCTCGTTCACCCCCGATGCGCGCGATGGTGCTGAGCAGGGCCGCGATGCCCTCCTGACAGCACTTCTTGAATCGGACGGCGTGGGGGCGTGGGACGCAAAAATGGCTCTGGCGAACGACCCGCTGATCGGAACCTTCGCAGACCGCGCCCGTGCACTGACGCTCGCGCATGCTGCCCGGGAGGCCGAAGGCGATCCACTCACGCTCACCCAGGTGCGGGCCGTCTTGCGCGGCGCGGCGCCGCCGCCCATGACGCAAGCCCAGATGTTCACGCTGTTGACTCACCGGCTCGACGATCTGGAGGATCTGCTTCTCTCCGATACGTCGCCGAGAGAGACATGGGCACGGGTGACCATCGAGCGAGAGATGCGTCGGAACATTGGCCACGAGCTGGATCGCTTGGCAGCAGGCCTTTATAGCGTCAATCAAGAGGCCGTGTCCGCAGACGAAAAAGAGACCGATATCCGCCTGCTGTCGAGCGCCTCATCGGTCACGGGCGTGATCGAACTCAAGGTGGGTAAAAATGCATCGGCCGCGGAGCTTCGAGACACCATCCAGAGCCAGCTGGTTCGGAAATACTTGGCGCCGACGGATCGACGCGCGGGCTGCCTTTTGGTCACCGTGAGCAGCAACCGTGGATGGCAGCACCCCGATACTGGAGAGCGGCTCGACATCAACGGCCTGCGTCAGCTTCTCTCCGATGAGGCCAAGCGCGTCGAGCAACAACTGCACGGCCAAGTGCGCCTCACAGTCCGGGTGTTAGACCTACGACCGCGTTTGGGTATCGAGCGCAACGGCGGCGCTGGGCGGACAAGAGATTAAGCGAGGCTGGACAGTTTCGGCAGCTACCAATTATCCCGTCGAATCGCGCGGATTGCAGGACGTAGCGAATAGTCTTCGCTTGACAGTCGACAAAGACCCGAGGGTCTTTAAAACCTGACGATGGACTCATCGCCTGTCTCAAAGCGCTCAACGACCTCGGCTATATCGTCGAGGAAGATGTGCGGACCCATCGCCGGATCCAACACTGGATGGTGAGGGGAACACCCAGTCGTTGGGATCGTCAGTCCGTCGGCGCTCGTTCGCAGCCTTGCGAGCTTGCAGGATTTCCTTCGCCCACGGCCGAGCGTGACCGCCGTGACCTCCCCGCTCTTGGTGGTTTCGGGAGCCAAGAAGACCACATGGTCGTCAAAGCACACTTCGGACCCGCGGAGCCCGGCATACTCAACTTTGACGCGGCGGTTAAGCTCAGCCGCGCGGCACTGCAGGTCAGCATCCGTTTGCCGGTTTAGATTCTCATTCACCCATGCTTTCGCGATATCCCAACGAATGCAGCGAAGGATGAACTTTA
>Ga0209148_1001436_pt1 | contig 12129 bp, 11 predicted proteins | sample AraplaCol_mMF_r2_2_FD_184288 | JGI IMG/M metagenome (GOLD analysis project Ga0209148, IMG submission 184288) | Arabidopsis root microbial communities from North Carolina, USA - plate scrape CL_Col_mMF_r2 (SPAdes) (version 2) | ecosystem: Host-associated > Plants > Roots > Endosphere | place...
TGGCCTTGGCCTCGTCGATATTGGCGTGATTGGGCGCGCTTTCGTCGCCGCTCGGCCCGGGGAGCAAAGCGGTGATGCCCAATTGGTGCATCATGTCGGCCCGATCCTGATCGGCCGTCCATTGCGCCGCTGCTGGTACCGCTAACGCTACCCCCGACAAAAGGGCGATGACGCCCGTTCCCCTTCGGAAAATGGTGCGCATCGCCCTCTCATCCCCTTGCTGCTTCTAATTGTGCGGCAGGGTATTGATATCGTAATCAGGGCCGAGGTCGAGCACGAAAACCGGCCCCAGGTCGATCACCTGCTTGTCGGCGGCGAGTTGGAGCGCGACGTGCGCTTCGTCGCGATGCCAGGCCTTGGTCGCCTTGCCCGAAACGTAATAGACGTTCCACTGATTGGTGATCTGCTTGTCCTCGATCGCGATCGGCGCATACGGATCGCCGTTCTGGCCGACGCCCATCTGCGGCAATGATGCGGTTTCCCCATTCTTGAGATTCGGCGCGCGCGCATAGATCGCGAAGAACAGCACGTCGCCCGCCTTGATCGGCTTGAGGATCTGATAGCTGCCGCCCACATCCCATGGATGGGCGCCCTTGGCGCTGACATCGACGCGTACGAACACGCCACCCGGAACGTCAGGATCCTTCATCTGCTTCTGGGTCATGCCCGGGCCGTAGAAGGTGTAAGCAGTGCCGGGATCGTTGACCGTTTTCTTGATCAACGTCTCCGACTGCAACGGGTCGACAATTTCGGAAAATACGGGTGCGGCGGCAAGCAGCCCCACTGCCACCCCCAGGGCAAATTTCGTCATTTCGGCTCCCTCTCGTCCATGCCGCTGTTGTCGCGGCTGGGCAGCAGCCTCTTCTCAAGCGACAGGGCTGTCAATCGGCAGGGAGCCGACCGATATGATTAACCGGAATCGCGTCGTTCAAGCGGCGACGGCGACCGCGCCAGCCAACTCGACACCGACGCCGAGCACCACCAAGAAGATGCCAAGCGCAGGGCCCCACGAAGCAGAACGACGATTGCCGAAAAGCGCGACCAGCACGACACCGGCGAGCAGCAGCACGACACCCAGGACAGCAGCAACGTTACCCATAAGACCCTCTACTGAAACGAACCGAGCGCCAACGCGCTTTACCCCGATCAGTTCATTGTGCCGCGCAAACGACCTGCGCGAGAGCTAGTCTGAGGGTCTATGCCCGAAGGTATTGCGATATACTGAACGAAGGATAGGGTGGCGAATGGGAATAAGAGCCCTCTTCCCCAGGCGGGAGAGGGCTCTTTTTTCTTAGATATCTTCTACCTGATCGAGGTAGGCGCCATAGCCCTGCGCCTCCATTTCTTCGCGGGGGACGAAGCGCAGCGAGGCGGAGTTTATGCAGTAACGCAGGCCGCCGCGGTCGGTTGGCCCATCTTCGAACACGTGGCCGAGATGGCTGTCACCATGCGCCGAGCGCACCTCGGTGCGGACCATGCCGTGCGTCGTGTCGCGCAGCTCGGCGACGTTGGCATGTTCGATCGGCTTGGTGAAGCTCGGCCAGCCGCAGCCGGATTCGAACTTGTCGGACGAGGCGAACAACGGCTCGCCCGAGACGATGTCGACATAGATACCGGGCGCCTTGTTGTAGAGCAGTTCGCCCGTGCCGGGGCGTTCCGTGCCGCTCTGTTGGGTCACGCGATATTGTTCGGGGGTCAGCTTGGCGATCGCGGCTTCGTCGCGGAAATAGTCGGCCATGAAAGGAGCCTCCTGTCTGGGATCCGGCCCAATATAGGAAGCGCTTAGCCCTCTGCCAGAAGGCGGCTTGCTTCCCGGGCCAGGCTGGCGAGGAATTCGCGGTCGACCTCGGGCAGGCGGGCCTGCTGATCGATCACGCACAAGGCGCCGAGCGCGAAGCCGTCCTCGTCCACCACCGGCGCGCCCGCATAGAAACGGACGTTGGGCTTGAAGCGGACCACCGGATTGGTCGCGAAGCGGCGGTCCTGGGTGGCGTCGCCGACCACCAGCACTTCGTCCGGATCGAGGATGGCGTGCGCGCAGAAGGAGATGGCGCGCGGCGTCTCGGGATCGTCGAAGCCGTGGGTCGCGGCGAACCATTGGCGCTGGTTGTCGATGATCGACAAAGCCGCCATCGGCGTGTGGAATCGCTCTGCGGCCTCGTCGACCAGCTTCTGCAATTTCTTGTGAACGGTGCGCGCCTTGCCGATCGCGCGATCGACGGCCTGTTGTCGCCCGGTTTCGTTGGTCGCCAGAGGGGGGATGTAGCTGCCTGTCGCCATGCCGCTTTCGCCGACCTCCTGAGACATTCTGCCACCCGATAGTCCGGGAGAATCAGATGATTGCAGGAAGAAATGCTCGCTTTGGCCCTAAGCCGCAAGCCTGTCCCGCACCGAAAATGATCCGGTATCAGGCATTTACAGTCGGTTGACGCGGCGGGCGGTTCAGCCGCCTTGGCTTCCGCCATCGACGAAATCGCCGACCAAGGCGCGCAGGTCGGCCGCCTCGTTGACATGATCATCCATCCGCGCGCGCAGCGACAGCACCGCGGCAACGACCGAGCCGCTACCGATCAGAACGGCCCCGGCAACGATGAGGCTGGCTGCGATCATGACTTTCCCTCCGCCCCTGTTTGTTACGGCAGCCTAACCTAGTTTAGTGGAGACGCAAAAGCCGCGGTGAAACAAAAGCCCCCATTTCTGATGCAGAACGGACAGCACGGCATTTCGCGTTCGGGCGCACCAAGATATAAAGCCCCAAAAAGGGAGGGCTGCATGGCTGGTAAGACTTGGGCTCGTCTGGTCGCGTCGACCGCGATTTTTTCCCTCCTGCTGCCGCAAGCGGCCCTGGGCGCGAGCGTGCCCGGCGCCGCGCCCGAAATCGTGGTGACCGGCGCGCGCTCGAAGCTCAGCAGCTGGCGGCAGGCCGAAACCAGCCACATCGTCATGTTGAGCGATGGGCCGGAATCCGAACTGATCCGGCTCACGCGCAACCTGGAACGTCTGCATTTCCTTATTTCGGGGCTGATGGGGCGCGGCGCGGTTGATGACGACACGGTCAAGATCCGCATCACCTTGATCGGCGACGCCGCGCAGTTCGACGAGATGGACCTGCACAATACGCGCTGGCAGCAGGGCCCCTACAACGACCTCTTCACGATCGGGCGCTATTATGATCCGCGCACGGACGGCGCGGTGATGGCGAGCATCGGCGCCGACCAGCGCGTCGTGGTCGAACATACGTCGGTCAACCGGGAGTCGGTCGCGGGTGTGTTGAGCTCCATTGCGATGGGCCCTCAAGCCGGAAACTCACCGGCGGACCAGGCGAATCTGCGCGGGGAGATGATGGCCGCGATCGGCAGCATGGCTGCGAACCAGGGCATGCGCAGCCGGGGCGACACCGACATCAGCTTCGGCGAGAAGGCGATGATGATGTCGGAGGAGAGCCTGCTCTATGCCGGCTATGCGCAGCATTTCCTGCTGACCTATTTCCCCGCCGCTTATCCACGCTGGTATCTCGACGGCTTCGGCCAGATCTTCGCGACAATGGCTGTGAAGGGCGACAATGTGCTGGAATTCGGCCGCGCGCCCGACGGCACGCGCGCGGTGATGCAGAGTTTCGGCCCCTATCCGATCAAGGATGTGCTGGACGACGAATATCTGACCGAGAAGCCGCACAAGACCGGCTGGACGCCGATCCACGCCTGGATGCTGACGCACTTCCTGTTCTTCTCGGACAAATATCGGCCTGAGTTGCGCCAATATCTCGCGGCGCGCGCGGAAGGCGAGGATGGCGCGACAGCGGCCAAGGTGTTCGGTGATCAGAAACAGCTCGCGCATGAGCTCGGCAGCTATTTCCTCAACCGCAAGCCTTACCTCCAGGTCACCTATGACGGCTCCAAGATCGAGCAGCCGATCGTGCGACGGCTGCGCGAGAGCGAGGCGTCGTTCGTGAAGGGGCGGCTGGAACTCGGCGCGCGCGTGGATTCGTCGCCCGAAGAGGCGCGTGAGATGACCCGCCAGCGCGAGGAGGCACTGCGCCAGCGCGACAAATGGCTGGTAGGCCTGCGCCGCAACGCCGCGCGCTGGCCGAACGAGCTGGAGGCGCAATTGCTGCTGGCCGAGGCCGAATGCCGCAGCGGCAACCCGAATGAATGCCTCGCCGCCGCCGGTCGTGCGGCGGCGATCGCGCCGGACGATACGCGCGCGATGGTGTGGAAGGGTTATGCGATGGTGCGGCAGGCGGTGTCGCAACCGCCGGCCATCCGTAACACGACCCTGGCTTCGGCGCGCGACCTGATCGTTCGCGCCAACCAGATCGACCATGAGGCGATCGGCCCGCTGATGGCTTATTATGCGAGCTTCGCCGATGCGGGCGAGGCGCCCAGCGCGGCAGCGATGGACGGGCTTCAGAAAGCGATGGAGGAGGTGCCGTCGGCGCCCGAAACACGTCTGACGTTTGCGACCGCCCTGGCCAAGCGCGGGCAATATGACGTGGCGCGGCCGGTGATCATGCCGGTCGCGGCGGGGGCTTACGACACGCCTGAAAAGCCTGCGGCGAAGGACTTGTTGGCCCAGCTCGATGCCGCGACCAGCACCGGCGCACAGCCGAATGTGTCCGCAATGCCTGCCAAGGGCAATGGCGCGAGCCCGACGCCCTCGACGGGAGGCGGGCTGCCAGTGCATCCTTGATCCGCGACTCGCGGACGGGGAGGGGCATGGACATTTCGGTGATGCGGCGCTGGTCGCGGCCTTCGCTGGTGCTGGCGTTGGTCAGCATGGCGCTGCATCTGCTTGGCAACGGCCATTACGGCTTCTTCCGCGACGAGCTCTATTTCATCGTCTGCGGGCAGCACCCCGATTGGGGCTATGTCGACCAGCCGCCGCTAGTGCCGTTGCTCGCGGCGGGATCGCACGCCGTGTTCGGCGACTGGCTGCTCGGCTTTCGCCTGTTGCCGGCTCTGGTCGCGAGCGCGGTGGTCGCGCTCAGCGCGGAGTTTGCGCGGCTGATCGGAGGCGGGCGGTTCGCGCAATGGCTGACGGGTCTGTGCGTGCTGTTCGCGCCGGGGCTGTTGATCCAGGGCGTTTTGCTCACCACCGACCTGTTCCAGGCGTTGACCTGGCTTGGCCTCGCCTGGGTGCTGGTACGACTGGAGCAGAGCAAGGACGAACGCTGGTGGATCGCCTTCGGCGCGATCACGGGGTTCAGCCTCAACGCCAAATATCTGATCGCCTTCTTCCTGGTGGCGCTCGCGATCGGCCTGCTTGCGACGCCGCAGCGCCGATCGCTGCTGCGCCCCTGGCTGTGGCTGGGGGCACTGCTGGCGGGCGTGATGGTGCTGCCCAATGTGCTGTGGCAGCAGGCGCATGGCTGGCCGTTCATCGAACTTGGGCAAGCAGGCAGCGGCGGCAAGAATGTCGCGATGCCGCTGCCCACATTCTTTCTGGAACAGCTGTGGCAGACCGGGCCCGTCGCGGGGCTGGTATGGCTGATCGGGCTGGGCGCGTCGGCGGTGCGGCCGCAGCCAAGGGTTGCGCGTGCGTTCCCAATCGCGTGGGCGCTTCTGCTGGTCGTGTTCGTAAGCCAGCACGGCAAGCCTTATTATCTGACGCCGATTTATCCGATCCTGCTCGCGCTGGGCGCGGTGCGGATCGAGCTTTGGCTTTCGAACCGGATCGGCCGGGGCGCGGCGCTGGCGTTGGCCGCGGGGGTGGGGTTGGTGACCGCGCCGATCACTTTGCCGATCCTGCCGGTGGAGACCTTCATCCGCTACCAGGCCGCGCTCGGTACCCGGCCCGCGGCGGAAGAGCATCAGAAGCAGGGCGCGCTGCCGCAATATTATGCGGACATGTTCGGCTGGCGGAACATGGCCGAGCAGGTCGCCAAGGTTTACGCCGCGCTGCCGCCGGAGGAGCGCGCGCATGCGGTATTCTGGGGCAATAATTATGGCGAGGCGGCGGCGATCGACGTGTTCGGGCGCCCGCTCGGCCTGCCGCCGGCACTCAGCGGGCATAACCAATATTTTCTGTGGGGGCCACGCGGCGCCGACGGCAGCGTGATCATCATCGTCGGCGGCGATACCGACCATTATGCGCAGCTCTTCCGGTCTTACACGGTCGCGGGCCATATCGATGCACCCTACGCCATGCCGTACGAGACCGATCTCCCGATCTACGTGCTGCGCGGCATGAAGATGCCACTGGCCAAATTCTGGCCGACGGTGAAGTCGTACAATTGATGGTGGGGCTGCGGATGCTGGGCGCCGTTCTGGCGGGCGGGAAAGCCAGCCGGTTCGGGAGCGACAAGGCGCTCGCCTTGCTCGACGGGCGGCCCTTGATCGAGCATGCGGTGGCATCGCTGGAGCCGCATGTCGCGGGGATCGTGGTCTGCGGCCGGGAGGATCCGCGCTGGACCTGCCTCGCCGATCGGCCCGCGCCGGATATGGGGCCATTGGGCGGGATCGCGGCGGCGTTGTTCCATGCGCGCGAACGGGGGTTTGACGCGGTGCTATCGACCGGATGCGACATGCCTTCGCTTCCGGCCGGGTTGGTCGAGGCCTTGATCGGCGAGGGACCCGCGATCGTGGCCGGGCAACAACTGATCGGCTTCTGGCCCGCCGCGCTGGCGGACCGGTTGCTCGACCATCTCGCGACCTGCCCGAGCCGTTCGATCCGGGCGTGGATGAAAGTGGCCGGCCCGCGCGAAGTGGCGCCGCCGGACGGGGCGCTGCCCAATATCAACCGGCCCGAGGACCTGATCGCCTGGAGCCGGAAAAGCTAGAGCGGGGCCTGCCGGATGCGGGCGCCTTCCAGGGTTCGGGCCGTGAGCGGCGGGGCCACGGCCTCGCCGACCAGGATCAGGGTCGGCGCATCCTCGCTGATCGTGCGCACCAGGAAGCCGAGCGCATCGAGCCGGCCGCGTACGACATTTTCGTTAGGGAGCGAGACGTTGGTCGCGATCATCACCGGCGTATCGGGCGCGCGGCCCGCCGCGATCAGCGCGCGCATGATGTCGGGTGCGGCGGTGCGGCCCATATAGATTGCGAGCGTCGCGTCGGTCGCCGCGAGCCCCTGCCAGTCGAGATCGAGCGTCTCGCCCGCGCGCGCATGGGCGGTGACGAAGGTGAGCTTGCGCGCGAGCCCGCGCAGGGTGAGCGAGGCGAGGCCGCTTGCGGCCGCCGCGCTGGCGGTAGTGATGCCGGGACAGATGTGGACGGATACGCCCTGCGCGGCGAGGTGGTCGATCTCTTCGGCCGAGCGGCCGAATATGCTGGGGTCGCCGCCCTTGAGCCGGACCACCTTTCGACCCTCGAGGGCGGCGAGCAGCATCAAGTCGTTGATCTGATCCTGGCCCTTGGAATGGCGGCCCGCGCGTTTGCCGACCGAGACGAGATCGGCTTGGGGGGCGAGCGCGAGCACGGCTGGGCCGACCAGGGCGTCGTGGAAGACGATGTCCGCCTGGCGCAGCAGACGTTCGGCCTTGCGCGTGAGCAGATCGGGGTCGCCGGGACCGGCGCCGACCAGCCAGACGGTGCCGGGGGCGAAAGCATCAGGATGCATGGGCAAGCTCCGATTGCGCGATCAGGTTGGCGATGGCGGGGCGGCACGAGCCGCAATTGGTGCCGGCGTTGAGCGCCTGGCCGACCGCGGCGACGTCGGTGAGCTTTTGCTCGGCGATCGCGCTCAGGATGGTGCGCATGCCGACATCGAAGCAGACGCAGATGATCGGCCCGCGGTCGACCGCCGCGCCGGGGGCGCGGCCGGCGAGCAGGGTCGGCGCGACCTCGGGCGCTTCGAGCTGCGCGATCAGCCAGTCGCGCGGCGGCAACTCGCCGGTCGCGGTGACGAACAAGGCGGCGGCGAGGCGGTTCTTGTCGAGCACGGCGACGCGCCACGAGCCGCGGCTCCGGTCGCGCGCCTCGATCTGCGTGCCCCTGGGCAGGCTGGCGGCGAGCCGATCGGGATCGCCATTGCCCGCCAGTTCGTAGAGCAGGCCGCCCGGCACGGTCACGCGCGTGCGCCACAGGCATTTGGGCGGCGGTGTGTCGAGCCCGCGCACGAGCAGGAAGCCAAGCCAAGCGCATGCCATCTTCTCGATCCGTGCGGGCGTGAGCTTGAAGCCCGGCTGGCCCGAATGCGGGTCGACCAGCGGGCGCGGCAACAGGCCTGTCCGACCGCCGGTGGATTGCTGGTCGGTCCAGTGGATCGGCGTGAACAATTCGCCCGGGCGCTGGCGATCGGTCACCGCGACGCGGAACAGGCTCTCCCCCTGCGCGGTGGCGACGCGGGCGAGATCGCCGTCGGCGAGGTCGCAGGCCGCCGCATCGTCGGGATGGACCTCGACCAAAGGCTCCTCGCGATGACGGGCGAGTTTGGCGCTCAGGCCGGTGCGCGTCATCGTATGCCATTGGTCGCGATAGCGGCCGGTGTTGAGCGTGAGCGGCCAATCCTTGAGCGGATCGGCCAACGGGCCCTGTGCGACCGCGATCAGCCGTGCCTTGCGGTCGGCCGTGGAATAGAGGCCGTCGGCAAAGGCAGCGCCGCCCCAGCGGAACGGCGTCAGCGCGTCATAATCGGCATTGCCGATCGCAGCGTGCGGGCGGAGATCGAACAGGCGCGCCCCGTCGTTCTGATAGGCCGAAAGCCGGGCATGTTCGCGATAGACGTCGGCGGGACAGGCGAAGGCGAAGGCGGTGGTCCAGCCCATGCGGCCGCCGACCTGGCTCAGGATCCACCAATCGGGGCGGGCCTCGCCTGGTGCGGTCAGGAAGGGGCGCTGGCGGCTGATCCGCCGTTCCGAATTGGTGACGGTGCCATCCTTCTCGCCCCAGCCGGTGGCGGGCAGGCGGACATGCGCGTGCAGGCTGGTGTCGGTCTCGGCGATGACGTCGGACACGACCAGGAACGGGCAGGCCGAGAGTGCGTCGCGCACCATGTTGGCATCTGGCATGCTGACCGCGGGATTGGTCGCCATCACCCACAAGGCCTTGATCTTGCCGTCGCGCACGGCGCGGAACAGATCGACCGCCTTCAGTCCCGGCTTGTTTGCCATTGCGGGCGCGGCCCAGAAGCGGCCGACGCGCGCGACATTTTCGGGCGCGAAATCCATGTGCGCGGCAAGCGTCGAGGCGAGGCCGCCGACCTCGCGCCCGCCCATCGCATTGGGCTGGCCGGTGATCGAGAACGGCCCGGCGCCAGGCTTGCCGATGCGGCCGGTGGCGAGATGGAGATTGGTGATCGCGTTGACCTGATCGGTGCCGCGCAGGGCCTGGTTGATGCCCTGGCTGAAGAGCGTGATCGCGCGCGGGTGGGCGGCGAACAATTCGTAGAAGCGGGCGAGATCATTGGCCGGCACGTCGCAGATTTTCGCGATCGTCCAGAGATCGTGGCCCTCGTCGAGCGCCTCCCAGAAACCATTGGGCGTGGCGACGTGCGCGTCGAGATAGGTCCGGTCGATCACGCCTTCGCGCTTCATGTGCGCAAGCGCGCCGTTCATTAGCGCGACGTCGCTGCCCGGACGGATGGCAAGATGGAGGTCCGCATCGTCGCAAGTCTCGGTGCGGCGTGGATCGACCACGACCAGCTTGGCGCCGCGTTCAGCGCGCGCGGCCTGGATGCGCTGATAGACGATCGGATGGCACCAGGCGGTGTTGGAGCCGACCAGGGTGATGAGGTCGGCTTGATCGAGATCCTCGTAAGCCACGGGGACCACATCCTCGCCGAACGCGCGCATATGGCCTGCGACCGCGCTCGACATGCAGAGCCGGCTGTTGGTGTCGATATTGGCCGAGCCGATGAAGCCCTTCATCAGCTTGTTGGCGACGTAATAATCCTCGGTCAGCAGCTGGCCCGAGACGTAGAAGGCGACGCTGTCGGGCCCGTGGCGCGCGATCGTCTCGCGGAATTTCCGGGCGACCAGGTCGAGCGCCTTGTCCCAGCGCGCGCGACGCTGGCCGATCATCGGGTGGAGCAGGCGCCCTTCGAGCCCGATCGTCTCGCCGAGATGCGTGCCCTTGGAGCAGAGCCGTCCGGCATTGGCGGGATGATCGGGATCGCCCTTGATCGTGACGGTGCGCGCGCCGGTGGGCGTCGCGACGATGCCGCAGCCGACGCCGCAATAGGCGCAGGTGGTGCGGACCGCTTCGTTCACCTCAGGCTGCCGCCTTCAGCGTCGATGCGCGGCAGAGCAGCACCCGTCCGCCGGTGACCTTGACCGGAATGGTCGGCGTGCAGCCGCGGTCCTCGCCCAAAGCTTCGCCGGTGGCGAGGCTGATCCGCCAATTGTGCAGCGGGCAGGAAACGGCGTGGCCATGGACGATGCCCTGGCTCAGCGGCCCATGCTTGTGTGGGCAGCGATTGACCAACGCGAACACCTGATTGTCGCCGGTGCGGAAGAGCGCGACCTCTTCGCCGCCCGCGACCGGCACGGTGCGCGCGCCGCGCATGGGGATGGCCGCGAGGGGGCCGACATCGATCCAGTCTCCGATATGCATAAGCTTACTCCGCTGCGATCGTTTCGAGGGGCCGGAATTCGCCGAGATGCGCGTGCTGTTCGCGCTCCGATCCGGCGGCGCGTGCCGCCCAGGGATCGTCCTGGCTGAAGCTTTGCGAGAAGAGGAAGCGCGCGGTGAGCGCCTCGCGCCCAACCTCGTCCTCGACGATGCGCGCCTTGACGTAATCGAGGCCGATGCGCTCGATCCACGGCGCGGTGCGCTCGAGATAATGCGCTTCCTCGCGGTAGAGCTGGATGAAGGCGGCGCAGTAATCGAGCGCCTGTTGCTCGGTCGCCACCTTGCACAGGAGGTCGGTCGCGCGGACCTTGATTCCGCCATTGCCGCCGACATGCAGTTCGTAGCCGCTGTCGACGCAGACCACGCCGAAATCCTTGATCGTCGCCTCGGCGCAATTACGCGGACAGCCGCTCACCGCGATCTTGAACTTGTGGGGCATCCACGAGCCCCAGCTCATATGTTCGAGCTGGACGCCGAGCCCGGTCGAATCCTGCGTGCCGAAGCGGCACCATTCGGACCCGACGCAGGTCTTCACCGTGCGCAGCGACTTGCCGTAAGCGTGGCCGGAGACCATGCCCGCGGCGTTGAGATCGGCCCAGACCGCAGGCAGGTCTTCCTTCTTGATCCCGAAGATGTCGAGGCGCTGGCCGCCGGTGACCTTGACCATCGGCGCATCATATTTCTCGACCACGTCGGCGATCGCGCGCAGCTCACGCGGGTTGGTGATGCCGCCCCACATGCGCGGCACGACCGAGTAGGTGCCGTCCTTCTGGATGTTGGCGTGCATGCGTTCGTTGACGAAGCGGCTCTGCTGATCGTCGACATATTCGCCGGGCCACGCGCAGAGCAGATAATAATTGAGCGCGGGGCGGCAGGACGAACAGCCGTCCGGGGTCGACCAGCTCATCCGCTGCATCACCTCGGGGATCGACTTCATGCCCTGTGCCACGATCTCGCGGCGGATGTCGGCGTGGCCGAAGCTGGTGCATTTGCAGAGCGTCTTGACCGCGCGCTCGCCGCCATAATCGTCACCCAAGGTGACCGCGAGCAGTTGCTCGACCAGGCCGGTACAGGAGCCGCACGAGGCCGAAGCCTTGCAACTGGCGCGGACCGCATCGAGCGTGCAGGCGCCAGCCTGGATGGTGGCGACGACCCTGCCTTTGCTGACGCCGTTGCAGCCGCAAATCTCGGCATCGTCCGAGAGCGCCGCAACGGCCGCCTTAGGGTCCGCTTGCCCACCTCCCTGGGCGAAGGCCTGGCCGAAGATGAGGAGATCGCGCACCGGGGCGATGTCCTCGCCCTTCTTCATCAGGTCGAAATACCAGTTTCCGTCGGCGGTATCGCCGTAGAGGACCGCACCGACGATCCGGTCGTCGCGCACGACGACGCGCTTGTAGACGCCGCGGCTGGCGTCGCGGAGCACGATGTCCTCGCTCTCGCCGCCACCGCCGAACTCGCCCGCCGAAAAGACGTCGATGCCGGAGACTTTGAGCTTGGTCGAGGTGACCGATCCGCGATAGCCGCTCGGCTTGCCGACCAGCCCGTCGGCAAGCGCGCGGCACATTTCCCACAGCGGCGCCACCAGGCCGTAGACCTGGCCGTCATGCTCGACGCACTCGCC
>Ga0209148_1001439_pt1 | contig 12113 bp, 2 predicted proteins | sample AraplaCol_mMF_r2_2_FD_184288 | JGI IMG/M metagenome (GOLD analysis project Ga0209148, IMG submission 184288) | Arabidopsis root microbial communities from North Carolina, USA - plate scrape CL_Col_mMF_r2 (SPAdes) (version 2) | ecosystem: Host-associated > Plants > Roots > Endosphere | place: USA...
TTGTCAGTGCCATTACACTCTCTCCTACAGAAGCATCAAAACTGAAAGAACCCATCTGCGAAATCTTCTTTGTTGCATCCAGTTCAAAATAAGATCTCTGCCAGCGGGACAAATCTACCAGTGAATGGTGTTCTATCATCACGCCTTTTGGTACCCCCGTAGATCCTGATGTATAAATGACATAAGCAAGGTCATGCGGTCTGATGGCCTTGCGAAGATTGTTTTTATTATAGGCAGAACGGTTCTTTTTAAACCGGCTGATTGTTTCTTCATCTATCAATAAACGGCACTGACTGTTTTCTACTATATAATCTATCCTGCTCTGCGGATATTCAGGATCAATGGGCACATATGCACCCCCTGTTTTCAGAACAGCCAGTACTGTAATAATCATCCATTCATTACGTGGCAGTTTAATGCCGGTCAGTTCATCCGGCTTAATTGTATAGTTTTCCTGTAAATAGTTTGCCAGGCGATTCGCCAATTCATTTACTTCCCTGTAATTATACTGATGTCCTTCACAGATCAGCGCTTTATTATCAGGAATAGCTGCGGCATGTTCTTCAAACAGGTCTACTATTGTTTTATCCTTTGGATAATGAAACGGATAATCATTAAATGTTGCCAGCAGCTGTTTCTTTTCCTCTATACTGAGGTAATCCAGCTGATTCACGGGTGTATAGGGATTAGCAATGATTTCATCCAGTAACTGTACAAAATGCAGTGCCAATTGTTCTACGGTTTGTTTGTCGTAAACATCATCATTGAATGTGATACTGGTTAGTATCTCTTCACCTGCTTCTACAAAATTGAACAGCAGGTCAAATTTGCTCTGTATTTTTTCTTCTGCTTTATACCGGTTTACCTTTAATCCATCCAGTGTTTGCGGGTCTCCTGCGGTACCGGTTGCAGTATTCTGCAAAACGACCATCACATCAAACAGCGGATTCCGGCTAAGGTCCCGCTGCAATGGCAAGGCATCTATCAGTTCATCAAAGGGATATACCTGGTGAGCATACGCATCCAATGTTATCTGTCTGATGCCTGCTAATAACTCATGGTAGTTATCAGCTCCTTTAAAACGGGATCTTAAAGCGAGGGTATTGACATAAAACCCGATCTGTCCTTCCAGATCTGCATGGTCTCTGCCTGCCACAGGCGTTCCGATAATAATATCTTCCTGACCGGAATACCTGTACAATAATATATTCATCGCTGCAAGTAAGCCCATGAACAAGGTACTGTCCTGTTCCTGCACAAGCTGATGAATGCCCCTGCTCATCCTGGCACTGATTCTTTTAGTAACGATATCGCCATTGTATGTTTTAACAGATGGACGGGGTTTGCCGGCGGATAGCTGCATAACAGGTAACTCTCCGGAGAACTGATTTAACCAGTATGTTTTATGCTGTTTTAACTGTTCTCCACTTAGTTGACCTTGTTGCCAGACAGCATAGTCTTTATACTGGATTTTTAAAGGTGTCAGCGGATTTTCCTTTCCTGCTGCATAAGCGCTGTATAACTGTAATAATTCTTTTAGCAACACATCCATAGACCAGCCATCGCTGATAATGTGATGCATAGTATAGGCAAATACCCATTTGTTATCTGCCGTTTGGTATAATGCCACGCGTAGCAAAGGGCCGGTGGTAAGATCAAAGGGAGTACCGCTCTGTTCCTGTATCAGGGTTTGTAATAATGTCTGCTGTGCTGCTTCCTGCCGCAGATCATGATATGTAATATGAAAACCTGTTTCTTCTGCCGGATAAATGAACTGCATGATCTCTCCCTGCTCATTCTCTCTGAATACAGTTCTCAGGCTCTCATGCCTGTTCAGTAAAGTATGGAAAGATGCAGAAAAGGCATCCTGGTTTAAATCACCTTCAAACACATACACTCCGGGCATATTATAGGCCACATTCCCTTCATTGAACTGACTTAATACCCATAGTCTGCGCTGAGACGAAGATAAGGGATAATGCTCCCGGGGGAAAGCCTGTGGAATAGCGGCATACCCATTCCCTCTTTTCCTGTAGGAACTGATAAAGGTGATAAGATCTTCTTTATGATGTTTGATTTCGTTTAATAATTCGGTATTTAAAGTTCCCTTTGGCGCTTCAATGTCTAAATTGCCATCAACCAGTTGAATGTTGATCTTCAGCTCCTTCAATTTTTCATATAAATTCTGTACCATAATACAAGGGCTTATTTTAATTTATCGTGGAGAATGGTTGGGTTATCAGATAGAGATTTTCTCTGCATTATCTATTTCAAAAAGTTTATTACCGGCCCAGTAAATCTTTTCAATTTCATTGGCCATTCCTTCAATCGTAGGGTGACTAAACAGGACTAACAATCCAAGGTCTATATCGAATTTTCTATTTACCTGGCTGATTAAACGGGAAGCTTTTAAGCTATGACCACCAGCTTCAAAAAAGTTGTCTGTGACGCCTATTTTATCACGGCCAAGAATGTCCTGCCATATCAATACCAGTTTTTCTTCTGTTTCATTACGCGGAGCAACATAAGTATCATCGGTATTCAATAAGACCGTTTCTGGCCGGAGAAGCTGCTTCCTGTCTACTTTACCATTCGCTGTTAATGGCAATGATACCAGCTGTACATAATGAGCCGGGATCATATGGTCCGGCAATTGCTGCCCCAGGTAAGTGCGTACCTGTGTTACCTGCAATGCAGTATTGCTGACAAAGTAAGCTGACAGCTCCTTCTCTCCGTTTGTATCAGTCCAGCACAATACTACTGCGGCATCAATTGCTTCATGACGTTGCAGCACACTTTCTATTTCACCCAATTCTATACGGTATCCCCTGATCTTTACCTGATCGTCTTTACGTCCCAGGAAAGCAATATTCCCGTCTGGCAGCCATTTACCGAGATCACCGGTGCGGTACAGGCGTTCCCCTGTAATGTAAGGATGGCTGATAAATTGCGCTTCGGTCAGGTCTGCGCGATGCCGATACCCCCGGGCCAGACCAGCGCCACCAACACAAATTTCACCTGTTACACCCGGCGGGCATAGTTGCAGGGAATTATCCAGTATATAAGCAGTGCTGCCGTTAATGGGTCTGCCTACCGGAATAGTATCTACAGCCGACCGGATCTTATAGGTAAGTGAGAAAGTAGTATTTTCTGTAGGGCCATAACCATTGATGATTTCAAGATGGGGATAATGTGCCAGTAATCTGTTAATATGAACAACAGAGAGTTTATCTCCACCAGCAAGTAAGGTTTTCAATCCGCCAAAGATGCTGATATCCTTATCTACCAGTTCATTTAACCAGCCTGCAGTAAACCACATCATAGTTACTTTGTGTTCCCGGATACAGGCCGCTAAACGATCAGTGTCCAGCAATACCTCTTTTCTGCACATGATCAGACAACCTCCATTCAGCAACATGCTCCAATATTCAAAAGTTGTTGCATCAAAGGACACAGCGCCTGTTGACAACAATACGTCCTCTGCTCTCAGGTGTACAAAATTCGTTGCATGCACAAGGCGTACTACACTTTTATGTTCTATCATTACACCCTTAGGTTCTCCAGTAGAACCAGAGGTATACATCACGTAGGCTAAACTATCAGGAGTATTTGCAGCTGCCGGCGTTTCGCGACTATAATCATCCTGTGCATTATTGAATTGTTCAAGCAAGGCTGTATCAACTATTACCTTACAATTACTATCGACGATCATGTAACGGATGCGCTCTCCGGGGTAAGCAGAATCAAAAGGCACATAAGCAGCGCCTGCTTTTAAGATGCCCAGTATAGCAATGATCAGTCCTTCACTGCGATCAAGTTTTATTCCTATCAGGTCCCCTGCCTGTATATGGTGATGTGCTTTTAAGTAGTGTGCGAATTGATTGGAGATGTTGTTCAGTTCCCGGTAGCTGATGATTTTCTGTTCAAAGATCAGCGCTATGCTATCAGGCGTCTTTTCCACCTGTGCTTCAAACAGATCTGTGATGGTTTGTTGAGGGACCTGATAAGCCGGATTATTAAATACCGTCAGCAATCGTTGCTTTTCAATGGTAGTCAGATAGTCCAGTTTACGAACAGGTTGTTGCGGATTTATAGTAACGGCCTGTATCAATTGCAGCAGATGTGCCGCCAATTTTTCTATTGTCTGTTTCTTATAAATATCACTGTTATATTGTATACTGAATTGTATCTCTTCACCTATTTCAGCAAACATAAAAATGAGATCGAACTTGCTGATCTTAGATACGGCCTGTTCTGCATGTTTTACTATTAATCCCTCAGGTGTTATTGTTCGCCTGCCCTGTCCATCACCAGCATCCTGCAATACGACCATTACATCAAAAAGAGGGCTGCGACTAATATCACGTTCAGGTTGCAATACTTCTATCAGATCGTCAAATGGATAGGCCTGGTGTTCATATGCACCCAGCGTTACCTGTTTTACAATGGCCAGTAACTGCTGATAAGTATCATCTCCGCTAAACCGGACCCTGAGTGCCGGCGTGTTGATATAAAACCCGATCTGATCTTCCAGATCGATATGGTCTCTGCCGGCTATGGAGCTACCAATGATCATATCTTCCTGACCAGTATACCTGTACAGCAGGATATTTACCAGTGATAAAAGTCCCATAAATAAAGTAGCCTCCTGCTCACGGGCAAGTGTGTTGATCGCTTTACTGTGCGTTGCATCTATGGTCTGATAAACAACATCACCGTTATAAGTTTTTATTACCGGACGGGGTTTGTCTACCGGCAATTCCAGTACAGGCAGCTTGCCGGAAAACTCATTCAGCCAATAGTTCTTGTGTGCCTCAAATGCAGCTGTATTTAATTGGGCTTGCTGCCATACTGCATAATCTTTATACTGAATCCTTAATGGTCTGAGCGCCGGTAGTTCTCCTTTTTTGAATGCATTGTAACAATGTAATAATTCGTTGAAGAGAATATTCATCGACCATCCATCACTAATAATATGATGCATTACATAACTGAATACCCAATTATTATCTCCTGCATAATATAAGCGGGCACGTAACAAGGGTCCTTTAGTAAGATCAAAGGGGGTTTTGGCATCTTGCACTATCAGGGCTTCTATACTATTTCTGGGCTCCTGCTCATAGACCTTCAGGAAACCGGCTTCTCTTCCTGACAGAATTATCTGTCTGATTTCACCTGCTGCATCTTCCCGGAATATGGTCCTTAATATTTCATGTCTTTCCAGCAGGTAAGCGAATGAATGAACAAAAGCGTTACTATCCAGTTTACCCTCAAACAGGTAAACGCCGGTCATGTTGTAAGCTACATTACTTTCCTTAAACTGACTCAGCACCCATAAGCGGCGTTGAGGAGAAGATAAGGGATAGGCTGATTGTACATCAGCAACAGGGATCGTTATAAATGAGGCCTTATCAGCTTCTGTTATCAAAACGGCCTGTTCTTCCAGTGTAACTTTAAAGAACAGGTCCCTTAAAGATAATTTTACACCAAAGGTCTTATAGATCTGGCTGGACAAACGGGTTGCCTTTAAACTGTTCCCTCCTGATGCAAAGAAATCATCCTTCACACTTACCCTTTCTTTTTCCAGCAATTCCTGCCAGATCAGCGCCAGTTGTTTTTCTGTTTCGGTAGTTGGCGCCTGATAAACAACTCCTGTTGCCATCGCACTACTCAGCGGAGATGGCAGACGATGATAATCTATCTTACCATTACTGGTCAATGGAAAAGCTTCCAGTTGCACATAATGAGCGGGTACCATATAATCTGGTAAGGTCTTCCCCATATAACTCCTGATTGTGCTGGCATTCAAGGGGGTATCACTTACCATATAGGCGATCAGTTCCTTCTCTCCATCTGCATTCGTACGCCCTATCACCAGGCCGGCTTCCAATCCCCCATAACCTTGTAACGTACGCTCAATCTCTCCCAATTCTATACGGTAACCACGGATCTTTAACTGGTTGTCCTTACGCCCTATATATTCCAGTTCTCCGCTACTTAGTAGTCTTACTTCATCTCCCGACCGGTAAAGACGCTCTTCTGTCCTGAATGGATCTGCGATAAAACGTTCTTCTGTCAGTTGCTCCCGGTTCAGGTAACCCCGTGCTACTCCATCTCCGCCTACATATAACTCTCCCGGAACACCGAACGGTAATAATTGACCCTGACCGTCTAATACATAACAACGCAGTCCCGGTATAGGCCGCCCGATATTACTGATATTCCTGGCAATCGCTTCATCTGTGATTTCCTTGTAGGTGACATGCACGGTGGTTTCCGTAATCCCATACATATTGATTAAACGGGTAGCCGGGTATCGGCTCTTCCATTCTTTTAATCGCCCGGGCGATAAAGCCTCGCCTCCAAAAATCACATACCGAAGTGCTAATCCCGATGTCTCTTCCCGGATCAGGTTGTAAAATGAGGAAGGTGTTTGATTCAACACCGTTACATCTTCATTCCGCAGCAAATGCAGGAAGGATTCAGCGTCTTTCGCCGTCATCACAGGCACTACAACCAGTCGCCCGCCAAATAACAAGGCACCGAATATTTCCCATACCGAGAAATCAAAACAATAAGAATGGAACAATGTCCATGTATCAGATGCATTGAAGTCGAACAGAGGCGCATCAGTGAAAAACAGCCGTACTACATTCCGCTGCTCTATTAAGGTCCCTTTTGGTCTGCCTGTTGTCCCGGAAGTATAAATCACATAAGCAAGATCGCCCGGTCCATTGATAGAAGCCAGGTTCCCGGATGCATAACTGCTTTCTTCATTCAGGAAGCGGCTTAATTCTTCTTCATCTATCAATACTTTACACTGGCTATCTGTTAGCATGAATTGAATGCGATCTGCCGGATAAGCAGGATCAACAGGCACATAAGCCCCGCCGGATTTCAAGACACCCAGTATGGCGATCAGCATCCATTCACTACGTTCCAGCTGAATGCCGATCAGGTCATCTGCCTTTACTTCGTAATGTGACCGCAGGTAATGACCCAACCTGTTAGCCCGTTCATTCAGTTCCCGGTAAGTAATATGCTCCCCTTCATAAGTGATCGCAATATTACCCGGTGTACGGGATACCTGCTCTTCAAATAAAGAAATGATCGTTTTCTCTTTTGGATAATCTATCGATGTATTATCCAAAATAGTGAGCAACTCTTGTTGTTCTTCATTATTCAGATACAGCAGTTGCTTAAGAGGAGTTAAAGGTTGCTTTGCAATGGCAGCCGTTAGTTGTTTCAGATGAACGACCATCTGTTCTGCCATCTCTTTGCTATAAATATCACTGTTGTATTCTACGTTGATCAGTATTTCTTCACCTGATTCTGCAAACGTAAAAGTATAATCAAACTTACTGCTGCGTACCTCTTCCCAGGTATAAGGACTGATCTTTAAGCCATTCAGTGTGTGACGGTCTTTCTCAACAGATGTATTGTTCTGTAACACCACCACCACATCAAATACCGGGTTTCTGCTTTTATCCCAGCGGGCGGGTAACACCCCCATCAGTTCATCAAAAGGATATACCTGGTGTTCGTATGCTGCTGCCGTAATTTTCTTTACATGTGCCAACAATGCAGTGTAGCCCTCATCTCCATTCAGCCTGGTTCTCAGTGCCAGTGTATTTACATAAAAGCCGATCTGATCTTCCAGGTCAATATGTTCTCTGCCGGCTACCGGAGTTCCTGTTACCATATCTTCCTGACCGGTATAACGGTACAGCAAAACATTTACAATAGCCAGTAAGCCCATGAACAAAGTACATTCCTGTTCCTGGATCAACGTTTTTATTTGTCCCGATAAGGTCTTATCCATGACGGCCCTTACGACTCCGCCGTTATAGGTTTTCAGGGCTGGTCGTGCATAGTCGCCCGTCAGTTGCAGCACGGGCAATTCATCCAGTTGCTTCAGCCAATACCCTCTGTATCTTTCCAAAGCGTCTCCTTTGAGTTGCTCCTGTTGCCATACTGCGTAATCCCTGTACTGTATCTTTAACGGAGGCAACGGATGGGGATGCCCGGTCATATAATCATTATAAAGATGCAGCAATTCAGTAATCAGGATGCCCATAGACCAGCCATCGCTGATGATGTGATGCATCACATAACTGAATACCCAAGCGGTATCCGTCAGGCGGTACAGATCGATCCTTAACAGCGGGCCTGTTGCCAGATCAAAAGGCGTCAGGGCAGCCTGTTGTACCAGCGTTTTTACTTTCAGATGATTATGCTCTTCTGTACTCAGGTCATGCCAGCTAATGTGAAAGCCGCCTGCAGGCAATATATACTGCCGGATCTCCTGCGCCTCATCTTCCTTAAACACTGTTCTGAGTATTTCATGACGGGCTACAAGACTGTTAAAAGCATGCTCCAATGCCTCCTTATTCAGTTCACCTTCAAAAACGTAGACGCCGGGCAGATTATAAGCCCTGTTACCTTCTTCCAACTGGCTTAATGTCCACAGGCGGCGTTGAGCAGAAGATAAGGGGTAGTGAGGTTGAGGAGGAGTCGCAATAATATGATTAAAAGTAGTTTTGCTGTTATTCTTTTTAAGATAAGCCAGCAGCTCTTCTTTGTTGAGACGTATTTGTGTCAGCAATGCTTCTTCTAGCTGATCTGCGGCCTCAATCTGGATATGCTCACCCTTTAAGGACAAACGCACATTTGACTTCCTCAAGTCCTTTATCAGTGATCTAACATCTTTCATATTCCGGGTTTATGGGATTCTGAACAAACACTCAGCACATGCTGACATAGATTTTTCTTTCACCTTTAAAAGGCATTCTGCCATGGGACATTAACATGTTATCCAACATGAGTACATCGCCCTGTTCCCAGGGAAATTTCAGGGCACAATCGTAATGTACTTCTGTGATCTCCTTAATATGTTTTTCCGGTATTTCTTCTCCATTACCATAAAAGGCATACTGGGGAAACTTATGTACCTTCTTTGAATAAAGCATTTTAAGCCCTTTATAAACTTCTTCCGGTAAACTGGAAGGATGGAACTGGTTGGCCTGATTGAACCATACTTTTTCTCCGGTTACACCATGTGTTGCTACCCCCAGACCCAGTTGGCTCAGAAATAAAGAATTCCCTTCCCAGAAGAATGTTATATTATTTTCCTGGCAGTATTTTTCAATCGCGCTTTTGTCTGCATTCTCAAAAGTATCTGTCCAGCTTTTACCTACACCCCCCGGCCCGTTTAAATAGCGCGTATACTTCACACCATACTTTTCAAAGTTGTCTACAATGTCACTGCCCAGCTCTTTCAGTATTACCCTGCAATCAGCAATAGGTGTTTCTCCGCCCTCTGCTGCAGGTGTTTTACAATAAAAGAATAAAAGCCGGGGCCATTTGCTGGAATAAGACATTTCGCTGTGCAGCGGTATGCTGTATTCCTGCGGATATTCTGTAGAGGTATATACCCTGGAAGAAAGTTTAGTTCTCGGAGAGTTGCCGTCTACATAATCAAAATTAGCAGCCCCGGCGCATACTTCTTTTACTTTGAGAAATTCTTCCCTGTCAGGAATGTCAAATCCTCTGAAAAGGATGGAACCTGTTTTCAGCAGCAAACCATCGATCAGGCTTTTATTTTCAGCAAGGTATTCAAGCAGGGTACCGAGGCTTATCTTTCCTTCGTCTTCTGGTCTGATCACATTCACCACCTGTCCTGCTTTATCAATGGATTCAATTATTATTTTGTTGCTCATAATTTTCAGATTATTCTTTTATCAGATACTACCAGATCTTCATCCGCTCCATTTAACCACAACATATTCTCCATTTCCGTTACCAGCGATTCAATGGTAGGTTCTCCAAAGAAATACGCCAGGTCCATTTCCAGGCCAAACTGTTCGTGTATTCTCAGTACAACCCTGATAGCTTTGAGACTATGACCACCCAGGTCAAAGAAGCTATCCCTGATACCTATCGCATCTTTATCTATCCCCAGCACTTCACTCCAGATGAGTACCACCTTCGTTTCCATTTCATTCCTGGGCGCCACATATGCTGTGCGGCGGGTAATGTTCCACTCCGGTGGCAAAGGCAATTTGTGCCTGTCAATTTTACCGTTGGCAGTTAATGGCAATTCCGGTAACTGTACAAAATAAGCAGGCATCATATATACCGGTAGTTTCAGTGCGAGATAACTGCGAATGTTCTCTATATTATTTTCCCTGCTAACGATGTAGGCAATGATCCGTAGTTCACCGGCTTCATCTTCCCGGCTAATGACAGTTGCCGCATCCATCTCATCATAACAGCGCAGCACAGTTTCAATCTCTCCCAGTTCTATTCTAAAGCCTCTTATTTTCACCTGATCGTCTTTACGACCTATGAATGCAATACTACCATCGGGTAATACCCTGCCCAGGTCTCCGGTTTTATACAGGTGTCCACCTTCTCTGAACGGATCGGGTATGAATTTTTCAGCAGTCAATGCCTCTTTACCCAGATAACCTTTGGATACCCCTTTACCTGCAATACAGATTTCCCCCATCACACCTTTGGGCAGCAGTTGCAGACGATCATCCAGAATATAAACCTGGTTATCACCTATCGGTGTTCCCAATGAAATCTGAACATCGGGCACATGGAAATCAATCCGTCTGAGCAGTTTACCAATAGTTGTTTCAGAAGGTCCATAGTGATTGTATATCTCACAGCTGGCATTGCCTGATTTTATCAACGCTATCACATCATGTGTCAGTTGTTCACCTCCGAAAATGAGTGCCTTAGCCGGAACAAATAGTTTATTTTTCTGTTGTAAAGCTTTCCAATGCGAAGGCACAATCTTTAAACAATCCAATTGTGCCTGTATCATGCTTTCAGGATTCATCACATCCTTCGCGGAAAAGATATACAACGCTCCACCTGTTAAGAGAGATGTATAAATAATGGTGTTACCAAGATCCGCGGAGATAGTTGATACAAGCCCGAAAGTCCTGCAGGAACGGAGATTTGTTTTGTGCAGGATACCGAAAGAATAATCAGTCAGTGCACTATGCGTGATCATGACACCTTTAGGCTGCCCTGTTGAACCCGATGTATAGATGACATATGCCAGGTCATCCGGCTCATTTACGAGTGCCGGGTTAGCGGCATTATATATTTCTTTTGTATCAATAAAGCGGGAAAGTATTGTGGCATCTATTACTGTTTTACAGTTGCTGTCGCGCACCATGTATTCAATACGCTCCTGCGGATATTCTGTATCCAGCGGTACATATGCAGCGCCGCTTTTCAATATACCCAGTATGGCAATGATCAGCCACTCGCTGCGTTCCAGCTGAATACCTACCAGGTTGTTCCGCTCAATTTGATGATGTTTTTTCAGATAGTCGGCCAGGCGATTCGCTGTTTCATTCAATGCTTCATAACTGAGCGATCTGTCTTCAAACACCAATGCAACATGGTCCGGTGTGCTGTTTGCCTGTTCCTGGAACAGTGCTGTTATGGTCTTATCTGTGGGATAAGTATAATCGGGCACAGGATTAAAATCTGTTAAAAGTTCTTTCTTCTCTTCCTGAGACAACAACTCCAGCTGATTAACAGGGAGTGCCGGATTGTCGCTTATTCTATGTAACAACTGTACCAGGTGATCTACGATCTGTCCGGCTGTTTGTTTGTTATAGATATCACTGTTGTATTGGATGTTTATATATAAGTCATCGGTGGTCTCTACGAAACTGAACAACAGGTCAAATCTGCTGATACGGTTTTCAAGCCCCTCGTATGCTTTTATGGCTAATTCATCCAGTTGCTGTACAGTTGTTTCATTGTTGTTATCGTTGTTATGTACCACTACCCATACATCAAATAAGGGGTTGCGACTAAGATCGCGCTGCAGATTCAGGTCATCTACCAGTTGATCAAATGGATATGACTGATGATTATAAGCTCCTAGCGTTACTTCTCTGATATTAGTCAGCAATTCACGGAAGTTATCTGTTCCGTGAAACTGAGTTCTTAGTGCAAGTGTATTTACATAGAAACCGATCTGGTCTTCCAGGTCTACGTGTTCTCTACCTGCGATGGGTGTACCAATGATAATATCTTCCTGACCCGTATAACGGTATAACAACGTATTCACTACTCCCATT
>Ga0209148_1001442_pt1 | contig 12099 bp, 10 predicted proteins | sample AraplaCol_mMF_r2_2_FD_184288 | JGI IMG/M metagenome (GOLD analysis project Ga0209148, IMG submission 184288) | Arabidopsis root microbial communities from North Carolina, USA - plate scrape CL_Col_mMF_r2 (SPAdes) (version 2) | ecosystem: Host-associated > Plants > Roots > Endosphere | place...
CCGGATGGCCCGGGCGCGGCTGCGGTGCCATCGGCGGCACCACGACGTCGTCATTCAGGCGCAGGAATTTGAAGCCGGCCAGTACCTGGCCGTTCTTGCCTGCCTGGCGGTTGCGTTCTTCACGGGCGGCGGCGCGCGCGATGTACGATTCGAACGTTTCCTCGCGCACCTGCGGCTCGGACGAATGGAGGAAGTGGCGCTGCCCGCCCGGGCCCAGCACGACGAGCCCCACATGCGACGCCCAGTACTGGCCGTCGCGCGTGGAGATCACGTTGACGAGATCGCCTTCGCGCAGCTGGTTCGCGATGGCGGCCACCCGGTCTTTCGGCACATAGGCCTGGCGGCTCGTTTCGACGGGGAGGTTCACGTCGGTGTGGTGGCGCGTCTTGAGGAAGCGGGCGCGGTCGATCGTCATCGTGTAGGCGGGACCCTCCGGGCCGGCCAGTTCGGCGCTGACGTCCGTGACGAGCCAGCGGTTGGCGACGTTCCAGTCCATTTCCGTGTAATGGTTGCGCGTGGCCACGCCGACGATGCCGTCGCGGTAGCGGATGCGTTGCAACATCCAGAAGAATTCTTCCCATGATTGTGACAGGGCCATCGCGTATGTGTGTTCCGCGAATACGACGCAATCGCTGTGGTCCAGGCTGAACATCGGCAAATCGTCGTGCACCTGGTACGGGAATTCGCCGAGCAGATTCAGGCGGTAGGGTTGGCCGAGGTTCTTGCGGGCGATGGCGGCGATGCGCTTGCGCAGGTCGGGCTCGGCCTCGTGCACCCAGGCGATGTAGCGGCCCGCTTCGACGGGTTGCATGCGGTACAACTGTTTCGCCAGGATCGTCTCGAGCGGTTCCACTGCGGCGGCCTGCGCCGTGGGGACGGCGTCGGCGGCGGCCATCGGCGGCGCGGCGGGCGGCGTCGCGCAACCGGTGCCCAGCAGGGCGATCAGGGTGGGGATCAACAGCGCGGACGGCGCGCGGGTACGGCGCATGGCATTCCTCGGGAGGGCAATAAACCGCTACGCTAACCCGGCCGCGCGATGCTGTCAAAATGAAATTATTCATACGGGTATCACCCCGCGTGACCCGCAAGCCGAGCATTCCTTTAAGTTATAGATTCTTCAACAGTAATCATTTTCCAACGACTTTGTCATCGTCAATGCCGAGCGCGCGACCGGGAGACACCGGCCCTACGATGATAAATGGAGGAGAGAGAAATGTTGAAGCAGAAGCCGCTCGCGGCCGCTGTCTCGATGGCATTGCTGGGTGCGGCAGCGACGCCCCGATGCAGACAGTCGAAGTGACGGGCATCCGCGCGTCGATGGCCAAGTCACTGGCCATCAAGCGCGACGCCACCGCCAACGTCGAAGTCATCACCGCCGAGGACGTGGGCAAGATGCCGGACAAGAACCTGGCCGACTCGCTGCAGCGCCTGCCCGGCGTGGCCGTCCGCACCGACTACGACGAAGCGGAAAAGGTGGCGATGCGCGGCACCAATCCGGACATGTCCCTCATCGTCTTCAACGGCCACACGGTCAGCAGCGGCGACTGGTACATCGCCGACCAGGCGTCGAGCAGCCGGTCGACGAGCCTGTCGCTGATGCCCTCGTCGGTGCTGAACCAGGCCATCGTGTACAAGACGTCGCGGGCCGACATCGTCGACGGCGGCCTGGCCGGCACCATCAACGTCACGACCCGCAAGCCGCTGGCGCAGCATCACGGACGCGTCACTGGCCGGCAGCGGCTACAAGGCCGCGGACCTGAACGGCGTGCGCCTGCCCGGTTCGATGAGCACGGAGTTCGTCGAGGGCGTGCGCGACCGCAAGGGCGGCATGTTCTCGCTGGAGTTCAAGCCGAACCAGGACCTGGACGTCACCATGACGGGTTTTACGTCCACCCTCAAGGCGCCGAACTACGGCCGCGTCAAGGCCGGCGCCATCTACAGCATGCTGCTCGGTAAAGCGTCGCTGCCCGACGGCGCCACGGGGGCGTCCGCGCCGAACACGAACTCGAACGGCCAGCAGGTGTTCGCGTCGATCCGGAACCCGGTCATCGTCACGGAGACGACGATGTACGGCGACCAGCTGCGCGTACTGAAAAGCGCCGACATCATGTTCCCCGACGGGACGCCGCCCCAGTACATTGGCAACTCCGAAGGCTTTTACCGCCAGGGCGCGCGTGCCACCAGTTCCTTCCTCGACCTGGACGGCAAGTGGCGCGTGAACCAGGACCTGACCCTCAAGACGCTGCTGTCGACGACACGCGGCGTCGGCAAGACCGACTTCGACCAGGGCCTGACCTATGCCAGCTTCGGCACCGGCGTGTCGTATGCGCTGGCCGGCGTCGACAACGCGCGGTACGTGAAGTACTACGGCACCGGCATCAAGCCGGACCAGCTCGTGGTGCGCACCATCTCCGGCCTGAAGACGACGGACCGCGAGACGAGCGGCCAGATCGACGGCGAGTACCGCGTCGCGAAGGGGTGGCTCCAGTCGGTCGATGGCGGCCTGCGCTACGCCGACCACCACCGCGACAGCGCGCGCCGCTATCCGGCCTACCACAATCGCGACATCACGATCGGCGCGCCGACCGGCACCGTGCCGTGGCCGTCCAACTTCGGCGCGGGTCTGGACGGCCCGGCCGGCTGGGACAACACGGGCTACACGTTCGACCCGGCCGTCCTGACGGCATACTTCCAGGGCGCCACCAAGGCGACCAGCGACGACTACGAGCGCCGCATCGCGTCCGAACTGCACATGCGCGAGCGCCAGAGCGCGGGCTATGTGATGGCCAACCTGGAAGGCGAGCGCTGGTCCGGCAACGTCGGCCTGCGCTTCGTGCAGACCCGTATCAATGCCGCCATTCCGACGCCGATCCCGGCCGGCGTCTGCCTGCGCGCCGTGCCCGGCCAGCCGGCGATTCCGTGCGCGGCCTATCCGGATGCGATCACGACGTCGGGCGACCTGCAGCCCGATTACGACAACGAGGCCTTCAAGAACAACACGGGCAACACCTACTACTTCATCAAGACCGACCGCCGCTTCGACAACTGGCTGCCCAGCATGAACCTGCGCTACGAGCTGACGAAGGAGCAGATCGTGCGCCTGGGCGCGAGCCGCACGGTGGGCCGCCAGAACTACAACCTGCTCGGCGCCGGCTTCGGCTCGCCCACGTGCGATGCCCAGGGTTGCCGCGTGACGGGACCGAACCCGGACATCAAGCCGCTCACGACGGACAACCTGGACGCGTCGTGGGCCTGGTACTTCGCGCGCCGGTCGCTCGTCGCCGTGAACCTGTTCTATTCGCGCATCCAGGACTATGCGAAGACCGGCACGTCCGGCGGCGCCACGATCGATCTGTGGGATGCGGCGGCGCAGGCGATGACGACGTATGCCGTGCAGACGTCGCAGCAGCAGGGCGCCCACATCGCGGGCCTGGAACTGGCGTACGAGCAGCCGATCGGGACGACGGGCTTCGGCTTCACCAGCAACATCAGCCGTGCCCACACGAAGGTCGACGACGGCCGGCCGATGGTCGGCGCGTCCGAGTGGGCCGCGAACCTGGGCGGCTACTTCGAGAACGACAAGGTGTCGATGCGCCTCGTGGCGAACTACCGCAGCGAATACGTGAACAGCTCCACGGCGCCGGCACCGACGGCGAACAGCCAGGGCCTGTACAGCGTCAACCGCGTATTGATGCCGACCGCGCCGACGATGGCCGCGCCGGTGACGACGCTGGCCTTCAACGCCAGCTACAACATCACGCCCAACCTGCTGCTGGCGTTCGATGCGACGAACCTGACCAACGTGAAACGTGCCTACTACCGATACAGCGAGGAGGAACAGCAGAAGCTTGACGTCAGCGGCCGCCGGTTCTATTTGAAGCTGACATACTGGTTCTAAAGGCGTCGTGACGGCATCAAGAAGGGGCTTTCGAGTCCCTTTTTTTCCGTGGCTCGCGTCGTTGCGTAGGCGTAGTTGAAGGTGGTTTGTAGGACTGGAACGCAAGGGAGCGAACAGTGTGCGGCACCTAACGGTCCACACCCCCGCCACCTCGCTACGATGGAGGCGTCGAGTGAGGCGCCAGCGATCATCCGCGGCGGCCGACCACTTCGACAGGTTAGCCGGTCGCCTCGAGGACCGGCACCAGATTCCCCTGCCGGCGCAGCGCCGCGGTCATCGATCCGCGAACGCGCCGGCCTCACCGGAAGCGGAGGTTGCCATGTCTACGACGACGACTACGACGAGCCATCCACCCAAGCATCTCGTGCGCGAATACCTCGAGCGCCGCGCGAAGGACACCAGGCCGCCGCCGACACCGGAAGAAATCCGGCGCCAGCTGGGGTGGGGCATGTTGATGCCGTCGGATGACCGGATCGGCACCTCCCGTTCCTGAAACAGTTTGCAGTTTTACCGTCACCGAACAGGAGAAGCCCATGACCGCCAAGATCGGCAGCAAACACATCGCCCAGCACCGCGGCAAGAAAGAGCGCGAGGAAATCCACAAGATGAACATCGCGCGCGAAGCCCTCAAGAGCGCCGCCGCCCGGGCCAGGTATCGCAACCAGCAGAAGGGCCAGCGTCCACTTGCCGCGGCCGCGTGATCATGGCCTGATCCGACCGCCGTACTTCCCTTCCCGACAGCCCGCCATGGCGACATGGCGGGCTGTTTTGCACCGTTCACCGGCACCGCACCGCCGTTGGCCGAAAAGCGCTTCCCCCGCCGGCCGCATCTCCGTTATCGTGTCGTCATTCGATGCAACGACAACCCGGAGGTAACATGAATAGCGAAGCTTCCTACCACCTGCGGCGCCAGGTCTTGTGGGGCCTGGTGCTGGTGGGGCTGGGCGTGGCCTTCCTGCTCGACCAGATGGATGTGCTCGACATCCGCGCGCTATGGCATTACGCGCCGCTGCTGCTAGTCGTGGTGGGCATCAACCAGACCATCGGCTACCCGAGCGCCCGCGAATTTTCCAACGGTCTGTGGACTGTGTTCATCGGCTTGTGGTTGTTCGCCGTGCTCGAAGGCCTGTGGGGGCTCACGTTCGGCAACAGCTGGCCCCTGTTCATCATCATCAGCGGCGTCACGATGGCGATCCGGCCGATCGCCGAGCGCCGCTTCGGTGCCAAGGGAGGGAACGGTCATGGAAAATAATACGAACCGTGCCTCGAGCCAGGTCGTGCTGGGATTGCTCGTGGTGGGGATGGGCGTCCTGTTCCTGCTCGATAACCTGGACATCCTGAATTTCCGCCACGCGATCGGCTTCTGGCCGCTCGTCTTCATCGTGGCCGGGTGCGCCGCGCTGTTCGGCAACGGGCCGCGCAGCGGCAATTACCTGGGCGGTGTGCTGATCGCGGTCGGCGTGCTGATGATCCTCGGACGCCTCGGGTTCTTCTACGTCAGCTGGGGCACGCTGTGGCCGCTGGTGATGATCGCGCTGGGCGGCCTCGTGCTGTACCGCTCGCTGGGACCGGGACGGGTGGCGCGCCCGGCCGCGGCGGCGGGGGCGGGCGCGGACAACGTCGTCGACATCGTCGCGGTGCTGGGCGGTTTCGAGCGCCGGGTCAGTGCGCCGGATTTCCGCGGCGGCGAGATCACGGCCGTGATGGGCGGCTGCGCGCTCGACCTGCGCGAAGCGTCCATCGTCAAGGAAGCCGTGATCAACGTGTTCACGATCTGGGGCGGCATCAACATCAAGGTGCCGCCCGACTGGACGGTCGTCCTGAACGGCACGCCGTTGATGGGCGGCTTTTCGGAGAAGACGGTCGCGCCGCCCGACAGCAGCAAGCGCCTCGTCATCACCGGCTACGCCATCATGGGTGGCGTGGAAGTGCGCAACTAGAGGACGCCCCTGTGCACGGGGTCTTTGCCAGCTGGCGCGCGGCGCTGCTCTACCTGCTGGCCTGGCTGATGCTGGGCCTGCTGCTCGCGGCCATGCTGGCCGTCAGCGGTGTCGCATGGAGCGCGAGCGTGCTGTTCGCCGTGCCTTTGGCGCTCGTGTACGCCTACGCCACGGGCTTCTCCGCTTATTATGTGTGCCGCGCGTATCCGCTGGACCGGCGCCGTCCGCCGGCGATCGCCGCCGGCATCGGCATGACGGCGGCCTGCGCGGCCGCGCTGTGGTGCGCGATCGGCGCCGCCTGGAGCAGCCTGCTGGCCGCGCTCGCGCCGGCGAGTTATCCGCCGGTCGCGAGCAGCCCCGTGCTGGCGTCGATGTTCGGCCTCGGCGTGATCTTGTACGGCCTGGCGGCCGCCGTGAACTACCTCATCATCGAGTCCGACCGGGTGCGCCAGCTGGAGACGCAGCGCCTGCAGATGAAGCTGATGGCCCAGGACGCCGAGCTGCGCATGCTGCGCGCCCAGGTCGATCCGCACTTCCTGTTCAACAGCCTGAATTCGGTCAGCGCGCTGACGTCGCTCGATCCCGCGGCCGCGCGCGACATGACCGTGCAACTGGCCGAGTTCTTCCGCCACACGCTGGGCCTGCGCGCCGACCGCAAGGTCACGCTCGACCACGAGCTCCAGCTCGTGCGCCATTTCGTCGCGATCGAACAGGTGCGCTTCGGCGACCGGTTGCGCGTCGAGACCGACATCGATCCGGCGGCCTGTCAGTGTTTGCTGGCGCCGATGCTGCTGCAGCCGCTCGTGGAAAACGCGATCAAGCACGGCATCGGCCAGATGATCACCCCCGGCCTCGTGCGCATCGAGGCGGCGCGCGCCGGATCGATCCTGCGCATCCGCGTGGCGAACGACGTCGATCCCGACGGCGGCGAAGGCGCCGGCGGCGCGCGCGGGACGGGCCTGGGCCTCGTCAACGTGCGCCAGCGCCTGGCCGCGGCCCACGGCCACGAGGCCAGCGCGCACTGGGCGCGCCGCGACGGGCGCTTCGTCGTGGAGCTGGCGCTGCCGGCCGTCACGGCCCTCGAGCCGCATACCGCAACCGACATGGAAGGAACCTGACGCATGCGCGTGATCATCGTGGACGACGAACCGCTGGCGCGCGCCGTGCTGCGCGAACACCTGGGCGCAGCCGCCGACGTGGAGATCGTCGCCGAATGCGCCAACGGCTTCGAGGCCGTGAAGGCGATCGCGGAGCTGGCGCCCGATCTCGTCTTCCTCGACATCCAGATGCCCAGGCTGGACGGCTTCGAAGTCGTCGAACTGGCCGGCGCGAAGACGCATTACGTGTTCGTCACCGCCTACGACCAGTTCGCGCTGCGCGCCTTCGACGTCCATGCGCTCGACTATCTGCTGAAACCGTTCACCCGCGAGCGCCTCGCGCAGGCGCTGGCGCATGCGCGCGAACGCCTGGCCGCGCCGGTGTCCGCGACCCGGGGCGAAGACGCGATGCGCGCGCTCGTGAGCGAGGCCCAGGCGCGCCACCAGCCGATCGAGCGGGTGCTGATCCGCGACGGCGCCCGCGTGCAGGTGATCCCCGTTGGGCGCATCGATTACGTCGAAGCCCAGGACGATTACCTGGCCATCTGCGCCGAGGGCCGTCAGTGGCTGAAGAACCAGCGCATGGCCGAGCTGGAAAGCCAGCTCGATCCGCGCGCCTTCCTGCGCGTGCACCGGTCGTACATCGTCAATCTGGGCGCCATCGCGCGGATCGAGCCGGCCGGCAAGGATGGCCATTGCGCCGTGCTGAAGTCCGGTGCGCGCATTCCCATCAGCCGCAGCGGCTACCAGAAAGTACGGGACCTCATGCGCTAGGCCGCCGCGCCGGCATGCCACCAGGCGGGCAGCAGGACCTGGATTTCCGGCCGGGCGAAGCGGTCGTCGATCAGCCAGACGACCCCGCGGTCGTGCTCCGTGCGGATCACGCGGCCTGCCGCCTGCACGACCTTCTGCATGCCGGGATAGACATAGGTGTAGTCGTAGCCGGCGCCGAACATCGCCTGCATGCGCCGGCGCAGCTGCTCGTTGACCGGGTTCACCTGCGGCAGGCCCAGCGTGGCCACGAACGCGCCGATGAGACGCTCGCCCGGCAGGTCGACGCCTTCGCCGAACGAACCGCCCAGCACCGCGAAGCCGATGCCGCGGCCACCGGCGATGAAGCGCGCGAGGAATGCTTCCCGTTCCGGCTCGCTCATGCGGCGCGCCTGGCGCCAGACCGGAATGTCGGCATGGTCGCGCTCGAAGCGGTCCGCGACCTGCTGCAGGTAGTCGAAGCTGGAAAAGAACGCGAGATAGTTGCCGGGCCTCGCATGGTACTGGTCCGCCATCAGCGCGGCGATCGGCGCGAGCGAGCCGGCGCGCTCCTGGTAGCGCGTCGAGATGCCGTGCGCCACGTGGACGTCGAGCTGGCTCGCGGTGAACGGGGAGTCGACGTCGATCCATGCCGTGTCCGCGGGCATGCCGAGCAGGTCGGCGAAATAATGCCAGGGGCTCAGCGTGGCCGAGAACAGCGTCGTCGAATGGGCCAAAGCGAAGCGCGGGCCGAGGAATGGGGCGGGCACCACGTTGCGGATGCACAGCGTCGTATCGCGTTCGTTGTCGCGCGTGACGTCGAACAGCGAGTGTTCGCCGAACGATTCGGCCAGGCGGCCGAACTGCAGCGCGGCGAAATAAAAGTCCCGCAGCGCTTGGTCGAGCGGCACGGAAGACGGGGCCAACTGCGCGGCCATGTAGTCCGTGATGGCGCTGGACGCGCCCTGCAGCGCGTTCAGGAATTTGTCGGGCAGGCCGTCCAGCACCTGATAGGGCAGCGGCGCGGACTTGCTCACGTCCGTCCACGCGCGCTTGACCTTGTCGAGCGGCTTGTGCAGCGCGGGCGGCGCAATGGCCCGCGCCGCCCGCAAGTCGCCGCGTCGTAGCGTCGCGGTGTACATCGACCGCGCCCGCGACACCAGGTTGTGCGCCTCGTCGGCCAGCACGCTGACGCGCCAGCCCCGTTCCAGCGCCAGCGCGTACAGCATGGCCCCGCCGTCGAACCAGTAGTTGTAGTCGCCCACGACGACGTCGCTCCAGCGCACCATTTCGCTGCCCAGGTAGTAGGGGCAGACGTCGTGTGCGAGGCCGACGTCGCGCAGCGCGGCGCGGTCGAGCATCGGCACGGCGGCGGCGGCCTCGCGCGCGGCCGGGAGGCGATCGTAGAAGCCCCTGGCGAGCGGACAGGCGTCGCCGTGGCAGGCCTTGTCGGGATGCTCGCAGGCCTTGTCGCGCGCGCTCAGTTCCAGCACGCGCAGCGGGACCGTGGCGCCGGATGTCAACGTGGCCGCCGCGTCCAGCGCCAATTGGCGTCCCGGGGTCTTGGCGGCCAGGAAGAAGACCTTGTCGAGGTTCTGCGCCGGCGCCGCCTTCAGCACCGGGAACAGCGTGCCGACGGTCTTGCCGATGCCGGTCGGCGCCTGCGCGAGCAGGCTGCGTTTGTTCGCATTGGCGCGGAAGATGGCTTCCGCCAGCTGGCGCTGGCCGGGGCGGAAATCCGCATGGGGGAAGCGCAGCGCCGTCAAGGCCGCGTCGCGCGCCGCGCGGTGCGACAGCTCCTGTTCGGCCCAGGCGACGAAGCGGCGGCACTGGTCCTCGAACAGCGTCGCGAGTTCCGCCCGCGCGCGGGTCTCGCGCAGCACGGTCTCCTGCTGGCTGCCGATGTCGAAGTAGACCAGCGCCAGGTTGACCTCGTCCATCCCGAGCTGTTCGCACAACAGGTGGCCGTAGACGCGCAGCTGGGCCCATGCCAGGCGCTGGTGATTGTCGGGGATGCTCGCGAACTGGCCGCGGTACGTCTTCACTTCTTCGATCAGGTTCCGGTCCGGGTCGTAGCCGTCGGCCCGCCCGCGCACGTGCAGCGGGCCCCAGTCGCCCGCCAGCGTCACCTCGCTGCGATACCGTTCGCCGCGCCGGGCCGCCACGACGGCATGACCGGCGATGCCTTCCTGCGCCGTGGGCGAGGGCGTGAAGCGCAGGTCGAGGTCGCCCTGCTTGGCCGTGAATTCGCACAGGGCGCGTACGGCGACGACGTAGCGCGCGCCGGCATCCGGTTCGCTCATGCCGCGGCCTGCTCCCACTGCAGATAGCACACCGTGATCGGCATGCCGTGCGCGGCGCAATAGTCGATCCAGCGCAGCTGGTTGTCCTGCAGGCGGTCGCCCGGGCCCTTCACTTCGATCATGTCATAGCGCGACTCGCCCGGCCAGAACTGGATCAGGTCGGGGAAGCCCGTGCGATTTTCCTTCACGTCCTGCAGGATGCGGCGGAACCACAGCGTCAGGTGCGCGGCCGGGATGCAATCGAGGGCCAGCTCGATGATGTCGCGGCTGAGCCAGTCCCACGCGACGAACGGCGATTGCAGGCCCGTCTTCCCGTCGTACGTCGCGAGGATGGCCGCGCGGTGGCGGCCGTCGTCCAGCAGCGCGAGACAGGCGTCGAATTCGTCCTTGCGGCGCAGGTAAAAGTCGGCCGCGTACAGGTCGGCCGGGCCGCGGTGGAACGGATGGAAGAACGCGCCGGGGATCGCCGCGAAGATGGCGCGCCAGCACAGGAGGCCGAACAGCGTGTTGGCCAGCGTGTTCTCGACGTAGAAGACGGGTGCCTCGGCGCGCCACAGGTGCTCCAGCACGACGCCTTCGACGCGCCATTCTCCATTCGGCAGCGGCAGGTTCAGGTCGAGCCGCGCGGCCGGCGTCGCGCGGCGGGTCGGCCCTTTCGGATGGCCCAGTTTGCGCGCCAGGCGCGGGCCGAGGCGCAGCAGGTGCTGGCGCTCCGCTTCGCTTTCCGGGGCGTGCCGCGCCGTCTCGAACAGCGCATGGGCCGCGTCGAACTTCTCGTCCTTTTCCAGCACGCGGATGGCTCGTCCGCGCGCACCGGGATAGCGGCACGCCGCGTACACGGCGTACGCATTGTCCCAGTCTCGTTCTTTTTCGAGCAGTTGGCCCAGCTGGAACAGCAGACGCTCGCGGCGGCTGTCGAGCCAGTCGTTGCCGAAAGCGTGGCGGGGCAGGGCGGCCAGAACGTCCAGTGCCGGTTCGCCGGCGTAATAGCGTTCCTTGCAAGTGTGCAGTTGCAGGTAATGGTCGATGTCCTGGCGCGCCCGGAACCCGCGCGACGCCGGCGAGAATTCGACGTGCTCGTAGCGGAACAGGCCGAGGTCGGACAGCACGAACTCGGTCCAGTCCTGGGAAAGGTTGCCGAAGAAGATGAGGCGCAGCCGGTCGCACAGGGGTTGCACGAGCAGGCGCAGCGCAAGGTCGTCGCAGCCGGCATACCACTGCGAGAACGGACGCTCCGCGGCATGCGCGGTCTCGGCGCGCAGGGCTTCCAGCTGGTCGGCCTTGCGCGCGCTCTTGCGCGCGCCCGTCAGGCCGAAGGCTACGGCCAGTTCCGGCTTGGCCAACAGGTCGAATAATTCGTCGAGCGTCAGGACCGGATCGGCCTCGATCCAGCCGCTGGGCAGCAGGGCGCGCGCCGCCTCGACCGGGCAGCCGATCTCGCCATAACTGAGCTTACTGGCCCGGAACAAGGTGCCCTTGCGCATCACCATCCGCACGAACAGCGCGCGCGCCGGCTGCGACAGCCGGGGAAAGGCGGCGATGAAGGCGTGCTCGTCGTCGATGAGCAGGTCGGCGTAGCGCTCGGCGATCCAGTCCAGCACGCGCTGGAAGTTATCCAGATAATAAAACTCGTTTTCCAGGACTTTGATCATCGTCATACCGCAGCAACTGTACTTTTGTACAGTATAACGGTGGCGGCGGCGATGGCCCAGCGGTTTTGGTGCCGCGGCGTGGTTTTCCGTCCCTGCGCCGCGTTCGTGCCGATCTATTGTCGGGGTGGCGAGCGCGGCTTGCACGATTTATCGGCACAGGCCGACGTTCCCGCGGCATCGGCGGCATCGGCGGCATCGTTGCCGGTGCCGGTGCCGGTGCCGGTGCCGGCGTGCTGGAGGATGGCCGAGATCAGGGCAACGTCCGTATCGACCGTCGCGGACGGCGGCCTTGCCCTGGATGCGGCGGCGGCCCGTTTCTGGCGCGGCGGTTCCCCATGCGCCAGCAACGGCGTCTGGGGCGGCGCGGTCCGATACGCCGGCTGCGGCCGTGCCGGCGGGACGGCCGCAGCCGTGGTCCGCGTCGGCGTAGGTGCCGCGGCGGCTGGTTGGGGGCGCGAT
>Ga0209148_1001443_pt1 | contig 12089 bp, 10 predicted proteins | sample AraplaCol_mMF_r2_2_FD_184288 | JGI IMG/M metagenome (GOLD analysis project Ga0209148, IMG submission 184288) | Arabidopsis root microbial communities from North Carolina, USA - plate scrape CL_Col_mMF_r2 (SPAdes) (version 2) | ecosystem: Host-associated > Plants > Roots > Endosphere | place...
ACGTTCGGCTGGAACGAAATCTTCAACACCAAGGCGTTCAGCGCCGGACCGCTCCGTAACATTTCGTTCGAAGTCGGCGCCGACGCGGAAGCGCAGAATACCTTCTTGGCCCCGGCTAAACGAGATGTCGTGGCCGGCCTGCAATTCGCTTTCGATCTTCCCTATAAGGGCTACTTCAACGTTGCTCCTCTGGCCTACAAGGAAATCAACCACAACGCGTTCAACCAGTGCGGACAGTTTGGACCGGGAGCTCCCGGCGTGACCTGCTCGGTCGATGGCAACACCGATTTTAGGACCACGTGGGCGGTTGAGACGAACTACTATATGGATCTCGGATTCTTGCCGGCCTCAGTGCAGTATTTCTCTATCAGCGGCCGCGCCGGTTGGTACGGACCTAAAGGCGACGCGAACGGCCTGCCGGCGCTTTCGGGTCCCGGCCGGTTCAGCACCGCAACTAAGACGGAATTTAACAGCGAGCCGATTCGTTTGACCTTCGACGCCAGCAAGGCCGCGATGGGCCCGAAGTACTCCCACTTTGTCGACATCTGGGTGGCCTACCGTTACTGGCAGAACAAATTCGGCCTCGATCACAACGCGATGCCCGGCGTCTGCACGATCGCGTCGACTGGTGCAAGCACCAATAGCTGCACCGAGAGCTCGCTGTACACCGGCGTAACGGTCAAGTTCTAGACCAACCTCCAAGACTGGATGGGCGCTCGTCTTGACGAGCGCCCGTTTTTGCCGCAGCTCGCAAGTCTCAAGACCATAGAAGTCAGAAAGCGCTCGTAACTCGTCCGGTAACGGGCAGCCAGCGATCTTCCCTCTGCGCTGACCGCAATGCGGCAAGGCATTGCGCCCGTGAAGGCTTGCTCTCCCGTGCCGACCATCGTGTTTCATGGTGACTGCGATACCATCGTGCATCCCGACAACGGTGACCGGGTCTCGATCGCCCCGGCGAAGCTGAGAGCCGGAAAGCTAAGGTTGTTCGCGGGCGAGTGCCGGATGGGCATTCGTATACGCGGACGATCCTGACCGACGTATGAGGGGGCCGTCCTCGACGACGAGTATTCGCACCGACGGCCCCTCGAAACCTAAGACTCACATCGGTCTGCGAACGGCCGAAGGTTTTGGCCGTTCCATCGCGCGCCTTGCGTCGGGCGCAGCTCTGGGTGGCGATCGCAAGGCGGAGGAGGCCTTGGATCGAGCAAGGTAGGCGCATCAAGAGAGGGCGGCCGCCCTCGGGGCCGAGCACCACCTCTGGTGCACGGCGGCCCCAGGGGCGAGCAGGCGCTCCAGGTGCGGCGGGCGAGGGAATCTGCGAGCTTCCGCTCCTGCGAACGGTGCATTTCCGCGACCATCCGCGATCCGAGCGGAACGGCGATCCTCCATGCGACTTGAATCCCCGAATCTTCTTAACTCGGAGAACGATCCTGAAAAGGATCTTGGCCATCACCTGCCTGTCCGCTCTCGCCTTGGCTTCACCGGCGGAGGCCAAAGGATGCATCAAGGGCGCTATCGTCGGCGGCGTCGCGGGCCACATGGCCGGCCATGGCAAGCTGGGGGCTGCGGCCGGATGCGCGGTCGGACATCACGAAGCGAACAAGCAGAACCCGAGCAACTCGAACGCCCAGGCTACTTCGGGACAGAAATAGCGCGCGGGAACCCAGACTGCGCGATGAGGATCAGGTCGCACTCCGAAAGCCACATCGTCGAGCTCGAAGACGGCTCGCGCTGGCTGAACCGGAAGCCGAGACGGAAATCGTCGTCATGCCGGCTGACGATGATCTGAGTTCTCACATGCTGGTGGGCGGAGGCGCAAAGGTGCGCGTGATCGCACAGGGCGAAAGCTGGCCGGTACGAGAGGTCAAGTCGGCGTTGAAGGAAGGGTAGGACCGGACTCCTCCGGTCCAGCCGAACGAGGTCCGGAGGGACATGCGATGAAAGCAGGGATGGTGGCTCTTGCCTTGGCACTCGCTGCCTCGACATCGACGGTCTCGGCACAACCGGTGAGATGGACCAGGTACACCATTCCGCAGACCGGCACCGCGGTGGATTTCCCTTCCTCGATCTTCACGGAAGAGGCCGGCCGGCCGGACGGGTATGGCCAGCGCTTCCGAACTCCCGACGGACGCGCCGACCTCACGATCCAGGCCGCGCCGAACGTCGCGAACGATTCACCCGCTGCCTTTCTCGCGAAGAAGCACCCGCCTTCCCGCATCCAGTACAAGCGAGTGACACCGCGCTTCTTCGCGGTTTCGAGCTACAAGGGCGACAAGGTTTTCTACGACCGCTGCAACTTCTCGGGGCGGCTGGTCCATTGCGTGCTGATCAATTATCCCGCCGAAGAAGAGATGCCTGGGACGACGTCGTCACCCGCATCAGCCTGTCCTTCAGCGGCAAGTAGGTCGCCACCGGGGCCGCGGAAGGACGAACTCCGCAAGCGCGTTCGGCGCGTCGCCGAACTTCCGGATCAGCTTGGCGTCGCTGAAGTCGCCGCTGGATGGATTCCCGGTTCGCGAGAACGCGATCACTCCGGCTTGGCCCGACTTGCGGGAGAGCGCCTCGGCAAAATGAACCCGAGCGGTTTGTGGCGGGGTCCGGATGATCAGCCGCTGCGGGCCGCGCCCACCGTGTCGGCCATCGTCGCGCCGCGTGCGCCCATGGGCTTCTCCGATCCCGTGGTCGTGTCGCGCGCGGTCTGATGCTCCATCTCGGCGTCGAGCTCGGCTCCGAGCAGGATAACGATGGCGGAGATCCAGAGCCACGTCATGAAGCCGATCGCGGCGCCGAGGGATCCATAAGTCTCGTTGAACTTGCCAAAATTGGCCGCGTACCAGGAGAAGAGGGCGGACGCGCCGAGCCACAGGATGGTCGCGACCGCGCTGCCCCAGGTAATCCATCGCCAGCGCGGCGCTTCGCGGCTCGGCCCGAAGCGGTAGATTAGCGCGAGCGTCAGCGCGACGGCGACGAACATCGCGGGCCATCGGGCGACGCGGACGAGGAGATCTGCGGCGTTCGATAGGCCGATGAAGTTCAGCACCACGGGAAGGACCACCACCGCGCCGAGCGCAATCAGGACGAAGGCGATGCCGGCGAGCGTGAACGCGAGGGAAACCGCGTTCAGCTTCACAAAGCCTCGCTTCTCCTTCTCGCCGTAGACGATGTTGAGCGTGTCGAACAGCGACTTCATGGCCGCGTTCGCGCTCCAGAGCGAGACCGCGAGGCCGATCGCGAAGGTGAGGCCGAGCGTCTGATGGCCCTTCGAGGCAACGCGCGTAAGCTGATCTCTCGCGAGGTCGATTGCCCCGCCGGGAAGAAATCCGGAGACCTGGTCCAGGTGCTTGGCGATGCTGCCGGGATCCGCGAAGAGGCCGTAGATCGCCACGAGTGCCGCCAGCGCGGGAAAGATCGCGAGCAGGCTATAGTAGGTCATGCCGGCGGCGAGCGCGAGGATGCGGTGCTCGGAGATGTTGCCGTAGACCCGCAGCAGGATGTCCTTCCAGCCGCGCAGCGGGATCTCGGAGGGCGAGGCGGCGAGCCGACCGCGGTCGTCGCCTTCGGTAGAGACCGCCGCGGGGGAGGCGTCCCGGCCACCCTCGCGTTTCTCGGCGAAATCTTCGTCTTTGTCGGGCCGCGCTACGCTCTCGGGCGGCGCAAGGCGATCCCAAAGAAACGCCACCGCAAGAAGTCCCAGCGCCGTCGCCAGGCTCCATCCGCCGCGGTCCGTACGCCGGATACCCGAGTTCGGGATTTTGGCCATGAACTCCTCCGCGGAATTCAATCGCATCGCCAAGAAGGAGTTCCTCTTCGGCCGGCTTTCGCAACGCGCTCGGCGGTAGAGAAATCCGGATGCTGAGCCCGTCCGGTCGCTGCCCACGCTCGATCTGGCCGCCGATCCTGCGATCCTGGTCTTGACCGGCTTCGTGCCGACGCCGCCGGAGACAGCCTCAGGCGCTCTTGGCGCCTGGCCAGGCGACCACCTGTCCGGACATGACGAGTCGGTCGCGCCCGCTGTCCTTGGCGGCATACATTGCGCGATCGGCCGCCGCCACCAGGGAGCCGCAGTCCAGCGCCCCCTGCGACGGCATGTTGGTCGCGCCACCGAGGCTCACCGTGACGATCTTGGACGGCAGGTTCGGCGCGTGCAGCATGCCGAGGTCGCGCAGCGCCCCGCGCACGTTCTCGCCGACGAGCTCGCAGCCCTCCGCGTCCGTGTTCGGCAGCAGCAGGGCGAACTCCTCGCCGCCGTAGCGGGCGGCGAGATCGGCCGGCCGGCGCACCTGCGCGGCCAGGATCCGCGCCAGCGCACGAAGGCAGGCGTCTCCGGCCTGGTGGCCATATTGATCGTTGAATTTCTTGAAGTGATCGACGTCTACCAGCAGCAGCGACAGATGGCTGCCGTCGCGCTTGGCTCTCGCCCATTCCTCGGCGAGCCGTTCGTCGAAATGGCGGCGATTGGCGATCCCGGTGAGGCCGTCCGACGTGGCGAGCGCGGCGAGCTTGTCCTGCAGATCCTTCTGCTCGGTCATGTCGCGCGAGATCGCCACCACGCCGTCGATCTCATGGGTTGCCGAGGACCGCGTGACCCGCAGCGCCGTCTCGACCCAGATATCCTGCTGTTGGCGGCGATTGGCGCGATAGATGATGCGGGCCTCCTCGGCCTCTCCGGCCTTCAATGCCGCAACGACCTGCTCCACGCGCGGCCGGTCCTCGGGATTGACGCCCTCGAGAGCGGAGGTCCCGAGCAGCCTGGCGGGGTCCCAACCGAGGATGCGGGCACATGACGGGGACGCGTAGAGAATACGCTCGTCCAGCCCGATGCGCATCACCACGTCGCTGCACTGTTCCGCGATCAGGCGGAAGTCTCCTTCCTTGGCGACCAGGGCCGCCGCCATGCGCTGCCCCTTCGCGAGGTAACGTACCAGAAAAAAGCCGATCAGCGCTATCGACAAGGTCAGACCGATGACGATGCCGAAGCGCGTGACGGCTTGCTGTCGCCACGGAGCGAGGACGTCGCTCTGCGCCTTCGTCGCCAGGACGACGACCGGATAGCGGCTGCTCTTCTGGTAGAAGCTCAGTCGCTCCTGCCCGTCCAATGGAGATTTGAAGTAATAGGCGCCGGCGTCCGGCCGCTGGCCCATGGTCAGGAACAACGGCGAGCCCGACATGTCGCGTCCGACATAGGCGCCTTCGTCGTCGCGACTCCGGGCCAGCATGATGCCGTCGGCGGTCAGCAGCGAGACCGCGCCGTTGGGGCCGATGTCGAAGCGCCGATAAAACTGCATGAAGTAGGCGACGTCGATGCTCGTCAACACCACCCCGGCGAAACTGCCGTCTGTGTGATTGAAGCGCCGCGACGCGGTGATGATCCACTGTCCGCCGGACCGGCTCTTGACGGGGCGGCCTATCAAGGTGCCTCGATCGTCCGACGCCCGATGGCGTTGGAAGTAGTCGCGATCGCCGTTGTTGAAGCTGGAGAAGTCTCCGTCTTCAGTGGTCGCCAGCCAGTGGCCGGTCTCGTCGTAGACGAAGATGCCGCGGATGCGTTGCCTGTTGTACTTGCGGGATTGCAGGAAGCTCTGGATCTTTCCGACCGCGGCCGTGCTCGTTCCGCCGACCTCCATCCGATCGACCATTCCGGCGAGGATGGTGTCGGCGAGTTCGAACGTGTCTTCGGCATGTTGCGTCAGCGACTGGGCAAGGTTGGCCATGTCGACTTCCGCGTTGCGCAGCTCGAGCTGGCGGGACTCCCATTCGCGCCATCCGCTCAGCGCCAGAATGGCGACGCAAGCCAACACCACAAAACCCGCCGCCCACAACGGGAAGCGGACTTTCTCGACCGCGCGGCGGCTGCTGGGCATCGGACGCTGACTCCTTTAGCGCAAGGTCCCACCGACGCCTTAACGGTGGGTTTGCGGCAGCGGCATGATGCGGCGAACACGTAAGCGTTGCCTCATCATGGTGTCCGGGATCTTACGCGTTACGGTGATCGTCCGTTAACCAGGGGCAACCGGAGTGCCAGCAGCGGGTTGGATGCCCATGGAGGACGAGAAGGCCCGATTGCTCGCGGAGGGCCCAAAGGTGCCGGCGCCTGGCGGCCTCGATCAACGATCCGGACGCCGCCGCGCGGCTCAACGCGCTGGCCGATGAATACGAACGGCGCGCCGACGCGTCGCGCGGCGCCGAGGACGAGAAGGGGTGAGCCCGCTCAACCCTCGCCGACCCGGGTCGGCCGTGGCCGGTGGGCCTACGCGCAAAATCGGCGCCGGACGCTCGCAGCGGCGCCGCCGTCGTCGCGCAGCATCGCTCTCTGCGACGCTAGCGATTTTTTTCTTGAGCGACCACTCGTTGCGGAATTAAGCTGGTCGCGGCGGGAAAACCCGATGACCGAACTGCACCTGATCCAGAAGCGGTGTCCTCACTGCGGGAGGCCGATGAAGCTTGTCTCGGAGCCGGCGGGCCCCGGCGGCGAGCGATACGTCTGCTCCGCCTGCGAGGAGGATCCGCTGCACGACCCCACCGCCCTGAAGTGGGTCGACAGCCCGCTGCGGCCGCCAGCGAAGTAGCTCGCCAAGGGGGCCGACGGTCGATGCGACAGGGCTGGCGTTGTCGCAGTGCGTTCCCTCGCGGTGTGGAGGAACCAGGGGAGTTGGTTAGATGCTGGCTCAGCGTATGGCGGGCTCGTAGACAAACTTCTAATTGCGTTGGTTTTGAAACTACTCTGATAGCTTGCCACGGCAGGTTCGATGTCTGAGCGCGCCGCGTTCTCTTGCAAAACGCCGCAACGAAATCGCAACGAAACGGGTGAAACGAACGTGAACAAAACGGGACGGAAGCAGCCGCCGCAGCAAGAAAAATCAACAACTTAGAAAGTGCGCACTGCGCTCGGGACGCCCGGGACAGGCTCGATTAAGTTGAACCGAGGTCGGTATCGGTAATTGCGCCTCCGGGATTTGACCTATCGGCACTCCGCGGCGTTCTGTGGTCCAGAATTCTGCCGAAGCTTTGGACGATTTTGTGCCGTAGCTCAAACGGTAGGTTTTGGTCTTGGAATGTCGAAATGTTAGATCTATCAGCGAGGGTTGACTGACACTCTCTCCGCCATTTGTACGATGTGCTACGCCAATCTACGATTTCGTGTGCTTGGGTCCGTTCTCTGGGTCGTCGCGAGCGACTCGTTCCCCCTGCTAGCCGCCGTAGCCATGGCCCATCTTTGTAAGGCCGCGATCGGCACCGTTGACCAGTCCCGACGGAGCTTCGCTTCATAGCCTCAACTCAACGCGTGACCGGCTAGTCCGTATACCCATGGCTCGTTTTCCTTCCGGTTCAGAAATCGCTTTCCTTTGGACATTGTCGAGACTGTGTCGGTCATCCCGAGGCGGCTTTGTTGAAGGAAGTCGGCAAATAGACCCGTCTGCTCCCGCGTATCGACGCGGACGAATTGCCCCGCGAGATCTTTGAGATGCACGGCCGTGAGATGGATCGCGTCACAATCATTGCTGGCGATGATGGGGCCGATTACATGACCGCGCCCGAATTCGCGCTTCATGGAAAAACCGACGACCTCTCCGCCGCGGCGCAAGACGGAGATTGAGGCACCTACAGAAAGCAATGCGAGCAGCTTCTGCCGGTTAACTCCGAACGCGCGTTCATCCAGTGCCGCGATCTCTCCGATGTTCGCAGTGGACAGCGAGCTCAATTCACCGGCCAGAGCCGGCACCGGCGGAGGTGGTGAGACGACCTCTCCTTGCCACAGATACACGGTGGCTTCCTTCGTGAACCCCAGCGACAGATACAGATGATAGGCGGCATCAGTTGAGTTGAGGGTCAAATTCCGATCGCCACACCGCTCGAAAACCTGGTCCATGAGCCAGCGGCCAGTACCTTGTGCCTGGGTCCGGGGCGATGTGATCACCAGGCCAATCGTCGCGAATTTGTGGCCATAAGGGAACCACATCGCGCTGCCGAAGACGCGCCCTATGCCATCCACGGCAACGATGCCGTGGCCCGCGCGGCGCAGGAAATCCCAGTCCTTGGGGCGGTGCGGCCAGCCGACACCGATCGAAAGCGCGTGGAGCAACTTCACATCAACGTCGTTGATGTCCTTGGCCACCAGTTCAAAGGACTTCACGCGTACCGTTCGTCCCATTCAGCTCATCCGTTCCTTTGCGGGACTCAAAGCCCGCGGCCTATCCCCCGCCAGCCGTCTGCTGCGTGCTGCACAAGCCCTCTTTTGCAGCAGCATAGCGCGGAAGGCCAGCAGGTTTCGCCTGTTTGGCAGGCGTTATTCGGAATGTTCCGCCGCCAGCGCAACTCGATTCAGCAGGGAAAGCTCCTGGTTGCGGCCTATCGATATCCAGCAACAGCAGGCAGGGTGAGTCCCAGTGAATGTTGAAGGCTTCGCTGGAGGGCTCGCCGCCTTTCCAGCCCTCAGTGGTCGGCCAGGCCGGTCCCAACGCCCCGCATCCCGGGCGAGGACCTGAGAGGACCACTTCGATGGCGTTCCTTTTCAATTCCGATGCTGCTCGGGGGGCTATTTTCCGGCAGGCCTTTGCGCGCGAGCTCCCTGATCTCGAATTCTACCATTCCAGTGAATGCGTTGATCCGGAAAAGGTGCGGTACCTGCTGACCTGGAACGCGCCCGATGATGTCTCGCGCTTTCGCAATCTGGAAGTGGTCTTTTCCATCGGTGCAGGAGTCGATCAATTCAAGCCGGAGACCATACCTGATTACGTGAAGCTCGTGCGCATGGTTGAAGACGGCATCATACGCATGATGCAGGAATATGTCGTGCTCGGCGTGCTGACGCTCCATCGCGAGATGCTGGCCTATCGGGAGCAGCAGAGAAGGGGGATATGGCAGGCCCTTGCAAGTGTTCAGTCGACCGGTCGGCGCGTGGGCTTCCTTGGGCTCGGGATGCTGGCGCAAGCTGCAATCCATCGCCTGAAGCCGTTTCGATTTCCGCTTGCCGCCTGGAGCCGCAGCAAGAAGGTTATCGACGGTGTCACCTGCTTCCATGGCGAGGACCAGCTTGGCAGTTTCCTGCAAGGAACTGATGTCCTCGTCTGTCTTCTTCCCCTGACGGAGCAAACAACCGGCATCTTGAACGCAGGGCTCTTCTCGCTTTTGCCAGCGGAAGCGAGGCTGCTCCACATCGGCCGCGGCCCGCAGCTTGACCAGGGCGCACTCATCGAGGCGCTCGACAGCGGGCATGTTGCGGCCGCTATGCTTGACGTCACCGATCCCGAGCCTTTGCCAGAGAGTCATCCACTCTGGTCGCATCCCAAGGTGAGCATCACGCCACATATCGCGTCGGTGACTCAACCGCATACGGCGGCACAATCCGTCATCGAGAACATCCGGCGCCACCGCGCTGGACAAAATCCGATCGGCCTCGTCGATCGAGGACTCGGCTACTAGCAGGAAGAACGCCATGTCACTTCTGGTCACCATCGACACCAATCCCGACTTCGCACCGAAGAACGCCTTGCCCGCTCCGGAACGGCTCATTTCTGGCAATCCATCCTTCAAGACCTGGGCACAGGACGCCTCGAAAGACGAGAAGGTGCTGACCGGCGTCTGGGAAGCAACGCCGGGCGAGACCCATTCCATCAAGGGCACCACCTTCGAGTTCTGCCACATCATCTCGGGGCTGATCGAAATCGAGGAAAAAGGCGGCGAGGTCAGGAGGTACCGCGCCGGCGATAGCTTTGTGATGAAGCCCGGCTTCGTCGGAGTCTGGCGCACGATCGAGACCGTGCGAAAGATCTACGTCTGTCATTATGACTGAGACGATGCTGAAGGCAGCAGTAGAGACGGCCCTCAGAATATTCGACCTCCGCGGCCGCGTCTGACCAGATTCAACGCGGCCACACACTTCATTCTCAACGAAAAATGCGGCGTGCGGTCCTGTACTGCTCGCATGAGGCGGCGTCGTCCAATCGCAAATCCAGGCAGTGATGGCGGGACGGGCCCGAAGGCAAGGAGCAAGCCCATGATTGCATTGAAGGACAAGGATCTGTTTCGCCAGCAAGCGCTGATCGGCGACAATTGGCGGGATGCGAGCACGAAAGCCAGCGTTGATGTCATTGATCCTGCCAGCCAGAAAGTGCTTGGCACCATCCCCGATATGGGCCGAGACGAGACCAGGGCAGCAATCGACGCAGCGGCAGCTGCGTTCAAGCATTGGAAGACAAAGGCTCATGCAGAGCGTGCTGCGCTGCTGGAGCGCTGGTATGAGCTCATGCGGCATCATGAGCAAGATTTGGCGCTGCTGCTGACGCTGGAACAGGGCAAGCCGCTTGCTGAAGCACTCGGAGAGATCCGTTACGGGGCATCCTTCGTCAAATGGTTTGCGGAAGAAGCCCGCCGCATCAACGGATCGACAATCCCCGCGCCCACCGTCGATCGCCGCATTCTGGTTCTGAAAGAGCCGGTCGGCGTCTGCGGGATCATCACACCCTGGAATTTCCCAAATGCGATGATTACGCGCAAGGTGGCACCCGCGCTTGCCGCGGGCTGCACTGTCGTTATCAAGCCATCTGAATTCACGCCTTTTTCGGCTCTCGCCATCGCTGTTCTAGCTGGGCGGGCCGGAATTCCGGCGGGTGTGATCAACATCGTAACGGGTATGCCGGCGGAAATTGGCCAGGAACTGATGGCCAACGAAACCGTCCGCAAGATCTCGTTCACCGGATCGACCCGCGTCGGCGCGTTGCTGATGAAGGGTGCCGCCGACAACATCAAGAGGCTCAGCCTCGAGCTCGGCGGCAACGCGCCGTTCATCGTCTTTGATGATGCGGATCTCGACCGGGCCGTCGAGGGCGCGATTGCGTCGAAGTTCCGCAATGGCGGCCAGACGTGCGTTTGCTGCAACCGCATTCTCGTCCAAACAGGCGTCTACGATGCCTTTGCACAGAAGCTCGCCAGCCAGGTTGCGAAAATGAAGGTCGGCGCCGGCACCGAAGAGGGGGTCGCAATCGGGCCGATGATCAACGGCGCGGCGATCGAGAAGATCAAGCGGCACGTGGTGGACGCCCTGGACAAGGGCGCAAAGATCATCTCGCAGAGTGAAATGGTGCCGGAAGGTCGGCAATATGCCCGCCCTCTCGTGCTCGGTGGCGCCACGACTGAGATGCTCTTGGCTTCAGAAGAGACTTTCGGGCCGGTTGCACCGCTCTTCCGCTTCGAGACCGAGGATGAGGCGATTGCGATCGCAAACGGCACGCCATTCGGCCTTGCCGCCTATTTCTACACTGAAAACCTGAAGCGCTCCTGGCGAGTTGCCGAGGCGCTGGAGTTCGGCATGGTCGGCCTGAACACCGGCCTGATCTCGACCGAGGTTGCGCCATTCGGTGGCGTCAAGCAGTCGGGCCTCGGACGCGAGGGATCTCAGCTCGGGATCGGAGAATATCTCGAGACCAAGGCGCTCCATGTCGGCGGATTGGACTGAGCAGCTGATCGGATCGGTATCTGAAACAAGAAAAGGGGGCGGCTGAACCGCCCCCTTTTTCCTTATTGAAGTTTTCCAAGAACTGAAGTGCCGCGAGAGATCCCGAAAAAGAAACTGCGCTCAGGCGCTTTTGCGCAGGGGCTCCAGGCCGACGGCCGCCGCGAGCCCGCCGATGTCGGCGACCTCGGTGTATTCATAGAAGGGGTTCGCGGGCTCGTGACCGCGGTTTACCCAGACCTTGCTCTTGATGCCGAGGTCGTAGGCGGTCATCAGGTCGTAGCGGAAGGAAGAGGAGACGTGGGTGATATCCTCCGGGCCGCAGCCCAGCTTGTCAAACATGTACTCAAAGCCCTTCATGTGCGGCTTGTAGGCACCCGTTTCCTCCGCCGTGATGACCATGTGGAAGGGAGCGCCGAGCTTCTCCACGTTCGACATGATGAGGTTCTTCATGGAGTTCGACAGGATGACCAGCGGAATCTCCTTGGCAACTTTCGCCAGACCCGCTGGGACATCGGCATGCGGACCCCATGTGTGGACCTCTTCATTGATGCGCTGAGCATGCTCCGGCCGTAACACGATGCCGTTGCGCTTGCACGCGCGTTCCAGCGCATTGTGCACGACCTCGAAGTACGGCTTC
>Ga0209148_1001444_pt1 | contig 12073 bp, 8 predicted proteins | sample AraplaCol_mMF_r2_2_FD_184288 | JGI IMG/M metagenome (GOLD analysis project Ga0209148, IMG submission 184288) | Arabidopsis root microbial communities from North Carolina, USA - plate scrape CL_Col_mMF_r2 (SPAdes) (version 2) | ecosystem: Host-associated > Plants > Roots > Endosphere | place: USA...
GTCGTTGCCAGCGCCGCCGTCGATGGTCAGCCCGATCACCGCTGCGAGCGTGGATGCGTCGATGACATCGTTGCCGCCGAGCGCCTGGATCACGAGCCGGTCGTTAGCAGCCTCTGCATTCGCGATCGTCACGACTTCAGGCAGGCCCGTCACCGTGACCGTGGTACCGACCGCCGTGACCTGAATGTGCTGATTGCCGTCGGTGCCGTTGACGGTCACCGTATCGGCCGCGCCGTCGCCCTGCGAGCCGCCAGGAACGGCGCCGAGATCGACCAGTACCTGCTTGACGCCGGTGCCGGTGAGGTCGCCGACAGTGACGTTGTCGGCCCCGCCGCGCGCATCGAACTCGATCGCTTCGATGCTGTTGAGGTCCATCGTGATGTTGGCGACGTCGCGGGTGAAGCGCACCCTGCCGCCATTGGCCGAGATGTCGATGTTTTCGTTGATATTGGCGCCGTTGAACACGAGCTTGTCGTTGCCCGATCCGCCCTCCACGGTGTCGCTGCCGTCGCCGGGATTCCAGATAAAGGTGTCGTCGCCACTCCCAAGCTGCGCGACATCGTTGCCGCGTCCGCCACTGACGATGTCGTTGCCGGAGCCGCCGATCAAGAGATCATTGCCGTCACCGCCGGTGATCGTATCGTTGCCGGCGCCGCCATCGAGCGTCAGCGAGATCAGGCTGGCAAGCCCGTTGCCCGCGGTGATGACATCGTCGCCGCCACCGGCGTGCAACACGAGATTTTCCGTCGTGCCGATGTCGAGCGAAAATGGCGCTGGGCTCGTCTCGTCGAACCGCACGCGCGTCCCGTTTGCCGTGATGGTGAACGTCTCCGAGGCATTGCTGCCATTGACCAGCGCGGTGTCGTTGCCGTCGCCGCCCTCGAACACGTTGCTACCGCCGCCGGGATTCCAGATCATGAGGTCGTCCCCGGCCTCACCGAACAGCTGGTTATTGCCGCTGCCGCCGTCGAGCGTGTCGTTGCCCGCGCCGCCGAACAGCAGATCGTTGCCGCCGCCGCCCTTGATCACATCGTTGCCGGCCTGACCGAACAGAAGATCGTTCCCGGAACCGCCCGTGATCTTGTCGTTGCCGTCGCCTCCGAAAATCTGAACCGCCGGCATCGGGCCGTGGCTTTCGTTGACGGTGATCGTGTCGTCGCCGCCTTGCCCGAAAATCTCGATCGCGTTGGTGTTGGCGACAGTGGGATCGCCACCGACCGTTTTCACAGAACCGTTATTGACCAGGATGCGACCGTACTTGTCGCGACCGATCACGAGGCCGTTATTCGCGCTGTCGCCGAAAATTGTGAGTTGCCCCGTAACCGGGGAAAAAACCGAGGTAATGGACATCCAAATGATCCTTCGATCGACCTAGCCCCTCCTTGGATGCGTAGCAGCCGCCAACACGACATTCATGAAGGCCAGCTTGAGACGCGCGTGATTATTTCTGGAGATTTCCTCCAGATTTCCTGCGCGCCGATCCTGGACCGCGGCGGACGTAACGGCGCGCGCGCGGAAGAGCAATGGCTCGAGGCGAGCGCGCAGTTCGACGAGGCGGCGAGCTAATCCGGAATCCTCGAATGCAGACGCCCTGCTTTATCGCACCGGCGCGCGCATGGAGGCCGGCTGGCCCGGCAGTTTCAGCTTTGGGCCGACTTCGGTCAGCTTGCCACCGGCCAGCGAAAATACCTGGAGATCCTGATCGATGTAGTTGCCGACATAGAGGTAATCGCTGTTCGGGCTGTAAACGACGCCTTCCGGCAACCCACCAAGGGGCGCTCGGGCGGTGACGGTCAACTTGCCGCCCTCCCCGACCGACATCAGAGCCAGTTCACCAGTCTTGGTCTTGAACCAGTCGCTGTCTTTTGCGGCCGTGCCGAGGAGCAGCGGGGCAGCCGCGGTCTTGCCATCGGGCGCGATGGCAAAGCCTTCCGCTCCGATGCCGGGGCTCATGAGGTCGACCACGTGGGGATGCGGGCCCGTCGCCTCGATGATCACTTCGGCATCGACATTGTTCTTTCCCGCGCCCGTGTTTGAGGCGATGACGTATTTGCCATCCGGCGTGAAATCGATGTTGTAGGGATTGAACGCCGCTGGGATGTCCAGCGACTTGTCGTAAGTCACCTTCTCGCCATCGATGGACAGCACGCCGATCTTGTTGGCGAGGTTCAGACAAACGAAGGCGCGGAGGCCATCGGGAGCGATGACAACTGCCGCGGCCTGCTGCTCCACCGGCACCTCGGCGATGGCCTTGACCGTCGTCCCCTGAATCGAGACAACAGAGACGCTTTTGCCGTCTCTGTTAGCAATCAGTGCGAGGTCGCCTTTCCGAGAGATTGACAGGCCGGACGGCTGCCGACCGACCGTGACCGTATCGATCAACTTTGGCGGCTCCGCCGTGAGGTCAATCACGTACAGCTTGTTATCCGGGACCGTCTTCCAGGCGTTCCCCTCCTGAACGTGGACCACGGAATTCGCCACCAAGCCCAGCTTGCCGTCTGGCGTGATCTGCAGGTTCGTCGGCGGGCCCAGAAGGGAATTAGCCAATGGCAAGCTGGCGCGAATCCTGGGCTTGGCCGGGTCTGAAATGTCCATGACCAGCACGGCATCGTTTGCCGGAGCGCCGTTGACCTGGCCTTCGGGACCATAGGTGATCTTGCTGTCGATACCGATCAGGATGTCATTGGTCCCGGCGATCGCCGAACCGCTGGCGACGACGCAGGCCACGCAAGTCGCGCAAAAAAAGTTGCGTAAGTCCATGATGCAATTTCTCCCACCCGGCTCTTTTCCGAACGACCGCACTCTTCTACCTTACTTCGCAGTCGCCACCGCGTGCAACCAATACTCCGCGGGCATTCTGGGGCGGGATTTCACCGCAAACTTTTTCGACAGAAGTCGCTTGTGCGCCAGCCCTGCGCCTCCTAGGCTTGCGCCGATTTCGAGTTTTGCTGTTTTGCAGCCCAGGTGATCGCAGACCGTCGGGCCGATCTGATTTCGATTTGAATGCAATTGGCCAGGGAGGTGTCATGCCGATCACCGAAAGCCATGTCCGCGGATCAACCGATACGCCTCTCATCGAGGACACGATCGGCGCTTTCTTCGACCAGACCTGCGAGCGGCTGTCGGAGCGCGAAGCCCTGGTCGTACGGCATCAAGGCATCCGCTGGCGCTTCAAAGAGCTGCGCCAACAGGTCGATGACCTGGCCGCCGGTCTGCTGGCACTCGGATTGAAGCGCGGCGATCGCGTCGGCATCTGGTCGCCCAACAATGCCGAATGGATCCTCACGCAATTCGCCACGGCCAAGGCCGGCCTGATCCTGGTGAACATCAACCCGGCCTACCGCGTGGGTGAGCTGGAATACGCCCTCAACAAGGTCGGCTGCGCGGCGCTGGTCACAGCCGCGTCCTTCAAGACCAGCGACTACATCGGCATGTTGAACACGCTCGCACCGGAGATTGCGACCTCATCGCCCGGTCATCTGAACGCTGCGAAACTGCCGTCCCTGAAATTCCTGATTTGCATCGGCACGGATGCGCCTGGGTTCATCCGCTTCGATGCGGTTCAGAAGATGGCGACGGATCGCTCTCGCGCGCAGCTGAGAGAATTGAGCAGGGAGCTGAAGAACACCGACGCGGTGAACATCCAGTTCACCAGCGGCACAACGGGCTCGCCGAAGGGCGCGACGCTGAGCCATCGCAATATCCTCAACAACGCGTTCTTCGTCGGCCGCACCATGGGCCTGACCGGCAACGACCGATATTGCATCCAGGTGCCGCTCTATCACTGCGGCGGCATGGTGGTGGGAACATTGATGTGCATCGTCCATGGCGCCACGATGGTGTTGCCGTCCGAATGGTTCGATCCGCTCGCCTCGCTCGCAGCGATGGAGGCCGAGCGCTGCACCGGCGTCGGCGGCGTTCCCACGATGTTTTTGGGAATGCTCAACCACCCGGAGTTTGCGCGTTTCGATTTGAGCTCGTTGCGGACCGGATGGGCCGGCGGCGCACCCTGCCCCATCGAGATGATGAAGCGATGCCTGTCCGACATGCATTTGCGCGATTTCACCAACATCTTCGGCATGACCGAGACGAGCCCGGTCTGCCTGCAGACGGCGACCAACGACCCGATCGAGCGCAAGGTCGGCAGCGTCGGCCGCATTCATCCGCATGTCGAGGTCAAGATCGTCGATCCCGACGGCAAGACGGTGGCTGTCGGCACACCCGGCGAGTTTTGCACCCGGGGCTACTCCGTGATGCTGGGGTACTGGAACGATCCGGAGAAGACCCGCGAGGCGATCGATGCCGACGGCTGGATGCACACCGGCGATCTCGGCACCTTCGACGCGGAGGGCTACGGCAATGTCGTCGGCCGCAGCAAGGACATGGCCATTCGCGGTGGCGAAAACATCTACCCGGTCGAGATCGAGAACGTCCTCTACCAGCATCCGGCCGTCGCCGACGCGCAAGTGTTCGGTATCCCCGACGAGCGCTTCGGCGAGGAGCTTTGCGCCTGGATCAGGCTCAAGCAGGGCAGCACCATGACAGAGCTGGACGTCAGGTCGTTCTGCAAGGACCGCATCGCGCACTTCAAGATCCCGCGCTACATCCGCTTCGTCGATGAATTCCCGACGACCGTGACCGGCAAGATCCAGAAATTCGTGATGCGCCAGCGCATGATCGATGAGTTGCAATTGAACGTGCAAAAGACCGCATAAGACGTGCGCTCGCAGGGAGATGTCAGGTGTCTGCACCCGAACCGATTAAATTCACCGACGGCGCGGCTTACGAACGTTTCATGGCGCCCTGGAGCCGATCAGCCGGGACTCTCTTCCTCGACTGGCTGGCGCCCCGCCCCGGACTGGGCTGGGTGGACGTTGGCGCCGGCAACGGCGCGTTCACCGAGCTTGTTCTGGCGAAGTCCGCTCCGTCGTCCGTTTGTGCGATCGATCCCTCCGACGCACAGATCGCGACGGCGCGCCAGAAATTCGCGGCAAAGCAGGTCGAGCTGTCGATCGGCGATGCGATGGCCCTGCCCTACGACACTGGCCGTTTCGACGTCGCGGTGATGGCCCTGGTGCTGTTCTTCGTGCCCGACCCGCGCAAGGGCGCCTCGGAAATGGTCCGCGTCACCAAGCCCGGCGGCATGGTCGCGTCCTATACCTGGGATATTGTGCGGGGCGGCACGCCGACGCAGCCGCTGTGGGAAGAGCTGGATGCCCTCGGCATCCCCGCAGCGCGTCCGCCGAGCGCGGACATATCTCGTTTCGAGATGCTCAAGGCACTCTGGGCGGAGCTTGGCCTCGGCGAGATCGAAACCCGCGAGTTGGTGGTCGAGCGGACATTCGCCGACTTCGACGACTATTGGCTATCGATGGTCGTCAGCAGCCCGAGCGGCATCGTGGGCAAGCTGTCGGACGCGGAGAGCGCGGAGCTTAAACGACGATTGCAGGCACGACTGCCGGCCACCGCGTCCGGGAAGATCACGGTTCATGCCTCAGCCACTGCGATCAAAGGGCGTAAAGCCGCTTGACGATCTCGACAGGCGGGCGGCCGACGACGCGTTACGTCGCCGCCTTCTTCTTCGCCTTCGGCTTCACCGGCTTGGCGACGACCGGCGGCTCCGGTGTGCCTTCGATCGCGGAGAGACGTCCTGACGTGAAGGTGTAGATGCCCGCGCGCGGACCCGTGGTCCAGGTGACCACCGCGACGCGACGGCCGGCGCCATCACTGGAGAGATTGACGGTCGAGGGCGCGCCGATGCCGCGCACCACGTCGCATTCGGTGTGGCCGAGCGCGACCGTGCCGCCCACGGGCGCCGGCGCGGTGGTCGAGGCGTTGGCGTCGGCGGGACCGGGCGGCGGCGCCATGCCGGGGCACGCGCCGTCGGCGCTGACGAGATCCTCAGCTCCAACAGGCTTGTCGGGGGTCAGCGGCGGCGATTCGATCGAGATGTTCTTGATGAACAGGCGGCTCGGCTTGTTGAACCATTCAGCGTCTTTGGCTGACGTCAGCATATCGGATGCGCCCGCGCAGCCCGCAAGCAGCGGTGCTGCGGCGACCAACACGACCAGGAGCGACTTTGGAAGCTTTTGATGTCGCACGATAACCTAAATTCCCCGCATGAAGGAGCAGCCCTAAGCGATTGTCCCAACATCACTTTGCGGCACGAAGGTGGCCGAAACCATTCTGCCCTTGAAAGTCCAAATTATCATTAATTGCAAGCGGCCGCTAATTCCGCCGCTGCCACCGGCCCCGTTCGTCCGCCTGCCAATAGGTGACCTCAAATCCGCGCGTCTTGCAATCGGTCCAGGTGCTCCGGGCCGCCGCGAGCGCATCCGGATCGTCGCCATTGAACAGCAGCACCATGCGCTCATAGCCTTCGGCATCCTCGGGCAACGCGGCGTTGTCGACCAGGAAGCGGACATTGGCGCCGTTCGGATTGTCCGCCTCGATCGCCAGCACGATCGGCTGTTCCGCAACATCGTTCACCCGCCATGTCGCGTGCGGCAGGAAGGAATCGTCGCGATAGGTCCATAGATGTGCGTCCAGCGCATCCGCACGCTCCGGCGAGGTCGCCTGCACCACGACGCGCCAGCCGCGCTCGAGCGATTTCTCGAGAAGCGGCGGCAAGACGTTCTCAACCGTCATGTTTTGCAGATGGTAGAAGAGAACTTCCGTCATGGTGCGTCATTTGCGCTCGTAATGATCCGCGACCAGACGATCGAGCAGCCGGACGCCATAACCGCTGCCCCAGCTCTGGTTGATGTCGGTCTTGGGCGCGCCCATCGCGGTGCCGGCGATGTCGAGATGGGCCCAGGGCGTGCCATCGACGAAGCGCTGCAGGAACTGCGCCGCCGTGATCGAGCCGCCGTGGCGGCCGCCGGTGTTTTTCATGTCGGCGAACTGGGAATCGATCAGCTTGTCGTATTCGGGGCCGAGCGGCAGGCGCCAGACCTTCTCGCCGCTTTCGATGCCGGCCGCGAGCAGGCGCTCGGCGAGCTCGTCATTGTTGGAGAACATGCCGGCATGATCGGTGCCGAGCGCGACCACGATCGCGCCGGTCAGCGTCGCCAGGTCCACCATGAATTTCGGCTTGGTCTTCTTGGCGACGTACCAGAGCACGTCGGCGAGCACGAGGCGGCCCTCGGCGTCGGTGTTGATGATCTCGATGGTCTGGCCCGACATCGAGGTGACGATGTCACCGGGCCGCTGCGCATTGCCGTCGGGCATGTTCTCGACGAGGCCGATGGCACCGACCACATTGACCTTGGCTTTGCGCGCCGCGAGCGCATGCATCAGGCCGACGACGCAGGCCGCGCCCCCCATGTCGCCCTTCATGTCCTCCATGCTGCCGGCCGGCTTGATCGAGATGCCGCCGGTATCGAAGCAGACGCCCTTGCCGACGAAGGCGACCGGCGCCTCGCCCTTTTTGCCGCCGTCCCAGCGCATGATCACGGTGCGGCTCGGCCGCGCCGAACCCTGGCCGACGCCGAGCAGCGCACCCATGCCAAGCTTCTGCATCGCCTTGACGTCGAGCACCTCGATTTTGACGCCGAGCTTCCTGAGCTGGCCGGCGCGGCGCGCGAACTCCTCGGGGAACAGCACGTTCGGCGGCTCGTTGACGAGATCGCGCGCGATGATGACGCCGTCGACGACGGCACCGGCCGAGGCGAAGGCCTTCTTCGCAGCGGTCGCATCGCCGACCGCCAGCGAAACGTCGGCGCGCAGCGCGCCCTCCTCGCCGTCCTTCTTCTTGGTCTTGTAGCGGTCGAACTTGTAGGCGCGCAGGCGCAGGCCCGAGGCGATCGCAACCGCCTGCTCGCTCGTCATGGCGCCATCGGGCAGTTCCGCCATGATTGTCATGGACACCGAACCCGCCTTGAGCTTGCTGGCCGCCATGCCGCCGAACTTGAGGAAGTCGTTCCCCTTCAGGCTTGAGGCCTTCCCGGTTCCGATCACGATCAGCCGCTCGGCCTTCAGGCCTTCGGGGGCAAGGATGTCCAGGGCGGCGCCGCTTTTGCCCTTGAACGAGCCGGCCGCCGCTGCCCGCTTCACAACTTCGCTGGCACCACCCAACGCCCTGGCAGTTGCCGGGCCGACCTTCAGCGTGTCGTCACAGAATACGACCACAATGCCACGGGCGGCGGAAGCGAGCGGGACGAAGCCGACCTTGATGGCATCGGACATGGGTAACTCCTCGAAAACATGGGGCTTTTTGCCGATCGATCGATACGGCCGAAGCCGGACCTGAACGGCGATTCACTGTGCTTTCCACACTATGGGCGAGATCGGCGGTCGATGCCAAGCACCGCCCGTGGCGTGGAGGTCACATCGAGGGAAATATTAACCATATATTGACGGCGCCACGGGTCAGCCATTTTGTTGACGGATCAAAGGGATGGTAGTGAGAAAGTAAGCTGCCGGAAGAGGTGGTTGGACGACCTCGGGGAATCCCTGTCAGGGATTGGTCGAACAACCGGAATTTCCGGTGCGCGCGTTGGGGCTTTGGTGGGATTCGTGCGGTAGCGCATGGGGTCAATCGACAGGTATATATTCCGCACGACGCTGGCGTCGTTTGCGCTGGTCCTGGTCAGCCTCACCGGCGTGATCTGGATTACGCAGGCGTTGCGCGGCATCGACCTGATGACGAGCCAGGGTCAGACCATCATGACCTTCCTCGGCATCACCAGCCTCGTGATCCCGGCGCTGGTGCTGATCATCTCGCCGATCGCGCTGATGATCGCGATCTCGCATACGCTGAACAAGCTCGCGACCGACTCCGAGATCATCGTGATGAATGCCGCCGGCTTCTCGCCGTTCCGGCTGTTCTATCCGTTCTTCTACGCAACCTGCGTGGTGGCGCTGCTGGTTGCCTTCATCGCGGCCTACCTCGCCCCCGACGGCATGCGGCGGATCAAGCAATGGGACGCCGAGATCACCGCCGACGTGCTCACCAACATCCTGCAGCCCGGCCGGTTCGCCCAGCTCGACAAGAACCTCACGATCCGCATCCGCGAGCGGCTGCCCGGCGGCATCCTGGCCGGCATCTTCATCGACGACCGCCGCGATCCCAACGAGCGCGTCTCGATCGTCGCCGAGCACGGCGAGGTCGTGAAGAACGAGAACGGCTCGTTCCTGGTGCTGAAGGACGGCAATCTGCAGCGCTTCGAGGTCGGCAAGCGCGACCCTGCGCTCGTCGCATTCGGCCGCTACGGCTTCGACATGTCGAAGTTCGGCAACCAGGGACATGACGTCACCCTCGGCATCCGCGAGCGCTATCTCTGGGAGCTGTTCTCGCCGTCCGAGGACGATCCCGTGTACAAGGCAGTCCCCGGCCAGTTCTGGTCCGAGCTGCATGATCGCCTGATGGCGCCGCTCTACCCGTTCGCCTTTGCCGCGCTGACCTTCGCCTTCCTCGGCGCGCCGCGCACGACGCGGCAGAGCCGCAATTTCTCGATCGGCGGCTCGGTGCTCGCGGTGTTCGGGCTACGCATGGCCGGCTTTGCCTGCTCGGTGATGGCCGTGAAGACGCCGTTCGTCGCCGGCGTGCAATACGCAATGCTGGTGGCCGCGATCGGCACCGGCATCTGGATGATCGTCGGCGGCATCGTGGTCGAGCCGCCGCCCGGCCTGCTGGAAGCGATCAACAGGTCGAACGCGCGGATCGCGCGGCTGTTCGGACGGCCGGCCGCCGCATGAGCATGCTCACCAACACGCTCGGGCGCTATTTCGCCGGCCGCTTCGTGATCGCGGCACTCGGCGTGTTCGCGAGCATTTTCCTCCTGCTGGTGCTGGTCGACTACATCGAGATGGTGCGCAAGACCTCGGGGCTGGCGTCCGCCTCCGCGATCATGGTGGCCGAGACCTCGTTGTTCCGGGTACCGCAATTGCTGGAGAAGCTGACGCCGTTCTGCATGCTGATCGGCGCCATGACCTGCTATCTCGCCCTCTCCCGCCGGCTCGAGCTCGTGGTGGCGCGGGCCGCCGGCGTTTCGGCCTGGCAGTTCATCTCGCCGGCGCTCGGCAGCGCGTTGCTGATCGGCGTGCTCGCCACCGTCGCTTACAATCCGATGTCGGCCAATTTGCGCGAGCTGTCCAAGCGCATGGAAGCCGAGCTGTTCGGCTCGGCGCCCGGCGGCGGCATCCAGGATGCCTCGGGCTTCTGGCTCAACCAGGTGACCAACGATGGTCAGACCATCATCAACGCCGCACGCAGCGAGCAGCAGGGCATCCGGCTGACAGGCCTCACGCTGTTCCGGTTTGATACAGATCAGCATTTCAAGGAGCGGATCGAGGCGCGCGAGGCGACGCTCGAATCCGGCCATTGGTTGTTCAAAGGCGTGCGCCGCTTCACGCTCGACGCGCCGCCGGTCGACCAGGCCAGCCTGGAGATTCCGACGACGCTGACCGAGGCGCAGGTTCGCAACAGCTTTTCCACACCCGAGACTGTGTCCTTTTGGCAACTACCGAGCTACATCCGTTCGTCCGAGAGCTCGGGCTTCGCGACAGCCGGCTATCGACTCCAGTATCACAAGCTTCTGGCACAGCCGTTTTTGCTCGCAGCCATGGTGATGCTCGCGGCTTCCGTGTCGTTGCGCTTCTTCCGGATGGGTGGCGTACAGAAGATGGTTTTGAGTGGCGTGGGCGCAGGCTTTCTGCTCTACGTTTTGTCGAAAGTGACTGAAGACTTGAGCAAGGCTGAGTTGATGCATCCGATCGCTGCGGCGTGGTTGCCCGTAGTGGTGGGCGGCCTCACCGGCTTTTTGGCCTTGCTGTATCAGGAGGACGGATAGTGACGGCCGTCCGCCGAGGACATCTGGCTGGCTGGGCGCAGCGCACCATGGTGCGCGCGAACGGTGGCGGCTTGTCCATCCGCAAGATCGTATTGGCCGCTATCGCCGTCGCCTCGCTTGCCGGAATGATGGATGTTGCCGCGGTGGCGCCCGCCGCCGCGCAGAGCTTCACCTACAATCCGCTGCCGCCGCGTCCGAAGCCGCCACGGGCCGCCAATGACGGCCAGATGCTCGTGCAGGCGACCGAGGTCGACTACGACTACAACAATTCGCGCGTCTCCGCGGTCGGCAACGTTCAGCTGTTCTACAACGGCACCAGCGTCGAGGCCGACAGGGTCATCTACGACCAGAAGACCAAGCGGCTGCATGCCGAGGGCAACATCCGCATGACGGATGCCGAAGGCAAGATCACCTACGCCGAGATTCTGGATCTGTCCGACGACTATCGCGACGGCTTCGTCGATTCGCTGCGCGTGGACACCGAGGACCAGACCCGCATGGCCGCGACCCGCGCCGACCGCTCCTCGGGCAACTACACCGTGTTCGAGAACGGCGTCTACACGGCCTGCGCGCCGTGCCGGGACGATCCGAAGAAGCCGCCGCTCTGGCAGGTCAAGGGTGCCCGCATCATCCACGACCAGCAGGAGAAGATGCTGTATTTCGAGACGGCGCAGCTCGAATTCTTCGGCGTGCCGCTCGCCTACATTCCCTACTTCTCGACGCCCGACCCGACCGTGAAGCGCAAAACCGGTTTCCTGATGCCGGGCTTCACCTCCTACACTGCGTTCGGCTACGGGGTCGAAGTCCCGTTCTATTGGGCGATCGCGCCCGATATGGACGCGACCTTCAACCCGCGCATCACCTCCAAGCAGGGCGTGCTGTTCCAGGCCGAGTTCCGCCAGCGCCTGCAGGACGGCGCCTACCAGGTGCGTGTCTACGGCATCGACCAGCTCCATCCTGAAAATTTCGCCGGCCAGCCGGGCGACCGCCAGTTCCGCGGCGGCGTCGAGACCAAGGGCCAGTTCGCACTGAACGACAAATGGGTCTGGGGCTGGGACGGCGTCCTGCTGTCCGATTACTATTTCATGTCGGATTACCGCCTGGCGGCCTATCGCGATCCGCTCGGATCGTTCCTGAATCTGCCGACGGAAGCGATCTCGCAGCTCTATCTGACCGGCGTCGGCAATCGCAGCTTCTTCGATGCCCGCACGATGTACTTCCTGAGCTTCTCGGGTAACCAGCAGCAGGTCCCGGTCATCTATCCCGTGATCGACTACTCG
>Ga0209148_1001448_pt1 | contig 12048 bp, 11 predicted proteins | sample AraplaCol_mMF_r2_2_FD_184288 | JGI IMG/M metagenome (GOLD analysis project Ga0209148, IMG submission 184288) | Arabidopsis root microbial communities from North Carolina, USA - plate scrape CL_Col_mMF_r2 (SPAdes) (version 2) | ecosystem: Host-associated > Plants > Roots > Endosphere | place...
GGCCACGCGGTTGGCGTTGGCGACGTCTGAGAACGCGCCCACCTGGAGATAGATGCTGGGTTTGCCGGGCACGGGCGGCGTGATGCTGGCCGCCGGGACCGTGGAGGTGCTACCCGGTGGCGGCGGCAGGGCCTGAGCCGGCGAGACATGAGTCATGCCGGCCACGCTGCCGTCGCCGTATCCCTCGGTTTCCTTGGCAACCGGCATGGCGGCCGCGGCAGCCGCGGGGGTAGCTACCGTGCGGGGTGAGGGTGGCTGCGGTGCAGGGGTCGCCGCCGCTTTGCCGCTCTGTAGGCTTCTCGCCGCCATGGCGGCTCCCACGGGGCTACCCACAGGGGGCTGCGGGGTAGGGCCAACTGGCGCTTCACTGCTTCGTGGGCTTTTCGCCGCTATAGCGGCTCCCACAGGGAGCGCGCTGTCGGTGGGATCGATGGCGCGCACTTCCACCAGTCCGGTGCCCTTGGGCCAGACGCCGATCTTCACGGCGGCCGCGAAGGACAGGTCGATGATCCGGTTCTCGTGGAACGGGCCGCGGTCGTTGATGCGGACGATGACGCTCTTGCCGTTCTCGAGGTTGGTAACGCGCGCGTAGCTCGGCAGCGGCAAGGTCTTGTGCGCTGCCGAGAACTGGTACATGTCGTATTCCTCGAGGCTCGAGGTCTTGTAGCCGTGGAACTTGTTGCCATAGAACGACGCGATGCCGCGTTCCACGTAGCCGCGCGGGCTGGGCAGCACGGTATAGGTCTGCCCGAGTACCGAATAAGGCGACTTGTTGCCGTACAGCGCGCGCGGCTCGACCTTCGGCACGGGTTCGGGCAGCTTGCTTACGTCGGGAATGGCGGTCGGCACGCTGTCGGAGCTGCTGCGATAGCGGCTGGACTGCGAGCGACGGATGTCGTCGTAGCTGCGCGACGACGAGGGCGACGAGCCACCGCCACGAGACGAGGGCCGGCTGTTCTTGCCGCCGCCGCATGCAGTGAGCAAGGCCAGCACGAACACCACCAGGACGATGCGACACATCGAGCGGGCGTGCCGGGGCGTCGTGGCGCCCTGCTTCATCGCGCCTCCGGCCCGCCGACCCTCGCCCGGATTGCCTGAGCCAACTGATCGACGGCCATGGCGTACATCGGGCTGCGGTTATAGGTGGTGATCACGTAGAAGTTCTGGAACACGAACCAGTATTCGTCGCCGTTGGGGCCATCCAAGCGGACGAGCTGCGCGTCGCGCCCTGGGTTCACGTGCTGCAACGGCGCAAAGCCATTGGCGACGAAGGATTCTATCGGGGCCACGGGACGCCAGTCCTTTGGCACCTCGGGCGGCACGGCACGACCGTCGGGCTGGGCCCGGATGGCGATCGGACCGCCGGCCTCCCAGCCGTGCTGCGCGAAATAGTTGGCCACGCTGGCGAAGATGTCGCCCATGGAGCCCTTCATGTCGATGCGCCCGTCGCGGTCGTAGTCGACACCCCAGTCACGGATCGACGAGGGCATGAACTGGCCCCAGCCCTGCGCGCCCGCGTACGAACCGGTCAACGTATCGAGCGAACCGCCCAGGTGATTCGGCGGCAGTTCCAGCAGCACCTTGAGCTGTTCGCGGAAGAACGGCGCGCGCTTCGGGTAGTAGAACGCCAGCGTGGTCAGCGCATCGAGCACTTTCCACTTGCCCGTATTGCGCCCGTAGAAGGTCTCCACGCCCACGATCGCCACGATGTATTCGGGCGGCACGCCATAGCGCTTGCCGATGCCGTCGAGCAGCGCGCGATGTTCGCGATAGAAGTCGGCGCCGGCAGCGATCCGCTGTTCGGTGAGAAAGATCGGACGGTAGTCGCGCCAGGGTTTGCCCTCGGCCGGCCGGCTGATCGCGTCGAGGATCGCCTGCTGCTTCTTTGCGCCATCCAGCAGCGCATTCAAGGAGGCGCGGCTCTTGCCCGTGTCCTTCGCCACCTCGCGCACCAGTTGGTCCTGACCCGGATGGGTCTCGGCGAACGCCGTCGCGGAAAGCAGGGGGAAGACGATCATCGCGCCGGCGAGGCGCGGAAGGAGGCGTGCGGGTCGTGCGCGTCGCGCGGCGAGAACTTCATCCATGCGCCGAAGCGTAACACGCAGTTACGGCACACCTGGGGCCCTCTTCGGGCAACGTTCAGGCCGTGGAAGCCATCCGTTCGATGCGTAGGCCGAGGACGTCGCTCGCAACGAGGCTCGCACGACGCGCGCCATTTCAGCCCGCATCCACGCTTGACGCGTATACTCTTGCGGCAACATCCGCAGCCTGGCACGACCATGCCACCGCACGCTCCAACCGACCGGATCCGGACTGCCGGCCAGTGGCACTGACCCTCACCCCCGAAATGATCCTCGTGCTGGGCCTGGTGGGCTTCACCATGCTCATGCTCGTTCTGGAGTGGATCCGGGCGGACATGGTCGCCCTGCTCGTCGTGGTCACGATCGGCCTCACCGGCCTGATCCCCGGCGACCAGGTGTTCAACGGCTTCGCCGGCAATGCCGTCATCGCGATCATCGCGATCATGATCATGGGCGCCGGACTCGACCGCGCCGGCGTGCTCAACCTCACCGCCGCCTTCGTGATGCGCATGGCCCGAGGCGTGGAGTCACGCCTGGGCGTGGTGGTCAACGGCGTCACCAGCCTGTTCAGCGCAGTCATCCCCAGCCAGGCGCTGGCCGCCCTGATGATCCCCGTGACCAGCCGTCTCTCGGCGCGCACCGGCGTGCCGCTGTCGCGCCTGTTGTTGCCGATGGCCTTCTGCATCCTCACGGCCACCAACACCACGCTGATCGCCAATTCGCCGCTGATCGTTCTCAACGACCTGATCGCCAGTGCGAACAGCAACCTGCCGCCCGGCGCGCACACGATCCCGAAGTTCGGCCTGTTCAGCGTCACCCCGGTCGGCCTGGTGCTCGCCGCGGCGGGTGTGCTCTTCTTCTATTTCTTCACCCGCAAGCTGCTGCCCGAGCGCGAGGACGACCGGCTGAAGGTCACCCCCGGCCGTACCGAAAGCTACTTCGCGGACACCTACGGCATCGCGGGCGAGACGGCCGAGCTGACGGTCACGGCCGAAAGCCCCCTGGTCGGCATGAGCATCGGCGAGGTGGAGCAGTTGCACGGCGCGCCGTTGATCCTGGCGATCAAGAACGGCAACGAAAGCCGCGTCGCTCCGCCGTCCGACCAGATGATCTGGGTGGGTACCGTCCTGGGCGTGCTTGCGCCACGCGACGCCATCAACACCTTCGCCAACAACCAGCTCTGCCGCGTGTCGATGCGCATGCGCCAGCTCGGCGAGCAGTTCAACACCACCCGCGCGGGTATTTCCGAGGCGGTGATCCCCCCCAGCTCGCGCTTCATCAAGCAGACCGTGGGCGAGCTTCGTCTGCGCAAGCGCTTCGGCATTTCCGTGCTCGCGGTGAACCGCGGCGACGAGGTGTTCCGCGAAGACGTGCGCTCCGTCAGCCTGCGCGCAGGCGACACCCTCGTGCTGCACAGCAAGTGGCGAGACCTGATGCTGGCCGAGGAAGACCGCGACATCGTCGTGGTCACCGACATTCCCAAGGAAGAACAGCGCCCCGGCAAGATCTGGCAGGCCGTAGGTTTCTTCGTCCTGGCGAAGTGCCTCGCCCTGTTCACCCACCTCGACCTTTCGGTGGCGATGATGACGGGCGCGGTGGGCATGCTGCTCACCGGTGTGCTGAACATGGACGAGGCTTATAAGGCGATCAACTGGAAGACGATCTTCGTCACCGCCTGCCTGATCCCCCTGGGCTGGTCGATGGACTCCACCGGCACCGCCTCGTGGATCGCCCAGGAGGTCCTGGCGATCCTCGGCCACGCGCCGCAATGGACCCTGCAGCTGTCGATCGCCGTGCTGACCCTGATGTTCTCCCAGGTGATGTCGAACGTCGGCGCCACGGTGATGATGGTGCCGATCGCGATCAGCGTCGCCGTAAGCACGGGCGGCAATCCGTCCGCCTATGCGTTGATCGTGGCGGTCTCGTCGTCCAACACCTTCCTGCTGCCCTCGGGTCACCCCGCGCTCATGATGGTGGCCGGTCCCGGCGGTTATCGCACGAAGGACTTCCTTCGCGTGGGCCTGCCGTTGACGCTGCTGGTCCTCGTGCTGACGCTGGTCACCATCAATCTGATGTACCGCTAGGCGCCACCGCTCAGACGCACGACGCCGTCCGCGACAATCACCGGCACCGCGCGCAGGCTTTCCCCGCGACACGGGCCCTGCAAGCACAGCCCCGAATCCGCCTGGAACGTCGCACCGTGCGCGGCGCAGATGATCGATCCGCTGCGGACGAGGAACTTGCCCGGCGCGTAATCCAGGCGCCGCCCCGCATGAGGGCAGACGTTGTAATACGCGCGGGCCTCATCGCCGTGGCGATAGACCAGCAGGGATTCCACCTCGCCCCCCACAGGGGCCTGGACTTCGGCGGCACCGCCGTCGGGGATGTCCGCCAGCAGGCAGAGGGGAGCAGTGTCGGCGGTAGTAGTCATGGCACTTGTCTATGAGGATGGGATGCCCCAAGGTAAAGAGGCTCGCACGCATGTCATTGTGCCATACGGATTTTTAACCAATGCGCTTCGTCTTCCCGCCCGTCCGCCGCTCTCGTAACCCGCTCGTCCGCGCCCTCTCGTTGGTGCTGGGTCTTGCTGCGGTCGCCATGCTGCTGGTGTTCGGTGTGGTCGTGCTCGGTGTGCTGTTCGTTGGCGGCCTGGTCTTCCTGGCGGTGCGCCAGTGGAAGATCGCGCGCGGCCCCGTCGAGGGCTCGGCACGCCCCACGCCCGCCCGGGATCCGAACGTGCTCGAAGGCGAATTCGTGGTGATCCATCAGCGGCAGCCGGCCCACCGCTGAGGCGCCGCAAGAAGCGGATAGAGGCCGGGCGACGCCCCGCCTAAGCTGGCTTCCTGACGAAGAAGGAGGCCACCATGCCCAACCAGGCTCTTGCCATGCGCCCCGCCGCAACCGATCCGCTAGAACGCGTCCGCGCCGCGCTGGAGCGCGATGACGGCGCCACCGACCTCGCCAGCCTGGCCGCCATTGCCGGCCTGAGCCCCACGCACCTGCAACGCGCCTTTCGTCGCCGATACGGCGTCAGCCCCGCGGAATATGCCCGCGCGCGCCGGTTCGGGCAGTTGCGATCCGCCCTGCGCGAAGGCGCCGCGGTGACCAACGCCGTCTACGAGGCGGGCTTCGGGTCCGGCAGCCGGGTCTACGAGGAAAGCGACCGCCGCCTGGGCATGACGCCAGCCAGCTACCGCGCGGGCGGCGCGGGCGCTTCGATTCGCTACACCACGACATCTACCCCGCTCGGCCAGATGCTGGTCGCGACCACGGCGAAAGGCATCTGCTCGGTCACGCTCGGCGAGAACGACGCGGCACTGGAAGCCCGGTTGGCCGAGGAATTCCCCCTCGCCGAGCGCGAACGCGTGGACGAGGGCCGCGAGGAGTGGCTCGACGCAGTGATCGCTCGCGTGGCGAATGAACTGGGTTGGGGCGACCGCGAGGCACCGGCCATGCCGCCGCTCGATGTGGCCGCGACTGCCTTCCAATGGCGCGTATGGGACGCGCTGACGCGCATCCCACGCGGCGAAACCCTGAGCTACGGCGAACTGGCCTCCATCCTCGGCGTGCCCGGTGCCGCACGGGCCATCGGCCGCGCCTGCGGCAGCAATCGGCTGGCGCTGCTCGTGCCGTGTCATCGGATCATTCGCGAAGACGGCAGCCTCGGCGGCTGGCGCTGGGGCGTGGACATCAAGCAGCAGTTGCTCGCCACCGAGCGAGCCATGAAAGCGACTCAAGCCTGACCGTTGAATGTTTCGCTGGCGCCCTGCGCACGCCAGCGATATCTTGCGACCTTCGCGCCGATTCCCCCTCGGTGCCGACGCATCCGGATCCTTATGTCAGAAGCCACCGTCACCCGCCCGACCGCTGCTTCGATGGTCGCCGATCCGCGCTGGATGGTGCCGTTGTCGCTGTTTGCGCTCTACGTGATCTGGGGCTCCACGTACCTGGCGATCCGCTATGCGCTGGTGAGCTACCCGCCCTTCCTGCTCGCAGCGATCCGCTTCGCGATCGCCGGGGTGCTGCTGTTTGCCGTGCTGCGCCTGCGCGGTGCCGCGCTCCCGACCGCGCGCCAGTGGAAGAACGCGGCGATCGTCGGCACGCTGCTGCTCGCGGGCGGCAACGGGCTGGTCTGTTTCGCCGAGCAATCGGTCAGTTCCGGTATCGCCGCGGTCGCCGTGGCGAGCATGCCGCTGTTCGCCGCGCTGTTCGGCGGCATGTACAGGGAATGGCCCACGCGCGGGGAAACCGCCGGACTTCTGCTCGGTTTCGTCGGCGTCGTCGTGCTGAACCTTGGCGCCGGATTGTCCGGTTCGCCGCTGGGCGCCATCGCGCTGATCTGTGCCGCGATGTGCTGGGCCTTCGGCTCGGTGTGGTCGAAGCGCCAGGATATGCCGAAGGGCCCGATGAACACCGCTGCGCAAATGCTCTGCGCTTCGGTGTCGCTCGCGATCATTGCGCTGCTGACGGGCGAGCGCTTTCCTTCGCATCCGCAGGTCGGCGCGACGGCCGCTCTCGCCTATCTGGTGGTGTTCGGCTCGATCATCGCGTTCAGTGCCTACCTCTACGTGCTGAAAACGGTGCGACCGGCGCTCGCCACCAGCTATGCCTACGTGAATCCGCCCGTCGCCGTGCTGTTCGGTGTCGCGCTCGCCGGAGAACACGTCGGCGTCTTCGATCTGACCGGCATGGCGATCATCCTGGTAGGCGTCGGCATCATCACGATGATGCGGGTGCGCAAGGCCTGAGCGGCGCCGTAAGCGTCCCGCTGCGATTGTGACGCACGTCCCACGCCGGGACACCCTGCCCGCTTTTCAGAATTATTCGATGTCCGCACCGTGTCGGACTACCTAGGCTGGCCTGCTTCGTCTTCCGGAGCGGCGCATGGCAAGAGTTCGATCCGCACCTGTCCACCCTTCGCATCGCCATCACTGGTGGGCTGCACGCCTGACCACGGTGTTTGGCATCGCCATTGCGTCCCTCGCTTCGTGCCAGCACTTCCATCCGAAAGCACCCGATCCGCGCGGTCTCGCGCTGGAACTGGCCGATGTGGATGCCTGCCTGGACAGCGGCGGAGCGTGGTCCGCGGACACGCACCGCTGCGTGAGTCGCGTCGACGTTCCGGACGACGCGACTCGCACCTGGCGCGAGTGATCCCGCAAACGAGCCACCCTGCTACAGCAACATGCCGCCCGAAGCCTCGATGCGCTGGCCATTGACCCAGCGGTTATCGTCCGAAAGAAGCGACGCAATCATGGGGCCGATATCGTCCGGCACACCGGCGCGACCGAGCGCGGTGAACTCGGCCACCCTCCGATTCACGTCGGGATTGTCCCGCACCATGCCGCCACTGAAATCCGTTTCGATCGCGCCCGGCGCGACGCAGTTGGCCGTGATGCGCCGTGGCCCGAGTTCCTTCGCCAGATAACGCGTGAGCACCTCCACGGCACCCTTCATCGCCGCGTAGGGGGCGCTGCCCGGCATGGCCACGCGCGTCAGCCCACTCGACACCGTCACGATGCGACCGCCATCGCGCAGCAGCGGAAGTAGCGCCTGAGTCAGGAAGAACACGCCCTTGAAATGCACCTGATACAGCGCATCCACCTGCGCCTCGGTGGTGTCTTCGATCGGCGTGTGGTGCGAGGTGCCCGCGTTGTGTACGAGGTAGTCGAAGCATTCGGCACCCAGTTGCCGCAATGCTTCCCGCAAGCGCTGCGTGAATTCGGGGAACGCCGCGGTATCGCCCGTGTCGAGTTGGAGGGCCACGGCAGAAGCGCCTTCCGCAGCGACCATCTCCACGACAGCCTTGGCTTCGGCCTCGTTGGAGTGATAGGTGAACACGCTGGACACTCCGCGGCGAGCCAGATGCTGCACCGTGTTGCGCCCCAGCCCGCGGCTACCGCCAGTGACCACGGCGATGCGGCCTTTCGATTCGGAACCCTGCATGACGCACTCCCATTGGATGATGACGGGAGATTAGGCGTCGCTGCGACAAGGGCGAATGCCGGAACCATGCGCTTTCTTGCCTGATCCTGGCGCGCATCGCGGCAGCGCACGGTAACCGGGATAGGATGCAACCCATCCACCGATCTTCCGGACACGCCCATGTCGCGCTCGCTGCTCGAGGCCATCAAGCGTTACACCGATAGCCGCGGCGGCGACTCGCCGTGGTTCACCGCGATCGACGACGTGGTGATCATGCGCGCCGATCTGCCACACCATTCGCAGGTGCTGTTCCGCCCGTCGCTGTGCGTGGTGGCGCAGGGCGCCAAATGGAGCACCTTCGGTGGGCGCCGTTACGAATACGGTCCGGGGCAGGCACTGGTGGTCAGCGTCGAGATGCCGGCCTTCAGCCGCGTGGTGCAAGCCAGCCCCGACGAGCCGTTCCTGGGCATCGCCATCGGGCTCGACTCGAAGATGCTGGGCGAGGTGGTCGAGGCGCTGCCGACTCCCGTCCGCCCCTCGCCGGGGGTAGCCCGCGGGGTCTTCGTCACGCACTACGACGGCCCCCTTTCGGACTGCGTGCTACGCATGGTCCGCTTGCTGGACACGCCGGACGCGATTCCTCATGTCGCGCCGCTGATCAAACGCGAGATCGCCTACTGGCTGTTGACGGGGCCGCACGGCGCCGACGTGGCAAAGGTGACGCTGGGCGACCCGGGCACGCGACGCGTGCTCGGCGCCGTGCAGACCTTGCGTGCCAACTTCGCGGAACCGATGCGCATCGACGAACTGGCGAGCATGGCCCAGCTAAGTCCGTCGGCATTTCATCGACACTTCAAGGCACTGACGTCGATGACGCCCTTGCAGTACCAGAAACAACTGCGCTTGCTGGAAGCACGGCATCTGCTGGTGGCCGGACAGGCCAACGCCGAGACCGCCGCCTACCGTGTGGGTTACGAAAGCCCGTCCCAGTTCAGTCGCGAGTACACGCGCATGTTCGGTGCACCACCGCGAAAGGACGCCGTGGCGATCCGGAGCGGTGACGGTCCATCCAGCTAGACCGCCACCGCCCTGTGGCGACGGCGCCTACAACTCGCGCAACGCCGTGGTGACCGGCACGCGCGCCGCACGCAACGCCGGGAACAATCCGCCGATGAAGCCGATAGCGAGCGCCCATTTGATACCGGTCCAGAGCAATCCGCCGCTGACGTGGAAGCGGAACACCACCTGGCTGAAATTCGCGCCGAGCGTCGATGCGCTGTAACCGTTGAAGACGATCCACACGATGCCTGCGCCGATCACTCCCCCGAGCAGTGCCAGCAACATCGTCTCCAGCATCACCGACACCACGACCGGCACGCCGCGGAAGCCGATCGCACGCAGCGTGGCAATCTCGCGAGCACGCGCCTGGATCGCGGCAAACATCGTATTCAGCGCACCGAAGATCGCGCCGATCGCCATGATGATGCCCACGGTGATGCCGACCGCGCGCAAGACCTTGGTCAGACCTTCGGACTGTTTGCCGAAGTACTCGCGCGTGGTGCTCACGTCCACCTTGAGGCGAGGATCGGCAGCGAGGTTCGCCTTGAAGGCGTCGAACGCCGAAGGTGAATCGAGCAGCACGGTCACCGATTGCACGCTGCTTCCGCGGCGATAAGCCGAGGCGACGCTCTGCGTATCGCCCCACAATTCCGATTCGAGCGCATCGTGCGATTCGAAAATGCCGACGACGGCCCAGGTCTGCCCGGCGAGTCGGATGCTCTTGCCGACATCCAGACCTTCGAACTGCGCCTGCGCGCCCTTGCCGACGATCAGTTCGCGCAAGCCAGGATGGAACGTGCGACCTTCCACGATCTTCACCTGGTCACGCAGTTTCCACACGTCTTCGCTGACGCCGCGGATCGGCACGTTCGAGTCGCTTTGCGGATCGCCTTTGCGTGGCAGATTCGCCACCACGACAAGTTCACCCGAAGCGATGGGCCGCCCCTGCGCATCCTTCTTCACACCCGGCGCTTGCATCACCACGTTGGCGCTGTCGCGATCGAGAATGGAATTGAGTTCGGCCTGCGAACCGCCGCGCAGGACGATGGCGGTGCGATCGTTGCCGGTGGCGCGCAAGGTGTCGGCGAAGCCTTCGCTCATGGCGAGCATCGCCACGAGCACACCCACCACGCCTGCGATACCGACAACGACCACAGACGACGAACCCAGCCGTTGCGTCACGGTGGAAAGACCCACCCGGGTCACCTGCCAGGTCTGCCGGCCGCGACGCGTGGCGACCATCCAGAGCGCCAACGCCACGGCCAGCGCAACGACGCCGGGCCAGGGCAGCATGACCCAGACCGCGAGGAATACCGCCAGCACCAGCAAGGTGAGGAGGGCGCTGCCGAATCTCTTCAGGAAATGCATGGTCTGTCTCCTCTCAACGACCGGCGAGCGCGTCGACGATGTTCAGGCGCATGGCGCGAATGGCGGGCAGCGCGCCGACAAGTGCACCGATGACCAGCATCAGCACGATACCGAGCACCCACGTCTGCGTACCGATAGGCGGCAGGTTGAGCATGCCGCCGCTGCCCTTGGCGACGATCGGCACGAGCACGCCGGCCAGCGCGAGGCCAATGACGCCACCGAGCAGCAACAGGAGCATGCCCTCGGCGAGCACCATGCCCAGCACGCTTCCGCTGGAGAAGCCGATCGTCTTCAGTACCGCCAGTTCGTTGGTACGTTCGCGCACGGCCTGCGCCATGGTGTTGCCGGTGAGCAGGATCAGCGTGAAGAACACGGCACCCATGATCGCGGAGACGATGAGCCCGATGTCGCCAAGCTGCTTCGCGAACGACGCATTGAACGCCTGTTCAGTCTGCGTCTTCGTCTCGTGATCCGAGTTGGCGGAAAGTGCGTCGATCGCCTTCGCCACGGCGTCTGCCTTGTCGGGCGAGGTCAGCTTCACGACATACCAACCCACCGTGGTGCCGACCGACTGGAAGGCGTTGGCATCCTCGAAATACTTGTGGTGGAAGAAGAACTGCTGATCGGTGCCGTTCGCTGCGCCCTTGGCCGGCGTGTAGATGCCCACCAGATCGAATGGCCAGGTCTTGTCGCCATTGCGCTGAGGAAAGATAGTCGACTGAAGCGGAATCTTGTCGCCCACCTTCCAACCGAAACGCTTGGCCAGCGCCTCACCGACGATCGCACCCGTGCGCGTGGCTTCGAAGGCCTTGCGCTGTTCCGCTGGCAAGACGATCTCGTGGTAGATGTCGAGATAGTTGTCGCTTACCGCGAAGCTGAGCACGAAGTTCTTCGGGTCTTGGTAGATGCCGCCGAACCAGTTGGCATATCCCACCGACTTCACCCCGGGGATGGCTTCCATGCGCGTGGCGAGACTCGCCGGAAGCGACTGGATGATCGAGTAGCGCGACGTGGTGATGAGTCGGTCCACGCCGATCACGCTGCCGCCTGACGAGAACGCCGCGCGCGTGGCATCGAGCATGCCGAATAGAAGAAACGCGGCGAGGATGGAGACCAGCGTAAAGAACGTGCGTGCCTTGCGCCGGAACAACGCCGCCCAGACCAGATGAAGGTATTTCATGCCGACGTCCTCCGGGTCAGGCCACGGCCTGGTCGACGAGGGTGCCCTTGTCGAGGTGCAGCGTGTGGTTGGCGTATTCGGCGGCCTTCGGATCGTGGGTCACCATGACGATCGTCTTGCCGTGCTCGCGATTCAGCTCCCGCAGCAGACCGAGAATGTCTTCCGCGGATTGGCGATCCAGATCGCCCGTCGGTTCGTCGCATACCAGCAGCGTGGGATCAGAGACGATCGCTCGCGCGATCGCCACGCGCTGCTGCTGGCCGCCGGAAAGTTCGGACGGCTTATGCGAGGCGCGGTCGGCCAGCCCGACGAGCTGCAGCGCAATGGACGCATTCTTCCGACGCTGCGCGCCCGAGAGCTTGGTCAGCAGCAGCGGTAGCTCCACGTTGCGCTGTGCACTGAGCATGGGCATCAGGTTGTAGAACTGGAACACGA
>Ga0209148_1001449_pt1 | contig 12033 bp, 15 predicted proteins | sample AraplaCol_mMF_r2_2_FD_184288 | JGI IMG/M metagenome (GOLD analysis project Ga0209148, IMG submission 184288) | Arabidopsis root microbial communities from North Carolina, USA - plate scrape CL_Col_mMF_r2 (SPAdes) (version 2) | ecosystem: Host-associated > Plants > Roots > Endosphere | place...
TTGCGGACCATCGCCTCGTATTCCTCGCGAGTGAACGACGATTTGAAATCGGACTCGTCCAGCGCAGCCGGTTGCAACAGTTGCGGATACGACACGCCGCCCTGGCGCAGCCGGAAGGCGAGTTGATCGAGGCGGCGTGACGCTTCGGCATACGCCTGCGGCCGCGACGGATCGGCATGCACGATGAGGTAGAGCCGACCCTTGAGGTTGTCGAACACGGCGACCTCGTCGGCCAGCATCAACATCACGTCGGGCGTGCCGAGCTCGTCCTTCTTGTCCCACTGCGCAAGGCGCTGCTCGATGTAACCGATGGTCTCGAAGCCGAAGTACCCGACGAGGCCGCCGGTGAAGTCGGGCAACCCGGGCAGTCGTGGCACGTCGTACTGCTTGCGCAGCGTCTCGATCTCGGCGAGCGGGTCGTCGAGGTGACGGCGCTCCACCACTTCGCCGGATTCCTCCACTTCCAGTTCATGGCCGCGCAGGCGATACACGCGCCGTGCCGGCAAGCCGATGATCGAATGGCGCCCCCAGGTGGCGCCGCCCTCGACGGATTCGAAGAGGAAGGTATATGGGCCGTCGGCAAGCTTGAGGTACACCGACAACGGCGTGTCGAGGTCGGAAAACACTTCGCGCACCAGCGGAATGCGCGTATGGCCCTGCGCGGCGTAGGCGTCGAATTGGTCGCGGGAGATCATCGGTTGGGGTCGTGAGGGTGAACGCCCGATTGTAGCCGTGTGTTTCCCGCACGGGTGATCCGGCGCGCCGTCGTCTTTCGACGGGCCCGGATGCCGGCCTCTACCCCAGCCGCTGGCGGGGCATGCCTTTCAGATGCAGGGTAAAGGCGACGCCGTCGTCCACGTTGCGGGCGCTGGCGGTGCCTTGGTGGCGCTCGGCCACGAGGCGGACCACGTAGAGGCCCAGGCCCAGATGCGGTGCGTCGCCTGGGGTGGCCTTGTCGCGCAGGCTTACGAGGGAGTCGAACAGACGCCCCTGCATGGCCGCCGGCAGCGGCGGCCCCTGGTTCGATAGCGTGATGTCTGCGCCCTCGGCCGTGGGCCGCAGCGCGATGCGCAGCCAGCCGCCCGGCGGGGTGAACGAAAGCGCGTTGTCGAACAGCTTGTCCAGCGCCTGGGCGATGAGTTCGGGCGAGACGTGCATCGGTACCGGCTCGCCAGGTAGCTCGGTTTCCAGGCGACGATCGCCGGCCAGGGCGCGATAGCCTTCCGCGCAGCCGCGCACGATGTCGGCGAGGTCCACGTCCTCCGCTTCCGCGGCCGCAATGGCGCGCTCCATCCGGCTCGCCTCACTCATGGCGCGAACCAGCGCGCCAAGTCTCGCCACGCCGTCGCGCGCTCGTGCAAGGTACGGCTCGGCCTCGGGCGGTAGCCCGGCGTGGTCGAGATTGTCGAGCGACGATTTGACGATCGCGAGCGGCGTATTGAGCTCGTGCGAGAGCTTGGACGCGAGCGTGCGCAGGTAATCGGTATAACCACCGACCACCTCGAACAACCGCGCGAAGCTACGCGCGAGGTCGCCCAGTTCATCCGTGGCGTCGGTGAGCGGGAACGGTCCGTCCAGGCGACCATCGTTGGCCTGCGCCCGCTCGGCCGCGTTGCGCAGGCGGCGCAGGCGGAAGGTGAGCCGTGTCGCGAACAGCAGCAGCACGCCACCGGCCACGAGCAGCACGGCGAAGCTCGTAAGCAGCAAGCCGAACAGCGCACGGTTCGCGAGCAGCGGCACTGCGCGGCTCGGTTGTTCGAGCAGCACCACGCCATGCATTCGACCGCGCACGGTCACCGGCATCGCCGCCGCCAGCACAACGCTGCCACGCGCCTCACCCGCGCGCCACGCTGTGGCGGGCTTACCCTGCAACGCCTCACGCACCTCGGGCAGATCGACCCGCGGCGCATCCTCGGCCCAGGCGCTGTCGTCGTCGAGGCGCGTCGCGAGCAATGAGCGATAGACCAGCGAGGCGAACCAGCCAGGACGCTCGGCGGCGGGAAGGTCCGGCAAGGCGAGCTTGCCGCTCTGCGCCATCAGCCATGCATCGGGAGATAGCATGCGTACGCGGACGCCGTCCGGCGCCAGCCGCGACAACTCCTGCGAGAGCGCCGCGGAAAAATCGAGCAAGGGACGGCTGTCGGCGCTCAAGGGCTCGTTGTCGCCGTCGGCAGCAATGTGCACGCCGAGGCCGAAGCGGTCGAGGCGAAGACCACGCGGCAGGCGGAATTCCACGTGGAAGCCGCTGCCATCCTCCTGCCACTGAGCATTGATGCGATCGGGCAGCACACCGGCGTCGGCATCCAGCGCGATCGCCGTCGTGGGCCCCGGCGCGGCACTGGCGAGCAGGTAGCGCTGTGCATCCTCGCCGCTGGCGATGGAGATGATGAGGTGATCGGCGCTCAGCACCAGGCGGTCGCCCGCGTCGGCGCGATGGCGCTGCGGCGCGCGCACGTCCGCGTAGAAGTAAAGCCAGCGATCGTCCTCGGCGAGCATCACCTTCGTGTTGCGGCCGAAGCTCTGCGCCCACGGGCTCAGCGACGCCCAGTCGTCCGCGTAGCCGTCCACGGTGATCGGCACCGGCGTGCGTTCCACGTACCACGCGGGGCCTGCCGGCGGCAGCGGCGCATCCACGACCACCAGGCTGCGCGCCATGGCGCGCGCGGAGGCGACCAGCGCCTGCGCCTGCCCTTCGCGCAGCAACGTTTCCATCTGGCGCACGTAGAGCCACCCTGCGACGGGCAACGCGAGCGTGCAAAGCGCCACGAGCAGCAGTTTCTGGCGCAGGCTCATCGGGTATGGCGACGGGAACGAAGCGCGACGTGGAGCGCGCGGTCGCTAGAACGGCGAACGATGCTCACGGCGTCCAGCGATAGCCCACGCCATGCACCGTTTCGATCGCATCGAAGTCCGGTGCCAGCGCCACGAATTTCTTGCGGATGCGCTTGATGTGCGAGGTGATCGTCGCATCGTCGACCACCAGCTCCGCTTCGCGCATGAGCTGATCGCGATTCTTCACGTGGCCCGGGAAGCGCACCAGCGTGTGCACCATCCAGAACTCGGTCACCGTCAGCGGGATCTCGATCCCGTTCCACAGCACGCGCATGCGCTCGGACTCGAGCTTCAGCGGGCCGTGCTCGATGACCGTCTCGCTGGCGGCAGGCGTCTTCAACGATTCGATGCGGCGGAACAGCGCGGCGATGCGAGCGGCGAGCTGATGCAGGCTGGTGTCTTTGGAAAGGTAATCGTCGGCACCGAGGCGCAGGCCGGAAATGACGTCGAAGTCCGAATCGCGAGCGGTGAGGAAGATGATCGGCAAGGTGGCCGACTTCGCGCGCAGTTCGCGACAGAGATCGAAACCACCTTCGGGCTCGTCTCCGAGACCGATGTCGATGATCACCAGTTCCGGCAGGCGCATGGCGAAGGCATTCGACGCCTCGGAACGCGAACCGTAACCGCGCGTCTCGTAGCCGAAGCGGTTCAGCGCCTCGACGTAGTTGGCGCGGATCAGGGGTTCGTCCTCGACGATGGCGATACTGCGGGCCATGGGGCATTCCGTGAAAGTGAATCGGCGTGCGCAGGGTGCTACGCGCCCGCGCGTACCGCAAGGCCCTGCCCCGTTTTGCCCGCGTTTCGCCTCCTTAGCCGCCGTCGTCGGCCAGACCGGCGCACCGGCCGATGTCGGTTTGGCGAGAAAGGACATGCCGCTGCCGCGTCTCCATCAAATCTTCAAGAAACGTGGATCGGGCCTTGAAACCGCGGACCTAACGTTCCACGCTCGCCCTGGTGTTGACCGGCTATCCCTTCGGCTTCATGGCGACGTTCGGCCTGCTGTCCCTCGCGGGGATCATCGTCAATAACGCCGTATTGCTTCTGGAACGAATCGAGGCGGAGGTCGCCGATGGTCGCCACCATCACGACGCGGTGATCGAGGCTGCGGTGAAGCGCCTACGACCGATCGTGATGACCAAACTGACCTGCGTCGTCGGACTCGTTCCGTTGATGCTGTTCGGCGGGGCGCTCTGGACCGGCATGGCCATCACGCTCATTGGCGGACTCCTGCTCGGTACGCTGATTACGCTTGGACTCATTCCGTTGCTCTACGACGTGCTCTTCCGTGAGCGTCATGCTTCTTGAGGTCGCGCTGTCTGTCGCGTCGTTGCCTGGGCATGCGCAGGCATCCAGGCACCACGCCCTGCACGGTTCTCGCCATGCGAGTTACACGATCGGCTCAGCGAAGATCAATGAGCCGCCGCGGTCTGACGAAGAGACGACAGGCATGCGGATCGGATCGGCGCGAGCGCCGGGTCGGACACATGGCTCAGCGACGTCACGGCGGCGTCCGTCCAACGCGCGACGTCTGCCTCATCGGGTTCGATCGCACGGTCCTCGCAATACCATGACGCGGGCGGAAGCTCGCGGTGGGAAGACAGCAGCGACAAGACCTCTTTGGGATTCGTCAGTAACGCGTCACTGATGGCCTCGTCGATCGATTCGGTACGATCGCCGTCAGTGCCCGCGCGAAGGGTTACGAGCGTGTTCAAGGCGTCGGCGTCTCCGCGACTGCCTCGGGCCAGCGCCACCGTCCACTGAGTCTCGGACAGGCCAGCGGTTTCCGACGAACGCTGTGCTGATGGCGCATCCGAGGGAGCCTGAAAAGACGTGGGCGTGCATTGTGACTGCGCATTGCAACGCGCGAATTCCGCGCAGGTCATGGCGGCGACGTTCGCCAAATCGCTACGTGCCTGCGCAAACACCAGATCCGCCTGGTTGTCGCAACTGGCGCCAGCCATCACGTCGCGGCAGCGCGTGGATGCGGCGGCATCCATGGCATAGCGATCCTTCGGCGAAACCTGCTGTTTGTAATCGTCCAGCGCCTCGCGCAAATCCGCCGGTGCAAGCCATGTCAGATGCTTGCCGGGGCACTGCTCGTTGAGCGCATCGTTCCATGCCCGCTGAACGTTCACATCATGGGCCTTGGCGACAAAGCCCATCGCGATCGCAAGAACGAAGCCTGTGGCAATGGCTGAGATACGCATGGCGGTGCCCTCGATGCGAGACGATCTCACGATATCGCCGGCCTCTGGCAAATCGAGGGCCAGGCGATTTCCGCCGCATGGCAATCGACGAGCGATCCGGCCGCGCAAGTAGGAGCCGGTGGGAGCCACCCTGGTGGCGAAAAGCCAACGAAGCGTTGTAACCGTGAGTCAGATCCCCATCGCCAGCAGGCTGGCTCCCACCGGCAAGTTGTGGGAGCCGCTACAGCGGCGAGAAGCCCACGAAGCGATGATGCGGCGAGGTGGATTGCCTCGCCGCCATGGCGGCTCCCACAAGGGAGTGCCGCTGCCCCAGGGCCTGGGCCGATGTATGCGTCTGGAGGCATCTGTCGACGCCGAAGCAAGAACGTCCCACGACGCCTGCACAAAGCCTTTGCCCGCGCTTTGCCATAAACGGTCCGCGGATTGCCCTGTCATGGACGCTCCGCCCGCCGTGTGCGGCACCGACACTGTCCATCACGGCGCGCCACCCGGCGCCGGAGGAGAACCCATGAAAACCAAGCCCGACGCCGACAACACCGAACTCGACCGCGACTTCGAGCCCCTGCGCGTGGCACTCGCGCTTGGCGCCCTGGTCCTTGGCCTGCTGTTCGGCCTGCACTGACGGGAGACATACGCATGGATCTCTTCGACGACTTCGTGGAACCGGCCATGGAAGGCCTTGGCGCGGCCGGCTCGCAGGGAGGCGCGCCGGCCGCTGGGCCCGCAGAACCGGACCCGAACTGGTATCCCGTTTGACCTCTTTCCCCTGAGCTCCTCCCCGGGAGCATCCTTCACTCCCCCCTCCAACCGGACGGGGGAGCTTTTTTGCGTTCGTTACTGAGCCGTGCGGACGCGTGAGGCCACCTGGCCAATCGGTACCAAGTCGGCGGGCTGCACCTCACCCACCGTGACCGTACCCACCATGCCGCGGAAGTAGTCGTCACCGGCACGGGACAGCAGCTTGTTCATGCTGAAGCTGGAACCGCCACCGACGCGATTGGCGTCTCCGTCGGCACCGAACTGTCCCACGGCGTCGCCGTTCGGCGGCGACAATCCCGTGATGAAGACGGATCCTCCGACGGCCGTGGCCGCTTCGATCATCCGCATCTCGGCGAGATAGCGCTGACGCGCACGCCTGCCCGCCACGGGGTCGGCGTACTGCTTGCGCAAGTCGCGCCAATAGGCATCGGCCTGTGCCCGTTCCTCCGACGAACTGGCGAGGTACGCACGCGCGAAGGCGCTTTCGTAGAGCGGATCGTGCCGCTCGGCCGCCAACGCCAGCCATGCCACGCCTAGCGGGCGATTGACCTTGCCATGGTCGCCGTTGAAATACATGAGACCCAGCACGTATTGCGCGGGCTTGCTCGCCCAGAAGGCGGCGTCGCGAAAACGCTCCATGGCACGGCCATCGTGTCTCTGGCCGTAGTCGCGCACACCGGCGCAGAAGTAGTAATCACCGGGAAGCAATCGCTCGAGCCCGGTGGCGCAGGACTTGACCGATGCCTTGATGGCCTCCCTGGAAGCGTCCGGCACCGCATCACTGGCGGTAGCGGTGGCGACGGCCGATACACCGAAAAGTACGAACGCGACGATCCTTATGACTGACATAAGCACTACCTCCCTGGTTCCGTTGGATTGCTTGCCTTACCCCGTAACTGCCCCTCGACAGAGGGGCGCCTTTCTCGGGCTATTTCGTTGCGCACCTACTTGGTCCGGGCGGCGGAGGCCACCTGGCTGATCGGCACCAGTTCCGCATCGCCCACGAAGACGTGGCTGTCGTAGCCATAGAAATACATGGCCTTCTGCGTCTGCAGAATGCGACCGAGCGAGAACCCGCTCTGCAACGGCATGTCGTCGGACCCGCCGTAGCCGTAGGGCACGGTCACGCCGTCGATGAAGATGCTGCCGCCGAAGTTGGTCGCCCATGCGATCTGTTGGTACTCGCGATCGAAACGGCGCTCCGCACGCGGCGCGGCCACGTCGTCGGCGTAGGTCTGCTTGAGCTCCTTCCAGTACGCGTTGGCCTGCGCCAGCTCGTCCGGGGTCACTTGTCCGTAGGCCGAAATGAAGGTCGGCTCGTACGACGGATCATGGCGTTCCGCCGCCAGCGCCAGCCAGGCAAGACCGAGCGGACGGTTCCTCTCCGCGTGATCGCCGTTGAAATACATGACGCCGAGCGCGTACTGCGCCGGCTTGCTCGCCCAGCGTGCGGCTTCCTTCAGGCCTTCGCGCGCGAGGCCCTCATGGCCGCTCCAAAAATTCCGCGCGGCGGAGCAGAAGTAATAGTCGCCGGGCAGGAACCGTTCGAGGCCGCCGGGGCATGGCATCAGCGACTTGGCGACCTGGCTCTTCTGGTCGGGCAACGGTTGGGGACGCTGGCCTGCGTGAGCAGCCAGGGATGTGGCCGCAGCCACGGCAAGAACAAAAGCGCAAAACCTTTTCATCGGCGCGTCCTCTGTGTGTAGCCCCCAAGAGCGGCTTTACTGTACTACAGAGTTCGCTTTATTGCCGTGAAGACTTGCGATCCCGGGACTCAGCCGCCGATCGCCGCGTGCATACGGCGAATCACGTCCGCATAGTCGGGGGCATTGAAGATGGCCGAGCCGGCAACGAAGGTATCCGCGCCCGCCGCGGCAATCGCGCCGATGTTGTCGGGCGTGACGCCACCATCCACTTCGAGCCGGATGGCGCGGCCACTGGCGTCGATGCGCTCGCGCACATGGCGGATCTTGTCCAGGGCGGTGGGAATGAACTTCTGACCGCCGAAACCGGGATTCACCGACATGATCAGCACCATGTCGATCTTGTCCATGACGTAGTCCAGCCAGGACAGCGGCGTGGCGGGATTGAAGACGAGGCCCGCTTCGCAGCCCTCGTCCTTGATGAGCTGGATGGTGCGATCGACGTGCTCGGTCGCCTCGGGATGGAAGCTGATGCTGCGCGCGCCCGCCTTGGCGAAGTCCGGCACGATGCGGTCCACCGGCTTGACCATGAGATGCACGTCGATGTGCTCGACGATGCCGTAATCACGCAAGGCCTTCAGCACCATCGGGCCGATGGTGAGGTTGGGCACGTAGTGGTTGTCCATGACGTCGAAATGCACCCACTGCGCGCCGGCGTCGAGCACCTTGCGCGTGTCCTCGCCCAGGCGAGCGAAGTCGGCCGAGAGGATGGACGGGGCGATGACGGGGGATTGCTTGGCCATGGGAAGGTACCGTGTCGATCGTCGGGGCCGCTGTCGCGGCTGGGGGAATGCCTTCGCGAAGGTTACCGCGTCGGCGTCACGTCGGTGCTCACTTGAAGCCGCGCTCGGCCTTGATCCGCTCGTACGCGGCATTGATCTCGCTCGCCCGCGATTCCGCGCGGCGACGCATGTCTTCGGGAAGATCGCCCAGACGGTCGGGGTGATGTTCCGAAATGAGCTTGCGGTACGCGCGCTTGATCGCGCGATCGTCGGCGTCGCGCTGAATGCCGAGGATCGCGTACGGATCGGGGCCCTGCGTGTTTCGCTGCGGAGGCACGTAGCCGCCGCCGTGGCTGCGCCCACCCTGGCTTCGACCGCCGGCACCGGCATTCCACGCGTAGCCCTTCATGGCCATCAGCGCCATCAATTCCATGTCGCTGACGCGCAGCGCGAACGCCAGTTGGCGCAGCAACGCCATCTTCTCCGGCGACGGATTGCCCTCGGCCAGCACGGTTTCGATCACGACGTCGATGACCGGGAATGCATGGTCGCGGCGGTGACCAACCCAATGGCGCAATTCGTCGATGACCGCGGTGGCGTTGAACTCGGGCTGCTTGCCCTCGTTGAAGGCATCGATGGCCGTGCGGCGGTCGTCCTGGCCGAGACCCATGCGCGCCATCAGCCGTTCGGCGATGGCGATCTCCGCTTCGGAAACGCGTCCGTCGGCCTTCGCGACGGCGCCGATCAGCGCGAACAGCGGCGCGATGTAGCCGCCCTGCGCAGGTGTGCGGCGACGTTGCTGCTGACGACTGGCGTCGAACATGAAGCCGAGTGCGCCGCCCACGAGGGCGCCGAGCACGTTGTGCGTCAGCCACATGCCGAGCACGGCGCCGATAAGAGTGCCGGTGAAATTCATTGAGCGGCCCTGGAAGGGGTCTGGGCGGAGAACCACTCGGCAAGCTGGTCGAGTTCCGCATCGGTAAGAGGGCCGGTCGCGGCGCGCATCACGGGGATGTCGCGGCGACCGTCGCGGTATTGGCGCAGCGCTTGGCGCAGGTAGTCGAGCTTCTGCCCGGCCAGGTTGGGCGCGCCGGGAATTCTCGCCATGCCGTCTTCGCCGTGACAGGCCGCGCACAGCCCGAGTCGCGCCGGCTTAGAAGGAGGCGCAGCGGAAACAGGGGCGGAGAGGGCCAGGGCAAGTGCCGCGGTCGTGAGGATTCGCATGACGAGGCTATGGGGGCGGTAACGCAAGATTCTAGCAGGCGGATCGGCACGGTCCGCCGCCCATGGATCGCGGTTATCCCACAGAGCGTCGCAGGCGGTGCGTCCCGGAGGAAGACGCACCGGTACAATGGGCGGATCGCCGACCTCCCGGAGTCCCGCCGTGCCTACCACCCTCTCGCAATCCGACCTGCCCGGCCTGGAGCTCATCCACCGCGGCAAGGTCCGCGACGTTTACGCCCTGCCCGGCAATCGGCTGCTGATGGTAGCGACGGACCGGCTCTCGGCCTTCGACGTGGTGCTGCCGGATCCCATTCCGGGCAAGGGCGAGATGCTGACGCAGATCTCCAACTTCTGGTTCGCCAAGACCGCGCACATCATCCCGAACCATCTCACTGGCGAGGACGTCGCCTCGGTGCTGCCTGCGGGCGTGGACCCGGCGCTGTACGCGAAGCGCGCGGTCATCACCAAGCGCCTGAAACCGGTGCCGGTCGAGGCCATCGCGCGCGGGTATCTGATCGGGTCCGGTTGGAAGGACTACCAGGCCACCGGCGCCCTGTGCGGCATCACCCTGCCATCGGGCCTGCAGCAGGCGCAGAAGCTTCCCGAGCCGATCTTCACCCCGTCCACCAAGGCCGCGGTGGGCGACCACGACGAGAACGTAAGCTTCGATGCCGTCGTCGCTGCGGTGGGCGAGCCACTCGCCCACGCCGTACGCGATGCGACGCTGAAGATCTACGCCTTCGCCGCCGCCTACGCTGCCGAGCGCGGCATCATCGTTGCCGATACCAAGTTCGAGTTCGGCACCGACGAGCACGGCGTGCTGCACATCATGGACGAGATGCTCACTCCCGATTCGTCCCGCTTCTGGCCCGCCGACGAGTACAAGGTCGGCATCAGCCCGCCGAGCTACGACAAGCAGTTCGTACGCGATTACCTGGAACGTATCGGCTGGAACAAGAAGCCGCCGGCACCGCAGGTTCCCGCAGACGTCATCGCAGGGACGGCGGCCAAGTACGCCGAGGCGCTCGACAAGCTCGCCGGCATCCGCCTAGATTGAGGCGCCGCTACCGGTTGGCGGTTCACGGTTAACGCTTCACGGAGCATGCCATGCGCGACGCAGCCACCTGGTTCGGCAACTACGGCCGTGACCATCAGAACCCGACCAACCGGCTGATCCACTGGATCTGCGTGCCCGCGATCACCTGGACGGTGATCGCGCTGGTCTGGCTGATCCCCGTGCCGCTGTGGCTCGGACGCCCGGGGCTCTGGGCGGTGCTGGCGATGTTCCTGGCGTTCTGCTTCTACTACTACCGCCTGTCGCGGAAGATCGGCCTCGCCATGGCCGGCGCCTTCATCGTGCTGGCCTTGTTCACCGACATGCTCTACCGCGCCATCGGCAGCACGGGGCTGCTCTGGCTCGCGATCGGCGTCTTCGTGGTGGCGTGGATCGGCCAGTTCGTGGGTCACAAGATCGAAGGCCGGCGCCCTTCCTTCCTCACCGACATCCAATACCTGCTGATCGGCCCCGCGTGGCTGATGAGCAAGGCCCTCGGCCGCTTCGGCGTGTCGTACTGACGGACACGCCGTGACCCAGTCGCTCCTGACCCTGCTTTCCGCCGCCATCTGGTGGGTGATCTATTCCAGCGCCATCGCCGTCGTGCCGGCACTCATCGTCTGGCTGGCCCTGCGCTGGCTGGAAAAGACGCCGGTAGTGTTCAACCGCGCCTACCTCGCCAGCCTCGTCTGGACGCTGGCCGCGGTGTTGATGGGGGGACTTGTGATTGCCGCGCAGCACGGCCGTGAACCGGGGCAGTCGATCTTCGTGCTGCCGTGGATGCGCGCATCGCTCGTGGCAGACATGCTGCTGGGCGTCTGGCTGCTCTGGTGGATGGTGCCGCGTACCGATGCGCGGCGGGTGAAGCCTACCAGCGCCTGCATGGCCGTCGCCCTGGTCATGGTGGTGGCGATGATCGTGGGGACGGCCATTCGGCGATAGTTATCGCCTATGGGCGCCATCCAAACCATGCGTTGGACTTAAGCATGGGCGACCCCATAATGAGAGTCATTCTTATTGGGAGCCCTGCCATGGCCCGGAAAATCAAATACGCCGCGACGCATTTCAGCATCGCGTTCTCCATGAGTTACGCCGTCAACCAGAACCTCGCCGTCAGCACACTCGTGGGCATCGCGGAGCCGATCGCGTTCGCGCTGGGTCGCGACCTGGTCAAGCACACGCGCCACGACCTTCCGGTCGCACGCGCCGCCTGATCCACGGATTACTTGCCGCCGGCGCGAGCGTTCGTCTCGCTCACGGCGCGGGTGAAACCCTCGAACGGGATGTCGGTGATGCCGACCAGCCCGATATGCGCGTTCTCGCCATCGAGCACGCGACCGGTGACCGGCTGGTCCACGTACTGGAACCAGTGGGTGCCGACGATGAGGCCGGATGCGACGGCAGCATTCACGAAACGCGCATAGGCCTTGCCGCGCTCCGCTTCGCTGGCGACGGACGCCACGCCGCCACCGAACGGCCCGCGGTCCGTCGAGCCGAAGTGGAACTCCGTAATCATCACCGGCTTGTCGAGA
>Ga0209148_1001451_pt1 | contig 12029 bp, 9 predicted proteins | sample AraplaCol_mMF_r2_2_FD_184288 | JGI IMG/M metagenome (GOLD analysis project Ga0209148, IMG submission 184288) | Arabidopsis root microbial communities from North Carolina, USA - plate scrape CL_Col_mMF_r2 (SPAdes) (version 2) | ecosystem: Host-associated > Plants > Roots > Endosphere | place: USA...
GGGACGCGGCCGGCCGAACCGGCCGGCGGATGTGTTGATCGTGCAGCAATTGCTTGTACGACACCGCGCCTGGCTTTGGCCGCTCTGGCCCCCGGCCGAGACCGGTCAATACGAGCCCACGACGGATGCGGCGATCCTGCGCTTTCAGGAGACCGCCGCGGCGATGAAGTCCCCCGATGGAGTGATCGCCCCCGGAAGCTTCGTCATGCGCCAACTGGAACGCGATCGAATCCCGAAGCCCCAGCACGCAATCTTCGCGCCCGCCTGCTGGTATCATCCCGCCACGGGCCTCACCTCGGCCGACTATGACGCTGCGGCCGCACGGCTGACCTGTCCGCGCAGCGCAATCCAGGCGGTGGCCCAGACCGAGACCATGCGCTCCGCCTGGGAGGGCCTGGGGCGCCCGACGATCCTGTTCGAGCGACACTATTTCTCGCGCCTCACCAAGGGCCGGTTCAACCACAGCCATCCGGACCTCTCCAACCCCTCGGCCGGCGGCTATGGCAAATACGCCGAACAGTTTCCCAAGCTTGGTCGCGCCGCGGTGCTGGACGAGGCCGCCGCGCTGCAGGCCGCCTCCTGGGGAACCTTCCAGATCATGGGGGCCAACTACCAAGCGGCCGGGTTCGCCAGCGTCGCGGACTTCGTGGATGCGATGATGGAGAGCGAGCGGAGGCACTTGGACGCCTTCGTCGCCTTCATCCTGTCCAGCCCCGCGATGGCCAAAGCCCTTCGGACCCTCGACTGGACGGCGTTTGCGCGCCACTACAACGGCTCCAACTATAAGAAGAACGCCTATGACAGCAAAATGGCCGCGGCCTATGCCAGCCTGGCCCCCGCGCCTGCGCCCTCGGGCGCTCCGCAGGCCCCGAGGCGCTGAGGCGTTCGCCGCGGCCCTGACGCTTGGCCTGGTCGGCGTCGGGGGCTGCGACGCCGCGCCCGGGGCCTCCGCACGGTCCCCTGCGCCGACCGCAACGGCTGCAGCCGCCGCGGCGCAGTTTGCGGACGCGGCGGGCCCGGCGAGCCTGGACCGCACGGTGCGCCTCGCTGCCGGCGGAGGGACTCAGGCCACGATCATCACCTCATGGCGTTTCGAGCCGGCGACCGGGCTCACCGAGGCGCGAAACGTCGCTTGGTGCGGCGTTCAGCTCGACGCCCAGACCCTGACCACGATCGGACGCGGCGCGACCGAAGCGGTCTCCTGCGAGGGCTTGGCCGATGCCGGCGCCCTTCCGGACGGCCGCATTGGCCTCATCTATCACACGGCCTCGCCCAACGCCCGCAGCCTGACGGCGGTCGTTTTGGTTCGCGGCGGCCAGGCCTGGCGGGTGGACGAGGCGGCGACAGAACGCTTGCAGGACCTCGCCCCCGCCAACCTCTCGGCCGTTCGCCAGGCGCTTCGCTAGTCCGCGGCCTCGAGGCAGCCTACGCCATGCGGGGCGGCGGACCCGCTGGCTCAGTTCAGGCGGTGGAGTTCGACGCGGCGGTTTTCTTCCGCCGCCGGGGCATCGGGATTGGCCAGATGCTCCGAGCCGAAACCGGTTGCCGAAAGGCGGCTGGGCGAAACAGATAGTTTGGCCAGATAGGATTTCACCGCCTCGGCGCGGCGCTTCGACAGCTCGGCGTTGGTGTCCGGCGACCCGGTGACGTCGGTATAACCGGCGACCTCGAACCTGAGGCCCGCCAGAGCCGGCGCGTTCAAACCGGCCGCGACGCTTTTCAGATTGGCCAGGCCCGCCGGGGTGATTTCGGCCGATCCGACAGCGAAGGTGACCAGGATGTTTCCGGCGCTGACCCGGCGTGGGGCGCTTGCGGCGGGGCGCGGGCGCATCGCAGAGCGTTCGGGCGGCCCGGCCTGGCTCGGCAGGCTGAAGCGGCGGGTCTTGGGATTGGCCTCGCAATCTGTGAGGCTCATGCCGGCCGGGCAGGGGAGTGGCCCCTTGAGGATCGCACGCACGAACTCGTCGGGGCTGTACTCAGGTGTCGTGGCGGCAGTCGACTGGCCCCAGGCGATGGAGGGTGCGATCATCGAAAGCGCGAGGATCAGACTTCCACGCATCTTGGCCTCTCGTTTAGTGAAACCTCAGTATAGGAGTTTGCGCACATCTTCCAAGGCAGAAGGTGGTCGACCGCGAGCTCCAGGCCTCGCCACCATCTCGCCCCAAGTCGTCGCCGGATCTTTGCCTTTCACCGCAGGGCGAAGTATCTTTTCGCCATGGGGACAAGATACCGCGCAAAACGGCGAAAGCGATCGAGGTTGGACCTGAGGGACGCCCTTCGGGGCCCGGCGGCGTGGGCCCTGAGCCTCGCGCTGGGCTTGGTTGCGCTTCTGGGACCGAGCATCGGGCACGCCCAGGCCGAACCGGCGCGGCGCATCGCCCTGGTGATCGGCAACGCCACCTATACGAACGGCGGGGTTCTGGACAATCCGGAGAACGACGCGGACGCCGTCGCGGCCAAGCTGAGTTCTCTCGGCTTTCAGGTCACCGCCCGGAAGAACCTCGGCCAGACGGGCATGAGAAACCTGTTCGGCGCCTTCATGAGCACCGTCCGGGATGGCGATCTGGTCGTCGTCTACTATGCCGGCCACGGGATTGAAGCCGACGGGCGGGACTACATGTTGCCGGTCGACGTGGCGCTCGAGACCCCCAGCGCCGTGCAGTTCCAGGGCATTCCCCTGGACATGGCCTATCCGGACAAGGCGACCTTCGGCGTGATTATCATCTTTGACGCCTGTCGCGACAATCCCTTCCTCCGCAAGGTCAAGGGCGCTGTGGCCGGCACCCATGCGCTTAGCCCCCCGGTCGGCAGCCTTGTGCTGTTTTCCGCTTCCTCCGGCGACGTCGCCGAGGACAGCGGCGCCGGAACGGACGGCGCGGCCCACAAGAACAGCGTGTTCACCACCGCCCTGGTCAATGCGCTGTCCGTCCCCGGCGCTTCCATCCAGAAGATCTACCAGCTCACCCTGCGCGAAGTGCGAACCCAGACCACCAACCGGCAGGCGCCGCAACGCTTCGGCGACCTGGCCGATGATTTCGTCTTCAACCGCGCGGCCGGGACGCTCCTGGCAAGCACCCCGCCTGCGCCGGCGCCCGCCGCCTCCGAGCCGCCCAGGCCCGTCGCCGTGGCGCAGGCGGCGCCCGAACCGGGTCCAGACCCCACGTCACGTCCGGCGCCGACAAGCTTTCGGTCCGCCCCCGTCGGCCCCGCCGTCACGCCGCCGCCCCCAGCCACCGCCACCGCCACCGCCACGGAGGGCGTCGCCGCAGCGGCGGAGCCGCCGAAAGTCCTGGCCCTAAACACCACGACGTCACCGACCCGTCCGGACGCAGCGCCTGCCCCGGTGATCGCGTCTTCGCCCCCGCCGGCGTCGCCACCGCGTCCACCCGCCGCCGGCGATAGCTTCACCATCGCCGCCCTCGGCATGAACATCCTCCCGCCGCCCCCGGTGCTGCAGCCCGTGCCGGCCGTGAACATTCCTGCAAAATTCTGTTCGATCGAAGAGCAGATCGCCTTCCTCACCAACGTGTTCCGGCCGGCCTATGACGCGGCCTACCGCAACAACGAGGCGGCGATCGCCTACCTCTCCGGGCTCAATCGGCTTGGGGCTGAGTACAACGGGCGGCAGAGCGGCTTCGTGTTCCAGATCAAGAGCCAGTTCGAAGCCTTCGCCGCCACAGCCGACGCGGCCAACCGGACGAGCAATGAGACCCTGGCGCTGGATGGCCGGATCCGCGCCGTGCCCGTCGCCGCCTGCAGCAGCGCCGGCCGATAGGGCGGGCCGCGAGGCGGGTTCGGCCGTGCTGCACGAGCCCGTGGCCGCGGGGCGACCGCTCGGCGCCTTGGCGCCCCGCCGCGCATCTGACCGCCGCCGCAGGCGAAGGAATTTATGGAAACGAGAGACATTCCGCGCGACACTGCCGCCGGTCGCCGTTGGCGATGGACGACGAGATGGTCGGTTCGTCGGATGATGGATTGGCCAAGGGCGTGGCGTATTGGGGGGGTCTAGCGTGGACTGTGGAAAATCGTCTCGGAGGACGCGGCGGCTGCTCCTGGGCCTGACTTTGGTCCTGGCCGCAGGTGGGGCGGCGGCGCAGCAGGTCAAGCCGCAGTACAGCACGTCAGATATCGTCAAAAGTTTCGCGAAGCCTGCCGATCCCTGTGCGGCCCAGGGCATGGTCGCCGTCGACGGTGGCGATTGCGAACCCACCAAGGATCCCCGGGGATTCAGCCTGCCGACCCGCGCTGGGTCAGGCCCACAGGCGGGTGGCGCGCGCACCACGGCGCGGCGACCCGCCCGCCAGATGGCCGCCAACAACCCTGCAGCGACGGCGCACCGCGATCTGCTCATCACGTTTCGGTTGGGATCGGCAGAGCTCAGCGCGCAGGCCAAGGCGAATGCGGAGGTGTTCGCCCAAGCGCTCAACACGCCACAGCTTGCAAACATGGCCTTCGAAATAAACGGCCACACCGATGCGACCGGCGTCGCGGACAAGAACCGCATCCTGTCTCAGCAGCGCGCGGACGCGGTGAAGGCCTTCCTGGTGTCTCAAGGCGTGGCCGCGACGCGCCTCGAGGCCAAGGGCTTTGGCTCCGATCAGCTGGCGATTCCATCGCAACCGTTTTCCGCCGCCAATCGGCGCGTCGAGGCCCGCCGTTTGCCGTAGCGCCACGGCCCGGCGGGAAACCGCCTGACGCGAAGGCCCGATGACGCAAGGACGGCTGACGGCCGCCGCGCTTTGTGCTGTTGTGGCCGAGACGGGGGGCCGGGCACCATGTTCGCGTCTGGGGATGTGACGACCTATGTGTCGGTGGCGGGCTTTCGGGCCATCGACCTGGAACAGCGAATTGGCTTCCGCCACGGACGACTGGCGCAGGGCTACGCCGTCTATGAGCTCGAGCAGATGGTCCGCGTCGGCGAGTTCATCTGGGGCGATCACACCCGTTTCTCCGGCGCCTGGCAGAGCCTGAGGGAGCTGGACCGCGGCGAGGTGTTTGAACGGGACCTCGACGAGTACGCCCAGCGCATCGACCTCGTGCGCGCCGAGCTTGGCAAACGCCTCCACTACAACGAACGCGCTGTCGACGCCGAACTGGCGCTCTTCCAGCGGCAGGAAGCGGCAAAGCTCAATGTTCGAACCGGGCCCAACAGGATCGTGAAACTCCGCCCGGTCGTTCCGGACGACAGATCCATCGCCCGCCATATCCAATATCCCAACGCCTTGCTGCGCGGGGTCCCGCAGTGGAAGATCCTGAAGCGGCACCCAAAGCTCTTTCGAAAGCTGGCCGACGTGCCTGCGGGTGGGATCTTTCGATAAGCATTCCGCAACCTCGCGGCCTGGCCAACCTTGAGCGTCTCTGATCGGGCCGCCCATTCCAGCCGAATGGGAACCGCCGGACCTCGTTCCCCACCCGACACCGGCTGATTTCAAGCGCCTTCCGCCGGGCCGACTAAGCGCCTTGGTCGACGGTTCGGAATGGCTTGGCCGCCGGGGTTACGGCCTGGCCTCTGCGGCGGTCTGACTTGAAAGAATTCGGACCCACCCCACACCGACGCCCAAGCGCCGCGGATCCGGACCCAATCCGAGTTGCTGGGGGGACACGGGATCGGCGATCTGAAAGCTGACGCGCACGCGGCCGCGTCGGAGCGCGGCGTCCGGCAAGGGCAGGACAAGCACCCGCGACAGCGCCTCGGCGCGACTGTACTGCACCGTCTCGGAAATCCCGCCTTCGACCTGCACCACCACGGTCTGCACCGGATGCTCCGCGGGCAGAAAAGCGAAGGTCGCCACCTGCAGAACGGGCGGCGGGCTGAGGGCAAGGCCCTGGGGCAGGGGGGCTTCCAGGACGGCAAGGCGGCTCACGCTCCACACCCCCTTCGGCTCCGGATCGCCCCAACCCTGCCGCAGATAGGCCAGGCCGGCCCCGCCCGCCGCCACCTCGATCTTCGCGACCTCTGCGCATCCCGGGTCCACTCTGACGAGCGGGCCTTCGGGGCGGCCGCGGCGGCATCCGGGTCGATCATAGAACGGGTCGCCCACCTCCGTAACGAAGGTGGCCAAGCCGGTGGCGTCCTCCGGATGGCCGGTCATCAGGACCGAGAAGCTGTTGGCGCTCCGGGCGGCGCGAAGCCCCACCAGCGAGCCGATATAGCTGACCAGGTGCGGGGATCGCGAGTCCACGAACAGCACGTCCTGGCCGCCTTCCTCGGCGGCCGGGCGCATGGCCTGGAGGCGACGCAGCCTGTCCTGCAGGCGCGCCACATCGAACTGGCTCGGATGCAAAAACAGGTCGCCCATGAGCGCCAGGTGCGCGGCGATCAGCAGACCGAACACAAGCCTGGGGCGGGTTGCGGAACCCGCGCCCGCCCGGGGCCAAAACAGCCAGGCCAGGGTCGGCGCCGCCACGGCGAGGGCCGTGAACAGGCCGAACACGTGCTTGAACACCGCATAGGGCGCGCCCAGGTGGAAGCCCTCAAAGGCGATCCACTGGGCGGCCGCAGCCAGACCGGTGGCGGCGGCGTAGATCAAGATCGTCAGAGCGGCCCCCTTCGATCGGCCCTGAGCCGAGGCGAGGTCCGGATCCGGATCTCCCGCCAGCCGGGCGAGCCCCGCCATCGAACCCAGGGCGAGGACCAGGGCGGCCAGGCCGAATTCGAGGTGGCTCAGCCCCCGCAGCAGGATCAGACTGCCGTTGGCTCCGCCCCAGGCGGCCATGACCCGCAGGGAGGGCGAGGCGATCAGGCCGAGACCGATCCCGCCCAGTGTGGCCGCGATCCAAAGCTTGCCACGGCGTTCTGATCTGCCGGCGCGGAGCCCATGAAAGATCGCCAGCAGGCCCAGCGCGATCGCCAGCTTGAGGGCGCCCACCAGGTGGACCCACCCACAAACATAGGTGGCCATCGCGGCGTAGATGGCGAACAGCCTGGGCGATCGGCTGAGGATCGCAAAACCTAGAATGAGGCCTCCGGCGAAGGCCGCCTCCGACACCAATTGCGCATAGAAGAAATTGTCCACCACCTCGCGGCCCACCGCCGCGCCCAGGAGGTGGGTTGCGGCCAGGCTGAGGCCGGCGGCCAGGGCCAGGACCGCATGCGACACCCTCCCAGCCAGGGCCAACAGGCAGAGCCAGACAAAGCCGGCGCTGAACACCGCCATGGCCATCAAGGCGTCGATGGAGGAAAGGCCGAAGAGGCTCCAGAGCGCTGCGGCCTGGTGGCTGAGCTTTGGATAGGCGTAGAACTCGCCCAAATACCCGCCGGCGCTCTGCGGGATCACGCCGTGGCGGCGAACGGCGTCGAGCATCTCGAGGTGGTGCGCCAGGTCGCCGGAGCCGGACAGGATGCGGTCCTTGGCCAGGAGCACGGCCAGCAGGACCAGATAGATCGTCCAGGCGATGCCCCGGCCCCAGGCCTCCGGCGCGATCTCCCACCACGGCTGCAGCGCAGGTAATCGCGGCTCGAAGAGACGGTCCATGGCGCGGAAATCCTACGGCCCAGGGCAAGAGTGGACGAGCGAACGAGGCGCAGATCCAGGTCGCCCGCGCCCCGGCGAGGTAGCCGGATTTGGCCTTGCGGACCAGCCCAGACGGACCCCGGCGCACACTGCAATGGCAGGCCGATCGTCCTGCGGCGAGCGCCAGCTTTGCCGGCGAACCGGCGAGCCAATCGATGGCGGGGGGAGCCCCTGAGGACGCGCGCGACGCGCAACTGATTGCGGCGCACGCGGAGAACCTTCTGCGGCTGGTCGATCTCCGCTATCGACCTTTCATCCTTCGAAGGCTGATTCGAGATGCGATCACAGATCTTGGCCGACGGCCGGAAGATGCTCCGCGGCTTCGCAAGCGCCCCGGATGCTCGGCGCCACGCACAGGCGCTCTATACGGAGTTGGCCCGAGGCGAGGATTGGTCGAAGGCTGAGGAGGAACGGATTATCGCCTTTGGCCTCTGGCTTCAGAGCCGGCCGGCGCTCGCTGAGCTGAAGCCGCGATGCGAGCACCTGCTGCAACAGCTGGCCTGACGTCTCCGCTGGGCGCGTGGCTCTAGCTCTGCAGCGGCCCGCAGACACGCCCCACATCGGACCGCTCCAATTTCGCTTCGGTGCGCCAAGCCGCCCCTGTATGGAGAAGGCATGGATCCGGTTTCCAGCGTCGACCAGCTCATCCTGCTGCTCCGGCAGAGAATGGCCGCGCCCGGAGCGCCGGGCCGGCGCGGCGCCCGACGGCGGGCCAGGATTCCGCGCGGTCGCGATCCGGCCTGGAGCGCATGCAGGCCCTGGCCGCCGTGGAGGGTCTCGACGATCGGTCGCTCAAACGCGCCCTCGTGCAGAACCTGCTGGCCGAGCGGCTTGGCGCGGGGTTGATCAACGACGCCCAGTTTCAGCAGATCATCGATAAGGTGACCGATGCCATCGAGGCGGAACCCGACGCGTCCGAGCTCCTCGGGAGGGCGGTCCGCGATCTGCGGGCCCAGGCGCGCTAAACCGGAGGCTTAGGTCCGACCGATAGGCCCACCATGGCCTGGGCGATGGTGACCCCGGACGGTCCGATCGGGGTGTTCATTGCGATGGCGCGCACCCGCTCCGCCGCGTCGGCCTGGCCGTCCTGAGCCAGCAGCAGACTCTTGGCCAGGGCGCCGGCAAAGCTCATGCGATCCAGACGCAGCGCGACGTCTGTCCGCCGGCGTGCGCTCGCAAGGTCGCCGTCAAGCAGATCAAGGACCGCGAGACCGCCGTGGGACTCCGCGAAGGTGTCGTCCAGCTCGAGGGCGGTGGAGAACCGCGCGCGACCCGTGGCGCGGTCGCCACAGATGCAGTAGGCCCAGCCCGCGGCGACCCACGACCCCAGATGATCGCCGAACATCTTCGCGCCCCGGTCCAGGAGCCGTGCGGCCGCTTCAGCCTCGCCCTGGGTCAGCAGCACGAGTCCCTTGCCGAGAAGCGCCCGAGCGCTGTCGGGATTGCGCCCCAAGGCCTGGTCGAACAGGGCGAGCGCTTCGTCGGCGCGATGACGACCCAGGGTGAGCAGGCCAAGGGTCGACAGGCCCTCATGGGTGTCGCCAGCCCGGCGCGCATAGGCTTCGGCGCGCTCCGCCTCGTCAAGATCCATCGCGACGACCGAGAGCGCGGCCATCAGCGCCATATCGCCCGGCCGCTGCGCTGCGGCGGCGTCCCCCCAGGCCAGGGCTTCCTCCAGGGCGCCGAGATGATGCAAAGCCTGTACCTTCAGGGCCGCCGCCTGCGGCGCGGCCGCCACCACCGGGTCGGTCAACAGGCCCGGAACGCTCGACCACTGGCCCAGCATCGCCTTGGCCCAGGCCAGATTGAAGCCGAGGGCTGCATCATCCGGCGCGCCGGCCAGCAGCTGCTCGAACTGCACCGCAGCCTCGGCATGCCGGCCCAGATGCATGGCGGCGACGGCCTCAAGGCTCAGGAGCTCGGGCGGCGCCGGTTCCAGGGCGCGATATCGCGCGATCAGCGCCGCCGCCGCGCCGGGATCACCGGCTTCCAGCGCGGCCGTCGCCGCATCGGACAGCAAGGCCAGATTGTCGGGATCCTGGGCCAGATATCCGAGCAGTCGTTCGTGCCGGGCGACACTCGCCTGATCCATGCCTCACCTGCGCTTGACACCGGGCCGACCTCATCGCCCCACCACCGCCGCAGCGGACAAAGGTCATCGGCTGCGGCGCGTCCAGCCTACCGGGCGGCCAGACCTGCGACAACCGCGCCCCAGCCGCCGCAAGCAAAAGAAAATCTCGAGCCTTTTCCGAGGGTAGGAAGATAGTTCCGCCGCGACGCAGCGGCGGGCTAAACCGCGCGCGCTTTCTGCGGACATGTCATCAGGGCGGGGGTTTGGTTCTGCGCCCAAGACGATGTCTAGGAGCGCTCGATGGTCGCGATCATCACCGGCACGGGTCTTGGCCTGGAACGCAGTTCGGCCTGGGTCCTCGGATCCCAGGGCCAGATCGGCGCGGCCCAGGTGGGGCGCGGCGGCGACAACGTCTATGTGAACGCCGCCAGCGGCAACCTGGTGCTGCAGAAGACCGACGAAATGTTGATCGGGCGCGGCCCCGACGACTCGGTGGTGCGCAACTACGACAGCCAGCTCGCGTGGCAGTACAGCACCCAGCGCAAGGTCGTGGCCCTGACCGGCACGGTGAACACAGTCGGCAGCAAGGTGACCCGCTATGCGTGGGACGGGTCGAACGTCTCCTATGCCTATGACGCCACCCGCGGGGCCTATGTCGCCAAGGAAGGCAATGGCGCCTACGACACCTTGGCCTTCTCAGGAACGACCTGGACCTGGACCGAAGGGTCAACAAGGGTCGTGGAGACCTATGACGACGCCCACAACGGCCGCATCACCTCCAGCACTGACCCCGACGGCAACGCGCTGACCTTCAGCTATCAGGCCAGCGGCCTGCTGGACAAGGTGACCACCCAGGACGGGGGGATCACCAGTTTCGTCTATTCCGGCACCCTGCTCATCCGGGTGGTCACCAGCTATTTCGATGCCGGCGCCGGCACGACCAAGACCCTGACGCGGGTCAACTATGCCTATGACACCTCCAATCGCCTCAGCACGGTGAAGGTCGACCTTTCACCGGGCGACAATTCGACCGCCGATCTCAATGTCTACACCACCACCTATACCTATGACGGGACCAGCACCCGGATCGCCTCCATCGGCCAGAGCGACGGCTCGCTGCTTCAGATCAACTATATCCTGGTGGCGAGCACCTATCGCGTCGCCAACTTCATCCAAACGGCGGCCAGTGGCGTCACCCGGCAGACCAGCTTCAGCTACGACACCACCAACCGGATCACCACGGTCACCGACCCGCTGGGTCTGGCCACGGCCCTGACCTACGACGCCAACGGCCAGCTCACCAAGATCAGCGCGCCGTCCTTGGGCGGCGGCAGCGGACCGCTGATCACCCTCTTCACCTATGACGCCCAGTTCAACGTGACGTCGGTGAAAACCCCGGATGGGGCGCTCACCACCTACACCTATGACGCGAACGGAAACCGCACCTCGGAAGCCGACGGCGCGAACGACGTGGTCAGCCGCACGTTCAGCGCTTCAAACCAGCTGCTGACAGAGACCCACTACCTTGCGCCGGCGCCGATGAACGGCCTGGCTCAGCAGCCGGTCACCACCCGGTTCGTCTACGACGCCAAGAACCACCTGCGCTACCTGGTCAGCGGGGCCGGGGACGTCACCGAGTACCGCTATAATGCCAGCGGCCAGCAGGTCTCCACCCTGCAATATACGGCCAGCGTCTATGATGTGAGCGCGCTCGATCCCGCCACCAGCCTCTCGGAGGCCACGCTCAATGCGTGGGTGGCGGGACTGGGCGATCTCAGCACGGCCAAGCGCACGGACACCACCTACGACTTCCGCGGGGCGATCGCCTCCGTCACCGCCTATGGCAAGTCCCTGGCCACGGGCGCCGGCGACACCTCAGCCTCGACCGAGATCAGCAGCACCGCCTATGTCTACGATTCGTTCGGCAATCTGCTGAGCCGGCTGCCGACCGGGGCGGGATCGGCGGAAGTGTTCACCTATGACGGCCTTGGCCGGCTGGTCTCGAGCACCGATTTCACCGGTCAGTCCACGAGCGTTCAATTCAACGACGCCGCCACGAAGACCGTGGTCACCCTGGCCAACGGCCTGACCAAGACCTCCACCTACGACCTTGCGGGAGAGCTGATCGCCTACAGCGAAGCTGGGGCGGGCGTGACGACGGCCACCACGGCCTACGCCTACGACGCCGATGGTCGGCTGCGAATGACCACCGATCCGACGGGCCTCAAGAGCTACGCGCTCTATGACGCCGATAGCCGCAAGGTCGCCGATATCCTGCCGGATGGAACCCTGACGGAATACGGCTACAGCGCCGCAGGTCTGCTGAACAGCACCGTCCAGTACAAGAACAAGCTGACCGCCACCCAACTCGCCTCCCTGGTGGACGGTAGCGGCAATCCGGCCCCGGTCACCCTGGCCAGCGTTCGCCCGGTTAGCGATGCGGC
>Ga0209148_1001452_pt1 | contig 12027 bp, 10 predicted proteins | sample AraplaCol_mMF_r2_2_FD_184288 | JGI IMG/M metagenome (GOLD analysis project Ga0209148, IMG submission 184288) | Arabidopsis root microbial communities from North Carolina, USA - plate scrape CL_Col_mMF_r2 (SPAdes) (version 2) | ecosystem: Host-associated > Plants > Roots > Endosphere | place...
AGAACAGCGACGCACCGGTGGAGTGCATGTAGCGGATCAGCCAGCCCCACTCCACGTCGCGCATGATGTACTCGACCGAGTTGAAGGCTTCCGCCGCACTCGTCTTGTAGTTCATGGTGAGGAAGATGCCGGTGATGATCTGATTGACCAGGACCAGCAGCGCCAGCGAACCGAAGTAATACCAGAGGTTGAAGTTCTTCGGCGCGAAGTACTCCGTCATGTGCTTCCGGTACATCGGCGCCAGGCTCGGGGCACGTTCGTTGACCCAGTCGCCGATGCGGGTAAAGACCTTAGCCATCAGCCTGCCTCCTTCGGATCCACGCCGATCTGAATGTGCGTGTCGTCGACGAAGTGGTACGGCGGCACCGGCAGGTTCTTCGGTGCGGGCACGCCGCTGAAGACACGGCCGGAGAGGTCGTACCGTGACTTATGGCAGGGGCAGTAGAAACCGCCCTTCCAGTTGGCGTCGAACGGCTCGGGCTTGATGTCCGGCACGAAGTCGGGCACGCAGCCCAGGTGGGTGCACAGACCGATGACGACCAGCCACTCGGGCTTGATCGAGCGGGTCTCATTGGTGGCGTACTTCGGCTGCTGTGCCGCGTCGGACGACTGCGGGTCCAGCAAACGGGGCTCGAGGCCCTTCAACTGGGCCAGCTGGTCCTTGGTGCGGTTGACGACGAAGACCGGAAGGCTGCGCCACGCGAAGGTGACCTTCTGGCCGGCCTCGATGGCACTGATATCGACCGTGACAGGCGCTCCTGCTGCCTTTGCCCTTGCGCTCGGTTCCCACGACTTGATGAAGGGCACGACCGCCGCGACCACTCCCGCACCGCCGACAACTGCTGTCGTAACGGTTAGGAAGCGACGGCGCCCGTGATCGACGACTTCGTTCGCCATCAGGCTCTCCGGAACTTATGCCATTGAGGTGCGGACCCCATCGCCGGTTCTTTCGGAAATCGGCTTCCGCAAAATCGCGTCAGTGTAACGTCAGCACCAGCCACGTACAATAAACTGACATCGCCCCCTATCTCGTAGGGACTGGGGCACCACGGAACGGCCCGGACCGCGGGCAACAGGTTGCGCTTCGTGGGCAAGGCGACGCGACGACGACAGGACCACAGCGCTCTTTCATGAAACACGCCGCCCGCACGCTAGCCTTCGTCGCCCGCTTCGTCGTGCTCGGCCTCGCCGTCGCCTTCGTGATCGGCCTGTTCTGGCCCGGCAGCGGCGCATTCCTTCGCCAGCGTCTCGCGCCCGCCTCGGCAGGCGGTCAGGTGACCGCACCCGCGAACGCGCCCGGCTCAGCCCCGGCCTCCTACGCCGACGCCGTGGCCAAGGCCGCGCCTTCGGTGGTCAACATCTATGCGAACAAGCTGGTCACCGAGCAGCCGCGCGAACTCTATTCGGACCCGGTGCTCCAGCGCATCTTCAGCGTACCCACCGGCCCGGCGCGCACGCGGCGCCAGCAGAACCTCGGCTCCGGCGTCATCGTCAGCGAGGATGGCTACGTACTGACCAACAACCACGTGATCGCCAACGCGGACGACATCCAGTTGCTGCTTTACGACGGCCGGGTCGCCAAGGCACGCGTGGTGGGCTCGGACGACGAGACCGACCTCGCGGTGCTCAAGGTGGATGCAGGCAACCTCCCCGCCATCCACATGACCGATGCAGAAAGCCGTCCCCGCGTGGGCGACGTGGTCCTGGCGATCGGCAATCCCTTCGGCATCGGGCAGACCGTGACGATGGGCATCGTCAGCGCCATCGGGCGGCAGCTCAACCTGTCGAGCCTCGAGAACTTCATCCAGACCGACGCCGCGATCAACTTCGGCAACTCGGGCGGTGCGCTGGTCAACGCCCATGGCGAGCTGGTCGGCATCAACACCTCACTGATCGGACAAGCCGTGGGCGCTGAGGGCATCGGCTTTGCCATTCCGGTGCAGAGCGCCCGCGATGTGCTCGACCAGATCGTGCAGACCGGCCACGTGGTGCGCGGCTGGATTGGCGCGGACTACGGCGCCGTGCCGGTGTCGGCCGATAGCGGCCTGCCTTCCGCTGCCCGCGGCGTCGTCGTGAACGAGGTCTCTCCGGGTGGCCCTGCCGCGCTGGCGGGCATCCAGCAGCGCGATGTGCTGCTGCGCATCGGCGACGAAGACATTCTCGATCCCTCGGACCTTCGCCGGCACGAAGCGTCGTTGAAGCCCGGGGTGCCCGTGAAGATCTCCGGTCTTCGCTACGGCGCGCCTTTCAGCGCGACCGTCACACCCGCACAAAGGCCCCCGAGCGCGCCGATGCAGGCACTCCGGCAGCCGTAATCAGTGCCCCATTGTGGGAGCCGCCATGGCGGCGAAGGAAATCTTGCCTCTGCGCTCGGGCGGGGTGCAGCTACACCGCTTTGTAGGCTTCTCGCCGCCATGGCGGCTCCCACACACGCGGCACCGATGCTACAAACCGCGAGGTCAGGCCCCGCGGGCGGCCAGCGGCACGCCGGTGCTCGGCCGTTGTTTCAAGGTCTCCGCGTAACGCTTGCGCAGCACGCCCACTCGCTCGACGTAGACCTGCGTTTCGTCGTACGGCGGCACGCCGTTGTACTTCTGCACCGCGCCCGGACCGGCGTTGTACGCGGCCGCTGCCAGGCGCTCGTTTCCGTTGAAGTTCCTCAGCAAGAGCGCCAGGTAGCGCGCGCCGCCGCGAATGTTCTGGTTGGCGTCGAAGGCATCGAGCACGCCCATGTCCCGGGCCGTGCCGGGAATCAACTGCATCAAGCCCTGCGCCCCGGCAACCGACAAGGCGCGCGGATTGAACGCGCTCTCGGCATGGATCACGGCACGCAGCAGCGCCTCGTCGACGCCGAACTCGCTGCTGGCGGCATGAATGGCCTCGCCATACGACGTGATATTGAGCGCGACGCTGTTCCAGTCGATCTTCGAATGGACGTCGCAGGCAGCGCAGGTGGCTATATAAGTAAAGAGCATCTTGATGCTCTGCCCCTTCCCACTGCCGCCTGGCGGGATGTTGGTGTATTCCACACCGCCATCCGCCCGGGTGATCCGGTAGACGGCGCCGCGCAGCACGCGTGATCCCTTGGGCGACGGCGGCGCCTCGGCCACCGTAAGGTCGGCCGTGGACGATTCCCGATAATCCCACGTGCCCTTGGGCGCAGTGACCGGTGGCAATGACGACGGCGCCGTTTCGTCGGCCGCGCTCCCTACCACCCCACCGGTGACGCCGACCAACGAGGCGGAGGACGACGGCGCGGATACCACGGACCCTATGACACCCCGCAGCGACGGCGCTTCCTCGACCGGCTCGAACACAGGACTCTTCGCCGGCGCAGGCGCAGCGGGACGCGCCGGGCGAGCCGGCGGCGTGCTGCCGATGCGTTTGCAGTCCCGGTAGCCCGCCGTGCTGCCCGAAAATACGGTCTCGCCGGTACTGCCGACGCAGCGATATAGCGAGCCCGCGGTCGCGGGGCCGGCGACCAAGGCCAGCAGCAGGACGCACGACACCACGACCCGTCGAGGCATCGTTCGGGCACGTGGGAACCGGCGGGCGGGATGGCCGGCGCTTTCCCCTGGCATCGCGTCGTGAACCATGGGCGCGAGTGTGCCCGAGGCCCCTCCCCCTGCCAAGAACCCCAAGCGTGACCGCCTTCACGCAAGTCCTTGATCCATCGCGTCGATGTGGCACGGGCGCCGGGCCCGGCGTAAACTGCGCGGTTCGGTATTCCCCCAGCAACACGGTGCCCCGGCCCATGAGCGGCAAGCTATTCATCAAGACCCACGGCTGCCAGATGAACGAGTACGACTCGGCCAAGATGGCCGACGTGCTGCGAGCATCGCATGGTCTGGAGCTGACCCAGGACGAATCGGAAGCCGACGTCATCCTGGTCAACACCTGTTCGATCCGCGAGAAGGCGCAGGAAAAGGTCTTCAGCCAGTTGGGCCGGTGGAAGGCACACAAGCAGGGCGGCAAGCCCGTGCTGATCGGCGTCGGCGGTTGCGTGGCCTCGCAGGAAGGCGACGCCATCATCAAACGCGCGCCCTACGTCGACCTCGTGTTCGGCCCGCAGACGCTGCACCGTCTGCCTGAAATGATCGAAGCCCAGCGCGCCAGCGGCAAGGCGCAGGTGGACATCAGCTTCCCCGAGATCGAGAAGTTCGACCGCCTGCCCGAGCCGCGCGCGGAAGGCCCCACCGCCTTCGTCTCGATCATGGAAGGCTGCTCGAAGTACTGCTCTTACTGCGTGGTGCCATACACCCGCGGCGAGGAAATCAGCCGTCCGTTCGACGACGTGATCGTCGAAGTGGCCCAGCTCGCCGAACAGGGCGTGCGCGAGGTCAACCTGCTCGGACAGAACGTCAACGCCTACCGCGGCCCGACGCATGACGGCGACACCGCCGACCTCGCCGTGCTGATCCACGCCATTGCCCAGATCGAAGGTATCGGCCGCATCCGCTTCACCACCTCGCATCCGCTGGAGTTCTCCGACTCGCTGATCGAGGCCTATGCGAATGTGCCGCAACTGGCCAACTACCTGCATCTTCCGGTGCAAGCCGGTTCCGACCGCATCCTCGCTGCCATGAAACGCGGTTACACGGCGCTGGAATTCAAGCAGCGCATCCGCAAGCTGCGCGCAGTGCGCCCGGACATCTGCATCTCCTCGGACTTCATCGTCGGCTTCCCCGGCGAAACGGACGAGGATTTCGAAAAGACGATGAAGCTGATCGACGACATTGGCTTCGACCAGAGCTTCTCCTTCATTTTCTCGTCGCGCCCGGGCACGCCTGCGGCCAACCTCGCCGATGACACACCGGCAGAGGTGAAACATTCCCGCCTGTCGCGCCTGCAAGCGGTGTTGAACGAGAACGCTCGCCGGATCAACGAGGCGATGGTCGGCACCGTGCAGCGCGTGCTGGTGGAAAAGCCCAGCCGCAAGAATCCGAACGAAATGACCGGCCGCACCGAGAACATGCGCTACGTGAACTTTCCCGGCCATCCACGGATGATCGGGCAGTTCGTCGACGTCGTGATCACCGAGGCCATGTCCAACTCGCTGCGCGGCCGCGTCCGGATGGACGATGAGGTCGCGTTAGCCTCGTGAATGCCATGACCCAACTTTCCCAGCGCGATTTCGCCCTCGATCCCGAAGACAACGTTCGCCTCGCCAATCTCTGCGGCCCGCTTGACGAGCACATCCGCCAGATCGAATTGCGCCTCGGTATCGAGATCGACCACCGCGGCAGCCTGTTCCGTGTCATTGGCGACGAGGCATCGTCCAAGGCCGGCGAGCAGGTGCTGCGTGCGTTGTACGATGCTACCGAGCACGAAACGCTCAACGGGCAGACGATCAACGTGCGCCTGGCGGAGTCCGGCATCGACGCCTTGAACGAACAGGCGGCGGAGTCGGCCCAGGATGTCGTGATCAAGGTGAAGCGCGGCGTCATCAAGGGCCGCGGACCGAATCAGGCGCGCTACCTGCACGCCATCACCACGCATGACATCAACTTTGGCGTGGGCCCGGCAGGCACCGGCAAGACCTACCTTGCGGTCGCCAGTGCAGTGGAAGCGCTGGAAGCCAACCGCGTGCAGCGCGTGCTGCTCGTGCGCCCGGCGGTGGAAGCAGGTGAAAAGCTGGGCTTCCTGCCTGGCGACCTGAGCCAGAAGATCGACCCGTATCTGCGCCCGCTGTACGACGCACTGTACGAGATGGTCGGCTTCGAGAAGGTGTCCAAGCTCATCGAGCGCAACGTCATCGAGATCGCGCCGCTGGCCTATATGCGCGGCCGCACGCTCAACGATGCCTACGTGATCCTCGACGAAGCACAGAACACCACCGTGGAGCAGATGAAGATGTTCCTCACCCGCATCGGCTTCGGCTCGGTGGCTGTGATCACGGGCGACGTCTCCCAGGTGGACCTGCCGCGCAACGTGCGTTCCGGCCTGCGCCACGCCATCGAGGTGCTGCGCGGCGTGGACGGCATCAGCTTCACCTTCTTCACCTCGCGCGACGTGGTGCGCCACCCGCTGGTGGCGAAGATCGTGCGAGCCTACGAAGCGTTCGAGCAGAAGCAGGACGAAGAACGGTGAGTCAGGTGGATGTCGCGGTGGGCTACGCCACCGCGTCGCGAAAAGGCGTGCCCGCGTCGGCCAGCTTCCGCCGCTGGGTGGAGGCCGCGCTCAAGGGCGCCCGCCGACGCAAGGGTACCGAGGTGGCCATCCGTATCGTCGATGCCGACGAGGGGCAGGCCCTCAATCTTCAGTACCGTGGCCGCGACTACGCCACCAATGTGCTTTCCTTCCCCGCCGACCTGCCGCCCGGGGTGAACCTGCCGCTGATCGGCGACCTCGTCATCTGCGCGCCGGTGGTGGCTCGCGAAGCCGCCGAGCAGGGCAAGAAGGCCGCCCACCATTGGGCGCACATGACCGTGCACGGCACCTTGCACCTTCTGGGCTACGACCACCTCGACGATGCCGAGGCAGAGGCCATGGAGGCCCTGGAAACCCGCATCCTGGCCGGCCTGGGCATCCCCGATCCGTACGAAGCCGCTCCGTAGCGGCCGCCGGTGGGAGCCGCCATGGCGGCGAGAAAACCTGGCCTCGCCGCAACCGGTTCTCGCCGCCATGGCGGCTCCCACAAGGGTTTCCATGGGTACGAGGACGGCTCACCTGAACCGTCACACGAATTCCAGTAGACTGCTTGTTCCGCCCACTTGGGCCGAACCCAAAAGAGAATGAACGAGGACCCTGGTAGTACCAACGGCCCGGCTCACCGATCGTGGTGGGACCGCCTGGGCCATATGTTTTCCGGCGAGCCACGCAACCGCGACGAACTGATCGAGGAACTGCGCGCCGCCCAGGCCAACGGCCTGCTGTCGAACGACACCCTGACCATGGTCGAGGGTGCGATCAAGGTCACCGAACTCAGCGTCGACGACGTCATGGTGCCTCGCGCCCAGATCGTCAGCCTTCCCGCCGACGCGCCGCTGCCCGACATCCTTGCCGCCGTGGTGGAATCGGGGCACTCCCGCTTTCCCGTACATGGCGAAGACAAGGACGAAGTCCTTGGCATCCTTCTCGCCAAGGACCTCCTGAAGTATTTCGGTCAGAGCGATGGCTGCGATGTGCGCGCCCTGCTCCGCCCCGCCGTACTGATTCCCGAGTCGATGCGCCTCAACGTGCTGCTCGCGGAGTTCCGCCTCACCCGCAACCACATGGCCCTGGTGGTGGACGAGTACGGCGGCGTTGCCGGCCTCATCACCATCGAGGACGTCCTCGAGCAGATCGTCGGCGAGATCGACGACGAGCACGATGACGAGGAAGAGCCCGTGCTGATGCAGCCGCTGCCCGAAGGCGGTTTCGCCGTAAGCGCGCTCACGCCGATCGCCGACTTCAACGAGGTCGCCGGCGCGCACTTCTCCGATGAGGAGTTCGACACCGTCGGCGGCATGATCACGTCGGAGTTCGGCCACCTGCCCGCTGCCGGCGAAGAGATCACCGTGGGCAACTTCGTGTTCCGCGTGACGGAAGCGGACGACCGTCGCGTACAACAGTTCCACGTGGCTCCGGCAAACGGCTCGGGCTGACCCATACACCCACCTGTGGGAGCCGCTATAGCGGCGAGAAGCCAACGAAGCGGTGAAGCTTTCGCATCACCCCACCTCGAGGCAATCTCCCCTCGCCGCCATGGCGGCTCCTACAAGTGGTGCGTTACCTAGACGGACCCCTGACCGAACCCATGCGTCGAATTCTGCTTCTCGTCCTGGCCGTGTGCCTCGCTCCTGCCGTTCGCGCGGGCATCGTCGACGCGCCTGCGGCGAACCTGGAAATCTCGCTGATGACCTACGGGCCCGGCGACATCTACTGGGAGCGCTTCGGCCACGATGCACTGGAAGTGCGCGACACTGTCAGCGGCGAATCCATCGCTTTCAATTACGGCGTGTTCGATTTCGATCAGAAAGGTTTCCTGCTGAATTTTGCGCGCGGCATCATGGCCTATCGCATGGATGCGGAGAGCACGCAGTCGGACATCGATTTCTACGCCAGCGAAGGCCGCTACGTGCGGCGCCAACGGTTGGCGCTGGACGACGCGCAGAAGGAGCGGCTGCGGCGCTTCCTGCTCTGGAACATCCGCCCCGAAAACGCGGGTTATCACTACGACTACTACGTCGACAACTGCACCACCCGCGTGCGCGATGCACTCGACGATGCGCTCGGCGGCGTGCTGAGCACCGCGTGGATCAACCAACCCGGCGGCATGACGTTCCGCGAACAGACCGCGCGACTCATGAGCAACCAGCCGCTGCTGATGCTTGGCATGGACCTGGGCCTGGGACCGTACGCCGATCAGCCCATGACCGCCTGGAAGGAGAGCTTCCTGCCGATGACGCTCGAAGACCAGTTGCGCAGCATCTCCGTCGACGGCCGCCCCTTGGTGGCCGAAGACACATTGCTGGTGCCGGCGAAGCTGACTCCGCCTCCGGATCGTGCGCCGGATCTGCGCTGGCCGTTGCTCGCCGCTGGCCTTCTGTTCGCCGTTCCGCTCGCCCTGCCTGCGCTCACCCGACGCGGTGGTGCGCGTGGCGTGTTCGTGACGGCAGGCACGCTGTACGCGCTGTTTGCAGGCCTCGCGGGGCTGCTGATGCTGGCCCTGTGGACGTTGACACTGCATCGCTCAGCCTGGGGCAACTTCAACCTGCTCGCGTTCTCGCCGCTGGCGTTTGCGATCCTCCCGGGCATCTGGCGGATCCGCCGCGCGGGACGCCCGATCAGTCGTGCCACCTCCCGCGTCACGGCGATATCGTTTGCTGCGTGCGCGATCGCGCTATTGCTGCATCTGTGGCCCGACTTCCCCCAGCGGAACCTTCCCTGGCTCCTTTTCGCCCTTCCCTGCTGGGCCGCTTTGACCTGGACCTTCTGCCGCCGACACGACTGATGCCGGCGTGGCGCGTCAGCGCGTCGCGATCAACTTGGCGATCATGGGATCCTCGCTGCCGAAGTCGTAGCCGAGATCGGCCAGATACTTAGCACCCCATGCCTTGAGGTTGTCGAGGTAGGCCACGCCAGCAGTGAACGCTGCCGGGGTGATGACCTCGCCTTCCTTGTCGAACATGCGCAGCAGACGCATCTTGTCGCCACAGATGCCACTGGTGAGCGTGAGACACGGCACCGCAGGCACCTTGAGCGCCACGCGTCGGTACCACGCGTTGAATGCGGCCGGGCGCTCGTGGATCGGGCTCGCATCTTCGCGCGTTTCCCAGTATTGCTTCGCCTCCTTGCGAAACACGCGAAGGTGGTAGAAGTCGCGCACGCGCCAGATGAGCGCAACGAACGCCTCGATCACGGAGAAGGCCACGTCGATGATCGTGCCCGCGATGCCCGCACTGATACCTTCCAAGGTCAGCGCACCGGCGCTGCGCAGCACGCCATAGGTTTCCGATGCCAAGGCGAGATTCATGGCGTGCTTGATGCCGTCAACGGTACTGCGCGGCGTACCCGGCACGATGGATACGCCCTTGCCCTTCGTATGCACGACGTAGCGGTCCACGCCCGCGGACGTGGCCTTGATGAGGCCCTCCACGGTACCGACGCCGTTGGCGAGGAAGGGCGCGATCTGATCGAGAGCCTTATCGACCAGGTAGCGGCAGGCCGCCTGCATGCCGCCCGGCACGGCGTCCCACATGTCCCGAAGGCTCTTCGCCTGATCCTTGTCGGCGTCCTGTTTCGGCAACTGCGCTTCGATGGCGCTGGCGAGCTTGTCGTGCAGCGATGACAAGTGCGCTACGAGTCGGTCGCGAGCCCCCTTGCGAAGCGCGTCGGTTGGCGCGGGACCCGGCTTGACCAACCAGTCGCTCGCCTTCAGGGCGCGAACGGCCGGCTTGCCAGTACCCTTGCCCGCGAAATCCAGCACGCCGCTGGTGACGAAACGGAAGACGCCCTCGTCCCAGGTGGTGTTGGCAAACAGGTAGAGAATGCCGAGCCGCGCGTTGATCATGCCGGGCGACATCATCTCGGGCATGCCGAGGGAGACATCGGTATCGCCGTGGATCGCGGCGTTCAGATGCGCGATGAGGTACTTGCGGTTGCGCTTGCTCTCTGCCCAGGCGCCCGGGCCATCCTTGGCGTCCTTGTGATCCATCCAGTCCCGCAGCGCCGCACGAAGTACCACGAGCGCGCTGGGCGTGGCCTTGGTCGTATAGACATCGACGGCGCGGTCCAGCGCGTCGAATTTCGCCCGGGCGGTCTTGTCGAACAGGGGCGGCAGAGTGATCGAGGTGCCGGCTTTCCACGTCTTGTAATCGAATGGAAGCGTAGGAAGCGGTGTAGCAGATGCCATGCTCTTCTCCTTGAAATAGCGTCCTTGGCGCAAGGGCGCACCGCCGTTCCGATGCCGTGCGTCCTCCGCCCCTCAAAGCTATATCGACGCCCCCGGGGCAAAACATCGGAGCCGCGCCGATATGCGTCTCCGCCCAGCGGGCCGCGCCCACCGCCGAACTGATCGCGGCCTCAGGGGAAAGGAACACGCCCAGCAAGATCGTGTGAACGTGCGTCACCCACGCCTGCAATTGCCGCGTCACGCCGGCCCCGGCATCATGCCGCCATGGCCTCCGTATCGACCCTTCCCGAAAGCACCCCCACCCAGCCGTCCCATGGCATGGTCATCAACTGCGTGGCGTACCGGACGAACGGCCAACGCATCGGCGACATCACCATCGACGCCATCAGCGATGTGCTGAAGGAGCCGGATGTGTTCGTATGGGTTGGCCTGCATGAGCCCGACGAGACCCTGCTGCTGAAACTGCAGGAGGAGTTCAACCTGCACGACCTGGCGATCGAGGATGCGCAGCACGCGCATCAGCGTACGAAGATCGAGGCCTACGGCGACTCCCTTTTCATCGTGGCGCAGACCGGCCAGCTCGTCGGCGGCAACATCGCCTTCGGCGAAACGCAGATCTTCGTGGGCCAGCGCTATTTCGTGACGGTGCGCCACGGCGCGTCGCTCTCGTACGCGCCCGCACGGCGCAGTTGCGAACAGAGCCCCGAATTGCTCGCCATGGGACCGAGCTACGCACTGTATGCCGTGCTCGACTTCATCGTGGACAACTTCCTGCCCATCGTCCGCGACTTCCGAGAAGAGCTGCACGAGCTCGAAAACGACATCTTCGCGGAAACGTACAATCGCCAGACGATCAAGCGCCTGTACGACATGCAGCGCGAACTGATGACACTGCGTCTGGCAGTCGTACCGCTACAGGACGTGGTGGCACAGCTGGTACGCCTGCACCCGCACCTCATCCATGACGAACTGCGCGCCTACTTCCGCGACATCTACGACCACGTATTCCGCGTCAACGAGTCGATCTCGGCCATGCGCGAAATGCTCGGCGCGGCGATCAGCGTCAACCTCTCCCTGGTGACCTTCGGCCAGAACGAGGTGATGAAGAAGCTCGCCGGCTGGGCCGCCATGCTGGCGGCGCCCACCTTGATCACCAGTTGGTATGGCATGAACTTCGTGCACATGCCGGAGTTGGATAAGCCCTGGGCTTATCCGGCGATCACCTGTCTGGTGGCTTGTATCGTGGGTGGGATTTTTATTGCGTTGAAGAGGAATCGGTGGTTTTGAGTTCTTGACTCACGCATAGCCCTCACTGGTGCACGGACTAAAGCACACCTTCACATCAGCGACTTGCAATCGGTGATGGCCTCATGGCCACCACCGATTGCCTTGATCACTTAGCCTGCGGAGCCGTCCACTCCTTCAGCCACGCATTGACCGTCTCATGCCACTGCACGCTGTTCTGCGGCTTGAGCACCCAGTGGTTTTCGTCCGGGAAGTGCAGGAACTGGCTGGGGATGCCGCGACGCTGCAGCGCGGTAAACGCACCCATGCCCTGCGTGTCGGGAATGCGGAAGTCCTTGCCGCCGTGGATGACGAGCATCGGCACGCGCCAATCCTTCACGTGATTGATCGGATTGAAGCGCTCGTAGTTCTCCGGATGGTCGAACTGCGTACCGCCGTTTTCCTTT
>Ga0209148_1001455_pt1 | contig 11982 bp, 9 predicted proteins | sample AraplaCol_mMF_r2_2_FD_184288 | JGI IMG/M metagenome (GOLD analysis project Ga0209148, IMG submission 184288) | Arabidopsis root microbial communities from North Carolina, USA - plate scrape CL_Col_mMF_r2 (SPAdes) (version 2) | ecosystem: Host-associated > Plants > Roots > Endosphere | place: USA...
GATCACACACCACCACAGGGCCTCCCCGTGGCCGGGCAGCTCGTAGCCTTGGGCAATGCGCTGCGCCGCTGCAGGCGCCTTGGTCAGGGCCCAGGTGCCGGCGCCCGCGAAAACCGCGGCACAGGCCACACCGATCCAGAAGCTGGCACGCGGCAGCCAGCGTGTCTTGAGCAAGTCCACCACGTACGGCGCCATCGCCAGGGCCAGCATGGGCAGCGCGGGCAGGATGTAGATCTCGCGCTTGCCGCGCGGAATGGAGAAGAACACGAGCACCAGCACGAACCAGATCAGCGGCATCCATACCCGCGGATCGCGCAGGCGCAACGCTTCGCGCCAGCGCGGCACCAGGAAGGGGATCAGCAGCCAGGTGGGAATCCACTGGCGCAGGATCACCAGCAGGAAGAACCATGGTTTTTCCTCGTGCTGCCACGAGTTCGCGTAGCGCTCGGCGGTCTGGCGGAACAGGATGTCATGCACATAGGCCAGGTATTCCGGCGTCCGCAGCCCGTAGGCGGCGCTCAGCATCGGCACCAGCCACAGCGCGATGGCGATCAGGAAAGCCAGCGCACCGCCGGCCCAGCGCCAGCCGTCGCCCCGCGTGACCGTCACGCCCGGCCACTGGCGTACCCGCAGCAGCACGTAGGGCAGCAGCATCAGCAGGGCGATCACGCCCACGCCCTTGGTAATGACGCCGAGGCCGGCCGCGAAACAGCCCAACCAGTACATGCGCCAGTTTGGCCCACGCAGGCAATGCAGCAGGATGCCGGTGTTGGCCAGGGTGATCCAGAACAGGTTCAGCGGGTCGATCTGCGCGTGCTTGACCACGTCCACGAACTGCATGGTCGCCAGCACGAGGGTGGCGGCCACCATGCCCGTGCGCGCATTCCAGAGGCGACGACCGAGATGCCAGACGAGCGCCAGCGTGCCCAGGCCGGACAGCAGCGAGGTCAGCAGGAACGCGCCGCGCCAGCCACCGGTCAGCCACATCCAGAAGGCTTCGGTCCACATCAGCACCGGCGGCTTGTCCGAATACAGCTCCATGCCCCGGTGAGGGAACAGCCATTGGCCGGATTCGAGCATCTGGCGCGCGACCAGGGCGAAGCGCGGTTCGTCGGGCGGCCAGGGGTCGCGCAGGCCGATACCCGCCGCAAGCACGGCCAGGGCGATGAGCATGAACCAGCCGAATTCGCGGCGCAGGGAACGGTCGTCGGGAGCTAGCATGAGGACGTCGAGGCCAGGGATGCGGGCGATCGTAGCGGAAGGGTCGTCCCTCTGCCCTACCGTGGCCTTAGGAAATCGTCGGCGGCCATTTCAATTTTCCGTCGCTGAGACGTCTAAGGGGTTCGCCGGTGCGGAAATCGGCGTTCGTCCCTGCCCGTACGGGCGTCGATTTCCCACCGTGCGACCATCAGCTACAGACACCATGAACGCGGTCAGGCAACCCATGGATCCCACCGAAGCAGGCGCTTCGCCCGACGGCACCCGTGCCGCACAGGTGGTCGCCCTCTTCCGCGAGCACAACGCGGCGCTCGTCGCCTTCCTGCGAGCGCGGCTCAATTCGCATGCCGATGCGCAGGAGGTGGCGCAGGAGGTTTATCTCAAGCTGCTCTCGCTGAAAGAGAGCACGGTGATCGACTCGCCCCGCGCCTTCCTGTTTCGGGCCGCGTCCAATCTGGCCGTAGATCGCCTGCGCATGCGCAACGTGCGTGCCGCGGCGCCACCCGATCCGGACGACGATGCATGGCACGCGACCTCGATGCCGGAGCAACACGCCTCGGCGCTCGAACAATGGCGGGATCTGCACCTTGCGCTTGACGAACTGCCCCCCAAGACCAGCCGCGCTTTCGTCATGCACGTGATCGACGGCCGCGACTTCAGCGCCATTGCGGCTGAGATGAACCTCAGCGAGCGCATGGTGCGCTACCACGTCGGCAATGCCCTGGCGCATTGCCGTGACCGCCGCGATCGCGCGGAGAGCCCTGAATGACCACGACGTTGCCTTTCGACCGGCAGATCGAACACACCGCCGCCGACTGGTGGGTCCGCCTTCGCGATCCCGCCCTGCCGGAACACGCCCTGCTGGAATGGAGCGACTGGCTGGAAGCCGACGTCCGCCACGCCGAAGCCTTCGAGCGCGCGTCCGCGCTGGCCGAGGCCGCAGCGTCCATGGATGCCGCGAGCCGGCGCGCCTTCGTCGCTCGCTTCGCTCCCGCCGGCCCGGCGCGTAGTGCCCGGCCGCGGCGCACATGGTTTGCGTGGAGTGCCGCCGCGGCGGTGACCCTCATGGCGCTTGGCGCGGGCCTGTTCCTGACGCTGCGGCCTAGCACCACGGAAGCACCGCGCCAGTACGCCAGTCAACGTGCCGCACACCGCGACATCGAACTGCCCGACGGCTCCAGCATCGAACTCGGTGGGGCCACGTCGGTGGTGGCGCGCTACGGCCGCGACGAGCGCGCCGTGGACCTCGAAGCGGGCGAGGCGTTCTTCCGCGTGGCGCACGCCGAGCGGCCGTTCGTCGTCAATGCCGGGCCGCTGCGTATCCGCGACCTGGGCACCGCGTTCAACGTGCGGCGCACGGGCGATCGCGTGATCGTGGCCGTGACGGAAGGCCGCGTGCGCGTGTCGCCCCTCGCTGCACAGGGGGATGCCGGCACGATAGAGTTGGGTGCCGGTCGCGAAGTCTCGTTCGATCCCGAGACGCAGGCCATGCACATCCTCGACATCGATCCAGCGACCGCTACGGCGTGGCGCGGCCATCGCCTCGAATTCGTCAATGAGCCGCTGTCCTCGGTGATCGACAACGTGAACCGCTACAGCGCACGGCCGATCCGCCTGGCCGACCCCGGCCTCGGCAAACTGACGTTTACGGGCACGGTGGAGGTCGATACCATCGACAGCTGGGTATCCGCGTTGCCGCGGGTATTTCCGCTTCGCGTCCACGCCTATCCCGACCGGCTGGAACTCGCACGCCAGACGACGATGGCGCGGGGAGCCCGGCCACACTGAAAGAACGACTTGGGGCCGCAGGTCTTGCCGTACATGTTTCGCGGGCGCCGGCGCGTACTCACCGGCGCACTCGCGCTGGTGCTCGCTCTCGGCAGCGCTGAAGCAGCGGAGCCCGAAAGCCCTGACGGCGGCACGTCGCTACCCATCCCGTTTTCGATCGCTCCCCAGCCGTTGGCCACTGCGCTGCTGGCCTGGGGCAAGCAGACCAACGTGCAGGTACTCACGGCGTCCGGCGCCATCGCGAACTGGCGCTCGGGTGGCGCCAGCGGCCTGCTGACGCCGAACGCGGCGCTCGACGAACTCCTGCAGGGCACCGACCTGGAGCGGGAGTCCTACGACACCCGAACCGTGGTCGTTCGCCAGCGGCAGAAGCCCGGCAACGCTACCCCCGCCCCCGCAGACCCTGCCGAAGCCTTCGATCCCACCACCATCGTCCCGCTCGCTACGGTAGACGTGCAGGGCCTCGTATCGGAAACCGCGTTCAAGGCCGACACCACACGCACCGTGACGCGCGGCGAGGCACACCTCAGCGATGTCCCGCAGTCGGTCACCGTGCTCACGCGTGAGGTGATCGAGTCGCAGCAGGCGGTGGATATCGGTGACGTCGCTCGCTATGTCGCGGGCGTGCAATACGTGGACGGCTACGGCGGCTCGCCGTTGTTCCTGATCCGCGGCTTCGACGCCGGACACGGCATGACGGACGGCATGCCCAACGGCATCGCGCGCACGGAAGACCTGCCGCCGCTGATCGGCATCGAACGTGTCGAAGTGCTGCGCGGGCCGGAAGCGATCCTCGGCGACGCGTCGCAGAACAACAATTTTGGCGGATCGATCAATGTGGTGATGAAGCGTCCGCAGGCGGACACCGTGCGTACGCTCACCTATTCGCTGGGCGAGTACGACGGCGCACGACTCGGCGTGGATCTTGCCGGTACCGCGTCGAAAGATGGCGCCGTGACCTATCGCATGGTGGCCGCCGGGCAACGTGGCGAGAAGACCCCGCAAGGCGACGGCGGCGGTCGCGGTGCCTATCTCGCTCCATCGTTGGCGTGGCAAGGCGATCGGACTCACGTGATGGGCGGCCTGGAGTACGTGGACAACCGCGTGCCGGGACCGGAGCACAGCGTGCTGCTTGGTCCCGGCGTATCTACCGCCTTGCGCCCGGGCACGTCGCTGGGCGGCGGATCGGACATTTCCACGTTCCGCACGACACGCGCGGTGTTCGAGCTGGACCACGATTTCGTCAACGACTGGACCTTCCATAGTCAGGGCCAGTACGTGCGCCAGCGCAGTGACGGACGCAGCCAGTCCTTCATCGCGGGTGCTTTTCCGGGCGCGCTGGATGCCGTGGCCCGCACCTTCCGCTACTCGGGCAACTACTGGACCTGGCAGAACGATCTCAGCACCAGCTTTCACCATGGCAACGTCACGCATGCCGTGTTGGTGGGTCTGGACCTTGCGCGCACCCATGCGGGCGACGGCGGCAGTGGCAGCATCGTGGAGGCCAGTTCCCAGACCGCCGACCTCGATCGCGACGCCGTCATCGTCACGCGGCCGTTGGCCTTCGGTCTGCGCAGGGGTGACGACAGTGAACCCAAGGTGTCCCTGCTGGCAGTACCCGCGAGCACCACGGTGCAGAACCTGGGTGGCTCGTGGCAGACCAACGCCGGTCTGTATCTGCAGGACCAGATCGCCATCGGCGACCGTTGGAACGTGTTGGCCGCAGTGCGCCGAACGCGTTACCAGCTGGACACGCGCTGGGAAGACGGCTCGCCGCGACGCGTGCGCGAAGCGCGCTGGATTCCGAAGCTTGGCGTGGTCTACAAGGTGTCGCCGGAGATCTCGCTCTACGCGGACTCGTCGACTGGCTTCCAACCCGATCCCCTGCTGGGCAAGGATGGCCAGCCGTTGCCCGTCGCGACCTCGCGGCAGATCGAAGTGGGCGGCAAGTTCGATCTGTTCGACCAGCGCGCACGGCTCACGGCAGCGCTCTATCGCATCCGCGTCGATCACAGCGTCGATCTGGTGTCGCCCGAGCCACCCTTCTTTGCCACGCCGGGCCCGGGGCAGACCAATCGCGGCCTCGAGGTGGAGTTCGCCGGGCAGGTGGCACCGGGGCTGGATGTACTGGCGAGCCTGACCGAAGCGCGCACCCACAACAATGACGATACCCGCGCCACCGGTTCGCCGAAGCATCAGGCAGCCGTCTGGGCGAGCTACCGATTCGGCGACGGCTCGATGAAACCGTGGGGTGTCGCCGCGGGCGTGCTGGCGCGCAGCCGCAGCCTCGGCCGCACGAGTGCGGACGGCGTCTACTTCGGCATTCCCGGCCAGGCCAGCGTGGAAACGAACGTCTCCCGCTACGGCAACAACTGGCGAGTGACGCTCGGGGTCAAGAACCTGTTTGCGCGCACGCTGTACGCCGTCAACTTCGACGAGACCTTCGTACCGATTCGCCAGGGCCGCGTGGTGCTGCTTACGGGTACCTACAACTTCTGATCGTCAGGCGGTCCGGGCGAACGCTTTCAGCACCGCCTCGCAGGCGTCGCGCCGGAACGCATCGCGCGCGGAGCCATCGCTGGGCGTCGCCTTTCTCGGCAGGTCATAGCATCCGTCTGTGCCCAGCACGCCGCCGTGACGACGCCAGAACCGGTCGTACGACGAAGCGGTGACCCCCGCGCGGCGATCCTGCGGATGCGCTGCCTGTCCCACGCCACGCACGCGCTCGATGCCATACGAAGCTGCCAGGGCGCGCACCACCGCAAGCAACAGCTCGCGCGGACGCAGCCCACCCGCCGCGCGGCTGAAACGCGTGATGGCCGCGCGCCCCAGGTAGGCCCAGGAGCCGCGCATGTCGCCGATCAGCAACCCGTCGCTGCCGCCGAACGTGACCGTGCAGGACGAGATCACTTCCTTCTCGCCGTTCAGCAGATACAGGCCCATTTCGCCCGTGCATTCGTGCTCGGGTGCACGGGCGTGCAGGTAGGCCATGTCGCCGTCGCCGAGCGGCAGCGTTGCGAGACGGACGTCGTGCCCCTTGAGCAGACGGCGGCTCAAGCGCTCGGGAAACTCGCGGGCCACGAAGCGATAGTGCGCCTCGATGAGCCGCGCGCGGGCAACGAGATCGAACGAACGGGAGATGTAATGCGACTGCCAGCGCTCGTAGACCCGCGGATTGGTTTCCGCCGCGGCGCGCATGGCGCGTGACGCGCCCACCAGACCAAGCCAACGCGCCTGACGCCGAAACGCCGCCAGCGTACGAAACAGATAGGTCAGCCGTCGCTCGGGCATCGGCCGCTGGCGGCGCAGGGCGGCACGCCGTCGAGCGTGGTCGAGCACGAGGGCCAGGGGGCCGCGTGTGCGAGGGGACGAAGCCCATCCGAGCGGCAGATCGTCGAAGGTCGAATGCTGGGGATAGCGGGGCTGCATGCCCTAGAAGACGTTCGAGCCCGCCGAAATTGAAATGGCGTGGGACTAGCGATTCGGGGAGGCGTGCCGGCGCCGCTCGTCCCGCCAGACGATCCCGGCGCCGATCAGCGTCAACAACGCCAAGCCGTACCAGGTGATGGCGTACATCAGATGATTGTCCGGGAAGGCGATCACCGTAAGGCCGCCCACGGGGCCATCGTTGCCCTCGCCACGGCCGGGCGACGACGCGGCGTCGGCATCGACGAAGTACGGTGCGACGCGCTCCGGCGCCAGGCCCTTCGCTGCCGCGATGGCCGCGACGTCGCGCGAGTACCAGCGATCCTGCCCCGGTTGGTTGTCCTGCAGGAAGGCACCCTTGGGCTCGCTGATACGCAGCAGGCCGCTGACCGACGCCTCACCCGACGGCCCGGGGATGCAGGTGGCCTTGCCCTCGCACCAGGTCGTCGAGACGAAGCCGCGGTTCACCAGCACGATGTCGCCATTACGAAGACGCAGCGGTGTGAGCAGCCACGAGCCCATGCCAAGCTCGGTGCTGGCGCGGACCCGCACGCTTTTTTCCGTAAGGAACGTGCCGACCAGACGGACACGTCGGTACTCATCGCCGGCAGCGCTGACCTGGGGCCATTGACCGCGGCTCGGCGCATCCACCGGTTGCGCATGGACGCGTGCATCCACTCGCGCTATCAGGTCGTGCTTCCACGCACGCCGATGTACCTGCCAGGTACCGAGCGCCACGAACAGCGCGAACAGGCCCACGCCAAGCAAGGCGAGCAACCCAAGAACGAAGACGCCGCGCGGGCGCGGCGTCTTCGTCTCGGCGTGGTCGCGGTCCGGGCTCAAGGCAGGCTCTTCGCCTGTTGCTCGGACATGCTGTGGGACATGCCGGGCATCATGTTCGAGTTGAGGTGGAACATGACCCAGATGGAACCGGACAAGGTAATGACCACCAGCACCAGCGTGAAGATCAGCGCCAGCATGTTCCAGCCACCCTCGGACTTCGTGTCCATGTGCAGGAAGTAGATCATGTGCACCACGATCTGGATCGCGGCGAAGGTGAGGATCACCACCGCCAGCGTCTGCGAGTTCGGGATGACCTTGCCCATCACCAGCCAGAACGGGATCGCGGTGAGCACCACCGCGAGGAAGAACCCCGTCATGTAGCCCTTGAGGCTGATGTGAGGGATGCCGTCGTCGTGGTGGTCGTCGTGGTGATCGTGCGATTCGATGTGCGCGCTCACGGCAGCACTCCCATCAGGTAAACGAAGGTGAAGACGCCGATCCAGACCACGTCGAGGAAGTGCCAGAACATGGACAGGCACATGATGCGACGCTTGTTCGCGGGCGTAAGGCCAAAGCGCCCGACCTGGAACAGCAGGGTGATGAGCCAGATGATGCCGAAGGTCACGTGCAGGCCGTGCGTGCCGACCAGCGTGAAGAACGACGAGAGGAACGCGCTGCGCTGCGGACCCGCACCCTCATGGATGAGATGCGCGAACTCGTACATCTCGATGCCGAGGAACGCGGCACCGAACAGGCCGGTGACGATGAGCCAGGCCATCATCGTGCCGCGGCGGTTCTTCTGCATCTCGATCATGGCGAAGCCATACGTGATCGAGGACAGCAGCAGCATCGCGGTGTTGACCGCCACCAAGGGCAGCTCGAACAGATCGGCACCCGACGGGCCGCCTGCGTAGCTCCGCCCCAGCACGCCATAGGTGGCGAACAGGCAGGCGAAGATGAGGCAGTCGCTCATCAGGTAGATCCAGAACCCGAGCAACGTCCCGTTCGCGGGATGGTGCTCTTCCTTCATCCAGAACTGAGCGTCCTGTTCCGCAATGGCCGCGGAAGGCGTGGCGTGCATATCAGACATGGGCGGCAAGCTCTTCCGTGCGGGCGGCCTCGGTCCGGGCCACGACGTCGGCGGGGATGTGGTAGTCGCGCTTGTAGTTGAAGGTGTGGACGATCGCTGCGGCGATCATTGCCACGAACGAGACACCGGCAATCAGGAACATGTGCCAGATCATCGCGAAGCCGAACACGAAGGCGATGCCCGCGATGATGACGCCTGCACTGGTGTTCTTCGGCATGTGGATCGGCAGGTAGCCTTCGAGACGACGGCCGGCGTTGCGCTCCTTCATGTCCCACCAGGCATCCATGTCATGGATGACCGGGGTGAATGCGAAGTTGTATTCCGGCGGCGGCGACGACGTGGACCATTCCAGCGTGCGGCCGTGCCACGGATCGCCGGTCACGTCGCGCAGTTCGTCGCGGCGCTTGTAGCTCACCCACAGCTGCATGAGGAACGAGCCGATGCCGAGGGCGATGAGGACGGCACCGAACGCGGCGATCTGGAACCAGATCTGCAGCGACGGATCCTCGAAGTGGTTCATGCGGCGGGTAACGCCCATGAAGCCGAGCACGTACAGCGGCATGAAGGCGACCCAGAAGCCCACCAGCCAGAACCAGAACGAGCACTTGCCCCAGAACGGATCGAGCTTGTAACCGAAGGCCTTGGGGAACCAGTAGTTGATGCCGGCGAACAGGCCGAAGATCACGCCGCCGATGATCACATTATGGAAGTGCGCGATCAGGAACAGACTGTTGTGCAGCAGGAAGTCGGCAGGCGGCACCGCGAGCATCACGCCGGTCATGCCGCCGATGACGAAGGTGACCATGAAGCCGACCGTCCACAGCATCGGCACCTCGAACTTGATGCGTCCGCGGTACATGGTGAACAGCCAGTTGAAGATCTTCGCGCCCGTCGGGATCGAGATGATCATCGTGGTGATGCCGAAGAACGAATTGACGCTCGCTCCCGAACCCATGGTGAAGAAGTGATGCAGCCACACGAGGTACGACAGCACGGTGATGACCACCGTGGCGTACACCATCGACGCATAGCCGAACAGGCGCTTGCGGCTGAAGGTGGAGGTCACCTCGGAGAACACGCCGAACACCGGCAGCACCAGGATGTAGACCTCGGGGTGGCCCCAGATCCAGATCAGGTTCACGTACATCATGGCGTTGCCGCCGAAGTCGTTCGTGAAGAAGTTGGTGCCGGCGTAACGGTCGAGCGAGAGGAGCACCAGCGTGGCCGCCAGCACAGGGAACGCCGCGACGATGAGCACGTTCGTGCACAGCGAGGTCCAGGTGAAGATGGGCATCTTCATCATCGACATGCCCGGCGCGCGCATCTTGACGATGGTCGCGATCAGGTTGATGCCGGACAGCGTGGTTCCTACGCCCGCTATCTGTAGCGACCATAAGTAGTAGTCGACACCGACGTCCGGACTCTGCGCCAGCCCCGACAGCGGCGGATAGGCGAGCCAGCCGGTGCGAGCGAACTCACCGACGAACAGCGACGCCATGACCAGCATCGCGCCCGCCACGGTCATCCAGAAGCTGAAGTTGTTGAGGAACGGGAACGCCACGTCGCGCGCGCCGATCTGCAGCGGCACCACGTAGTTCATGAGGCCGGTGACCAGCGGCATCGCCACGAAGAAGATCATGATCACGCCGTGGGCGGTGAAGACCTGGTCGTAGTGGTGCGGTGGCAGGAAGCCCGGATTGCCGTTGAACGCGATGGCCTGCTGCGCACGCATCATCAGCGCGTCGGAGAAACCGCGCAGCAGCATCACGATGCCGAGCACCATGTACATGATGCCGATCTTCTTGTGATCGATGCTGGTGAACCACTCGTGCCAGAGGTAACCCCAAAGCTTGTGCTTCGTGATGAGCGCCAGCAGCGCGACGCCCCCGAGCGCGACCGCGATGAAGGTGCCGACGAGGATCGGCTCGTGGTACGGAATCGCCTCGAGCGAGAGGCGTCCGAAGATCAGTGTCTGTAGATCGGGCATGTTCATTACCGGGCTCGGCAAGGCGTGAATTCTTGAAAGGCAGCCGCGCTCACAGCGGGCGTCCGGCAGGCGTCATGGGCTGACCGGCGGCGCTGTTGCCGACGCAAAGCGCGCCGACGTAGCGCTGGCCGTTGTCGGCCAGGCCAATGCGGGCTCGGGTCGCGGCGTCAAGCGAGGTCACGTTGTAGGTACCCACGATGCCCTGCCCGCCCTGCGCGTCGAGCGCCATCATGTCGCTGGTGCACATGCGGTTGGCTTCGACACAGCGGTTGAGGATCGCGTTGTACAGACCCGGCGCCACGCTGCCGTAGTAGTGCACGGGCTCCTTCTCGCTCGGCTGTTCGAGCTTCAGGTAGTCCTCGCGGCTGAGCGGCTCGGGGCTGGCTTTGGCCTTCGCCACCCAGGCGTCGAAATCGGCGTCGGACAGGCTATGGAAGCGGAAGCGCATGTCCGAGAAGCCGGCGCCGCTGTAGTTCGCGGAAAGGCCCTCGAAATCGCCGGTCTTGTTCATGACCGCGTTGAGCTGCGTCTCCATGCCCGGCATGGCATAGATCATGCCCGCCAGGGAGGGAACGAAGAACGCGTTCATGACCGTTGACGCCGTGATGTGGAATTCGATCGGGCGGTCCACCGGCGCGGCCATTTCGTTCACCGTCGCGATGCCCTGTTCGGGATAGAGGAACAGCCATTTCCAGTCGAGCGCCACGACTTCCACCACCAGGGGCTTGGTGCCGGGCTTGAGCGCGCGGGCCTGGTCGATCTGCTCCACAGGGCGGTACGGGTCCAGCTTGTGGGTGCTGGTCCAGGTCACCGCGCCGAGCGCAATGATGATCAGCAACGGGGCCGACCAGATCAGCAGTTCCAGCACCGTGGAATGGTTCCAGTCCGGGGCGTACTCGGCATGGGCGGCCTTGTTCGACTCCCGGTACTTCCAGGCGAAGGTCAGGATCATCACGATCACCGGGACGATGATGATCAGCATCAGGACCACGGAAATGATGATCAGGTCGCGCTGCTGCCGGGCGATATCGCCCGAGGGCGAAAGCAGCACGGCGTCGCAGCCCGAAAGGATCAGGGCCAGGGCGGGGATCAGCAATCCGCGCAACATCTTCATGGACATTCGCATGATGGGTTTAACCGTGGGGACACGAAAAAATACGCCGATCCGCGTGCGCGGGCCATAGGACACTTTGTCCCATGGTCCTCCAAGCGGGTTAGTGCGATCCTTCGCTATCCTGCCATCCACCTCCCCGAGCGGGCCGAATACGATGTCGAGCATTTCACACGCCCATCACAATGCTGCCGAAGGCGCGGAACACGATGTCCGCCGCCAGCACCAGACTAGCCATGCGCCGGTCGCCCCGGGCGAAATCGCCGTCGGCGTGGTCATTGGCCGCGCTTCGGAGTATTTCGACTTCTTCACCTACGGCATCGCCTCCGTTCTGGTGTTCCCGGCGGTGTTCTTCCCGTTCCTGAGCCAGCTCGACGGCATCCTGCTGGCGTTTGCGATCTTCTCGCTCGCCTTCATCGCCCGGCCGATCGGCACGACGCTGTTCATGGGCATCCAGCGCACCTGGAGCCGCAGCACCAAGCTCACGGCGGCCCTGTTCCTGCTCGGTACGTCCACGGTCTGCATCGCGTTCCTGCCGGCCAATACGTCCAACGGCTACACCGTGATCGTGATCCTGGG